>Ga0306920_100000194_pt1 | contig 70842 bp, 63 predicted proteins | sample flu12Cox44000170_FD_204666 | JGI IMG/M metagenome (GOLD analysis project Ga0306920, IMG submission 204666) | Lab enrichment of tropical soil microbial communities from Luquillo Experimental Forest, Puerto Rico - flux4day.12C.oxic.44.000.170 (v2)... | ecosystem: Environmental > Terrestrial >...
AAGGCGAGCGAGGTGCTGCTGGGCGACCCGACCTACCACCGCGAGCTCGTCGCGCAGCGCTGGGAGATCTAGTGGACGCCGAGCAGGTTCGACGCGAGGTGCGGGCGTGGCTCGAGGCGAACTGGAACCCCGAGCTCTCGCTCGTCGAGTGGCGCGGGAAGCTCGCCGACTCGGGCTGGGGCTGCCCGACCTGGCCCGTGGAATGGTACGGGCGCGGCCTGCCGGTGGCGCTGGGCGACGTGGTGGCCGAGGAGTTCGAGCGCGCCGGCGCCGTCGGCACGCCGGGCGGCGGCGGCTTCGGCCTCGCCGCGCCGACGATCCTCGAGCACGGCTCCGACGACCTGAAGCGGCGGCTGTTGCGGCCGATCATCACCGGCGAGGACACCTGGTGCCAGCTGTTCAGCGAGCCCGGCAGCGGCTCCGACCTGGCGGGGCTCACCACGCGCGCCGAGCTCGACCCCGTCACGGACGAGTACGTGGTGAACGGCCAGAAGCTGTGGAGCACGAGCGCCCACCACGCGCGCTTCGGGATGCTGCTCGCGCGCACCAACTGGGACGTGCCCAAGCACCGCGGCATCACCTACTTCGCGCTCGAGATGCACCAGCCCGGCGTGGTGGTGAAGCCGCTGCGCCAGATGAACGGCTACGCCTCGTTCAACGAGGTGTTCCTGAACGACGCGCGGGTGCCGGCAGCGAACGCGATCGGCGACGTCGGCAACGGCTGGACGGTCGCGCTCGCGACGCTCGCGCACGAGCGGCGCTCGTTCGACGCCCTGCGCGGGAACCGCCCGCCCCGCGGCAAGGGCCGCGCGATCGAGGAGCAGCGCCACGAGACCGCCGAGATCATGGAGCCGTACAAGTGGTACCCGCAGCGGGCGGGCCGCGCCGACCTGATCGTCGAGCGCGCGAAGGCCACGGGCATGAACCGCGATCCGGTGGTGCGCCAGGAGATCGTGAAGCTGCTCTCGCTGGCGCGGGCGAGCGAGTGGACCGCGCGCCGCGCCAAGGCCGCGCGCGTGCTGGGCCGCCCGCCGGGGCCCGAGGGCTCGCTCGGCAAGCTCTACTCGAGCGAGGTCGCCCGCGCCTGCGCGCGCGTCCATACACTGATCAGCGGCACCGACTCGCTGCTCGCGGGCGCGGACGGCCCGCTCGAAGGCATCATCGCCGAGATCCTGCTCTCGGTCCCCGCGGTCTCGATCGCCGGCGGCACCGACGAGATCCAGCGCAACATCGTCTCCGAGCGCGTGCTCGGCCTGCCCAAGGAGCCCCAGACCGACGCCGAGCGCGCGTTCCGCGACGTGCCGAGGAACCGGCGCTGATCCACGCGGAGGTCACCGGGCGCGGCCCCGCGCTGCTCTTCACGCACGGCTTCACCGGCAGCTCGCGCGACTGGGGGAAGCTCGCGGGCCCGCTGTCCGAGCGACACACGGTCGTCAGCTGGGACCTGCGCGGCCACGGCAGGAGCGCCGCACCCGATGATCCCGCGCACTACTCGGTCGAGCTCGCGCTCGCCGACATGGCGGCGCTGCTCGACCGTGCCGACGCCCGCAGCGCGGTGTTGGTGGGTCACTCGCTCGGCGGCTACCTCTCGCTCGCCTTCCACCTCGCACACGCGGAGCGGGTCCGCGCGCTCGCGCTGGTCGACACCGGTCCCGGCTACCGCAAGGACGACGCCCGCGCCGGCTGGAACCGCATGGTCGAGTCGCGCGCGCGCGAGCTCGAGAAGAAGGGCCCGGGCTCGATCGGCCTGGCGCACGCGGCGCGCGGCATCCTCGCGCAGCGCGACGGGCGCGTGATCGAGTCGCTCGCGGAGATCCGCGTGCCGACGCTGGTCGTGGTCGGCGAGCAGGACCAGCCCTTCCTTGCAGGGTCGAAGTACATGGCGGAGAAGGTTCCCGGCGCCAAGCTCGAGGTCATCGCCGGCGCCGGTCACTCGCCGCAGGAGACGCATCCCGAGCAGGTGCTGGCGCCGCTGCGCGAGCTGCTCGCGCGCGCCTAACGCGGCGCGGCCGGGCTCGTGTTCTGGTCCAGAATCCGCTCCAGCTCGCGCGCGCGCTCATCGGTGAGCACGGTCGCGCAGTCGCTCGAGGCCTGGAGCGAGGCGACGGCCTCGCACTGGAGCCGGCGGTACTCGAGCCAGGCGTCGCGCGCCTGATCGAGCGCGCGGACCTGGTCGGGCGTCGCGATCTTCTCGAGCTGCGCCTCGCGGCGCGCGAGCTCGGCCTCGGCGCGCCGCGCGCGCTTCGAGCCGCATTCGCGCTGCTCCGCTGGGGTCCGGGCGGACTGGCAGAGCGAGTCGGTCGTGTCCACCCACTCCGGCCGCGTGAGCCGTACGTCGTGCGCGAGGAACCCGCGGAAGGCGACGACGTCGTCGCGCAGGCGTTCGAGCGTGGTGTGCAGCTGCGCCTGGTAGTCGAGCTTGGCGACCTCCTCGCCGTCGGCCTGGGTCACCACGAAGACGTCGACCCACGAGGTGTCGGGCGAATCGCTCCGGCACGCTGCCGAGCGCCGCGCGGCGAAGGACAGGTTCGGCGGCGCGTCCCCGCGTGCGGACCCGCACAGCTCGGCGACCGCCTGCTGCGGCGTGGCGAACTTCTCGGAGTTCTCGCTCGCGCGGATCTCGATGTACGGGCGCTGGTCGAGCTGTTCGCAGCCATCGAGGCCGCCGTCGAGGAACATCGCCACGCGGTCGCGCTTCGCCGCCGCGTCCTGGCAGGTGGCGGCGCCGGCGGGAAACGAGACCTCGAGACCGAGCTCGTCGTTCGCGAACGTCTCGGGCTGCTCGCTCGCAGCGACGAGCAGGAGAGCCGCCGCGGCGGCCCGGACGCGCATCTACTTCGCGCGCTCGATGTAGCGCCCCTCGACCGGGTCGACGCGCAGCTTCTCGCCGGCGTCGATGAAGGGCGGCACCTGGATGGTGACGCCGTTCTCGAGCACCGCCGGCTTCGACGACTTCGCGGCGGTCTGGCCCTTCACCACCGGCTCGGCCGAGCGCACCTTGATCTCGACCACCTTCGGCAGCGTCAGCCCGATCGGCACGCCGTCGAGCAGGTCGACCCAGCAGCGCATGTTCTCCGAGAGCCACGGCCGCGCGTCGCCCAGCACGTCGTTCGAGATCTGGATCTGCTCGTAGCTCTGCAGGTCCATGAACACCGCGGCCTCGGGCTCGGCGTACAGGAAGTCCATCTCCTTGGACTCGATGTCGGCCTCGTCGACCTGGTCGGACGTGGAGAGCTTCAGCTCCTTCTGCGTGCCGTCGAGGATGCTGCGGAACTTCACCTGGATGAAGGCGCGCCCCTTCCCCGGCGTGCGGATCTCGCTCTCCATCACGCGGTAGGGTTTGCCCTCGATCATCACGTTCATGCCGCGGCGCAATTCGTTTGCCTGCATCAGCTCAACCCTGCCTCAAGCGCCCCAGCAAGCGCTCCCAGATGTTCCCGAAGCCGCCGTTCGACATGACCAGCGCGACGTCCTTGCCGGTGCGGTGGCGCGCGAGATGCTCGACGATCGCGTCCACCTCGGGCAGATAGTGGGCCTGCTTGCCCGCCGCGCGCACGCGCTCGACCACCACCTCCGGCCGCATGCGCTCTTCGTCCTCGAGCGCGTCGGCCTTGAACACGCCGGCGAGCAGCACCTCGTCGGCGGCGGCGAGCGCGTCGGCGAAGTCGGTCTCGAAGAAGCGCCGCCGGCTGGTGTTGGTACGCGGTTCGAGGATCGCGAACAGCCGGCGCTCGGGATAGCGGCTGCGGATCGCGGCGATGGTCTCGCGCACCGCGGTCGGGTGGTGCGCGAAGTCGTCGATCACCGCCATGCCGGCGGCCTCGCCGCGCAGCTCCTGGCGCCGCTTCACGCCGGCGAAGCTGGCCATCGCGGCCGCAGCGACCTCGGGGTCGACGCCCAGGCTGGCGCACACCGCGAGCGCGCCGAGCACGTTCTCGACGTTGTGCCGGCCGAACAGCGGCATGCGCACGCGCGCGACGCGCTGGTCGCGCTTCCAGGCGGTGAACTGCGTGCCGTCCGCGTCGAAGGCGACGTCGGAGACGCGCCAGACCGCGCCCTCGCGAAAGCCGTAGCCCTCGACCGGCACTTTCGCGCCCACGATCACCTCGCGCACGGATTCCGCGTCGGTTGCGGCCACGATGCGGCCGTCGGCGGGGAGCTGCGCGACGAGCTTCCGGAACGCGCTCTTGATCTCGTCGAGCGACGCGTAGATGTCGGCGTGGTCGAACTCGACCGAGGTGATCAGCGCCGTGCGGGCGTCGTAGTGCAGGAACTTCGGCGTCTTGTCGAAGAAGGCGCTGTCGTATTCGTCGCCCTCGATCACGAACTCGGGGCCGGAGCCCAATCGGAAGCTGCCGCCGAAGTTCTCGAACACGCCGCCGATCAGCGCCGAGGGATCGCGGCCGGCGTGCGTCAGCATCCAGGCGACGACGCTGGTGGTGGTCGTCTTGCCGTGGGTGCCGGTGATCACCACGCTGTGCTTCCCGCGCAGGAAGAAGTGCTCGACCGCGTCGCAGAACGAGACGTAGTGGAGACCCGCGTCGATCGCGGCGCGCGCCTCGGGGTTGTCGGGGCGAGCCGCGTTGCCGATCACCACCACCAGGTCGGGCGAGTCCTTGCCGAGCCGCGAGGGGTCCCAACCCTTCTTCACCTCGATCCCCGCGCGGCGCAGCTGGTCGCTCATCGGCGGGTACGCGTCGGTGTCGCTGCCCGTGACGCGGAAACCGCGCGCTGCGAGCATGCACGCGAGCGACCCCATCGCCGTGCCGCACACCGCGACGAAGTGGACGTGGTGGATCTCGCCGACCGGCGGCAGGCTACGCGGCAAGGAACGCCTCCCAGACCAGGTCGTGCAAGTGCGGGCGCAGCTCGAAGCGGCTGCGCTTGGCGATCAGGTGGATGCGGTTCGCGAGCAGCACCACGACCATGCCGCGCTCGAGGTCGATCCACAGGCTCGTGCCGGTGAAGCCGGTGTGGCCGATCGAGTGCTTCGAGAAGTGCGACCCCGAGGTCGACTGGCCTTCAGTCGGCGTGTCCCAGCCGAGCGCCCAGTCGCTGCCCGGCGCGATCTCCTGGCGGCGAAAGAACTCGCGCGCGATCTCGGCCGGGAAGAGCGCGGAGCGCCCGCGCTCCGCGGCGAGCATCTCCTGGGCGAAGCGCAGCACGTCGGCCGCGGTGCCGAACAGCCCCGCGTGGCCGGCGACGCCGCCCATCGCCCAGGCGTTGGGGTCGTGCACCTCGCCCCACAACACGCGCTCGCGCCAGGCGCACTGCTCGGTGGCCGCGTAGCGCGCGCGCGAGCCTTCGAACGGCAGCCGGTTGAAGTGCGTGTCGGCCATGCCCAGCGGCTGGTAGATGCGCTCCGCGCAGAACGCGTCGAGCTCGCGGCCGGCGAGTGACTCGACGAGCGCGCCCAGCGCGATGAAGTCGAGATCCCCGTAGACCGACGCCTCGCCGGGCTCGTGCACCGGCGCGCTGCGCAGCACGCGATTCTCGATCTCGCGCTTGCCCTCGGGCGTGCCCACGACGTGCTCGCCGCGGCGGCGGTCGCGTTCGGCAAGGTCGGCGTGGTAGGCGCGCCAGGGCCGCAGCCCGGAGCTGTGCGTGAGCAGGTGGCGCAGGGTGATCTTGCCCTTCCCGCGCTCCGCGAACGCGGGCAGGTAGGTCGCGACGGGGGCATCGAGCTCGAGCCTGCCCTCGGCGGCGAGCAGCATGACGGCGGCCGTGGTCGCCAGCACCTTGGTGAGCGAGGCCAGGTCGTAGAGGGTGTCGAGCCGCGCTTCGTGGCGCTCGGGCACGAGCACCGCGGCGCCATAGGCGGCGTCGAACGCGAGCTCGTCGCCCATGCGCGCCATCACCACCGCTCCCGGCAGCTCGCCGGCCTCGATCGCGCGCTCCACCGCGCGCTCGACCTTGCCCAGCCGCCGGTTCACCTCCGCGCGCTTCACGGGTCGACCTCCACCACCGGCTCCAGGCAGGCCAGCAGGCCTCGCTCTCCGTCCAGCCGCGCGCGCACCCCCACGGCGAGCGCGCGGTTGTCCGCGACGTGGCCGAACGGGAGATCCACGACGATCGGCCCGCGCACCGCGGACTCGAGGATCTCGCGCACGGCGTCGGGCGCGGACGCGCCAGGGTAGCGAGTCGACTCGCAGTTCACGAGCTGGCCGACCGCGACGCCGCGCACGCGCGCGAGCCAGTCCGCCTCGCGCAGGTGGACGAGCGCGCGGTCGATCGCGTACGGCGCCTCGGACACCTCTTCGAAGAACAGGATCGCGCCGTCGAGCACGGGCTCCCACGGCGTGCCCACGCTCGAGTGCAGCATCTTCAGGTTCCCGCCCACGAGCGGGCCTTCGACGACCCCGCCGCGCAGCGGACGGCCGGAGAGGGGCGCGAGCCCGCCCGGCTCGCCGCGCATCAGCGCGAGCTCGCGCGCGCGCGCCTCGGGCGTGACGTCGCCGCGCTCGAGCATCGGGCCGTGGAGCGACGCGAGCCCGGCGCGCGCCTGCAGGTAGCAGAGCAGGTGGGTGGCGTCGCTGTAGCCGACCACGAGCTTGCGCGCGCCGCGCAGCTCTCCCGGATCGACCCGCGCCAGGTAGCGCGACACGCCGTAGCCGCCGCGCGCGCAGAAGATCGCGCCCACCGAGGGGTCGCGCACGAGTGACTCGAGGTCCGCCATCCGCTCCGAGTCAGTGCCCGCGAGATAGCCCGCGCGCGCGCGGACGTTCTTCGCCACGACCAGCGGATGGCCGAGCCCGCCGAGCCAGTTCAGCCCGCGCTCGAGCTCCGCGGGGTCGACCGGCCCGGAGGGCGCGCACACCCCGATCGCGCGGTCCGGGCGGAGCGCACGCGGGCGGACGAGCGCAGGCCGCGCCGCGCGCGGCATCAGAACGGCGGCTCCAGGTCTCCCCCGCCGAAGCTGCCGCCGCGCGGCTCGAAGCCCGCCTCGGGGGGCGGGGCGTCGCCCCGGTTCGACAGGTTGTGGAAGCGGCCGTACTCCTTGGCGAACTGCAGCTTCACCGTGCCGATCGGGCCGTTGCGCTGCTTGGCGATGATCAGCTCGGCGATGCCGGCGTCGGGCGTCTCGGGGTCGTAGACCTCGTCGCGGTAGACGAACATCACCACGTCGGCGTCCTGCTCGATCGCGCCCGACTCGCGCAGGTCCGCGAGCTGCGGGCGCTTGTCGGGGCGGTTCTCGGGGCCGCGGTTCAGCTGGGACAGCGCGAGCACGGGGATGTCGAGGTCCTTGGCCAGGAGCTTCAGCGAGCGGCTGATGTCGGCGACCTGCTGCTCGCGCCGCTCGCCGCCGTCGCGCGTCTGGCGGCCGAGCACCAGCTGGATGTAGTCGATCACGAGCAGCGACAGCTTCTGCTCGCGGTCGATGCGGCGCGCCTTCGCGGCGATGTCCGAGACCGAGATCGCCGCGCTGTCGTCGAAGAAGACGCGCGCCGTCTCGAGCACGCTCGCGGCGTGGGTGAGCCTGCGCCAGTCGCGGTCCGACAGCACGCCGTTCACGAAGCGGTTGTTGTCGATCTCCCCTTCGCCGAGCAGGAGCCGCAGCGCCAGCTCGCGCTTGGTCATCTCGAGCGAGAAGAACGCGACGCAGCCGCCATAGTCGAGCGCGTGGTTGCGCGCCATGTTCAGCGCCAGCGCGGTCTTGCCGACGCTCGGCCGCGCGGCCAGCACGATCACCTCGCCGCCGCGGAAGCCGCCGGTCAGCTGGTCGAAGCCGTCGAAGCCCGTGCGCACGCCCACGATCTGGCCGGACTGCACGCGCTCGATGTACTCGAACGTCGACTGCATCTCGTCTTTGATCGAGGTGAAGCCGGACTGGGCGCCGCGCTCCGCGATCGCCAGCACCTCACGCTCCGCGTCCTCGACCAGCGTCGCCACCGGGTCCATCCCGTCGTAGCCGCGCGCCGCGATCTTCTCGCAGGTGCGGATCAGCGCCCGCGCAGTGGCCTTCTGGCGCACGATCTCGGCGTGGTGCTCGATGTGGGCGGCGGTCGGCACCGCGTCGGAGAGCTGGGACAGGAAGGGCACGCCGCCGCTCTGCGCCAGCATGCCCCGCTCCTCGAGCGCGCTGCGCAGGGTGATCAGCGAGATGCCTTGCTGCTTGTCGGCCAGGTCGCGGATCACCTCGTAGACCATGCGGTGGCGCGGCAGGTCGAACGCGGCGGGATCGAGCTTGTCGGCGACCTTGTAGAAGGCGTCGCCGTCGAGCAGCAGTGCGCCCAGGACCGCGCGCTCGGCCTCGTGGTCGGTGGGAATCGCGCGAAGTGCTTCGTCGGTCCTCGGCAAGTGGCCCCCCGCCCCGCCGTTGGTCCCCTCCGGCCGAAGGCCGGATTCCTGCCGCAGTCTACTCAGTCTCGTCGTCGTCGTCGCGAGGTTCTTCGGTCTGCAGCCCCTCGGGCTCGGCGACCGGCCCGGGCTCGCCGCTCGAGACCACCTTGACCACCATCGGGGTCTGCACCTCGCGGTGGAGCTTCACCGTGATGGCGTGCTCGCCGGTGCTCTTGATCGGCTCGGCGATGGCGATCTTGCGCCGCTCGATCTCGATCCCGGCGGCCGCGAAGCGGCCCGCGATGTCGGCGTTGGTGACCGAGCCGAACAGCTTCCCCTCGGGCGAAGCCTGCATCTCGAACACCAGCTCGACCGCCTTCACCTGCCGCTCGAGCTCGCGGAAGCTCGCGACAGCCTTCTTCTGCAGCTCGTCGATCACGCGCCGCTGGTGCTCGACCTGCTTCACCCGCGATGCGGTCGCGAGCATGGCCTTGCCCTGGGGCAACAGGTAGTTGCGGCCGAAGCCCGCCTTCACCTTGACCACGTCGCCGGCGTTCCCGAGCCGGTGGATGTCCTCGGTGAGAATGACCTCCATCGTCGCCATGCCAGTCTCCTCTAGGCGTGGGCCGCGGTGTACGGGAGCAGCGCCAGGTGGCGGGAGCGCTTGATCTCGGTGGTGAGCTTGCGCTGGTGCCGCGCGCAGTTCCCGCTGATGCGCCGGGGAATGATCTTGCAGCGCTCGGTCAGGAAGATGCGCAGCGTCTTCGCGTCCTTGTAGTCGATCTCGAGCTCCTTGTCCGCGCAGAACCGGCACACCTTGTGGCGCGAGAACATCTTGCGGCCGGCGCGGCGGCGCTTCTTCTGCGGGCGCTTGGCAATGACCTCGACCATGGCCTACTCCTCGTCCTCGTCGTCGTCGCGGCCGTAGCGGTCGCGGCCGGCGTCGTCGCTGCGGAAGCGCGCGTCGTCGTCGTCCTCGTCGATCACGCCGCCGGCGCGCTCGCGCTCCTTCTCGCGCTCCTCGCGCTCGGCGCGCTCCTTCTCGCGCTCCGCGCGGCGGCGGGCCTGCTCCTCGGCCTGCTTGGCGGCCTCCACCACGCGCGTCTCGATGTCGCGCACGTCGTCGTTCGCCTGGACCGACAGGTAGCGCAGCACGTCGGCGTCGATGCGCATCAGCCGCTCGATCTCGGCGATCTCCTTGCCCAGGCCGAGGAAGTTCACCTGGAAGTAGTGGCCCTTCTGGAACTTCTTGATCTCGTAGGCCAGGCGGCGCTTGCCCCAGTCGTCGCGCAAGAGGAGCCGCCCCTTGTGGTCCGACACGACCTGGTCGATGCGCTGGTGGATCTCGGCCTCGCGCTCCGCTGTCGCGTCCGGCTGGATCACGTAGACGAACTCGTACTCTCGCAAACGCCCTCTCCTCGTGGCTTCTGGCCCCAGATCCGAAGCGCTGGGTAGGGTGCCCAGCGCGTTCACCTGTCCGGGACCGAGGATGGATCGCCGCTCAACGCGGGGGCCGCAGTCTACCCGGAGCCTCCTGCGGCTGCCAGCGGCCCCTGGAAAGTCTTCTCGCTTTCGCGGCCCGGGCGTAGGATGCGCGAAAACCCGTCAGGAGAGCGATCTTGGCCAAGAAGAAGGCGCGAAAGAAGGCAGCGGCGAAGAAGACCGTGAAGCGAAAGGCTGCCCCCCGGCGGCCCGCGAAGCCGCGCTCGGCAGCCAAGCCCGCAGCGTCTGCGGCGCAGCAGGCGGCCGTCATCACGGCCTACCTGTGCTGCAAGGGCGCCGCAGCCGCGCTCGATTTCTACCGCCAGGCGTTCGGCGCGGTCGAGACGATGCGCATGACGGGCCCGGACGGCTCGATCGGCCACGCGCAGATCGAGATCGAGGGCGCGCCCTTGATGCTCTCCGACGAGTGGGCCGACGGCGGCGTGTTCAGCCCGCAGACCCTGGGCGGCTCACCGGTGACCGTGCACCTGCTCGTAGGAGACGTCGACGCCTTCGCCCGCCGCGCCATCGAGAACGGCGCAACGCTCCAGCGCCCCGTCCAGGACGAGCCCTACGGCCACCGCGCCGGCACGCTCCGCGACCCCTTCGGCCACCGCTGGATGGTCGCCACCCCGCTCCGCGAAGTCTCGAAACAAGAGATGGAACGCAACTTCGGCGGCTCCTACAAGGTGACCTGAGACCCGCGGCCAGAAAGCCAGGTCCGGTCTTCTCGAGCGACCAGCTCGACGGTGCGAGGCCGAGCGAAGGCCGTCCTGAGCGAGGCCGCAAGCGGCGCAGCCGCGCGCAGCGAGGCGCAGCCGAGCGTAGTCAATCAGACTAGTGCGCCGGGCTCCCTGCCGTCTGCTCGCGCTTGTGCATCGCGTCGACCGACGCGGTCGCCGCCGCCGCGAACGAGGGCTTGAACAGCGAGGTCATCGACGGCACCAGCAGCATCGCGCCCACCATGTTGGCGCCCAGCACGATCGACATCAGCAAGCTCATGTCCGCCGCGAAGCGCAGGCTCGAGATGAAGTACCAGAAGATGATCCCGCCCACGAGCGTCGAGCCCGTGAAGAACACTGCCATGCCGGTGGTGGTGATCGCGATGCGGATCGCCTCGTCCAGATCGTGCCCGCGTTTTCTCTCGTGGATGATCCGGTCCATCAGGTAAAGCCCGTAGTCGACGCCGACGCCGACGCCGAGCGCCTGGACGGGCAGCGTGTTCACGTCGAAGCCGATGTTCGCGAAGTACATGTAGGCGAGTGACACGAGCGTGGCCGTGCCCAGCGAGACGCACAACAGCAGCGCGATCGCGAACGAACGGTAGGTGAGCACGATGACCATGAAGATCGCGGTGAACGACGCGATCAGGGTCGCGTTGTTCGAGCCCTCGACCTCGTCGTTGCTCGCGCCCAGCACGCCCATCAGGCCCGACGCCAGCGCGAAGCTCGCGCCCTCGGCCCACTGGCCCGACTCGCGGCGCACGAAGTCGGCACCCTTGTACTGGACCCAGAGCTCGGGCAGCTCGTACAGGCCGCGCCGTCGGACTTGCGTGTGCACGCCCTGGGCGTCGTCCTGCCACTCGGATTCCACGGTGTAGTGGCGCCGATCGAGCTGCGCAGACTTCTTCAGCGCATAGGCGGTGACCAGGTCGAAGCCCGGCACCGTGGCCAGCTTCTTCAGATCGGAGTCCGCGATCTTCTGCACGTTGTCGTAGCCGTGCTCGACCAGGCTCTGCACCAGCTCCTTGCTCGTGCGCGGCAGCGTCAGGATGCGCTGGGTCGAGTCTTCGGGCGGCGGCTCGCTGCGGTTCGGGTGGGTCACCGCCTGCTTCTGGTAGACGCCCTGGTCGTCGCGGACCATCACCACGAGCTCCGGATCGCGCGGGGGGAGCAGCGGCCCCAGCCACCAGCGGATGCGCGCCTGCAGGTCGGTGCGCGGCGTCTCGGTGTGGATGGCGACCTTGCTGGTGGGGCGCGCGAAGATGTACTCTTGCGCGCGCTGCACCGCGTTGTGGATCGTCTCCGCCTGGTGGTCCTTGTAGAAGACGCGCACCGCGGCGTTCTGCGCTTCCTGGTCGCGGTATGGATTCAGCACGCGCGGATCGGGTGAGCCCGCCTCATACAGGTACAAGAGGCCGCCGGTCTGGTCCTGCGAGTAGGGGATGCTGGCCCAGCGCGGATCGCTGTTGTGGTAGGCGCGGTTGATCGCCTTCAGGTAGTCGACCACCGAGACGGAGCCGCCGACCTTCGGGTCCTGCTCCATGAAGCGCTGGAAGGCCTCGATCTCGTGCATGACCTCGGGGCGGTGCACCGCGCCCTGCTCCTCGGTCTCGACGATCACGGTGAGGTCGTCGGCGCCGTAGAACTTCGACGCGACGACGGCCGCCGACTGGTTGAACTCGCTGTTCGGCCAGAGCACCGGCGTGCCGGGGTGTGACTCGCCGATCTTAACCTTCGTGGCGACCGTGAAGCAGGCGAGCACGATCACCACCCACACGCCGACGATCGCACGCGTCCAGGTGGGATTGGTCGACACGTACGCGATGCGCTTCAGCACCGCCATGATCGGCGTCGGGACGTAGTGACTCGTATCCTTCGGCGCCGGCAGGTACATGATCATCAGCCGGTTCAGCAGCATCTCCGTGAAGATGATCGACATCGACCAGAACGCGCCGAAGATCGCGACCTTCTTCATCAGCGCGATCGAGGAGACGCCGATCACGATGATGCCGATGGCGTCGGCGACGATACCGAGGAAGCCGGGGATCAACAGCTCGGCCATCGACAGCACGACGGCCTCTTCCTTGTTGCCGTTCAGGCGCTCGTACTCCTCGTAGAAGCGCTCGACGAACTGCACCGAGTGACTGATCGCGCGCGCGGTGATCACCATCGGGATCACCAGCACCAGCGGCTCGATCTGGTAGCCCATCAGCGCGGTGAAGCCGAGCCCCCAGATGGTGCAGCAGATGGCACCCGAGAACGGCATCACGACGCCGTACCAGCGCCGGAAGTACACGCCGAGCATGAGCAGGAGGATGCCCAGCGAGAGCGACAGGATCAGCACGATCTCCCACTTGTAGTGGAAGGTCCAGCCGACCAGGATCGGCTGGCCCGTCAGGTGCACCGTCACGAGGCCGTCCTTCTCGAGCTCGGTCTTGAGCGCGTGGATCTCGTCGAAGATCTTCTGGTAGTCGAGCCGGCTCTCGAGGAAGCCAGCCGTAATCATCGCCGCGGTGTCGTCGATCGAGACGAAGCGGCCGTAGACCTGCTTGTTCTGGTGGATCCGGTCGGGCAGGCTCGCGAGCAGGGCCTTGGGCAGGAGCGTGCCGTCGGGGCCGCGCAGGTTCTCGCCGTCGAGCTTGTAGGTGTCCGGCAGCTCGCCCAGGCGCAGCAGCAGGAACTCGAGCTCGGCGTTCTCGCGGCGCACGTCGGCGAGCTGCTCGGCGGCCTTCTGGTCACCGGCGGCGGCGTCCTGCGAGAGCTTGGACTCGGGCTTGGTGTCGGGCTCGATCACCGCCTTGCGGCTCTTCACGAAGCCGGTGAACGCGGCCAGGTTGCCCGGCGGCGTCTCGCCGCGCTTCTTCGCGCGCTCGAAGGTGCGGCGGGTGAAGAACTGCGCTTCGAGCAGCGCGATCGCCTCCTCGCCCACGACCTGATTCGAGCGGATGATTCCCGACTGGTCGATCGCAGTGTCGCGTACCGTGACCGCCGTCATCGACACCACCTGGCCGTGGTCGACGCCCTCGACCTTGTCGATCTGGTCGGTGAACGCGTAGACCTTCTCGAGCACCCGCTCGTCGTAGATGTTGCCCTTCGGGTCGTTCACGACGATCGCGGCGTCCACCACGTTCGCGCTGCCGAACTGGCGGTTGTACTTCTCGTAGATCTGGATGAACGGGTGGTTGCGGGGGAGCAGGTCGATGAACTGGCTGAACACCTGCAGCTGCAGCGCGTTGTACAGGAAGAAGATCGTGGCGCCGCCGATCAGGACCAGGTTGACCAGGCGGTGCTTGATGAAGAACCGCGAGAAGCGGAGCATCAGCGCGTCCATGGAGTTCCGTTCCCCCCCGAATTTCACGGCATTCTAAGGCGTCGCGAGAAACTGCGCGGGATCCTAGCCGGTCGCCTCGGATCCCACCGGAGGCAGGGCGTTGAAGCGGTTCATCGCCGCCTCGAAGCCCTTCGCGACCACCAGGTCGAGCGCGTCGACGGCCAGGTCGATCGTGGCCGAAAGCAGCGCGCGCTCGCGCGCTTCCGGCTTGCCCAGCAGATGACCCACTGCGTCACGGTCGTCCGAGCGGCCGACCCCGACGCGAATGCGGGCGAATCCCTCGCCGCCGACCCGCGCGATCACCGACTTCATGCCGTTGTGACCCGCGGAGCCGCCGAAGGGCCGGAGCCGCAGCTTTCCGGCCGGGATGTCCATCTCGTCGTAGACGACCACCAGATCCGAAAGCTGCACGGGCAGATAGCGCAGCGCCTCGGCGACCGAGTCACCGGAGAGGTTCATGAAGGTCTGGGGCTTCAGGAGACCCACGTCTTCGCCGCCCGCCTTCCCGCGCGCGAACTGCCCCTGGAACTTCGTGGCGAAGGCCGGGAAGCGGTGGCGCTGCGCGAACCGATCGCAGACCGCGAAGCCCGCGTTGTGCGGCGTCGCGGCATAGCGCGGGCCCGGGTTGCCGAGACCGACGAAGAGCAGCATGGCGCCCCGGTTCCCCGCGGCCCGCTACTCCTCGGCCTTGGCCGCCTCGGCGGCGGGCGCCGCCGCCTCGCCCTCGGCCGGCACCGCCTCGCCTTCGACCGGCGCGGCAGCCGCTGCCACCGGCTCCTCTTCGAGCCGCGGCGCGACCACGTGCACCACCGTGGCGTCGACCTCGGTCTTGAGCGCGACGTCGGGCGGCAGCGTGAGGTCGCGCACGTGGATGGCGTCGCCGATCGCCAGGTTCGAGACGTCGACCGAGATCGACTCCGGGATCGCGAGCGGCATGCACGACACCTCGAGCGTGCGCAACAGCGGCTCCATCACGCCGCCGTCGAGTGCGACACCCTTCGGTGTACCCACGAAGTGGAGCGGAACCTCGACGTCCAGCCGCGCGGTGAGGTCGACGGCGAACAGGTCGAAGTGCACGTGGCGGCGCGTAACCGGATCGCGCTGCAGCTCCTTCAGCAGCACCGGCTTGCCCTCGATCGCCGACACGCCCGACAGGTCGACCAGCGCGTTCGCCCCGCCGCGCGCGATGCGCGCGAGCGCCAGGCTCTCGGCGGTCACCGCCGTGGGCGAGATGCCGGCGCCGTAGACGATGCCGGGCACGCGCCCCTGCGCGCGCAGCTTGCGCGTCGCGCTCTTGCCGCGGCCGTCGCGAGCGGAAATTTCCAGCTTGAGTCGTTCCATCGGGGTTCTCCTCGGGCGGCTTCTTAGACGAAGAGCGAGCTGACCGACTCTTCGTTGTGGATGCGCCGGATCGCTTCACCGAGCAGGTGAGCCACGCTGGTGACCACGAACTTCTCGCCGTGCTCGACCGTCGCCGACAGCGGGATGGTGTCGGTGGTGATGAAGCGCTCGATGCAGGACTCTTCGATGCGCTTGACCGCCGAGCCCGCGAGCACCGGATGCGTGATCGCCGCGAGCACGCGCTTCGCGCCCGCCGCGCGCAGCGCCTCGGCGGTCTGCACCAGCGAGCCGCCGGTCGAGACGATGTCGTCGACGATCACGGCGGTCTGGCCGTCGACGTCGCCGACGATGCGCGTCACCTCGGCGACGTCCTTCTTCTCGCGCCGCTTGTCGCCGATCGCGATCGTGGCGTCCAGCCGCTTCGCGAACGCGCGGGCCCGCTCGACCCCGCCGGCGTCGGGCGACACCACCACGATCTCGTCGCGCGGAGGCACCAGCGCGCGGATCTGCTGCAGCAGCACGGGCATGGCGTAGATGTTGTCGACGGGGATGTTGAAGAAGCCCTGGATCTGGCCGGCGTGCAGGTCGAGGCAGAGCACCCGCTCCGCTCCGGCGGTCGAGATCAGGTCCGCGACCAGCTTCGCGGTGATCGGCGTGCGCGGCTTCACCTTGCGATCCTGCCGCGCGTAGCCGTAGTAGGGAATCACCGCGGTGACCCGGCGCGCGGACGAGCGGCGCAGCGCGTCGAGCAGCACCAAGAGCTCCATCAGGTGCGTGTTCGCCGGCGCGCAGGTGGACTGGAGCACGAACACGTCCATGCCGCGGACGTTCTCGCCGATGTCCACCGAGGTCTCGCCGTCGGCGAAGGTGCCCACCTCGGCCCGGCCGACCTCGACGTCGAGATGCTCGCAGATCGCCGTCGCGAGCTCGGGACACGAGTTGCCGGTGAAGATCTTGGTGATGTTCGTGGTCATTCTCGTCCGATACTTGGTTGGGGCGGCAGGATTCGAACCTGCGAATGGCGGGTCCAAAGCCCGCTGCCTTACCGCTTGGCGACGCCCCATCCCCATGGAGCGGAGGCGCTGCCGGGCGAACTCGCCGCGATCGTCTTCGCTCCTGCCGGTACCTCGACTGTCTCCGCGGCGCGCCGCGCCGCACGTTCGTCTTCGAACCGCCCGAACACCGTCGGTCCGCTCCCGCTCATCCCGGTCGCGAGCGCGCCCGCGTCTTCGAGCGCTCGCCGCGCCTCCCGGATCTCGGGGTGCCGCTTCGAGCTCACGGCCTCGAGATCGTTGCGGGGAGACGAGAGCAGGCCGAGGGGCCCGAGAAGCGCGGCAATGCTAGACGGGTCCCGGGGGAGCGTCAATTCGCGCGCCGCTTCGGTGTAGGCCCACGCCGTCGACACCGGGAACGGGAACGCCACCAGCACCCAGTGCATCTCGGGAACGCCGGGCAGGTCTTCGAGCTTCTCGCCCACCCCGCGCCCGAGCGCGGGGCGGGGCTCGAGGAAGAACGGCACGTCCGCGCCCAGCTCGAGGGCGATCTTGGCGCGCACGTCCGCCGGCAGGGCCCGGGCGAACAGGGCTTCGAGCCCGAGCAGCGTTGCCGCCGCGTCCGAAGATCCGCCTCCCAGACCCGCCGCGATCGGGATGTTCTTCGCGAGCCGCAGGCGCAGCTCGGGCGCAGCGCCCACCGCCTCGCACGCCCGCTCGGCCGCGCGCACCACCAGGTTGGAGCGGTCCGCCGGCAGCATGGCGCCCTCGACCGCGAGCTCGATTCCCCGCCCCGGCTCACCGCGCTCGAGCCAGAGCCGATCGAACAGCCGCAGCGGCACGAAGCAGGTCTCGATCTCGTGGTAGCCGTCGGCGCGGCGCCGCAGCACCTCGAGTCCGAGGTTGAGCTTCGCGGGGGCGTGGACCTCGATCACGGCCCGCCCTTCCGGGCCGCGACGAAGCGCATGCGCAGGTCGTGCAGCACCGACTCGAGCAGCCGCAGCTCCGCCTCGTCGAGGTTCCCGCGCGTCTTCTCCTGCAGGATCTCGAGGATGTCGATGGTCTGACGCACAAGCGGCAGGTTGGGCTGCGGCGCCGGTCCGGGCTCTGCAGTCTCGCCCGCGTCGGGAGGCACGCCCAGGTGCACGAGCGCCGAGGTGGTGAGCGAGATCACCAGCGTCGCGAAGCTCATCTCGGGCAGGTCCTGCGGGTTGTCGGGATCCGACATGCGGAAGCCGCGCGGGCCGCTCTGCTCATTCGCCATGGTCGTCCTCCGCTCGCGTCGGGTCGACGCCCGTCGCCTCCAGCTCGCGCAGGAGCCGTCGGCCCTCGAGGATGCGCTGGACCGCGGTCCAGGTCGCGCCCGCGGCCACGATCACCACCGAGGTCATCACGAACGTGGTGAGCGCGCCGAGGATCAGCACGCCGAAGCGCTCACCGCGCTCCATGAAGCCGACGCGGAGCGAGTGCAGCCGCTTCTCGGCGGAGGCGCGGGTGTAGCTGGTCATCACCGAGGCGGTGATCGCCCACAGCGCCAGCGCCACGCCCGCGACGTCGCCGGCGCGCGTGCGTCCCAGCGCGATCCCGCCGAAGATCAAGAGATCCGAGAGCCGGTCGATCGACGAGTCGAAGAAGGCGCCGGCCGCGGACGACACACCCTGCTGGCGCGCGACCACTCCGTCGACCAGATCGCAGAAGCCCGCGACCATGAGCAGGAGCCCGGCGAGGAAGCTCTTGTCGAGCGCGAAGGCCCAAGCCGCAAGGAACGAGACTCCGGCGCCGGCGAGCGTGAGCACGTCGGGCGAGACCGTGAGCTCGCGCACGAACGGGAAGATGCGGTACACGACCGCATCGAGGTCCTGTCCCAGACGCGCCTTGATCACGCCGCGCGCCTCCGCGCTAGAGATCGTTCTCCGAGACCGGGATCACCGCGCGCGGCGCGGGTCGCAGCGGTCCTTCCTTGATGAAGCGCTCGATCCGGCGCGTCCGAAGCTCTTGCTCGCTCGCGAGGTCGCTCTTCAGCTTGTCCAGGTCCTCGGCGCTCGGCGCCGCCACGTTGGCGGCGAGGTCCGGCAGATCGCCCGCGGGGCCGGCGGCCGGCGTGGCCCGGCCCTTGCGCTGGGCGCGCTCGACCAGGCGGATGTCGGGAAGCTCCTTCTCGGCCATGGGTCTCCTCTCTGCTCGAGCGGGGAGGGCGGTTTGACAGCGCAACCCTGCCCCCCTACTCTGCGAAATCCTTGAAAAACCAGCTACTTACGAAGATCGTCCGGCGTCGACGCAGCGGCGCGGCCAGAGCGGCCGCCGGCGGCGCGGCCCTGACGATCGCCCTTCTTTCCGGCTGCGCAACTGCGCCCCCCCGGGAAGACGAGCTGCCCTCGGCCGAATCCTACTACCAGCACGGCGTCGAGACACTCGAGGGCAAACGCAGCTTCCTGCTCTTCCACGACGTCGACTACCCGAAGGCGATCGAATACTTCCAGGAAGTCATCGACAACTACCCGTACAGCGACTACGCGATCTTGGCCGAGCTGCAGATCGGCGACATCCATTTCCAGCGCAAGGAGTACGAGGAGGCGTCGAGCTACTACCACGACTTCGTGGAGCTCCACCCGAATCACCCAAAGGTCTCATACGCGCTCTACCGCAACGGGCTGTGCTCGTACAACCAGATGCGCGCCAGCGACCGCGACCAGGCGCCGACGCGCGAGGCGGTGGCGCAGTTCAAGTCGCTGCTGCAGCGCTACCCGAACTCGGAGATGGCCTCGGACGCGGCGACGCGGCTGCGCGAGTGCGAGAACCGGCTCGCGCAGCAGGACATCAAGATCGGCGACTACTACTACGAGCAGCACGCCTGGTACGCCGCGGCGCGGCGCTACCGCGCGGCGCTCAACGACTTCCCCGATCACGACGACCGCATCCGCACGCTGGTGCGGCTGGGCTACTCGCTTTCGTATCTGCACCAGTATCTCGAGGCCGAGAGCGTGCTGCGCAAGGCGGTCGAGCTGGGAGCGCGCGACGAGCTGCGCGACGACGCCCAGGCGGAGCTCGAGGCGCTGGCGCGGCTGCCGCTCTACGGCCCGCGGCCGCTCGCGAAGTCCTGCGTCACCGACCCGAATGCGTCCTGCCCCGTGGTCAAGGCGCAGTAGCGGGGGAGCCGCTCGCGGCTAGCGGAAGGCGCGGTCGAACTCGGCCGGAGTGATCCCGCTCGGCATGATGTCCGCGAGCAGCAGCGCCCGGAAGCGCGGCTGCTGGTCGGGCGCGAGGGCGCGCGCGCCGACGTCGAGCAGGTCGGCGAGTCGCGCTCGCTCCGCCCGCGTGGCGGCGAAGCGCGGATCACCGTCGATCAGCTCCGCGAGCGCCGCGCCGTCGACCGGCTGCCCGTCGCCGTGGCGAAGCGCGTCGACCGGCGCCTGGAACGCCGAGCGGAGCTCCGCGGAACGGTCGGGCGCCTCGACCACGCCGGTGTCGGGGTCGCGGCGCAGCTCGCGGCGGAACACCCCGCGGTACAGCGCGACCGCATCTTCGACGGCGGCGTTGCGCACCCGCGCGTCCTTCGCATCGACCAGCTCGCCGGGGCGAGCGCCGACCGGCGGCAGCAGCTCGGCATCCTCGACCCGGTTCTGGTTCGGCGTCTCGAGCGAGCGCTGCTCGAGGTAGGCGATCAGCTCCTCGGCCCACAGCGGCCGGTTCTCGGTCGCTGCGGCGAGCGCCACCCGGTCCGCCTGCGGGAGCGTGAGCGGGTGGAACGCGGCGGGCTCCGGGATCAGTCGCGCGTAGTCGAATACCGCGGCGCCGGTCACCGCGGGCACCGCGACCAGCGGGAAGTCGGCCATCGAGATCTGGATCGGCTCTCCGTTCTGCGACAGCCGCCGCACCACGATCTGGTCGCTGGGCACGTTGGTCGAGATCTCGGTGCCGGTCGGCGACGCGAAGGTCGCGCTTCCGCCGCCCGCGACCGTCGGGCTCGCCGTGGTGGTGATCGAGTTCGCCTGCACGGTCGTCCCGCCGTACACGACGACGTGGCCCGAGTTCAGTGCGATCGATTTCGCAGCCGTGGTGCCGAGGGTCACCGTGCCGGTCGCGGCTGCCTGGAGCGCGCCGTTCACCACCAGTGCCTGGCCGAAGCCCACCGTGACGTTGCCGGTGGTCGCGTCGAGCGACAGGTTCCCGTCGCGCATCAGGCTGGCGGTGCCGCTCTTCGGCGGGGCGGCGCCGTTCCCGAGCGCGATGCTGCCGGCGGTGATGGACTGCGTCTGGCCGCTCGCGGCGTTGAACTGCACCCCGCCGTCCCCGCGCGCGCCGAAGGTCCCGGCGGTCATCGCGACGTCGTCGTCGAGCTGGAGCACACCGTGGCTGGAGACGTCGATCGAGTTCGCGCCCTGGATGCGCGAGTCGAAGTGCACGTCGCCGGCCTCGATCGTGGTGTCGGCCGACGCCTCGGTCGCGCCGTCGAGCTCGAGGGCGTGGTTGACCACGGTCTTGTTGCCATGGCTGTCCGTCGTGGTGCTCTGGACCAGGAAGCGGCCCGACAGGCTGATGGCGCTCGGATTCTGGTTGGCGAGCGACGGATCCGGGCCGGTGGAGCTGAACAGCACGTCGCCGTCCGAGCTCGCGATCCCGCCCGCGGTGAGCACTCCACTCGTGGTCGTGCCTGCCGTGGCGGCGTTCTGCACCGCGGTGAAGGTGTATTTCGGCTGGCCGCCCTGCAGCACCAGCGCACCATCGAGGCTGAGGTTGCCGTTCGCGCTCGCACCCCCGGCGAGCTGGATCCCGCCGGCGCCGGTGCCGGTGCTTCCGGTCGCGCTGACGGAGAGGTCCCCGTTCAGGGTCTGGAGCGCGAGGCCGTTCTGGTTCACGCCGTTCACGACCACGCCCGGGGCGACGCCATCCGGTGACTCGCCCGAGATGAACAGCGCGCCCACCGCTTTGGTGAGCGGGTTCGAGAGCACGAGCGCGCCGTGGTCGCTCGAGATCGTCTGGTTGTCGGCGGAGAGCACGAAGCCATCCCGGGCGTCGAGCTCGAGCTTGCCCGCGCCGCCCTTGTCGGTGTTGAAGCCCTGGAGCGAGAGCGCGCCCCCGTTCACCGCGACCGTCTGGTCGACGGTGCCGTTGAACTCCGCGCTGCCGCGGAAGAGCGCCGTGCCGTCGACGGTGAGGTTGCCGATCGCAGTGAGGACCTGGAGCGAGAGGTCCCCGGTGGAGCTGCCCAGGCTGAGCGACTGCGCGACCTCGGTGTTGCCGCCCACCGATCCGCCCTTCGCGCCCGTCGTCGTGCCCAGCTGGAGGCTCGGCACCACCAGGTCGCCGCCGGTCACGTGGATGTGCACGGTGCTGTCGCCCGCGACGTTCGCCGCGCCCGCGGCGAGCGTGAGCGCGGTGCCGTTCACGTTGGCGAGGTCGGCGGCGGCGAGATTGATGTCGCCGTCCTCGGCGACGAGCGCGAGCGCGAAGGGCTTCGTGAGCGCCGTGCCGTCCCCGGCGAACAGCGCGAGCGACGGGATCGGCGAGCCGCTGCCGCCGATCGACGCGTCCTGGTCGAGCGTGAACGAGGCGACCGGGCCGGTGCCGTTCGAGCCGGTGAAGGTGAGGCCGCCGAGGTCCACGACACCGGTGGTGTTGCCGCCGACCCCGTCGCTCGCCGCGAGCCGGATGGCGTCCGCGGAGATGGTGCGCGGGCCGAGCGCGAGCGGACCATCGTGCAGCTCGAGGTCGACGCTGCCCGCGGTCACGTTGCCGCCGAGCGTGAGGCCGTGGTCCGCGCGCACGACGAGCCCCGTGTTCGCCGCCAGGAGCGCGGTGCCGCCGGTCGGCGTTCCCGGGCCGATGGCGCCGTCGATCTCGACCACGTCGCCGTGGATCGTGTTCCCTGCCGCCCCGGCCGATGTGTCGTTCAGCAAGAAGAGCGGTCCAGCGACGGTGACGTTCCCCGACGCACCGGCGGGAGACGCCGTGCCGGCATGGCTGCCCGCCCCGCCATCGGCGAGAACGTCGCCGGAGATCGACACCGAGGTCGGAGTCCCGTTCGGTCCCTTGAGCTCGATCTTCCCGCCGGCCCCGCCCACGCTGTCGCGCAGCGAGCCGGTGGCGAGCGTCGTTCCGCTCGCTCCGCCCGTGGCGGTCAGGCTCCCCGTCGTGATGGTCTGGCCGGTGATCGCGATCGCGCCCGCGGCCTTGCCGTCACCTGCGGGAACGCCCTTGCTCTCGCCCAGGCCGGCTGCGCCGCGCGTGTCGACGGTGGTCAGGACGACCGCGCCGTTCGACTGGACGGTCACCTTCCCGCCGACGTTCGCGCCCGCGCCCGACGGTCCGATCCCGGAGGCGTCGATCTTGCCAGCGGTCACCGAGGCCGCGCCGTCGAGCTCGACCGCGCTGCCCAGGTGCGCGGTGGTCACGCTGCCGGTCGTGAGATTGCCGGAGGCGGTCAGCTTGATGTCGCCCACGTCGGTCTTGGTGAGCGTGCCGGTGAGGTCGAAGTCACCGCCGTTCGCGCTGAGCGTCTGCGGAACGATGCCCGTCGACGAGGCACCGGTCAGGGTGGTGTTGCCGTTCAGCATTATGTGACCGGCGCTGGTCACGTTCCCGTCGAAGGAGACTGGACCCGTCACGTCGAGCGAGAGCAGGTTCGCGAGGTCGCCGCTGACCGCGATGCTCTTCCCGGTGAGCGACAGCGCGGTGCCGTCGACCTGGGTCGCGTTGACGTTCAGCGCGCCGCCGTTCGCCGCGAGCCCGAACTCCGCGGGCAGGACTCCGCCCGCGAAGAAGCTCGTCCCCGGCACGCCGGTCGCGGCGTTCCCGCCGATCGCCGCGTCCTGGTTGAGCGAGAAGTGCTCCGGCGATTTCGTCGGATCGGCGTCGCTCCCGAAGCGCGCGCCGGAGTCCAGGATCACGCGCGCCTTGGCGTTCTTGCCGTCGTTCGAGCCGGCGAAGAGGTCGATCTTCGAGGAGTCGAGCTCGGCGTTGATCGTCAGGTCGCCGCTGCCGTCCAGGCCGGAGTTCAGCACGATCGAGCCGCCGGACTTGGTCTTGATGGCATTCTCGATGTCCAGCGCCACCGGCGTGCGTGCGGCGAGCGAGGCGAGCAGCGGGACGCTCGTGCCGAGGTCGATGCCCTGCTCGCCGAACAGGCTCAGCGCCGAGCCCGCGACCTTGGCGTCGGCGCCCGGCGAGAGCGTCATCGTGCCGTCGCGCGACTCGAGCTGGTAGACGAACGGGGTGGTGCGCGAGTTGAAGTCCGAGCCGAATACGCTCGGGTCCGGCAGATCCGCGGTCGCGAAGGCTGCGTCCTGACGGATCGTGACCCGCTGCGCGTCGTTGCCCGCGTGGTCGCGGAAGGTCGCGGCGTTCGTGACGACCACCTTGGCCGTGGTGACGTTGCCGGTGTCGTCGCCGGCGATCAGCGTGATGTCGTCGCCGTGGTAGCTGCCGTCCGCGGTGAGGTCGCCCGTCCCGCTCTCGCCGGCCTGGATGATGATGCTGCTCGTCGGGTTGGTCGCGGTGACCGAGAAGTTCGCGTCGAGCGCGCCCAGCGCCGTGAGGTCGAGCGACGCCACGGAGAGCGGCGAGCTGGTGGTGAAGTCGTTGCCCACGACGATCAGGTTCGCGCCCTGCACCGCGCTCGCGGCCGTGGCGTCGAAGGCCACCGTCGCGTGCGACTCGAGGTCGATCGTCTCGTCGACCACGCTCGCGAAGCGGCCCGGGGTGAACAGCGAGTCGAGCGTCGCCGCGTCGAGCCCGGCGTCCTGGCGCAGCGTGAAGCCGCCGGGAGTGGGCGCCGCGTTGGGGTCGTTCGCGTCGCTGAGATCGTCCAGGCGGAAGTGCAGCTTCGGGTCGAGGCTCACGCTCGCGCTGGTGGCGACCTCGTCGTTGGGCGCGCTCGAGGTGACCAGCACCTGGTTCGCGTTCACCTGCACGTCGGAGCCGGTGGTGCGCCAGCTGCCGACGCCGCTGGTCGCGAAGCCGACCGCCACCTCGGTCACCGCGTTCACGTCGCCGCCGAACACGACGTCGCCGCCCTTGCTGTTGATGGCGATCGACTGGAGCGGGACGCCGCCCTTGGTCGCGTCTCCGCCGGCGCCGTTCTCGAGCGTGGTGACGCCGCTCGCGTTGACCGTCAGCGCGACCGAGCGGTTGATCGTATTCTCGCTGCTGTCGAGCTTGGTGCCGTTCACCAGCTGGCCGCCGAAAGTGACGTCGCCACCCGAGACCGTGAGCGTGTCCGCATTCAAGGTCACCGGGCCCGCGCCCACGAGGTCGATCGAGCGGTCGCGCTGACCCGTGCTGTTGCCCACGCTGCCGCCGCGCGTGTCGAGATCGCCTTGCAGGGTGATCCCGTTCGGCGCCGAGAGCACGATCGCCCCCGCCTCGGGCGTGGTGCTGCCGGCGGCCGGCGCGTCGGCTCCGCCGGTGGTCACCGCGCCGATCGTGATGCTGTCGCCGCTGCTGATGTCGACGCGGCCGCCGGGCTCGTTGGCGACGTCTTTCTTGCCGCTCGCCTGGCCACTGGTGGTGACGGCACCGTGGATCAGCACGTTGCCGGTCGCCTGGATGGTGACGTCTCCGCCGGGCTGCGGCGGGTCGGTGGGCTTGTGCTGCGCGCCCTGGGTGTTGATCGCGGTGAGCTCGACCTGGTTGGGGATCACCGTGCCGGCGATGGCGGGATCGACGAAGCCGATCTCGAGCTTCGGCCTGACGGAGCCCGAGATGTCGACGTTGCCGCCGACCGCGCCGGTGATCGGGTCGAAGCTGCCGAGCTCGATGTTCTGCCCGTCGAGCCGCAGCGTGCCGCCGTTGGTGGTGGTGATGTCGCCCTTCACGCCGAGCGTGCCGCCGAGCGACAGCAGCGTGACCACCGGCGACGGATCGGTCGGCTTCACCTCCGGGGTGTGGAACTGTAGGTTGCCGGAGATCGAGAACGCCGGCGTGCTCGGAACGTTCTGGTCGCTGCTCGGGATGTCCTTGCCGCGCACCGTGATGTCCCCGTCGCTGATCGTGTTGGTGGCCGAGACGTTCAGGGTGTGGACGTCGAGCGCGTCGGCGCCCTGCAGGTCGACGCCGGTCGGGCCGTTCAGCGTGAGGTCGGTGCCGTCGACCAGCTTCTTGTCGGTCACGGTGACCGTGCCCGAGGAGCTGAGCGAGAGCGCCACGCCGTCGTGCGCAACGCCGTCGTGACTGCCGACGTCGAGCCCCGACAGGTTCGCGGTGGTGAGATCGTGCTGCTGGTCGACGCTCACCGAAGTCGGACCTTTGCCGTCGTCCGCGGTGTCGCGGAAGGCGAGACCGGCGCCGACCCGCACGTCGCCCTTGGTGCCGGTGGCCACCAGGTTCACGCTGTCGGCGTTGATCGTGGTCGGCGCGGCCGCGCCGCCGGTGCCCTTCAGCTGTCCGGTCTGCTCGCCGACCTGCGTGACGTCGAGCTCGCTCGCCTTCACCGAGCCGCCGAGCGCGATGTCGCCCTTGGCGTCGGCGGAGAGCGCGATCTTGCGCGCCTCGATCGCCTGGTTGGAGAAGATGGCCGTGCCGTAGAGATCGCCCGCGCCCAGGCTGACGTTGCCCGAGGCGGGATTCGCCGCCGCTCCGGCGCTGAGCGTGCCGGTGTTCGACACGCCCGTCGCGTTCTGGTTGAACACCGCGTTCGCCGCGCCCTCGACGCGCAGGAGCACGCCCTGGTTCGCGCTGTCGCGGCCGATCAGCACGTCGTTGCCCGCGGCCATCACGATCCAGCCGCCCTCGGCGATCACGCTGCCCGAGTTCGCGACCTGGCCGCCCACCAGCGCCACCGCGTTCGCGGCGATCTGGCCTGCATTCGAAACGCGGCCGTGCACGCCGGTGAAGTGGTCGACGCCCCGCTTGAAGTCGGTGTCGGAGAGGTGGCCGCCCACCGCCTCGAGACCGGCGATGTTGCCCACCACCTGCGAGTTCGGCCCGAACACGATCCCGGCGGGGTTCATGAAGTACAGGAAGAAGTTCCCGCCCGAGCCGGTGATCGTGCCGTCGATGCTCGAGGCCTTGCCGAGGATGCGGTTCAGCACGCGCACGTCGCCGCCGCCCGCGTTCTGGTTCATGAACGTCACGACCTGGCCGGCGGCGACATCGAAGCTCGAGTAGTGGATGATCGCGCCGTTCGGGGCGGTGATGTTCCAGCCGTTGCCCGCTGCCTGGACCGCTCCGACCGGCGTGTTGCCGCCCGCCTTCTGCACCACGTCGGCGCGGCTCCACGCGGCCGGGCCGACCGTCAGCGCCGCGACCAGCGCCGACACCAGAATGTGTTGTGAGACCGTCCTGAGCTTCCGCATGATCACCATCCGTCAGTACCGCAACAGCGCCGAGAAGTTGAACTCACCGTCATAGCGATTCACGTTCGCGTTCGGAATCGGCAAGAGCGCCACGCCGTAGTCCACGCGCAGCGAGAAGTTGCGCCGCACGAGCACCTCGAGCCCGAGTCCCACCGACGCCAGCGCGTCGTCGTGCTCGCCCAGCACGCGGTCCTGGTTCCAGACCTGGCCGGCGTCGACGAAGGTCGCGACCACGAGGTCCCAGTCGGGCAGGCGCAGCATGTCGTCGGGGCCCGGCCGGAAGGTGCCGACCCAGGGCAGCTGCCACGGCTCCACGCTCCTGAAGCCGAGCGGGATGTGGTAGCGGTACTCGAGGCTGCCGTTCACGAACGAGTCGCCCGCGGCGATCGACTGCGGATAGCCGCGCACCGTCACGAGGCCGCCCAGCACGCCCTCGACCTGCGGGATCAGCCGCGTGCCGAGCGAGGTCTGGCCCGAGAAGCGCCAGGCCAGCTCCTGGGTCAGCTCGTGCGGGCGCAGCGGCCGGTCGCTGAAGAAGCGCGTGCCGTGGAACCAGGGCTGCAGAAAGATCGAGCCGCCGAGATCCAGGCTGAGGATGCGCCAGTCGTCGTCGAGGTTCGCGCGCCCGACGTCGGAGAAGTGCTGGATGTCGGAGCTGTTGGTGCCGGCGATGAACGGCATGCTCTGCTGGAAGCCCAGGTTGCCGTGCATGCGTGCGGTCGCCCAGGAGCGGTCGAGCGTCAGCCCGAGGGTGGGCACGAAGAACGGCATGTCGGCCGAGAACGAGGTCAGGTTCACCACCGAGACGTCCATCCAGCGCGTGCCGAAGTAGGTGTCGAGGAAGAAGCCCGGGCGCCCGATCAAGTTCTGGATCAAGAGGCCGTTCACGTCCCACTGCGTGCCGCTGAAGTGGAGCTTGTCGCGGACCACCTTGGTGGAGCTGTTGGGGTCGGTGGGCGCGCCGATCACCACGGTCGAGAAGCCGAACTGGTCGGACGCGTAGGTGCTCCAGTCGCCGCCGAGGCGGAAGCGCAGGCCGTCGAAGCGCGGCACGCGCAGCTCGTACGAGCTGGTGACCGCGTTGGTGTCGCTGAAGCCCGAGGTGAGGTAGTCGACCAGGAGCACGTCGTCGTGGCCGGTCAGCTGGTAGTCGGCGAAGGCGAAGTGCTGGCGGTCCTTGCCGGTGGCGTCTGTGCCGGTGTTGGAGAAGTCGCTCGACACCGTCCAGGGGCGGTCCTCCTGGACCAGGTAGTCGAGGTTCACGGCGCCGGGCGTGAGCGTCGGCGTGACCACCGCGTCGACCATGCGCCCCGGCTGCCGGTTCAGCCGCGCGACGTAGGCGTCGAGCTGGTTCTTGTCGAGCGGATCGCCCGCGCCCACCGGCTGCAGCGGCGAGCGCTCGGCGATCGCCTCCTTGTCCGGGACCGGCTGCGCGTTCGCCGCGGCCTTGCCGTCGCCGAGGGCGGGCGCCTGGAAGGTGCGCACGGCCTGCACGCGGCCGGTCTGGATCACGAGGTGCAGGTCGGTGTCGCCCTCCGCGCGCGCGTCGGCGCCCGTCTGCGCGTCGATGTCGTCCGGCGACGGAGCCACGTACACGCCCATCAGGCCGCGCGCGCCGAGCTCCGCGACGATCTGCTCGCACAGGTCCTGCAGGCCCGTGGCGTAGATCGGGACCGCCTCCTTGTCGCCGAACTCCGGCAGGTGGAACCAGACGTTCTTGCCGCCGCGGCGCGCACCGACGTAGCCGTCGGACGCCTGCCCCAGCGCGTAGTCGGCGCCGGTGATCAGGCTGATCGGCGGCTGCAGCGGGTGCTCGTGCGCGTACGAGAGGGTGATCTTGCCGACCCAGTAGCGCGGTCCGTCGGTCTGCGTGTGCTCGCCGCTGGGCGGGTCCGTCGGATTGAAGCTGGCGCGCGCGGGGAGGGCGAGCGCCGCCACGAGCGCAGCTGCAGCGAGCGCGTGCGCCAAGAGGCGAATGCGCATCCGCTTGGCCCTCCCCTGCGTCATCAACTGGCCGCCTCTCACGGCGCCGGCAACTCGGTAGCGAGCGCGTACTGTAAACCGAACCAGCGGCGATCGCAGCCGCCCCGACGGCTCCCTGGGGAGTGACGTTTTAATCCCTTTGGTGGCGCGCTTCGCCTGCGGACGCGCGGGCTTGCGCGGCGTCGCGCACAGGGGGGCGCAGCGGCCGCGCAGGGGGCGCCGCTACGGAGCCAGGCCGGCTGCGTTCGCGAGCCTGGCGAGCGCCGCCGGCAGCTTGTCGGCGTCGGGTCCGCCGGCCTGCGCGAAGTCCGGCCGGCCGCCGCCCGTGCCGCCGACCTCCTTGGCCAGCACCCGCACCAGCTCGCCCGCCGAGAACCGGCCGACCAGGTCCTGGGTGACGCCCAGCGCGAGCGCGGCCTTGCCCTCGTGGCGCACGCCGAGCAGGACGATGCCCGAGCCGATGCGCTGCTTCAGCTCGTCGACCAGGCCGCGCAGCTCCTTGGGCGACGCGTCCTCGACCTCGCTCGCCAGGAGCTTCACGCCACCGACCTCGCGCAGCTCGCGGAGCGGGTCTGCGCTGCCGCCGCGGCGCAGCTGGGCGCGCGCCTTCTCCAGCTCGCGCTCGAGCTCGCGCTCACGTTCGAGCAGCCTCGCCACGCGCTCGGGCAGCTCCGCCGGCGGCGTGCGCAGGATCTCCGCTGCGTCGCGCAGCGTGCGCGCCTCGCGCCGGGCGTGCTCGATCACGCCGAAGCCGGTCTGCGCCTCGATCCGGCGCACGCCCGCGCCGATCGCCGACTGGGAGACGATGCGCAGCGAGCCGATGTCACCGGTCGCGTGCGCGTGCGTTCCGCCGCACAGCTCGAGCGACGGGCCGAAGCGCACCACCCGCACGCGGTCGCCGTACTTCTCGCTGAACATCGCCATCGCGCCCGCCGCGAGCGCGTCGCGGTAGCTCTTCTGCTCCACCACGCCCGGGTGGTTGGCGAGGATCTCCGCGTTGACGCGGTCCTCGACCGCGCGGATCTCCTCGTCCGAGAGCGCCGCGTCGTGGGTGAAGTCGAAGCGCAGCCGGTCGGGCGCGACCAGCGACCCCGCCTGCGTGACCTGCGGGCCGAGCACATCGCGCAGCGCCCAGTGCAAGAGGTGCGTGCCCGAGTGGTTGCGCACGGTGGCGCTGCGCGCGGCGCGGTCGACGCGCAGGGCGACCTCGTCGCCCGCCGCGACCCGGCCGAGCGCGACGCGCCCCAGGTGCACGATCAGACCCTCGACGGGCTTCTGCACGTCCTCGACCTCGATCCGCCCCTCGGGACCCTCGATCACGCCGACGTCGCCGACCTGCCCGCCGCTCTCGGCGTAGAACGGCGTCGCGTCGACCTGGATCTCGACGCGCTCGCCCTCGGTCACGGCGTCCACCTGCGCGCCGTCGCGCAAGAGCGCGCGCACGCGCGAGCGGCCTTCGAGCGCCTCGTAGCCCGTGAACGCGGTCGGGTGCGCGGCGAGCGCGCCGTACACCTCGGCAGGCGCGGTCTGGCCCGAGCCCTTCCACGCGGCACGCGCGCGCTCGGCCTGCGCGCGCATGGCGGCGTCGAACGCGGCGCGGTCGTATTCCAGTTGCTGGCCCCGCAGGATGTCCTCGGTGAGGTCGGTCGGGAAGCCGAACGTGTCGTAGAGCTTGAACACCATGTCGCCGGAGAGGCGCGAGAGCTTCGCGCGCTTGACGCGAGTCACTTCCTCGTCGAGAAGCGCGAGCCCGCGGCCCAGTGTCTTGCCAAAGCGCTCCTCCTCTTTGCGAATCGCGTCGGTGACGAAGGCGCGGCGCTTGGCGAGGTCGGGATAGGCCTCTCCCATCCCGTCGATCACCGTGTCGACCACCGAGTGCAGGAACGGGCCTTCGATGCCGAGCAGCACGCCGTGGCGCGCAGCGCGGCGCAGCACCCGCCGCAGCACGTAGCCGCGTCCCTCGTTCGAGGGCAGCACGCCATCGCCGACCAGGAACGCACACGCGCGCGCGTGGTCCGCGACCACGCGCAGCGACACGTCGCTCGCGGGCGCGGCGCCGTAGCGCACCCTCGCGAGCTCGGACGCGCGCCGGATCAGCGGCTGGAACAGGTCGGTGTCGTAGTTGCTGTCCACGCCCTGCAGGAGGCACGTCACGCGCTCGAGGCCCATGCCGGTGTCGATCGACGGCTTGGGCAGCGGCGTGCGCGAGCCGTCCGCCTTCTGCTCGAACTGCATGAACACCAGGTTCCAGATCTCGACGAAGCCGGGGCCGGTCGGGTCGTCGCCCGCCTCGAAGCGCGCGCGGTCGGTGATCTTGTGGATCTCCGAGCAGGGGCCACACGGGCCGGTGTCGCCCATCTGCCAGAAGTTCGGCCCGTCGCCGAGCTTGAAGATGCGCCGAGGCTCGAGCCCGATCCCGTCGCGCCAAAGCCGGTACGCCTCGTCGTCGTCGACGTGCACCGACACCACCAGGTCGCCCGGGTCGAGCTTGAACACGCGGGTCAGCAGATCCCAGGCGAACTCGATCGCATCCTTCTTGAAGTAGTCGCCGAACGAGAAGTTCCCGAGCATCTCGAAGAACGTGTGGTGGCTGAGCGAACGGCCGACCTCTTCCAGGTCGTTGTGCTTGCCGGAGACGCGCATGCACTTCTGCGAGGTGGTCGCGCGCTTGTACGAGCGGCGCTCCTCTCCGGTGAACAGGCGCTTGAACTGCACCATGCCCGCGTTCGCGAACATCAGCGTGGCATCGCCCTGAGGCACGAGCGAGCCCGAGGACACCAGCGTGTGCCCCCGCTCGACGAAGTAGTCGAGAAAAGCCTTGCGGATCTCGTTCCCGGTCATTGCGGCGGGAGAGGATAAGCGAAGCAGGCGCGCCGCGCTCCGCGCGGAGTACGCTCCCGGTCGAGATGACGGGACGGTGCTTCTGTGGCGGCGTGGCGTTCGAGTTCGACGGTCCGATCGGCGAGATCGAGATCTGTCACTGCACCCGCTGCCAGCGCGCGAGCGGCTCACCGTTCGCGGCGGAGTTCCGGGTGCGCGCGGAGCGCTTCCGATGGGTTCACGGCGCCGAGCTGGTCGCGTTCTTCGATGCGCCGATCCTGCGCGAGCCCCCGGCCTATCGCCGCTCCTTCTGCACCCGCTGCGGAGCGACGGTCCCGAGCTTGTTTCCGGGCAACCCCACCATCGCTATCCCGACCGGCCTGGTCGAAGGCGACCTCCCCGCCCGCCCTGCCGAACACATCTGGACCAGCCAGAAAGCCAGCTGGCTCGACTTCGGAGAGCTCGCCGCCCTCCCCCACCACCCCACCGACCCACCCGCCGGGTAGTCCGAGCGAGGGCCGTCCCGAGCGAGGACGCAAGCGCCGTAGGTGCGCGCAGCGAGGCGCAGCCGAGCGGTCAATCGGATTGCAGCGTACTCGCGACCGCGAGCGGCGGGTTCTGCGCGAGAGCGCCGCGCGCAACGAAGCTCTGGGGCTAGAAACGATCGATCTTCAGATCGTCGTCCGACTCCTCGGTGAGCGAGATCTCCTCGTCGCTCTTCTGCTCCTTGTCGAAGTCGTCCCAGGAGCTGTCCGAGGTGCCCGAGATGCCCTTGAAGCGCAGCGCGAAGTCGTCCGGGTTGGAGACGTGCATGAGCGCCTCTTCGTACGTCACCAAGCCCGCCTTCACGTGTTGCATCAGCGACTGGTCGAAGCTCTGCATGCCGTAGGTGGTGAAGCCCTTGGCGATCGCGTCGTTCAGCTCCTTGGTCATCTCCGGGTCGGCGATGCACTCGCGCACGCGCGCCGATGCGACCAGGATCTCGACCGCCGGCACGCGGCCCTTGCCGTCGGCGCGCGGGACGAGGCGCTGGCTGATCACGCCCTTGACGATGCTCGCGAGCTGCAGCCGGATCTGCGGCTGCTGGTGGGGCGGGAACACCGAGACGATGCGGGTGATGGTCTCCGCTGCGTCGATGGTGTGCAGCGTCGACATCACCAGGTGGCCGGTCTCGGCCGCGGTGAGGGCGGTCTCGATGGTCTCGAAGTCGCGCATCTCACCGACCAGGATCACGTCCGGGTCCTGGCGCAGCGCGGCGCGCAGCGCGGTTGCGAACGAGTTGGTGTCCACGCCGATCTCGCGTTGGTTCACGATCGAGCGCTTGTCGCGGATCAGGAACTCGATCGGGTCCTCGATCGTGATGATGTGGCAGGTGCGGTTGGTGTTGATGAAGTCGATCATCGCCGCGAGCGTGGTCGACTTGCCCGAGCCGGTCGTGCCGGTGACCAGCACCAGCCCGCGCGGCTCCATCGCGACGCGCTCGACGACCTTGGGCAGCACGAGCTGCTCGATCGTCTTCACGCCGAACGGGATCACGCGGAAGACGATCCCCACCGTGCCGCGCTGCATGAAGGTGTTCACGCGGAAGCGCCCGAGCCCGGCGATCGAGTACGCCAGGTCTACCTCGTGGAACTTGTCGAAGTGGCTCTTCTGGCCGGGCGTCATGATCGACGTGGCGATCCCGTGCAGCTGCTCCGGCGTGAGCCGCTCGCCGTTCTTCAGCGGCACGAGCGCGCCGTCGACGCGGAACAGCGGCGGCAGGCCCGCCTTCAGGTGGATGTCGGAGGCGTTGCCCTTGACCGCAACCGTCAGGATGTCGTTGAGTTCCATTCCCGCCAGGCCTTCGGCGCGCACGAGTGCGAGCCGCATCTCGCGGGTGGATCGTCCCGGCTCCAGTGGACCTTGAGTCTTCGAGGCCCGGAGCGGCTAGGTCTCGTCCGACTCCTCCGCCGAAGAGACGGCGCCGTCTGCCACCGGCACCTTCTTCTTGATGCCGGCGTTGGCGTAGACCAGCTCCGCCAGCCGGTCGTAGACATCCGGGTTGGCGATCAGGAACGCCTTGGCGTTCTCGCGGCCCTGGCCGATGCGCGTGCCCTCGAAGCTGTACCAGGTGCCGCTCTTCTCGAGCAGGCCCAGCTCGCTGCCCAGGTCGAGGATGTCGCCCTCGCGCGAGATGCCGCGGTCGAACATCAGGTCGAACTCGGCCTGGCGGAACGGCGGCGCGCACTTGTTCTTCACCACCTTCACGCGGGTGCGGCTGCCGATCGCCTGCTCGCCGTCCTTGATCTGGCCGATCCGCCGCACGTCGAGCCGGACCGAGGCGTAGAACTTCAGCGCGTTCCCGCCGGAGGTGGTCTCGGGGTTGCCGAACATCACGCCGATCTTCATGCGCACCTGGTTGATGAACACCAGACACGCGTTCGAGCGCGCCAGATTGCCCGTCAGCTTGCGCAGCGCCTGGCTCATCAGCCGCGCCTGCAGCCCGACGTGCTGGTCGCCCATCTCGCCTTCGATCTCCGCCTTGGGCACCAGCGCAGCGACGGAGTCGATGACCACCACGTCGACGGCGCCCGAGCGCACCAGCATGTCGGCGATCTCGAGCGCCTGCTCGCCGGTGTCGGGCTGCGACACCAGCAGCTCCTCGACGGAGACGCCGAGCTTCTTCGCGTAGCTGACGTCGAGCGCGTGCTCGGCGTCGATGAACGCAGCCACGCCGCCCTTGCGCTGGCACTCTGCCACCGCGTGCAGCGACAGCGTGGTCTTGCCGGACGACTCCGGGCCGTAGATCTCGACCACGCGCCCCTTCGGCAGGCCGCCGATGCCCAGCGCGATGTCGAGCGACGGCGAGCCCGTGGAGATCACGGCGATCTCGCGGTCGAGGTGCTCCTGGCCCATCACCATGATCGAGCCCTTGCCGAACTGCTTCTCGATCGACGCGACCATCAGGTCGACGGCCTTCTGTTTGTCGTCTTTGGATCCCGGTTGCCCTCGCGACATCTTTTCTTCTCCTAGCTCTCTGGGGCGAATTCTTCGGACGGGTCCCGCCCCGCGCCGAGTGCGAGGTGGGCCAGGGGAACGTGCCGAGCGCCGTCGGGGGCGAGACGACTCTCGTAGAGTACGACCTCGGTGGCCGTCCAGGCGACCGATTCCGGAGCCGCCAGCCGCTCGATCTCGACCCGCGCGGGCTCGCGCAGCCGGCCGAGCGTCAGGTGCGCCGAGAACGGGCGCCGCTCGCGCTCCGCTCCGACCACCCGCGCGGCCGAATCGAGCTGCCGGGCGAGCTTCGCGAGCGCACCCGCGCCGCGCGACACGCCGAGCCAGAGCACCCGCGCCTCGCGCGCGCTCGGGAAAGCGCCGAAGCCGCCGAGCGCGAGCTCCACCGGCGCCAGGCCCGCGAGCTTGGCGTTCGCGCGCTCGACCAGCGCGTCGACGCGGTCTTCGGGGATCTCGCCCAGGAACTTCAGCGTCAGGTGCTGGCTCTCGGGGGCGGTCCAGCGCACGCCGCCCGGGGTGACGCCGCGCAGGATCTCGATCGCCTGGCCGGTGCAGGCGCGCGCCGCCTCCGGCAGCTGGACGGCGAGAAAGGCGCGCAGCCGGTCGCTCACGCCTTCGCCTCGGAGCGCGTGCCCAGCCGCGGGAACGAGTCGGCGCTGATCGGAAGGCCGAGCAGCCGGCGGCGGATCCAGTCGAGCGCGAGCTGGCTGGCCAGCTCCTTGTTGCGCGCGCGGTCGGTCATCAGCTGGTAGCGGTGCGCGATCGTGCCCTCGCCGTCGGCCAGCGCGAGCCACAGCGTGCCCACGGGCTTCTCGGCGCTGCCGCCGTCGGGGCCGGCGATGCCGGTGGTGGCGAGCCCGATGTCCGCACCGGCGGCCCGGCGCACGCCCTCGGCCATCTGGCGCGCCACCGGCTCCGACACCGCGCCGTGTCGGGCGAGCGCTTCGGAGCCGACGCCGAGCGCTCGCACCTTGGCGTCGTTCGCGTACGCGACCACGGCCTCGAGCAGGTAGGCCGAGCTGCCCGGCACGTCGGTGAGCCGGCTGGCGATGAGCCCGCCGGTGATGGATTCGGCGACAGCGATGGTGCGCTTGCGCTCGCGCAGCAGCTCGGCGACGACCTCTTCGAGCTTGCGCTCGCCCGCACCGACCACCAGCTCGCCCAGGCGCGTCCGCACCTCGCGCTCGAGCAGCTCGAGCCGGCGCTCGGCCGCCGCCTCGTCGGGCGCGCGCACGAGGATGCGGACGAGGTTGTCCGGGAACTGCGTGCGGAAGCCGATCACCGCGTCGGCATCGCCCTGCGCCAGGTCCGACAACATGCGATCGAGGTTCGACTCGCCGACGCCGAAGGTGCGCAGCAGCCGCGCGCGCACGGCGCGCCCGCGACCGAGCCGCGCGGAGATGCGCGGCATCACCTCTTCGTCGACCATGCGGAAGAGCTCGCGCGGTACGCCGGGCATGAAGAACAGGTTCGCAGGAGGCTCGCCCGAGGCGGCGTGCGGGACCTCGAGCCGGAATCCCGGCGCGGTGCCGAGCGGGTTCGGCAGGACTTCGGCGCCTTCCGGGAAGTCGGCCTGCTTGGCGTTGTTCTCGGCCATCTCGCGGTTGAAGCGGCGGAAGAAGGCGCGGATCTGCTCCAGGGCGGCGGCGTCGCGCACGAGCTTGCGCCCGAAGGTGCGCGCGGTGATCTCGGTGGTGATGTCGTCGCGCGTGGGTCCGAGCCCGCCCGAGACGAGCACGAAGCGCGCGCGCGCCGCGGCCTCGCGCAGCACCTCCTCGATCAACGCCGGGTCGTCCGGCACGCTCACGTGGCGCGTGGTCTCGAGCTCGAGCATGAGCATGCGCTGCGACAGGTGCGACTTGTTCGAGTCGACGATCTCGCCGCGCAGCAGCTCGTCGCCGATCGTGACGACCCAGACAGGCTCGCGCGGCGGAGCGCTCACGCGAGCAGCCTCCACACCAGCTGGCCGCCCAGGTTGGCGTAGGCGCCCGCGACCAGATCGTCGGCCATGACGCCGAGGCCGCCGGGCAGCCGCTCCGCGTTCCGCGCCGGGAAGGGCTTCCAGATGTCGAACAGGCGGAACAGCGCGAAGCCGACCCCGGCGACCAGCCCGACGAGTTCGGGCCGCGCCGGGAGCCACGCCAGCGAGAGCAGCATGCCGGCCACCTCGTCGATGGTGATCCGCCCGTCGTCGTGCCGCTCGAAGATCTGCTCGGCGCGCCCCGCGGTCCAGATGCCCACCGCCACCACGGCGGCGCAGGCCAGCGCGTAGAGCGCGGGCGACGCCGTCACGCCCGTGGTCCAGAGCGCCCACCAGAGCGCCAGGCCCACCAGCGACCCGGCGGTCCCCGAGGCGAACGGCGCGTACCCCGAACCGGCGCCCGTGGCGACTGCGAGAACGAAGATTCTCATGGAATTCCGCGTACTTTGGCCTCTGTTGCCGATGCTAGGTCGCGTTTGCGCAGCGTGTCAAGGAGGCGAATAAATAGCGAAATCGAGGAGGTTCGCCAGCCCGCATCAAGCCGGCAGGCCGGTGTCCCGATCTCTCGCAGTGGAGAGACGGGCGATGCCCCGGAACACGGCCTCCGCAGACGACCTCGCGCCGCTCGTGCTCGACCTCGCGCGCGCAATGCGCGCGCGCCGGGCGCACCCGCCGGATCACCCGGTGGTCGCGGAGGCGCTCGCCCGCGCGGCTCTGGCCTGGCAGGCAGCCGCTTCCTCGGGCGGTCCGCTCGAGCTCTCGCCGGGCGCGGGCCGGCTCGAGCAGGGCGGTGGACGGCCGCTCGAAGGTGCGGGCGCGGCCGAGCTGGCGAACGAGCTGCGCGCGCGCGGCGTCGAGCGGCTGGTGCTGCGCGGGGAGCCGGCGCCCGCCGATCTCCGAGTGCTCGTGGAGCTGCTGGTGCGCGAGCCCGCGGCGCTGGGTGCCGAGGGCGGCGCGGCGGCCGTGCTGCGCGCCAGCGGCGCGCGGGGCGTCGAGGCGTTCGCTGCGACACAGAAAAGTGACGGTCCCGCGGCCGCCGAGGCGGCGGAGGCGAACGCGTTCCTCGGGCAGCACATCGCCGAGCTGGTGCGGCTGCTCGCCGAGCTGGAGCGCTGCGACGACATCGCGGGCTACAACCTGATCGCCAACAAGGTCGAAGTCTGCGTCGACGTCCTGGTGCGCGCGAAGCGGCTGCTGGACGGCTACCGCGCGGCGATCGTCTACGCACGCCATGCGACCACGCCGGGCGTCCGCGCCGACGCGCTGCGCCGCGAGGCCAGCGAACGGCTGCGCCGGCTGGCGTCGAGCGAGGGTCTGCTCGACGCGGTGGTCGAGCAGGCCTGCGTCGCGACCGGGCTCGCGAGCGTGCAGGCGAACCAGGTGCTGATCGCGATCGGGCCGCCGGCGGTGGGCGCGCTCTTGCGCTACTGCGCCGCCGCGCGCGACTCCTCGCGCGAGCGCGCGGCGCAGACGCTGATCGCGATGGGCGACGCGGCCCTGGTCGCAGTGGTCGACGAGCTGCGTTCGGGCGTCGCGGAGCGCGCGCGGCGCGCGGCGCGGCTGCTCGGCGAGATGCAGAACCCGCGCGGCGTCGAGTTCCTGTCCGACGCGCTCCGCTCCGACGACGTCGCGCTGGCGCGCGAGGCCGCGCGCGCGCTCGCGCGCATCCCGACCGATTCGGCCGTGGGCGCGCTGATTGCCGGGCTGAAGCTCACGCCGGCCATCGCCGAGACCTGCGCCGGCTGCCTGGGCAGCGTGCGCCAGACGCAGGCGGCGCGCGCGCTGGGAGAGCTCCTGGACCTCGACCGCGACGTGCCCGACGGCCTGCGCCGCGAGGCGATCCGCAGCCTGGGCCGGCTCGCCAGCGCCGAGGCGCTGAACCGGCTGAAGCGCGTGCTCGACCACGCCCCGTTCCTGGGCCGTGCCCGCTTCCGCGCCCTCCGCGTCGCGGCGGCGCAGGCGATCGGGCAGATCGGCGGACCGGTGGCGATCCAGGCGCTGGCCCCGCACGCCCGCCGGGGCGACGCCGAGGTTCGCCAGGCTTGCGCCGAGGCGGCGCGACGGATCGAGCGCGCCATGGCCGGAAAATGATGACGCGCGCCACGGGGCTCCAGCAGCCCGACGGCTATCATCTCGCGGTGCGCACGCTCGCCCTCGACTACGGCGAGCGCCGGATCGGCGTCGCGATCAGCGATCCCACCGGCGCCATCGCCACGCCGCTCGAGACCATCGCCGCCCGGCCGGGCGGGCGAGATCCGCTCGAGCGCATCGCCGAGCTGGTGCGCTCGCACGAGATCGGCCAGGTCGTGGTGGGTCTGCCGCTGCACATGAACGGACGCCCGGGGCCCGAGGCAGAGCGCGCCCGCGCGTTCGGAGAGCGCGTCCGCGCCCGCGCCCAGGTCGCGGTCGACTATCTGGACGAGCGCTGGACGTCGCGCGAGGCCGAGCGCGCGCTCGACGAGGCGGGCGTGAGCCGGCGCGCGCAGCGCGGGCGCGTCGATCCGATCGCCGCGGCACTGCTGCTGCGCACCTGGCTGGAGCTCTGCCGCAAGTGATCCGCTGGGCGCTCGCCGCGGGCCTCGTCGGGGTGTGCGCCGCCGTGGGCGCCGCCGGGCTGGGCGCTTCGGCGCTGCGCGAGCCCGCCGACCCGAGCGGCGAGTCGCAGGTGTTCTGGGTCAATCCGAACGAGCCGCTCGACGGTGTGGCGCGGCGGCTCGACGTCGCGGGGCTCTTGCCGAAGCGCCCGTTCTTCGGGCCGAAGGCGGTGGTGCTCTACGCCAAGTTCACCGGCAAGGACCGCGCGATCAAGAGCGGCGAGTACGACCTGGCGCCCTCGCTCTCGCCGATCGCCATCGTCGACAAGCTGGTGCTCGGCCAGGTGAAGATGCACGAGGTCACCTTGCCCGAAGGTCTGCGGCTCGACGAGATCGCCGCGCGGCTGCAGCAGGCGGGCATCGCCGACGCTGACGAGTTCATGGCGCGCGCGCGCGACCCGGTGTTCGCGCGCCGCGAGGGGCTCGAGGCCGATTCGTTCGAGGGCTACGTGTACCCCGAGACGTATCGCTTCCGCCGCGACACGCCGCCCGAGGAGCTGCTCGCGCGCACCGTCGCCGAGCTGCGCCAGCGGCTCACCGCCGACGACTTCGCGGCGATCCAGGCTTCGGGGCTGAACTTCCACCAGGTGATGACCCTGGCCTCGATCGTCGAGAAGGAGAGCGTGCCCGGGCCCGAGCGGCCGATGATCGCGCGCGTCTATCTGAACCGGCTCAAGCTCGGCATGCGGCTGCAGTCGGACCCGACGGTGATCTACGGCGTGCTGCAGACGCACGGCTCGTTCGACGGCGACCTGAAGATCGTCGACCTGCGCGAGGACAATCCCTGGAACACCTACACGCGCGGCGGGCTCCCGCCGGGGCCGATCGCGAACCCGTCGCTCGACGCGATCCGCGCGGTGCTGCACCCGGCCGACGTCCCGTACCTGTATTTCGTGTCCCGGAACGACGGTACGCACGAGTTCTCCGCGACCTTGACCGAGCACAACAAGGCGGTAAAACGCTACCAGATGCGCCGCCAGGCACAGAGCTAGGGTCGGGAAAGCGGAGGATCGAGCAGATGGGGAGCAGCGCCGGCTACTTCGAGCAGCGCGTGCCCGAGGCCTGGAACCGCCGCCTGGCCGAGCAGAGCGCGCGCGGTCCGGCGGGCGCGGACTTGCTGGCGAAGATGCGCGCGGCCGACTTCGCGCTCGAGATCGCGCTCGACGAGGGCGAACGCTTCCACCTCCGCGTGGAGAAGGGGGAGATGCGCGCCGTCCCGACCGCCGATCCCAAGCCGGTCGTCACCCTCGGTCTGTCGCAGGCCGACTGCGGGCGGCTGGAGAGCTCGGTCGGCGCGTCGCCGATGAGCCTGCTCGGCGGAGTTGCCGGCAACCCCGACTTCGTGCTCACGCCCGCGCGGCTCGACGCCCTGCGCGAGGTCCAGGGCACGATGCGGATCGAGGTGACGGGCCCGTCGCCCTGGGGCGTGGTGCTGCACTTCGGCCCGCCCCCGATCCCGGAGATCACGACCACCGTCGCCATCGCCGACGAGCCGTTCGCCCAGCTGCTCGCCGGCGAGCTCGACCTCCAGGGCGCATTCATGTCGGGCAAGCTCAACCTCGGCGGCAACGTCGAGGTCCCGATGAAGATGGCCATGGCCATCATGACGCCGGAGTAAGAGCCGGGGGGGAAAGAGCGCTTTGGCGCTCGCGCTCGGCGCAGAACCCGCGCTCGGGGTCGCGAGTACGCTGCACCCTCGCTCCGGGTTCCGCGCCGGCCGCGCTCGCGAACCGCATCTCTCCACCTCCCAAAAGTGTGGAGCCGCGGCGGCGGGCTCAACGGCGCGTGTTTCCCGTCCGCGTCCGGCACTCTTGCTCTTCTCGAGCAAGACAATGGCGAGTTGAGGCCGAAGCGAGGGCCCACCGCGGGACATCGGCCCGCGGTCCGATGTCGGCGAGCGAAGGCCGCAAGCGGAGCGCGCAGCGAGCCGCAGGCGAGCGTAGGGCGGGTGGCCGGGCTTCGCCCGGCCGGGTCCCGCTCGGACTAGGTAGGCATGGCGACTGTGCGCAGCAGCTCGATCTGGTCGAGGGCTTTGCCGGCTCCGGCGGCGACGGCGGTGAAGGGGTCGTCGCCGCGGACGATCGGGAGCTTGGTCTCCTGGCGCAGCAGCTGGTCGAAGTCGCGCAGGAGTGCGCCGCCGCCAACCAGCACGATGCCGCGGTCGACGATGTCCGCGGCGAGCTCGGGCGGCGTGCGCTCGAGCGTCTGCAGCACCGTGTCGATGATCTGGTGGATCGGCTCCGCCAGCGCCTCGCGCACCTCGTCGGACGACAGCACGATCATCTTGGGGATTCCCGCGACGAGGTCGCGGCCCTTGATCTCCATGGTCTTGGTCTGGCCGTTCGACAGCGCCGTGCCGATGGTGATCTTGATGATCTCCGCGGTGCGCTCGCCGACCAGCAGATTGTGCTTGCGCTTCACGTAGTGGATGATCGCCTCGTCGAGCTTGTCGCCCCCGACGCGAACGGAGCTCGATGTCACGATCCCGGCGAGCGAGATTACCGCCACGTCGGTGGTCCCGCCGCCGATGTCGATCACCATGTTGCCGGTGGGCTCGGTGACGTTGAGCCCGGCGCCGATCGCGGCGGCCATGGGCTCCTCCATCAAGTAGACCTCGCGCGCGCCCGCGGAGATCGCGGACTCGCGCACCGCGCGCTTCTCGACCGAGGTGATGCACGGGGGCACGCAGATCACGATGCGGGGGCGCACCAGGCGGCGGCGGTTGTGCGCCTTCTGGATGAAGTAGCGCAGCATCGCCTCGGTGACCTCGAAGTCGGCGATGACGCCGTCCTTGATCGGCCGGATGGCCCGGATGGTGCCCGGGGTGCGGCCGACCATCTCCTTGGCCTCGGTGCCCACCGCCAGCACCTTGCGCGTGCCGTTCGGGCCGTCCGCCACCGCCACCACCGACGGCTCGCTGCAGATGATGCCCCGGCCCTTGACGTAGACGAGGACGTTCGCGGTGCCGAGATCGATCGCGAGATCGTTCGACAAGAGCCCCGCCAGCCACCTGTACATCGTGTCGCTCCGCGTGCATCCGGGGCAGAGAGACCCCGAACAACGTCATTCATCGGCAGGAGGGTGGGGAACCTGAGCTAGGGCTTCTCGGGGGGCTGGGGCGACGGTGAGTCGGCAGTGCCCGCCAGCGGCTGGTCCAGCAGCTGGATCAGCTCCTGCAGCCGGCCACGGACCTCGTCGAGCCGGGAGCGCTGCGCGGAGATCAGGTCGTCGCGCTCGGCGACGGCCTGGCGCAGCGCGTGGGTCTCGCTCTCGAGCGCGTCGATGCGCGAGCCGAGCGAGAAGTAGCTCCAGACCAAGAGCACCAACGCGATCGCGAGCGCCACGCCGAGCGCGAGCTGGAGGCGGCTCGCGCCCTGGGCGGGATCGCGCGGGCTCGAGCCGCGGGCGCCGCTCTGGGCCGGGGGGATCGAACGGAGCTTCGGTTCCTGATCCATGGGGCGGCCGCGCGCTAGCTCTGGATGACCAGCTTGGAGAGCGAGGTGCGGCGCAGGTTCGTCTTCTGGATCGTGCGCACCAGCTCCGTGACCTTCTCCGTGTCGGTCTCGAACGGGTTGTTGCAGATCACGCGCACGTTCAACAGGTTGCCGAGCCGGATGTTCGACCAGTCCAGGTCGTACTGGATGTTGTTCTGGCGCGCGAGCTTGATGAAGTCGCCGCGCATCCGCGCGCGCGTGTCCTGCGGCGGCTCGGTCTTCGCCTTCTCGATCTCGGCGTCCGCGTAGAGCCGCTCGACGTGGTTGTTGCGCTCGAGCATGTAGAAGAAGCCGCGGTCCTGGCGGATGTCGTGGAACTGCAGGTCGATCATGAACACGCGCGGGTCGTGCCAGCTGATCTGGTGCTTCTCGATGTAGCCGCGCAGCACCTTGCGCTTGATGATCCAGTCGATCTTGCGGTCGAGCTTCTCTGGATCGGTGTCGAGGCAGTCGAGGATGAACTGCCACTCGCGCACGCCGTCGCGCAGCTGGTCGGAGACCGGGAACTGCTCGATGTAGCGCTGCGCCATCTCGCAGTAGTCGCGCTGGATCTCGATCGGCGAGTACTCGCGCCCGTTCTCGAGCCGCAGCTTGCGCTTGCAGGTCGTGTCGTAGCTGATGTCCTTGATGGCCTTCACGGGGTGGCGCAGCGTGAAGTCCTTGTTGATGAAGCCGTCCTCGATCATCTGCAGCACGACCGCGCAGGTCGCGATCTTCACGAAGTTCGTGTACTCGCTCATGTTCGAGTCGCCGACGATGACGTGCAGTCTGCGGAACTTCTCCCGGTCGGCGTGCGGCTCGTCGCGCGTGTTGATGATCGAGCGGTCGTTGGTCGTGGTGCCCGAGATCTTCTGGTAGATGTGCTGGGCGCGCTGGCTGATGCAGTAGTGCACGCCGTCCTGGGTCTGGAACACCTTGCCCGCGCCGCTGAAGATCTGGCGCGTGACCAGGAACGGGATCAGCTGCTCGGCCAGGTAGTAGAAATCGACGTCGCGGTCGACCAGGTAGTTCTCGTGGCAGCCGTAGGAGTTGCCGACGAAGTCGGTGTTGTTCTTGAAGATCGACAGCTTCCCGGGCACCCGCTCCTCGCGGATCTTCTCCTCCGCGTAGAGCTGCAGGTCCTCGAGGATGCGCTCGCCGGCGCGGTCGAAGATGACCAGGTCGCGGGGGCTGGCGCACTCGGGCGTCGCGTACTCGGGGTGGCAGCCGGTGTCCTGGTAGAAGCGCGCGCCGTTCTCCAGGAACACGTTCAGGAAGTGCTCGGTGGTGATCAGCTTCTCGAACAGGAAGCGGATCGCCTTCTCGACGGGCAGGGTCTTGCGGCCTTCCGGCGTGAAGATGATGCCGTATTCGGTCTCCAGTCCGTAGATCCGCTTCTGCACGTTTTCGCCCTGCCGCTCAGCCGCTGAGGAGGCCCCGCGCTTCCTCGGCCCCGATGCGCCTGAAGGTACGACCTTGTCGCGTGCGATCCAGCAGCGCGATCTCGAGCGTGCGCTCGTCCAGGTCCTCGAGCGACGAGCCGTTGCCCGACCCCGCCAGCGCGCGCCGGCCCAGCCGCGCCGCGTCGCTGAGCGACATGCCTGCGCTCCAGCCGCCGCGGATCACGTCGAGGAGCTTGTCGCCGTCGCCTCCGATCGAAGCGTAGTGCGTGGTGTCGGTCATGCTGCCGTCGTAGCGCACCTGGTAGAAGGCGCTGCCCTTGGCCTGGATCTCGACCACCAGGATCTCGACCTCGAGCGGCTTCATCTCGCGCGTGAACACCGAGCCGAGCACGGTCGAGTACTCGTTGGCCAGGCTTTTGCCCGCTACGTCCTCGCGCGAGAACGAGTAGCCACGCATGTCGGCGTAGCGCACGCCCGCCTTGCGCAGGTTCTCGTACTCGTCGAGCTTGCCCACGCCGCCGAATGCGATCCGGTCGTAGATCTCGGAGATCTTGCGCAGCGAGGCGCTGCGGTTCTCGGCCATGATCACGACGCCGCCGTCGTACTCGAGCGCGACGATCGGCTTGCCGCGGCCGATGCCCTTGCGCGCGTACTCCGCCTTGTCCTGGTACCACTGCTCGGGCGAGACGTAGAACGGCGTGCTCATTCGCGGCCTCCGCGGCGTGCGAGGATGTTCTCGTACACCCGGCGCAGCTCGTCGTCGCCCACGTCCTCGACGCCGTCCTTCGTGGCGATCTTGACCGTCGGGAAGATGCCGCGCGCGACGTCGACGCCGCCGGTGGCGCGGTCCTCGTCGGCCGCGTCGAGCAGCGCCTCGACCGCCGCCTCGATCACCTCGGCGCGGCCGAGCTCCTCGTGGCGCAGGATCTTCTTCAGGCTCGCGCGCGCGTCCTTGCCGCCCGATCCCGTCGAGTAGTAGTCCGCCTCGCGGAAGCGCCCGCCGGTGATGTCGAACTTGTAGATGCGCCCGCGGCCCTTGTCGTAGTCGTAGCCGGCGAAGATCGGCATCACCACCAGGCCCTGCATCGCGGCGGGCAGGTTCTGGCGCAGCAGGAACGACAGCCGGTTCGCCTTGCCCTCGAAGCGCAGCGGCTGGCCGTCGAGCTTCTCGAAGTGCTCGAGCTCGAGCTGGAACATCCGCACCATCTCGATCGCGGGGCCGGCGGCGCCGGCGATCGCCATCATGCAGGTGTCGTCGATGCGGAACACCTTCTCGAGGTCGCGCGTGCCCACCGCGTGGCCCTCGGTCGCGAGCCGGTCGCCGGCCATCAGCACGCCGTCGCGGCACACGATCGAGAGCACGGTGGTGCCGTGGATGAGCGGGGCGTTCGTCCAGTCGGCGCCGCGCCAGTCCGGCAGCAGGTCGGGATGGTCGACCCGCAGGAACTCGTAGAAGCTGTCGCCGGCGTAGCTCTGGCCTTTGAACACGGAGCTACTCGCCGCCCCGCTGGACGTAGTTCTTCACGAACTCCTCGGCGTTCTCTTCCAGCACCTCGTCGATCTCGTCGATGAGGCTGTCCATCTCTTCCTTCAGCTCTTCGCCCTTCTTGGCGATCTTCTTCTGCCCGGCGTCGCCCTTGGCGTCGGCGGTCGGCTCGCCGCCGCCGCCCTGCTTGGTCTTCTGTGTCTGTTCGCCGGAGGCCATGTTCTCTCCTCAGCTCACGAGGACGTGAGGTTGCGGACCAGCACCGACGCCGTGGGGCTCGCGTTGAGCAGGTCTTCCACGTGGGCGCGGGTGCCCTTGAGCGGCTCGTTCATCAGGATGCGCTTGATCGGTTCCTCGCCGACGTTGAACGAGATCGAATCCCAGTTCACGCCGAACACCGCTTCAGGATAGCGGCGGATGCACTCCCCGCGGAAGTAGGCACGGGTGTCGCTCGGCGGCGCCGTGACCGCGCGCTCGATCTCCTCGGGCTCGACCACCCGCTCGACCTCGCCGCGGCGCTCGAGCAGGAAGAACAGGCCCTTGTCAGGGCGGACGTCGTGGTACTGCAGATCGAGCATGTGCACCTGCGGGTGGTGCCAGTCCACCTTGTGGCGCTGGATGTAGCTGCGGATCAGCTTGTGCTTCGCCACCCAGTCCAGCTCGCGCTCGAGCTGCATCGGGTCGTCCGCGAGGGCGCAGAGCACCCGCTCCCAGCGCACCAGCACGTCCTTGGTGATCGGGTCGAGGCTGCGCGACGAGAAGTAGCGCAGCGCGTCGTCCAGCAGCTCTTTCTGGATCTCGACCGCGGTCATCCGGCCGCCGCGCTCCAGCGGGTACTGGCGCTTGCAGCCGAGGTCGTGCGAGATCTCCTTCACCACCTTGACCGGGTCGTTCACCGCGAGCGTGCGCGGGATCGCGCCGTCCTCGATCAGCGCGAGCACGATCGAGGTCACGCCCACGCGCAGGTAGGTCGACACCTCGCACAGGTTCGAGTCGCCGATGATCACGTGGAAGCGGCGGTACTTCTCGCGGTCCGCGTGCGGCTCGTCGCGGGTGTTGATGATCGGGCGCTTGACCATGGTGTCGAGCGCGACCTCGGTCTCGAAGAAGTCCGCGCGCTGGGTGATCTGGTAGTCGCACTGCTGCGAGCGGTTCTCGCTGCCGACCTTGCCCGCGCCGCAGAACACGTTGCGCGTGATCAGGAACGGCGTCATGTGCTCGACGATCTCGCGGAACGGCGTGCGGCGCTCGATCAGGTAGTTCTCGTGATTGCCGTACGAGTTGCCCTTGCGGTCGCTGTTGTTCTTGTGGATCAGCAGCGTCTGGCCCGCGGGCAGCAGCGCCGAGGCGGCGCGCCGCGCGGCCTCGAGCGTGCGTTCGCCGGCGCGCTCGTAGGCGATCAGGTCGCGGACGTTGGTGACTTCGGGAGTCGAGTACTCGGGATGCGCGTGGTCGACGTAGAAGCGCGCGCCGTTCCGCAGCGTCTTGTTGCGAGCGATGTTCTCCTGCTGGTTGGGCGTGTACTTCTCGCCCTCGACGTGGAAGCCGCGCGCGTCGGCGAGCGGGTTCTCCTGCTCGTAGTCCCAGAGGATCTGCGCCTCCTCGTTGTCCTGGTAGGCGTTGACCAGGAGCACGCAGCTCGAGATCGGGTCGAAGTCGGGATCGCCCTGGACGGTGATCCCATACTCGATCTCGCTGCCGAGGACGCTGGGCACGGGCATGTCAGAGGTACTGCCCCGAGCCGCCGACGTTCTCGATCACGTGCTCCGAGCGGCTCATGCCGGTGATCAGCGTGCGCACGTTGATGATGCGCTCGCCCTTGCGGCCGGAGATCCGGGCCCAGTCGTCGGGGTTGGTGGTGTTCGGGAGATCCTCGTTCTCCTTGAACTCCTCGCGCACCGAATCGAGCATGTCGACGAGGCGCACGCCGTGGTCGCCGCTCTGGATCGCGCGCTTCACCGCTTTCTTCTTGGCGCGGTCGACGATGTTGCGCAGCATGGCGCCGCTCGAGAAGTCCTTGAAGTAGAAGATCTCGCGCTCGCCCTTGGCGTAGGTGACCTCGAGGAACTTGTTCTCCTCGGTCTCCGCGTACATCTGCTCGACCGTCTCGTCGACGATGCCGCGCACCACGTTCTGCACGTCGGGGCCGTACTTCTTCAGCGCGTCCTGGCTGAACGGCAGGTCCGGCGTCAGGTACTTGGTGAAGATGTCGCGCGCGCCCTGCTTCTCCGGGCGGTGGACCTTGACCTTCAGGTCGAGGCGGCCCGGCCGCAGCACCGCGGGATCGATCAGGTCCTGCCGGTTGCTGGCGCCGATCACGATCACGTTGCGCAGCGACTCGACACCGTCGATCTCCGACAGGAACTGCGCGACGACGGTCGCCTCCATGTCCGAGGAGATGCCCGAGCCGCGCATGCGGAACAGCGAGTCCATCTCGTCGAAGAAGATGACGACCGGCACGTCTTCTTCCGCCTTCTCGCGCGCGTTCTTGAAGACCTCGCGGATCTTGTGCTCGGTCTCGCCGACGTACTTGTTCAGCAGCTCGGGGCCCTTCACGTTGAGGAAGTAGCTCTTGGCTTCGCCGCCGCGCATCTCCTGGATGCGCAGCGCGAGGCTGTTGGCCACCGCCTTGCCGATCATGGTCTTGCCGCACCCCGGCGGGCCGTAGAGCAGGATGCCCTTGGGCGGCGACAGGTTGTAGCGTTTGAACTGGTCGGCGTGCAGATACGGCAGCTCGATCGCGTCGCGCAGCACCTCGATCTGGTCGCCCAGACCCCCGATGTCCTCATAGGTGACGTCGGGGACCTCCTCGAGCACGACCTGGTCGACCGTCGACTTGGGCAGGCGCTCGACGCCGAAGCCGGTGCGCGGGTTCACCAGCAGGTTGTCCCCCGCTTTCAGCTTCTCGCGCCGCATCGGCTGCGACAGGCTGATGACGCGCTCCTCGTCCGCATGACCCAGCACGATGACGCGCCCGTCGCCGAGCACGTCCGACACCGTCATCACCTCGCCGCGCGGGTCGAAGGTGGTCGCGTCGACGATGTTGAACGCCTCGTTCAACACGACCAGCTGACCTTCCATCAGCTCCTCGACGCGGATCGAGGGGTGCGAGTTGACGCGCATCATCTTGCCGTCGACGTTGATCTCGCAGGTTCCGTCCTTGTTGGAACGCTCGAAGATCCCGTAGGTGTTCGGCGGCGAGCACAGCTTGTCGACCTCTTTCTTCAACAGGTCGATCTGCTGCTTCGCGTCTTGCAGGGCGTTGACCAGCTTCTCGTTCTGGCGCTCGCCGTCGTAGATCTGCTGGCGCTGCCGGTCGTGGCGCTGGCGCAGCAGCTCGTACTCCATCAGCACGCGCTCCACGCGGCGCGCCAGGTCCGCATTCTCGGGGCCGAGGAAGCGGAGCGCGTCGCGCAGTCGCTCGATCTCGTCGATCTCTTCGGGCACGCGGGTCTCCCGTTCGTCGTCGTCACCTCCGCGCGATGCGGAGATTCGCTTCATCACGTCCCGAACGAACCCCCGTCGCCCGGAACCGGAACCCGAATCACTCATGTCCTTCCCTCGCCTTGGCCACTGGCCCTGCGTCCCCAATGCCGTTCGGTGACGCCACACGAGCTCGATGTGCAATCGACATACCAAAGGCCGCTCGGCCCTGCGCTGCGGCAAACGCTGCGCGGTGCGGCAGTGTCACCGCGCAATCGGCCCGAAAAAGCTTGGCTTTGCAAGAGCTTCGGAGATTCGAGCCAGCCCAGCGGAGGGGCTCACCCGCGCTCGACATCCCGGGCCCGCCTACTCGTGCGGCAAGAGCCGGGGCGAAGGCTCGGGAGCAAGCTGGATTCACGTGAAAAAACGCCCAGTTAGCAACCATACCGACTATATCAAAATGCGGCCCCATTGCAATGTCCGTCCGCCGGCACTCGTGCCCAAAACTCTTTGATTTCCGCGCTCTTCCGTGCGACCGGCGGCCTCCGCGGCGGGCGGCGATCCGCCGACGCGACAACCGTCAAGACTCCGGCGGCGCGGCCTCCTCGGGACTTCGATGGCCGCGCGGGCGCGCTCGATTCGCTAGCGGAGGTCGACGGTCTCGGCGCCCGGGGGCGCGGCGAGCTCGAACTGCGCGGCGTCCACGCCCTTGTTCTCGGCAATCTTCTCGAGCCGCACGCGGGTCTTGTTGCCGAACAGGTCGACGACCACCGACTCGCGCAGCTGCAGCGTCTTCGGATCCAGCCAGAGCGCGAGCGACTCGAAGCCGCCCTCGTGCTTCGGCTTGAGCGAGAGACCGAGCTCGCGCCGCCCCGGCTCGGAGAGACTCCGGGCGTCGAAGGTGTCCTTCAACACCGCCTGGCCCATCAGGAAGCCGAGCGCGGTGGGCGACACGTTCTCGGGCGACAGCGGTGCGATCTGCAGCTGCTTCTCGTCGGGGTTCCAGATGCGGATGGTGGAGCCGTCGAGCACGATCACGCGGCCGTCGGGCGGAGCGTATTCCCAGCGCATCTTGCCCGGGCGCTTCACCACCACCACGCCCTTGGACTCGGTCTCCTTGCCCAGCGCCGCGGAGAAGCTGGTCTGCACGAAGTCGGCGCGCAGGTCCTGGACCGCGTCGTAGCGCTGCTGCAGCGCCTCGAGCGTCTTCGCCGCGTCGCGCTCGCCGCCGCCCTCGCCGGCCGCGAGCGAGCACAGGAGCAGGAGCGCGAGCCAGGGACGGAGACTAGTCGTCGGGGGGCCGGACGAAGATCTCACGTGGCTTGGTGCCCTCCTGCGGACCGACGATGCGCTCGTGTTCCATCTGCTCGAGGATCCGCGCGGAGCGATTGTAGCCGATCTTCAGCTTCCTCTGGACGAAGGAGATTGACGCAATTCTGTGTCGGGCGACGATCTCCACGGCCTGGTCGAACAGCTCGTCCAGCTCCTCGCCGCGCTCTTCGCTCTTCTCGCTCTCTTCGTTCAAGCGCACCAGCGTCGGGTCGAACTCGGGCGAGCCCTGCTGGCGCACCCACTCGGTCACCGCCTGCACCTCCTTCTCGGAGATGTACGGCCCGTGGATGCGCTCCAGCTTGGAGCTGCCCGGCGGCACGTGCAAGAGATCGCCCTGGCCGAGCAGCCGCTCCGCGCCGTTGGCGTCGAGCACGGTGCGCGAGTCGGTGCGCGAGCTCACCTGGAACGAGATGCGCGAGGGGAAGTTCGCCTTGATGATGCCGGTGAGCACGTCGACGCTGGGCCGCTGCGTCGCGAGCACCAGGTGGATGCCCGCCGCGCGCGCCATCTGCGCCAGCCGCATCAGCGACTCCTCGACGTCGCGGGCCGCCACGATCATCAGGTCGGCGAGCTCGTCGATCACCACCACGATGTAGGGCAGCTTCTTGGGCACGATCTCGTCGTCGGGCTTGGGCCGGCTCGCCGCCAGGTCGCGCGCCACCGCCTTGTTGTACTGCTCGATGTTGCGCACGCCCTTCTGCGCCATCAGCCGGTAGCGCTCTTCCATCTTGCCCACGACGCCGAGCAGCGCCGCGGCCGCGCGCTTAGGATTGGTCACCACCTCGGCGATCAGGTGCGGGATGCCCTGGTAGAGCGAGAACTCGAGCATCTTCGGATCGACCAGGAGCAGCTTCACGTCGTCGGGGGTCGCGCGCATCAGGATGCTACACAGAAGTGCGTTCAAGAAGACCGACTTGCCCGTGCCGGTCGCGCCCGCGACGAGCAGGTGCGGCATCGCGGCCAGGTCGGTGGTGACCGGATTGCCGAAGATGTCCTTGCCCAGCGCGATCGGAATGCGCGCCTCGGTCTCCTGGAAGCTCGCGTGTGCCACCACGTCGCGCAGCACCACCACGTCGCGCTCGACGTTGGGCACCTCGATGCCGACGACGTTCTTGCCCGGGATCGGCGCGACGATGCGCACCGAGATCGCGCGCAGCGCCAGCGCCAGGTCGTCGGACAGGTTCACGATGCGGGAGACCTTCACGCCGGGCGCGGGCTCGAACTCGTACATCGTGATCACCGGCCCGGGATGCACCTTCACCACGCGCCCCAGCACCGAGAAGTCGGCGAGCTTCTTCTCCAGGATCTGCGAGTTGCGGATCAGCGCCTCGCGGTCGAGGTTCGGGCTCGACTCGGGCCCGCGCGCGAGCAGGTCGAGGTCGGGGACCTTGTACGGGCCCTCGCCGCGCGCGTTCGCGAACGGCAGTGACTCCTGCCGCAGCGGCGCGAGCGTCGCGACCTTGTGCTCGACGACCTCCGGCTCCGTCGCCTTGGCACGGCGCGGCGGGCTGACGCGCGGGGTGCGCTGCGCGGGCTCGCCCTCGTGGCTGGGCTCGCCGCTGTCGGCCTCCGCGGCCGCCGTCTCTTCCTCGTCGCGCGCGACCGCGCGTGCCTCCGCGCGCTCGGCGAGCGAGCGGCGCAGCCGCGCCAGGCTCACCCGGGCCCACTGTCCGAGCTCGCGCGCCCCGCCGCGCGCTGCCCGCCGCGCCGCGAGCAGCCCGTCGCGGAGCGACATTCCGGTGCCCGCGATCGTTCCCAGCGCGAGCGCGATCGCGAGCACCAGGATCGAGCCGGTCAGGTAGAACGCGGCGACGAGGGGCCGCACCACCGCCGCGCCGAGCGCTCCGCCGGCGTGCGCGCTCACGGCGTCGGGGAACGCGCGGTGCAGCACCTCGAAGCTGCCGGAGAGCGCGAGCACGCACAGCGCCCAGCCGCCCAGCGGAATCCAGCGCGGGCGCAGCGGCAGCCCGCGGAGATAGCGGACGGCGACCACCGCCGCGGCGAGCGGAAGCAGGTGCGCCGCGAAGCCGAGCGTGCCCGCCAGGACACCGGCGACGAACGCGCCCGCGGGGCCGCACCAGTTCTGGACCTGCACGCCGTGCGCGAGCAGCGGATCGGACGGGTCGTACGACACGAGCGCGGCCTCGGCGAACAGCGCGAGCACGCCGAAGGTGACCGCGACGGCCTCGGCTTCGAGCCGTCCGGGAAGGCGCGGCTCGGCGCCCTTCGCTCGCGCGCTGCGACGTCCCCCCATCGCGCGACCTACGATCGGGGACGCCGGAGAGAAAGGCAAGTTTGTGCGCGCAATGCGCGCGCGTCCCTGCTAGCCTGTCGCCATCACCCCAGGCACGGTGGAGAGGAGTTAGACATGGCCAGCGTGAACAAGGTGATCCTCGTCGGGAACGTGGGGCGCGATCCCGAGCTGCGCTACACGCAGGGCGGCCAGCCGGTCGCGAGCTTTTCGGTTGCGACGAACGAGCGGTTCAAGGACCGCGACGGCAACTGGAAGGACCGCACCGAGTGGCACCGCATCGTCGCGTGGGCACGGCTCGCCGAGATCTGCGGCGAGTACCTCCGCAAGGGCAGCCAGGTCTACATCGAGGGGCGGATCCAGACGCGGGACTGGGAAGACAAGGAAGGGAACAAGCGCCAGACCACCGAGATCGTGGCGCTCGGCATGCAGATGCTCGGCCGCCGCGGCGGCGAAGCCGGCCCGTCGATGGGCGACGACAGCCAGATTCGACCCGGCGAGGACTCGCTCGCGCAGTCCCCGGCCGCCGACGACGAGATCCCCTTCTAGTCCCTCTTCTGGCGTAGCCTGCGCACGAGGTCGTTGATCGTGCCGCGCAGCTCGGGGGTGAGATCCTGGAACTCGATGCCCATGCCGGGCGGAGTTCCGGCCTTGCCGTCGCTGACCCACGCCACGCGGCCGCCGAGCTTGATCGGCTTCTGCAGGTCGGGCAGCCGGACCTGGAGCTGGACGTTCGCGTCGAGCGGGGCGGGGTTCTCGGTCTCGATGAACATGCCGCCTTCGTTGATGTTCGTGGTGAACTCGCTGAAGAAGGCATCCACCGCGGAGTAGTCGACGGGGACCTTGATGTTCTCGCGCTCCGAGTGGCGCCGCTCGCCCCGCGACCCTGTGCGCTTGCCGCTCATCGGTCTCCCCTACGCGCATCGATCGGCGGTCCCCGTCAGCCGCTTGAGGCGACGGAGAGCTGGCCGGTGCGCGCGAAGCTGGTGAACTCGAAGCCGCCGATCACGATGTGGTCGACCACCCGGATGCCGAGGATCTCGCCCGCCTTTGCCAGCCGCTCGGTGACTTCCCGGTCTTCGCGGCTGGGCTGCGAGTCGCCGCTGGGGTGGTTGTGCACGAGCAGGATCGCCGCGGCGGACTCGCGCAGCGCCGGCGCGAACACCTCGCGCGGGTGCACCAGGCTCTGGTTGAGGCTGCCGCGGCTCACTTCGACCTCGCCGATCAGCCGGTGGCGGCTGTCGAGCAGGAGCACCACGAAGATCTCCTGGCGGTAGCGGCGCATGCGTGCACCGAAGTGCGCTGCCACCTGCTCGGGTGAGTGGAGCTTCTCGCCGGGCTCGAGCCGGGTGCGCGCGAGCCGTGCGCCGAGCTCGAACGCGGCGCGCAGCGCGGCGACCTTGGCGGGCCCGAGACCCGGGACCGCGCACAGCTCGGCCGTGCCCGCGCGCGCCAGCGCGTCGAGCGAGCCGAAGCGTTCGACCAAGAGCCGTCCCAGCCGCTCCGCTCCGCGCTCGCGTCCGCCGGTCTGCAGCACCAGCGCCAGCAGCTCGACCAGGGCCAGCGACTCGGCGCCCTCGCGCCCGAGCCGCTCGCGCGGCCGCTCGGAGACCCGGTCCCCGTCGCCCATTCGCGCCTCCTCGGGGTGAGCAGGCGGGGTGAGGAGCCTCGACGGAGTGGTCGGCGCAGCGTCAGCGGTGGCAGTCGCTCCGCGTCGACTCGGCCGCGGCGTAGATCTGCGCGAAGTCGGCGGGCGAGCGGCCCGGCGCGACGAGCGTCCGCATCCCGTCTGCGGGCACGGGCTCGCTGCGCGCGAGCGCGCCGAGCAGCGCCAGGAAGCCCTTCACGCGCGGTGCGGACTGCATCGCCAGGGCGAGCTCGAGCGAGCTCCCGGTGTGCAGCGTCTCGCCGCTGTCGGTCTGCACCGTGCCCTCGTGGAAACGCCCGAGCCGCAGCATCGCCTCGCGCCGGTACAGGTCGGCCAGCTCGCCCGAGGGCCGGAACGCGTCCGCGAGCTCCGCGTCGCCCAGCTTCTCCCGCAGCACCGACGCGTAGCGGTCGTCGCAGCTACTCGGTGCGAAGGGCAGCCCTTCCAGCCGCGCGCGGACCTGCTGGTCGGTCGGCGCCCTCGTGCCGGGAGCGACGATGTCGAACACGTAGACGTACTGGCCCTGCACGGCGTCGAAGTTCTGGCGCGAGCGCACCTCGAGGTCGGGCGAATCGGTCTGCACCCGCAGGATCGCGTCCTCGGCGACCTGGAGCGCGTCGACTCCCGCGATGTGCCCGCCGGGTCCGGGCGGCTTGCCCTCGAGCTTCACCGCGGTCCGGGTGAGCGCGATCTGGAAGCCCTGCACGGAGGTGTTCTTGCTCATGCGCACCTCGGGCTGCTCGGTGGTGCGCAGCGTGAGGCTGGTCCGGCCCGCGAACTCGGTGTGCCCCAGGAACACCAGCGAGTTGGGCAGCACGTGCAGCTGGATCACCACCTTGTCTGGCACCTTCTGCGCGTCGTAGCTCTGCTCCTCGGCGAGGTAGCCGTTGGCGATCGCGTGGAACTTGACCGCGTCCTTGTAGGTCATGTCGGCGCGCGCGGGCAGTTTCACGATCGCCGGCGACTGCGTGCGCTCGAAGCGCTTCTGAAAGTTGGAGCGGATGTAGTAGAGGTCGAGGTCCGCAACCGCGGGCACGGTCTCGACGCTGATCTCGCGCTCCGTGTACCAGTAGCCCCAGCCGCCGAACAGGCTGGACACCCCGATCCCGACGTTCTTCGGCGACCAGGCCGCGCGCTCGGTCGGGATCAGGTCGACCTTGTTCGGCGCGCCGTCAGCGCGGACCGACGCCGTTCCCGCGACGAGCGGGATGCACAGGAGCAGCGCAAAGCCGACGAGCGAAGGCCATTTCCCCATGGTCTTGCAGCGGGGCGCGAGCTTATCACGGGACGCGCGCAGCCCAGGGTGCATTCGGCCAGCTCAGCTGCCTTGGCGCTTGTAGCTGCCGCTCCTTCCGCCGGATTTTCGGACCAGGCGGACGTCGCCGATCACGATCGCGCGGTCGACGGACTTCAGCATGTCGTAGATCGCGAGCGCCGCGGCCGACACCGCGACCAGCGCCTCCATCTCGACGCCGGTCTTCGCGGTGGTGCGCGCGCGCGCCTCGATCTCGATCGAGTGCGCCGAGGTCTCGAAGTCGATCTCGAGCGCGTCGAGCGGCAGTGGGTGACAGAGCGGGATCCACTCCGAGGTCCGCTTCGCGGCCTGGATCGCCGCGATCCGCGCGACGCCCAGCACGTCGCCCTTCTCCGCGCGGCCTTCCACGACCGCCTCGAGCGCCTCGCGCGAAAGCGCGACCCGGCCGCGCGCGACCGCCTCGCGCGCCGTCGCGGGCTTGGCGCCCACGTCCACCATGCGCGCGCAGCCCCGGTCGTCGAAGTGGGTCGAGCGCGCGGGCGCAGGCCGGGCGCGCTTCGAGCCCCGCTTCATCCGCGGATCCGGTCGCCAGCGCTCTCCGGAGCGAGATAGGGGCGGAAGTCGCGGCGCAGCTTCTGGACGCCGCGCAGGTAGCGGTCGTTGCCGACCGCGCTGCCCCAGTAGTAGGCACTGATGCCGTCTTCCTCACCCAGCCGGTGGATGTCGTCCGCGAGCAGCCGGCAGCCAGCCTCGATGTTCGCCTCGACGTGCGAGACGCTGCCCGGGAGGTCGAGCTCCTCGTACATGTACGGCATCACCTGCATCAGGCCGATCGCGCCGCGGGGGCTGCGGGCGCCCGGGCGGCCGCTGCTCTCCTGCATCAGCACCGCGAGCACCAGGTCCGGCGCCAGGTCCTGGTCGCGCTGGCAGCGCACCACGCTCTCGGCGATCCGGCTGGTGAGCGCCGGATCGAGGTGGGGGAGCTTGGAGCGCAGCGCCGTGGAGACCTGCAGCTTGGCCTCGCCGTCCGGGCCCAGGTCGACCCGCGGCCGCGCCAGCGCCCGGCCCTCGGAGGCCAGGGCAGCGGCACCGTGCAGCACTCCCGACCCGGCCAGCAACAGCAGGCCAGCGAGAATGGCTCTCCAACGCGCTCCCTGTGGATCGCTCAAACGGCTCCCACCCATGTCCCGGGGGGCAAGCCTATCCGGACCCCAGGGGGTGTCAACGTTCCCGCGCCAGGCCCACACAGACGCCTCCAAAATCGCAAAGCGGAGTGCAGCAGAGCCGCGGCTCGGGCGCTGTGACGGGGCTGAAGTCTGCAACTTTGAAGGACTTTCTTGCCCTCCGGAGCCACCAGGGACAGCGGATCAAGCGCCACTTGCCGGCGCGCCGATGGGTCGGGCGAAGGAGCCTCGTCGCTTGGGGCACGTGGTCCAGATCAAGCTCGAGGCGCCCGGTGAGCTGGGCCGCGAGACCGGAGATGCGGAGTCCCCGCTGCGCTTCCAGTCCGCCGACGGCTCGTTCTACCTGACCGACGAGGAGCTCCTGGACGCCACCGGTCGCGGCTGTCTCTTCGAGGTGGTCCGGCGGGTCCGCGAGGCCGATCTGCCCGTGCCGTTCTCGCTCGCGCACGACGGCGCCGTGACCGACTGGCCGCCCGAGGACGCCCGCCTGGCCGTCCTCGCCCGGCTGCTCGCGGAGGACCGCGCGAACGGCTCCGTCGGCGTGCGCTTCCTGGGGCGCAACCGCTCCGTTCCACCGGACGGCTTCGCGCTCGACCGCGCCGGGGGCCAGCGCCGCTACGTCTGGCAGATCGTCCCGGCCGAGGTGCACGCGGCGCGGCCGGCGGTGCAGGAGCGCTTCCGCGCGCTGCGCGCGGTCTGCGCCGACGCGCGCGCTCGGGTGGTGCTCTCGCTGGGCTCGGGCGGCCTCAAGCTCTTCGCTCACGCGACGGCCCTGCGGCTGTTCGAGTCGCTGGGGATCGCGGAGTCGTTCAGCGAGGTCTGGGGCTCGAGCGCGGGCGCGATGGCCGGACTGCTCTACGCGCAGGGGCTGTCGCCGCACGCGATCGAGCAGATGGGCTACGACCTCTACACCGGCCGGGTCGACCTCGCGCTGCGCCCGTCCAAGCTCCAGTTCCTGCGCCACCTGGTGCGCGACGCGCTGCTGCCCGCACTGGGCGCCGCGGGCGCCGGCTTCGTCGACGTCGCCGACGGCCTGTCGCGCATGCTCGAGCGCTACTGCGGCGACGTCGAGCCGCGCCTCCCCTTCTACTGCGTCGCGTTCAACCTGCGCGACTGTCAGTCGGACGTGCTGACTCCCGGTGCGGTGCCCGCCCACCTGCGCGAGCTGGTGGTCCAGGCCGACGCGCGCGCGGCGGCGCTCGCGTCCTCGAGCGTGCCGCTGCTCTTCGTGCCGCGCATCATCCGCCGCATCAACCGCGACGCGCACTACATCGACGGGTCGACCACCGAGGACGTCCCGCTGCACTCGATCGTCCGCAAGTGGGACCTCGACCGCGCCGCGGGCGTCGAGGCGCGCGAGCGGCTGGTGATCGTGTACGTGAAGCTCACCGGCGGGCTCGAGACCTATCGCACCCACCCGGGGCGGATCGGCAAGCTGCGGCTGATGCAGACCGTCGCCGCGGCGGGGATCGAGACCATGCACCGGCGTGACGTCGAGCTGCTGCGGCTCCGTCCCGACGTGCAGCTGCTCGGGCTCGAGCTCGCCGACGCGAACCCCGACTTCTTCGACACGCGCCGCATCGCCGAGTTCATCCGCGCCGCCAAGGAGTGCTTCCCCGAGCAGCTGGTCGCGCTCGAGGAGCGGCTGCGCGCCGACGAGGGACGCCGCTAGCCTCGTTCGGTATCCTGCCGCGCGTGTACCCCGTCCTCTGGCAGCCGTTCGGCTTCGCGATCTCGAGCTTCGGCGTCATGGTCGCGCTCGCGTTCCTGGTCGGCGGCTGGATGTCGGCGCGCTCGTTCGAGCGCAACGGCCTCGACGGAAAGAACGCCTGGGACCTGCTCACCTGGTGCGTGATCGGCGGCCTGGTCGGCGCGAAGCTGTGGTTCGTGGCCGAGGAGCTGACCCGCGAGCCGACGGCGACGCTCGCGGGCGCGCTGTTCAGCCGCGGCGGCCTCACCTGGTACGGCGGCTTCCTCGGCGGCACGATCGCGGGGCTCAGCGGCGCGCGGATGCGCGGGCTGCCGCTGCTCGACGTGGTGAACTCCGCTGCGCCGGCTCTCGCGGCGAGCCAGGCGATCGGGCGCATCGGCTGCTTCCTCGTCGGCGACGACTACGGCATCCGCTCGAACGTGCCCTGGGCGGTGGCGTTTCCGAACGGCCTGCCGCCGACGGTGGATCCGATCAGCGGCGAGGTGTTCCGCGTGCACCCGACGATGCTCTACGAGACGCTGTGGCTCGCGCCGGTCGCGCTCCTGTTGTGGCTGCGGCGCGGGCGCTCGCCGTTCCTGTTCGGCGAGTATCTCGTGCTCGCGGGGATCGGCCGGCTGTGGATCGAGGGCCTGCGCCGCAACCCCGACTTCGTCGGCGTGCTCTCCAACGCGCAGGTGGTGGCGCTCTCCTGCATCGCGATCGGCGCGGTCGGCTGGCTGTGGATGCGCGCGCGGCGCGCGCCGGTCAGCCCGGGCGTCGGGAAGTGAGCTCGGTCGCCAGCGCCAGCGCGCGCTTGGCGAGCTTCTGGTCCGACAGCTCCACGCTCTGCGCCAGCGACGAGAGCACGCGCGACGCGCTCTCGCGCCAGCGCGCGGGCGAGCTCGCGCCGTCGTCGCGCCAGCGCGCCAGCGCGTCGACCGCCGCGAGGTTGTCGCCGGCGTAGTAGCTCGCCATGCCGCGCGCGAAGGGCAGCGCGCCGTCGAGCGCGCCGGCCGCGCGGGCCTCGCGCTGCTCCAGCACCGCGGCGGCTTCGGCGTAGTGACCGTTTTCGAGCAGGCTGTCGACCGCCAGCTGGTAGCCGCGCGCGGCGCTGCCGTAGATGTCGGCGAGGAGCTGCATCAGCGGCATCGCGAACACCTGCTCCGAGCGGGCGGGATCCTCGACCAAGCTGCGAGCGACCGCCCCCGAAGCGGCGAGGTGGCGCAGCACGATCAGGAGCTGATCGCGCGTCTCGCGAAACAGCTCCTCGGCCTCCGCCTCGGACTCGAGCATGCGCCGGCTGCCGGCCTCGAACACGCGCCAGAACGCCTCCGCCAGCGGGCCTGCGGCCGAGCCCTCGGCCATCATCCGCTGGAGCCGCGGGCCGTAGCTGTCGGTGAGGTAGAACCCCTCGCGAAACTTCATGCTTTCGTGGAACAGCGCGCCCACCGCGAGGTCGAACAGCTCCTCCGCCTGGACCTCGGTGCGCGGGCGCGCGTCGTCCAGCCGGAAGAGCGCGTGGCACTCCTCCTTCAGCCGGAACAGCGCGCTGTCCTCGGCGTCCCCGACCAGCCGGGCCACCGAGCCGAAGGTGAGCCGGCCCGCGCGCAGCTCGCGGCCGATCTCCTGCGAGAGCGCGAACGCCTCCATGAAGTCCCGGACGATCTGGGCCAGGCGCCGCTCACGAAGCTCCATCGCACCTCCCGCGAGACTCGATTCGTCCGTAGAATGCCGGGATCGATGTGGCCGGGATGGATCGAGCGCTCGCCAACGATATCAGATCACCTCGCGAACCCACCGGACCCGAATCGGTGAAGCCGCCCGCGCGCGGACGCGGGCTCGCCGTCGGCGTCATCTTCGCGACGATCCTGATCGATTTCATCGGGTATTCGATCCTCATCCCGGTGCTGCCGCACTTCGTGAGCTCGCTCGGCATCGACGCGTTCGGGATCGGGCTGATCACCGCGCTGTACGCCCTGGGGCTGGTGCTGTTCCTGCCGCTGTGGGGCTGGATCTCCGACCGCGTGGGGCGGCGCCCGGTGATCCTGGTGTCGCTCCTGGGCACGGCGCTCTCCTTCGTGCTGCTCGCGCTGAGCCGCACGCTTGCGACCATCCTGATCGCGCGTTTCTTCGGCGGCTTCTTCGGCGCCAGCATCGGCACCGCGCAGGCGGCGATCACCGACCTCACCGACGACGACTCGCGCGCCCAGGGCATGGGCGTGATCGGCGCGGCGTCGGGCATCGGGCTGGTGCTCGGCACCGCGCTCGGCGGGCTGCTGGGCGGGATCGACCCGACGCTCCCCTTCTACGCGACCGCCGGCGTGGCGATGGCGAACTTCCTGATCGCGGCCTGGGCGCTGCCCGAGTCCAAGCGCACGCTGCGCGTCGACGTGAGCTGGCGCGACTTCGCGCGCTCGATCGTGCCCGCGCCCATCTGGATCGTCGCGCGCACGCGCGACGGCGGCCAGCGGCTGTACCTGTTCCTGTTCCTGCACCTCTTCTTCGCGTTCTCGGTGATCGAGGCGATGTTCCCGCTGTTCGCCGCGTCGCGCTTCGGCTGGGGCGAGCTCGAGACCGGGCTGTACATGGCGGCGATCTGCGTGGTGCTGGGCGGCACGCAGGGGCTGGTGGTCGGGCCGCTCTCGCGCGAGTGGGGCGAGCGCGCGATGACCGCGGTCGGATTCGCGCTCACGGGCGCATCGATCGCGGGGCTCGCGCTGTGTCACTCGATCAGCGCGCTCACGCTGTGCTCGCTCGGCGTCGCGCTGGGTGCGGGCATCGCCTTCCCCGCCTTCACCAGCCTGTTCTCGAAGCTCGCGGGTGCGCACGAGGCGGGCGCCGCGATGTCGCGCAGCCAGGCGATGGTCCACACCGGCCGCGCGCTCGGCGCGATGTGCTGGGGCTGGGTCTTCCTGACCGCCGGCGCGAGCATGCCGTTCATCGCCGCCGGAGCGGCGCTCTTCGCCGCGCTCGCCGTGTTCCTCGCGGTCCCGCGCGACCTGCTCCCCCCAGGCTAGATCCGGTATCCTCGACCGCCGGGGTCGAGGCCGGAGGACGGGCGATGAGCGAAGCCGTTGAGCGCGAGCGACTGGACGTGGACATCCTGTTCGTGGGGGCGGGCGCAGCAACGCTGGCCGCGGTGATCCGCCTCGCGGACCTGTGCAAGGAACAGAAGCTCGAGCTGCCGGCGGTGCTGGTGATCGAGAAGGCGCCGGAGCTCGGCGCGCACCAGCTCTCCGGCGCGATGATGGATCCGCGCGGCCTGGCCGAGCTGATGCCCGACTTCGTCGCCCAGGGCTTCCCCTTCCACTACCAGTGCACCACCGACGAGACCTGGCTGATGGGCGCCAAGCGCGTGATCAAGAGCCCGGTCACTCCGCCGCCGTTCATGAACCACGGCAACTACGCGATCTCGGTCTCAGACGTGGTGAAGTGGCTCGGCACCAAGGCCGAGGAGCGCGGCGTCGAGATCTACCCGGGCTTCCCGGCCGCACAGCCGCTGTTCGACGGCAAGCGGGTGGTCGGCGTGCAGGTGCAGGACCGCGGCGTCGACAAGGACGGCAAACACAAGGGTGTGTTCGAGGCGGGGCCCGAGATCCACGCCAAGTGCGTGGTGTTCGGCGAAGGCACGCGCGGCTCGTGCACCAAGGTGGTGGTCGAGACGCTGGGGCTGCAGGGCGCGAACCCGCAGGCCTACGAGACCGGCGTGAAGGAGATCTGGCGCATCCGCCCCGAGAACCACGTGCCCGGCCGCGTGGTGCACACCATGGGCTGGCCGCAGGACCCGGCCACCTTCGGCGGCGGCTGGATCTACGACCTGAAGGACAACTGCGTCTCGATCGGCTTCGTCACGGGCCTCGACTACGACAACCCCTACACCGATCCGCACGACCTGATGCAGCGCTGGAAGACGCATCCGCGCATGCGCCAGCTGCTCGAAGGCGGGGAGTGCATCCGCTACGGCGCGAAGACCATGCCGGTCGGCGGCTGGTTCTCCTTCCCGAAGCTCTACGGCGACGGGTTCCTGCTGGTCGGTGACTCGGCCGGCACCTGCAACGGCGAGCGGCTGAAGGGCGTCCACCTCGCGATCAAGAGCGGGATCATGGCCGCGGAGACGCTGGTCGACGCGATCCGCAAGGACGACTACGGCGAGGCCACGCTCGCGAGCTACAAGTCGCGCTGGGACCAGCGCTGGCTCGCGAAGGAGCACTGGAAGGCGCGCAACTTCCACGCCTCGTTCAAGTTCGCGCAGAAGATGCCGCGGTGGCTCGGCTGGCTGCGCCAGCTGCCCTGGCTGGTGAACGGCCAGGCGCTGGCGATGGTGACCGGCGGGCGCGGGCTGGTGAAGATGGTGCACGCGCACCCCGACCACGAGCACATGAAGAAGCTCGCCGAACTCACGCCCAAGGAGCGCGAGAAACGCAACAAGGTCGCCTACGACAACAAGTACACCTTCGACAAGGTGACCGCGGTTGCGCTCGCCGGCTCGCGCCACGAGGTCGACCAGCCGCACCACCTGCACGTGGCCGACACCAACGTCTGCGCCACGCGCTGCGCCGTGGAGTACGGCAACCCGTGCGAGAGCTTCTGTCCCGCAGCGGTGTACGAGATGATCCCCGACGACGCCAAGCCGGGGCAGAAGCGGCTGGTGATCCACCACGAGAACTGCGTGCACTGCAAGACCTGCGACGTCGCCGATCCCTACGCGATCATCACCTGGACCACGCCCGAGGGCGGCGACGGCCCCGACTACACCCACATGTGACGCCATGGACGTGGCGGTCGTCGGCGCCGGGCCCGCGGGCTCGTTCTGTGCCTGGCGGCTCGCGCGCGCCGGCCACCGGGTGACGCTGTACGATCCGTCCCACCCGCGCGAGAAGCCCTGCGGCGGCGGAGTGACTCCGGGCGCCTTCGCCCGCTGGCCGGAGCTGGCCGAGCTGCGCGCTGCTGCACGGCCCGCGCACGCGGTGCGGCTGCGGGCGCCGCGCGGGCGCGAGCTCGCCGTGGCGCTGGCCGAGCCGATCGAGATCTTCTCGCGCCGCACGCTGGACTCGCTCCTGCTCGAGCGCGCGCGCAAGGCCGGCGCGGAGCTTCGCGCGCGACGGGTGCGCCGCGCGGCGCACGCGGCGTCCGGGATCGAGCTCGAGCTCGACGGCGGCGAGCGGGTGCGCCACGACTTCGCCGTCGGCGCAGACGGCGCCGCGAGCGTGGTGCGCCGCTCGCTCGCGGGCGACCGCCCGGGCGGCCCGGCGAGCTACGCCACCGCCGGCTTCCACGTGGCGGGGCTCTGCGAGAGCGAGATCGCGATCGAGTTCACCACCGGGTTCGCCGGCTACCTCTGGGTCTTCCCGCGGCCGGATCACGCGTCGGTGGGGATCGCCGCGCCGGTGGGCGCGGCGAACGGTGCAGTACTGCGCGAGCGCGTGCTCGAGTTCCTGGAGCGGCGCTACCCCGGCAGTGGCGAGCTGCCGCGCGAGCCGTACGCCGCGAGCATCCCGGTCGGCGGCGGCCCGGTGGCGGGCCCGCGCTTCGCGCTCGCGGGCGATGCGGCCAACGCCAACGACGCGATCACGGGCGAAGGCATCGGCCACGCGCTCGACTCGGCCGGGCTGCTCGCCGACGCGCTGTGCGAAGCCGGGCCCGAGCGCGCGCCCGCGCTCTACACCGAGCGGTGGCAGGCCGGCCCGGGGGGCGAGCTCGCCGCCTGCGCGCGCCTCGCGCGCCGGCTGTACCGGCCGGGGACGGTCGACTTCTCGCTCGCGCTGGCGGCGCGCAGCCGCCGCGCGCGGCGGCTGATGGCGGACATGCTGGTCGCCGGGCAGTCCTACCGCGGGCTCGCGCGCCGCATCGCGCGCGACGTCTGGCGCCGGCGCAGCGCGAAGGCGTAGAGCCCCACGTTCAGCGCCAGCAGCCCCCAGCCGAGCGCGTGCTCCAGCGCCGGAGTCAGTCCCACGGGATAGATCACCGCGCTGAGCGTGCGGTCGATGCAGCCGCGCGAGGAGCCGCCGCCCGCGCCGCGCAGCGCGTCCTCGAGCTGCGTGAGCGGACAGCGGGCGCCGTGGAGCTCCACCCAGACTCCCCATGCCAGCGCGGGCAGGTGCACCGACGGCGCGAAGCGCCAGCGCAGCCAGGCCAGTGCGCCGAATGCCGCGAAGGCGATGTACGCCGCGTGCACGGCGAGCACCGCGTCCGCGAGCGCGTCCGCCACCGCGGCTCAGCGCGGCGCCGGGGGCGCCGACAGGTCGGGCGGACCGAGATAGCGGGTCTGGAACTCGCGCCGCGTGAAGCGCCAGACGCCGTCGGGGTCGCGGCGGTAGCGGTCGAGATAGCGGCCGAGGTTCAGCGCGGCGCGGCCGTCCTGCGTCTGGATCGTCTCGGTCATCTGCCAGCGGCCGCTGGCGACGTCGCCGTCGACTTCGATCACGCCATCGCTCGCCACCTGGATCACCAGCCGCGTCGCGGAAGTCAGCGCGCGGTAGCGCGCGAGGATCTCCGCGCGGCCGCGCACGGTCTGGCCGAGCACGTGCCACTCGCCGTCCTCGGCCCAGCTCGCGGCCCAGGTGTCGAAGTCGCGCTCGGCGATCGAGTGGCAGTAGCGTGCGACCAGGTTGCGGATCGCGAGCTCGTCGGCGACGCGGTCGGAAACCGAGGGGCGCATCCGGGTATCATGGCCCAGATGAGCGAATCCATCCCGTTCGCCGAGATCGAGAAGGAGTTCCTGGACCGCGTCGGGCGCATCGTCTGGTGCACGGTGGCGACGATCGACGGCAAGGGCCGGCCCTACGCCCGCATCCTGCACCCGGTGTGGGAGGGCGCGACCGGCTGGATCGCGACCGGCCGCCAGACGCTGAAGACCAGGCACCTCGCGCGGAACCCACACGTCGCGCTGTGCTACTGGGACGCGCAGCACGACACCGTGGCGGTGCAGGCGCGCGCCGAGTGGTGCGACGACGCCGCGACCAAGGCGCGCATCTGGAACCTGTTGAAGACCACGCCGCCGCCCGTCGGCTACGACCCGCAGCTGTTCTGGCGCGGAGGCCTCGGTGACCCGGGCTTCGGCGTGCTGAAGCTGACACCGAGCTTGATCCAGCTCCGCACCGGCGCGGAGATGATGCAGGGCCAGCCCGGCCGGCTGTGCAGACTGTGAGGACGCGATGAGTCGGACGAACCGCCAGTGGCTCCTGCGCAAGCGACCCGCGGGCATGGTGAAGGAGAGCGACTTCGAGCTGCGCGAGTCACCCGCGCCGACGCCGAAGGACGGCGAGGCGCTGGTGCGCGTGCTCTACGTCTCCTTCGATCCCGCCATGCGCGGCTGGATGGAGGACCGGCCGAGCTACATCCCGCCGGTCGGCCTCGGCGACGTGATGCGCGCGGGCGCGGTCGGCCAGATCGTCGAGTCGAAGAGCCCCGACTACAAGCCCGGGGACCTGGTCCAGGGCATGTTCGGCTGGCAGGAGTGGGCGCTCGCGGCGCGCGGCGGGCTCGGGACGGCGACGGTGCTGCCGAAGGGCACGCCGCTCACCTGGCCGCTCGGAGTCTGCGGCATCACCGGTCTCACCGCGTACTTCGGCCTGCTCGACCTGGGCAAGCCCAAGGCCGGCGACACCGTGGTGGTCTCGGGCGCGGCGGGCGCGACCGGATCGGTCGCGGGTCAGATCGCGAAGATCGAGGGCTGCCGTACGGTCGGCATCGCCGGCGGCGCGGAGAAGTGCCGCTGGCTCGTCGAAAAGGCCCGCTTCGACGCCGCGATCGACTACAAGCGCGAGGACGTGGCCGTGCGCCTGCGCGAGCTCTGTCCCAAGGGCATCGACGTCTACTTCGACAACGTCGGCGGCGCGATCCTCGACGCCGCGCTCGCGTGCCTGGCGCAGCGCGCGCGCGTCGTGCTCTGTGGCGGGATCTCGGGCTACAACGAGGCGACCCCGCCGCCCGGCCCGCGCAACCTCTTGAACCTGGTCGTCACCCGCTCGCGGATGGAGGGCTTCATCGTGATCGACTACCTGCCGCGCTTCGCCGAGGCCACCGCGAAGCTCGTGCAGTGGGTGACGCAGGGGAAGATCGCGCACGCCGAGGACGTGCAGCACGGCATCGAGAACGCGCCGAAGACCTTCCTGCGCCTGTTCGAGGGCCGGAACCTCGGCAAGCAGCTGCTGAAGCTCGCGGACCCGCCGCTCGCGGGTTGATATTCTCCCGCGCGTGGGGATCCGCCGCCTCGCGCTGCTCGCCTCGCTCGGCGCCGCTGGCTGCGTCTCGATCGAGACCGCGCCCGAGCCTCCCGCGAGCGTGCCGCCGGCGAAGCTGCACGTGCATCTCGAGTTCGAGGGAGACCGCAGTTATCTGCCGCGGCTCTTCGACGAGGCGGCCGAAGGCGATCCCACGGCGCCGACGGTGCACTACGAGTACCAGGCGAGCTACGAGGACGGCTCCCGCGTCTCGTTCTGGGACAATCGCCACTGGCGCGAGGTGACTGCCCAAGGCGTGCTCCAGCTCGAGATCCCGGGCAAGGACCCGAAGACCATGATCGAGCAGTGCGTCGTGACGGTGAAGTACCCGTTGATCGTGTTCAACCCGCCCACGGACAGCGAGCTGCGCAGGCGCGCGCTCGTCTGCGTGCGCGACTGGTTCGACGCGCGGCTCACCCACGCCTCCGCGAAGGCGTCGGGAGCCGATTGACCGGCCGGCTTCGCGTGGCTCTTGTGCTCGTGGCGGCTGCGCTCGCTGCGGGCTGCGCGGCGACCGGCCCCGACTTCGAGCCCGTGGACCCGCCCCCCGGCAAGGCGCTGGTGTACATCTACCGCCCGGAGCTCGGCTACGGGCCGCTGGTCCGGTTCAACGTCGCCGTCGGGGACCGGTCGATCGTCTACGTGATCCGCGGCGGATACTTCCCCTACGTCGCGGACCCGGGCGAGACCGAGTTCCGGGCCGGGACGGAGGGCGACGTCGCCGTGACCGAGAACCTGCGCGCCGGCCACACCTACTACCTGCTGGCGCGGGCCTCGGCGGGCTACTGGATCCCTCGGCCCCGGCTCGAGTTCGTCTCCCGCGAAGAGGCCGAAGACGTGCTCGAGGGCTGCGTCCTGCTCCCGCCGGCCCGCTGAAGTCCGAAAACGGTTCGCGAACGGTAAGGTTCGCCCGCCTCGACCTGCCTAGGGTTCCGCGCATCGTGAACCCACGTCGAGGAGTCCCTGTCATGGAACTGGCACGCCGCGTCGGAGCGCTCGCTTATGGAGCGGTCTGCTACGCAATCTTCTTCGCAACCTTCCTGTACTTCATCGGCTTCGTCGGCAACTTCGCGGTGCCGAAGTCGATCGACTCGGGCCCGGTCCAGCCGATCGGCGTCGCGCTCGCGATCGACGCGGCGCTGCTCGCCCTGTTCGGGCTGCAGCACAGCGTGATGGCGCGGCCGGCCTGGAAGCGCGAGTTCACGCGGCTGGTGCCGCGCTCGATCGAGCGCTCCACCTACGTGCTCTTGTCGAGCGCGGTGCTGATCCTCTTGTACTGGCTGTGGCAGCCGATTCCGATCCCGCTGTGGCAGCTGCACAACGACATGGCGGTCGGCGCCATGACCGCGCTCTACCTGATGGGCTACGCGCTGGTACTGGAGTCGTCGCTGTTGATCGACCACTTCGACCTGTTCGGGCTGCGCCAGGTGTTCCTGCGCGCCATGGGCCGGGCCTACACCGAGAAGCGCTTCGCGACCCCGCAGCTGTACAAGCTGATCCGCCACCCGCTCTACCTGGGCTGGATCGTCGCGTTCTGGGCGGCCCCGAGCTTCACCGTCGGCCACCTGGTGTTCGCCGCGGCGCTCACCAGCTACATCCTGATCGCGATCCCGTTCGAGGAGCGCGACCTGGCCGAACAGCTCGGCGAGCCGTATCTCGCCTGGCGGGAGCGCACGCCCGCGTTCGTCCCCCGCCTGGGGGGGGTGCGCGAGCGCGAGCCCTCGGTCCGGCTCCGCGAGGGGTCGGTCCGGAAGGGGGCGCGGGGATGACCGCATCGGCGCTGGACACCGCCAGGCTCGAGCGCTTCGAGCGCAAGATGCAGGGCGTGCTGAACGGCGCCGCCGTCGCGCTCATGACGTCGATCGGCCACCGCACGGGGCTGTTCGACGTCATGAGCCGGATGCGGCCCGCGACGAGCGCCGTGATCGCCGCCGCGGCCGGGCTCGACGAGCGCTACGTGCGCGAGTGGCTGGCCGCGATGGTGACCGGCGGCGTGGTCGACTACGAGCCGCGCGAGCGCTGCTACGCGCTGCCGCGCGAGCACGCTGCGCTGCTCACGCGCGCGGCGCGGCCGGACAACGTGGCCGCGACCTGCCAGTGGGTGCCGGCGCTGGCGGCGCTCGAGGACCGCATCCTCGAGTGCTTCGAGCGCGGCGTCGGCGTGCCCCACGAGGCCTTCGCGCGCTTCCACGCGCTGGCCGAGGAGGACGGCGACGCGGTGGCGGCGTCGCTCTTCACGGGCGTGCTGCCGCTGGTCGACGGCCTCCGGGCGGCGCTCGAGGGCGGCATCGACGTGCTCGACGTCGGCTGCGGCAACGGGCGCGCCGTGCTCCGGCTGGCCGCCGCCTTCCCGCGCAGCCGCTTCACCGCCTACAGCATCCTGAACGAAGGCGTGGACGCCGCGCGCGCCGAGGCCGAGGAGCTGCGGCTCGCGAACGTGCGCTTCGCCCGCCGCGACGCCGCGCGCGTCTGTCACATGGCCGAGTTCGACCTGGTGACCGCGCTCGACACCATCCACGACCACCCGCGCCCCGACGCGGCGCTGCGGCGGCTGGCGGGCGCGCTGCGGCCGGACGGCGTGCTGCTCTTGCGCGAGATCGCCGGCTCGAGCCACCTGGAGAAGGACCGGGACCACCCGCTCGGCGTGTTCCTCTACACCATCTCGTGTCTGCACTGCGTGCCCGTCTCGCTGGCTGCCGGCGGCCCCGGCCTGGGCGCGATGTGGGGCATGGAGCGGGCGCGGGCGCTGCTGGCCGAGGCGGGGCTCGCGCGGATCGAGGTCCGCCAGCTCCCGCGCGATTCGGCCGCGCTCTACTACGTCGCGCGCAAGTGAGCGGCGGCGCTAAGCTCGCGGAGGGATGGTGCACCGCTTCGGCGAATACGAGCTCGACCTCGCCGCGGGCGAGCTGCGCCGCCGCGGGCGCGCGGTCGAGATCCAGCCCAAGCCGCTGGCGCTGCTGGCGCTCCTGATCCGCGAGCGCGGCCGGGTGGTCGCCGCGCGCGAGATCCGCGACGAGCTCTGGCCGGGCACCAGCGTCACGCCTGCGTCGCTCTCGCGCGCCATCTCGCACGCGCGCCGCGCGATCGGAGACACCCACCGCGGCGCGCTGATCAAGAGTGTCTCGCGCCGCGGTTACCGCTTCTGCGGCGAGCTGGTGGAGGCGCAGCGCGAGCCTGCGGCTGCCACGCCCTCCGGCGAACGCGACCCGTCCGAGGTGTTCGTCGGCCGCGAGGACGAGCTCGCGACGCTGGGGAGCGCCTGGGCGGAGGCCGCGTCGAGCCGCGGCGCGATCGCGCTGCTCTCGGGACCGGCGGGAATCGGCAAGACGCGGCTGCTCGAGCGCTTCTCGCGCGAGGCCGCCGCGCGAGGCGCGCGCGTGCTGACCGGCCGCAGCCGCGGCGGCGATGGCGCGCCCCCGTTCTGGCTCTGGGTCGAGATCCTGCGCCAGCTGCGCACGCCCGAGGGCGACGAGCCCGGCGCGGTCGAGCTCGCAGAGCTGCTGCCCGAAGCGCGCGCGCGCGACGCCGACCGCGGCGGCTTCCTGGTGCTCGACGCCGCCGCGCGGGCGCTGGTGCGCGCGAGCCGCACGCAGCCGCTCCTGCTCGCGCTCGAGGACCTGCAGTGGGCCGACGCACCGTCGCTGCGGCTGCTCGAGCACCTGTCGTTCGAGCTGGCGCGCGAGTCGATCCTGGTGGTCGCCTCGGTGCGCGAGGAGTTCCGCGAGCGCGGCCATCCGCTCGACCGTGCGCTCGGCGTGCTGCGCCAGCAGGCGGGCATGATCGAGCTCCCGCTCGGCGCGTTCTCGCGGCGCGAGGTCGCGGCGCTATTGGGCCGGGTGATCGGCAGGCCCGCGCCGACGGACCTCACCTCGGAGGTGTTCGCGCGCACCGAGGGCGTGCCGCTGTTCCTGCGCGAGGCGATCCGGCTGCTCTCCGAACGCGGCGTGCTGGACCAGCCCGACCGGCTGCCGCGCGCGGGCATCCACCTGCCCGGGCGCGCGCTCGACCTGATCGCGCGTGCGCTCGACTCGCTGGCGGAGCCGGCGCGCGCATTGATCGCGGCCGCTGGGGTGCTCGGCCGCGAGTTCGCGCTCGCGGCCGCCGCCGACGTCGCCGACGTGTCGCGCGCGTCGGCGCTCGAGCTGTTCGACACTGCGGCGCAGGCCGGCGTGGTCGAGGCGTCGCGGGACGACGCGCGCAGCTGGCGCTTCACGCACGCGCTCTTCCGCGAGGCCGCGTACGCGGCGATCGGTGCGGGCGAGCGCGTGCGCCTGCACCTGCGCGCCGCGCAGTGGCTCGAGCGCGAGCACGCGCCGGCGCTCGAGCCCGTGATCGCCGAGCTCGCGCACCACCACCACCGCGCGCTCGCGCTGGGCGACCCCGAGCGAGCGCTGGAGTGCGCGCAGCGTGCAGCCGAGCGCGCCGCGCAGCTCGGCGCCTGGGAGCAGGCCGCGCGGCACTACGAGCAGGCGCTCGCGGCCGCCGCTCACATCCGGCCCGCGGACCCGGAGCGCCGGCTCGGCGTGCTGCTCGCGCTGGGCGAGGCGTGCCGGCTCTCGGGTGAGCGCAAGCGCCGGCGCGAGGTGCTGTCGGAGGCGATGGAGCTGGCGCGCTCGCTCGGACTCCGCGACGAGCTCGCGCGCGCCGCGATCGGCTTCTCCGA
>Ga0306920_100000195_pt1 | contig 70683 bp, 58 predicted proteins | sample flu12Cox44000170_FD_204666 | JGI IMG/M metagenome (GOLD analysis project Ga0306920, IMG submission 204666) | Lab enrichment of tropical soil microbial communities from Luquillo Experimental Forest, Puerto Rico - flux4day.12C.oxic.44.000.170 (v2)... | ecosystem: Environmental > Terrestrial >...
TTGGGCGGATCCTCCAGAAAATCGTCTCGCTCGATATAAAGCTCGCGGCCGAAGACAACACGCCGTGTGCCGGAAGCCGGGTCCTCGGGGTTGTTGACCGCGTCGAGCTCCTCGCTGTCGCCAGCCGGATAGTTCTCGATGACGAGCTTCAACGGGCGCAGCACCGCCATTCGCCGGGAGGCAGTCTTGTTAAGGAGCTCGCGGATCGAGTGCTCGAACATCGCGACATCGACGATGCTGTTCGCCCGGGCGACACCGACATTGCGGACAAAGTCGCGAATCGTGGCTGGCGGCACGCCGCGGCGGCGCAGCGCGGCCAGGGTTGGCATGCGTGGGTCATCCCAGCCGCTGACCCGGCCTTGGCTGACCAGCTGGGTCAAAAAACGCTTCGACAGCACCGTGTAATTGAGGTTCAGGCGGGCGAACTCGTATTGGCGCGGCCGCGCCGGCACCGGTAGATTGTCGATGAGCCAATCATAAAGCGGCCGGTGATCTTCGAATTCGAGCGTGCACAGCGAGTGCGTGACCCCTTCGATCGCGTCCGACTGGCCATGCGCAAAGTCGTAAGTCGGATAAATACACCATTTTGTTCCGGTGCGCGGGTGCTCGGCATGCAGGATCCGATAAAGGACCGGGTCCCGCAAATTGATGTTGCCCGACGCCATGTCGATCTTGGCGCGCAAGACTCGCGCTCCGTTCGGGAATTCGCCCTGCCGCATACGGCGAAACAAATCGAGGTTCTCGGGAATCGACCTGTCCCGGTATGGGCTGTTGCGCCCAGGCTCGGTCAGGCTGCCGCGCATTGCCCGCATCTCTTCGGCCGGCAGATCGTCGACATAGGCTTTACCGGCGCGGATCAGGTGCTCCGCCCATTCATAGAGCTGCTCGAAATAGTCGGAGGCATAGTAAAGATGCGGGCCCCAGTCGAAACCGAGCCAATGTACGTCGCGTTTGATCGCGTCGATATACTCTTGCTCCTCCTTGGTCGGGTTGGTGTCGTCGAAGCGCAGGTGGCAGCGTCCACTATATTCCTGTGCGACCCCGAAATTGAGACAGATCGCCTTGGCGTGCCCGATATGAAGGTAGCCGTTGGGCTCGGGCGGAAAGCGAGTGACGATTTCGGTGTTGCGCCCCGCGGCGATATCGGCGTCGATGATGTCGCGGATAAAATCGCGCCCCGGCTCGGTAGCCGCTCCTTTTGTCATCACGTTCCCTGGTTCCGTCATATTGCCTATGTGGCGCAGCCCGAGGCGCCCGCCAAGATTGGAGAGAGTGGCCTCAGACCTCTCTAATCCGTCCGTCGGATCTCATCGCTTCGGCGATGGCTTCGAAAGCGGCAACCGTGTCGAGCATCTCGCTCGTCGGGATCGGATAGGGTGCGCGCCCGGCGACCGCTTCGGCGAAAGCTTCGAGGTTGACACGGACCGAGTCGACCGGCGGGAAGCTGAGCCGTTGCGGCTCGGCGCCGCTCTTCCACAGCACGAGCTCGCTTCGACCGAGCGCTTCGGCCGACGCTTTGCGGCCGAACGCATGGACCCGCAAATACATCGGGGTCGAGCGCACCGCGGCCAACGTTCCGCTGATGCCCGAGGCGAATTCGAGCAATACCGACAGGCTGTCTAGCGGATCGGGCGGTGGTTTGTACGATAGCAACAGAGCCTGGACCCGCCGAACCGGGCCGGCCATCGCGATTAATGCGTCGAGCACATGGATGCCGGTTCCGGTCATTCCTCCGGCCGGCGATTCCTCGAGCGAATAGCGCCATTCCGTGAAGGTCCCGGCGACCTCGTTGCTGAAATGCGCTTCGAGGTGCAGGATCCTGCCGAGTTCGCCGCCCTTAACCAGTCGGATGAGCTCGCGCAGCGACGGGTAGAAACGCTTGTCGGTGCCGACTCCGAGCACGACCCCGGCGGCGCGGCAAGCCTCGATCGCGCGTGCTGCCTCGGCCCTTTTCAGGGTCAGCGGCTTTTCGCAGAAGACCGCTTTTCCTGCGCTTGCAGCCGCAATGATCTGCCCGCAATGCAGCGAGTGCGGCGTCGCCAACACGATTGCATCGATCTTGGGGTCGGCGAGCACCGCCTCGAGCGTACCAACGGCTTCGAGCCCGTGCTTGCCCGTATAGTCGCGAAGCTTATCCGGCTCGCGGCTGACCGCGTGTGTGAAGCGCAGCGCCTCGCTCTTGTGCTGAACCGCCTCGACGAGGGTTTTGCCCCACCGGCCGAGGCCGACGATCGCCGCGTCGATCATCGGCCGGCCTGGACGGCACTAAACTCAGTGCGCTGGGGCACCGAGATGCTTGTGGAAGAACGCAAAAACCTTGTGCCAGCCGTCGACTGCCTGCTCGGGACGATAATTCGGGCGATAATGCGCAAAGAACGCGTGGCCGGCGCCGTCATAGCGGTGGAATTCGTAATTCTTGCCGTGCTTCTTCAGCTCTGCCTCGGTCTTGTTGACGTGTTCCGGGGTGGGGTTGGGGTCTTCGTTGCCGAACAGACCCAACAGCGGACAGTTGATCCCTTCGGTCAGATCAATCGGTGCCACCGGTTGGGCCTTAGTCAGTCGCGACTTGTCATCGACGACGACATTGCCGCCCCAGCAATCGACGGCACCCTGGATCAGGTGCGACAGTTTGCCGGCAACCAGATAAGTCTGGCGCCCGCCGGAGCAGAAGCCGATCACCCCGACCTTGCCGCTGGCATGCGGTTGCGAACGCAAGAAGTCGATCGCGCCCGTCACATCGCCGAGCATCTGATCGTCCGGGATGCCCCCACCTTCGCGGATCTTGGCGACCACCGCCTCGTCGGCGCCGTCACCGACCCGAAAATAGAGGCTCGGCGCTACTGCGGCATAGCCGTGATGCGCGAATTTGCGGGCAACCTCGCAGGTCCATTCATCCCAGCCCGGCATGTGATGGATCACGACGACGCCGGGATGCGGCCCAGGATTGGTCGGATGCGCGTAATACGCATCGCCGCGCTCGCCGCCCGCGCCACGATAGGTTGCCATACCCGCCTGTATGTTTCGAAACGCCATATTGGACCTCCCTCGAAGTGCCGGCGGCTCTCTTGGCACCGAACCCAGTCAATTGCAAGCTTGCATCTCCGCGACGGTTCACGACCCCTCATCGGACCGAACGGACCGGTCTGAGCGACCAACAGGGTCATTCTGATCCCCGTTCCGGGCGGCATATAGCTGCCTCGGCTGCCCGATCTGATGCGATCCGCGAACTGGGCAACGAACGAATAAATTTTGGTCTGGAGAAGGCCACCGTTCGGCTCAACCTCACACTTGCGGATCGTACCGCAGCCGCGCCAGCAGCGGAACCGAAGATCGGAGGATTGGGCAATGTCGGCAGTCTGCGTTGATCGTCAGGACCGTACCCAGATCGCCCAACAAGAATGCGATGTGGTCACTCGCGCCCTCTGCCAAGCGGCGAAGCGGCCGGAAGTGACGTCATTCTTTGACGAGCCGACGAACACGGCGAGCCATCTGGTCTGGGATCCCGCATCCCGGCATTGCGCAGTTCTCGACTCCGTTCTGGATTACGACGCTGCCTCAGGCCGCACGGCGACGGAGTCGGCGGACGAGCTCATTGCCTTTATCCGGGACCAGGGGCTTGAGGTCGAGTGGATCCTCGAGACCCACGTCCACGCGGACCACCTCTCAGCCGCGCCCTACATCAAGGAAAGGATCGGCGGCGCGCTCGGCATCGGCGAGAATGTCCGTATCGTCCAAAACGTCTTCGGCAAGGTCTTCAATGCCGGGACCGAATTCCAGCGCGACGGCAGCCAGTTCGACCATCTGTTCATCGACGGTGAGGGCTTCACGATCGGCGAACTCGACGCGGTCGCGCTGCACACACCAGGCCACACGCCGGACGGGATAACCTATGTAATTGGCGACGCCGCCTTCGTCGGCGACACGCTCTTCATGCCTGACTATGGCACGGCGCGGGCTGACTTTCCCGGCGGCGATGCGCGCACGCTTTACCGCTCGGCTCGCCGCGTCCTATCGCTTCCCGGCGCGACGCGGCTGTTTCTCTGCCACGACTACAAAGCGCCGGGGCGCAGCGAATTCCGGTGGGAAACCACGGTCACCGCCGAGCGCGCGGACAACGTGCATATACATGACGGGGTGAGCGAGGACGAGTTCGTGCGCATGCGCATCGCGCGTGATGCTCAACTCGGCATGCCGAAGCTTATCCTGCCGTCGGTGCAGGTCAACATGCGCGCAGGCGAGTTCCCGCCGGCCGAGGACGACGGCCAAACCTACCTGAAGATTCCCCTGAACCGACTCTAGTGGGCGCGGAGGAGACAGATATTCAGACGCGGATACCTCACGGAACCCCTTCTGGTCGTGTCACATCTACTGTGGCCGTTGTCACTGCAACTCTCAATCAGGGCGTCCACTCGATCATCAACAGCCGGCATCACTACCAAGGAAAGCAAGCAGTGATGTCGAAGCTGAGCAGCGAATGAACAAATTTCGGTCTAGGGATGGCAACCACTCAGCTCAACCTCTCATCCGTTCGACAATCTAACGATCCCGTTCGACGATCAAACGATGAGGAGAAAGGTTATGTCTTTGAGGATCAATTCGGAGGCCCCGAACTTTACCGCCGAGACCACCCAAGGGAACATCAATTTCCATGAGTGGATCGGCAATGGCTGGGCGATCCTGTTCTCGCACCCGAAAGACTTTACGCCGGTCTGCACGACTGAGCTCGGCTATATGGCCGGACTGAAGCCGGAGTTTGACAAGCGCAATTGCAAGATTATCGGTCTCAGCGTCGATCCCGTCGGCAACCACTCGCGCTGGGCGAAGGACATCGAGGAAACCCAGGGTCATGCAGTGAATTACCCGATGATCGGCGACCCCCAGCTGAAGGTGGCCAAGCTCTATGACATGCTGCCCGCCGAAACGGGCGACACCTCCGAAGGCCGGACCGCTGCGGACAATGCTCCTGTGCGCGCGGTGTTCTTCATCGGCCCGGACAAGAAGATCAAGGCGATGCTGATCTATCCGATGAGCAGCGGGCGAAACTTTGACGAGGTGCTCCGCTTGCTCGACTCGCTTCAGCTGACGGCTAAACAGCCTGTCGCTACGCCGGTCAACTGGAGGCAAGGCGACGACGTAATCATCGTCGCGTCGCTGTCGGACGAGCAGGCCAGACAGAAGTTCCCAGGCGGCTGGAAGGCACTAAAGCCCTATCTGCGGATCGTGCCGCCGGCGTTTTTTTAGTCGGCAGAACCGAACAAATAATTCCGCTCATATACCTGCACCCGCCCACTTCTGCGAGTCGGGTCCCCTCTCCCGTTCGGGAGAGGGGCACCGTCCGAGCGCGTCAAGAAGCGCCTTTGCGGCTATCAGATCAGCAGTGCCGAAGCCCTCAGTGAACCGATTATAGATCGGCGCAAGAAGCTCTCGCGCCTCCTCAGTCCGGCCCTTGTCATACAACCGAGCGAGGCTCGTGGCGGTGCGCAATTCCCACGCGAGGGCGCCTTGACGACGCGCCCAGTCGAGGGCCGTCAGAAAATGATCCTGGGCAGCGGCCGCGAAACCCGATGCGCCCTGTAGCAAAACGAGCTCTCCTTTGAGCCGCAGCAACTCGGCTAGGTACCAGCGCGCTTCGGTGCGGTTGGATCGCGCGAGGGCTTCCTCGATCGCGACCAGTCCCTGGGCTATCTGCCCGGCACGACCCAGGGCTTCTGCGAATGCGCCGAGAAACATCATGTAATGCCCGGCGAACGCGGTCTCGCGGAGCTCGTCGAGCGCCGTGCCGAGGAGCTGCAATCCAGCCGCGGTGTCGCCGGTCATGTTCAGCAATAGTCCTTGGTAACAGCGTCCCCGGAGATGCCAGAGGGTCAGCCCATGCTTTCCTGAGTGCTCGATCAGCATCGCTACATAGAGTTCCGCCGCCGCCAGATCGCCAACGAACAGGGCGAGCGGGCATGCCGCCTGAACCAGGACGTTGCACAGCAAGAGCTCGTGTCCGTTCGCTTTTGCGTCCTCGAGGCTGCTTTGGGCCGTCTGTATTCCCTGATCCGGAAATCCTTGAAGACAAAGGATCCGCGCAAGCGTGGCACGCGCGGTGACCGACTGGTCGAACTGAAAGCGGATCGGATGTAGCCGATGAACGGAGGTGACACAGCCATCGAGCATAAGCTCGATGTGGTGCCGCGCGTTTATCTGATCTCCCAGATAATGTAGGGAAGTTCCAGTCATTCGCTCCCCAACCAGCAAATCCGCCGGGTTGGTAGCAAGGCTGCAGAACCTCGCGGCAAGTGTCAGCGCGGCCCGAAACTCGCCGCTGTTCAACCGATAAGCCCACAGGCCCCGAAGTGCGCGCAGCTGACACTCGGTGTCGTTAAGCTTCTCAGCAATCTGAAGAGCGTTCGTCCAAGCCGAGTCGGATTCAGGCGCGGGGCCCTTCGTATAAATAAGCGATGCGCCGAGTGCAGCATACAACTGCATTTCTTCGCGCGTGCCGCCGCTCGCCCTGGATCGGAGGGTGGAAAGCGCTTGTTCGACGCGTCCGCGACACTCGTCCAACAGCGACAGGTGCATCCACAGCGGCACCGCGACAACAGTCAGCGCTACGCCGACCGACGCGTCGCCGTCCGGCGAAAAGGCCCAGTCGAGCGCTGCACGGACGTTCTCGATCCGCGGTTTGTATGCTGCCAGCCATTCGGCAACGGGGCGTGTCTCTAATTCTTTCCCGGCCTTCTCGAAGAGGTCCCGGTAGTATTCAGCGTGGCGACGGCCGATCGAAGCGACCTCACTACTTTCGATCAATTTCTCGAGCGCGTAGGCACGGGTCGTCTCCAGTAGCCGATAGTGTTCGCCCGCGTCGCCGATATCAGCGGTGACGAACGACTTGGTGACCAGACTCGCGACACAGTCGACGACGGCCGACGCGGCGATCTCGGTGCTTGCAGCGATCGCGCCCGCCGCCTTCAGGCCGAAGCTGCCGGCAAAGATCGCCAGGCGGCGCAGCACCATGCGTTCGGGTTCCGGCAGCAGCTCGTAGCTCCAGTCGAACGTCGCCCGCAATGTCTGATGCCGCGGCGGCGCCGTCCGCTGCCCGCTGGTCAGCAGATGGAACCGATCATCGAGCCGGGATGCGAGCTCCGCTATCCCGAGGGCCGCGCCGCGGGCCGCCGCCAGCTCGATCGCCAGTGGGATGCCGTCGAGCCGCCGACAAATCGCTGCCGCGACAGCCGCAGTGCGCCCGTCCGGCGATAAGTGCGGATCCGCCGCCCGCGCCCGCGTCACGAAAAGCCGGACCGCGCCGTGTCGCAGCAGCTCCTCCGTGTCGTGAGTACTCTCCGCCGGTACGGCGAGCGGTGGCACCCGGTAGAGGTACTCTCCCTCCGTCCGCAGCGGCTCGCGGCTCGTCGCCAGCACACGTATTGCCGGATTGGTATGTAACAATGCCGCGGCCATGCTCGCGGCCGCGTCGATCACATGCTCGCAATTGTCGAGCACGAGCGTCAGCCGCTTCGTACCGAGCGCTTTCGCCACACGTTCAGCCAAAATCGCGCCGGCGGCGAAGTTGAGCCCAAACGATGTCGCAATGGTAACCGGCACGAGCTCGGGATCGGACAGCGGCGCCAGCTCGGCGACCCGGGCCCCGTCAGTAAACTCCGGCAGCAGTTGCCGCGCGACCTCGATGGCGAGGCGCGTCTTCCCGACCCCTCCCTCACCGATCAACGTGACGAGCCGATGTGTCCTCATCAGATCCGCCACCTCGGAAAGTTCGGCCTCTCTGCCGATCAGTTGGGAAACGGGTTCGGAAAGGTCCTTGGACGTTTTGGGTGCGACTGCGGGCCGGGTCGTTTCGCTTCTCGGGCTGCGCAACGGGCGGCCATCGATCACATCGGGCATCCCGGCACGACGCAGGCCGTCGAGGATGCGCTCGATCTCATTCTGGTAGACCTGGTTCGTGAGCTCGAGCGGGACGGATGAGCGCTCTTCGGCAAAGCGGCGGACCGTCATTTCAGGTTCAGTCGTCAGGTATTCCGCCAAGTGCGATCCGGCGCGCTCGACGTCGCCTGCTAGTGCCTCGGCCGCCGCTAGCCACGCCTTGCCGCGGAGGTATCCGGGGTTGCTCTCCATCGCCTGAGACAAGGCATCCACCGCCTCGTCGTCTTGGCCCAGCTGCATCAATGCGCGACCAAGGCCCTGCAACCAAGTCCAGCGGTCAGGATCGCGTGGCGCGATCGCATCGGCACGGCGAAACCACTCAGCCGCCTGCTGCGTCTCCCCCAAATACAATTTGTTGAGACCCATCTCCTTATAGCAGGTCGGCTCGCCCGGGTTACGAGCGATTACGGCCGCAGTGGCAAGGACAGCATCTGCAAACTGGCCGCGCGCCCGCAGGAGAAGTGCGCGCGCCTTCAGCACGCCATTATGGTCGGGAGCCAGCCCAGCGGCGCGAGAGAGCAAAACTTCGGCTTCGTCCAGCAGCGCTTCTCGCTCATCGAGCCGGTACAAGTTCATCACTTGGTAGCTGGACAGAGCCGCAATGCCCACCAGAGCATCGACGTTGTCCGGATCGAATTCGAGTGCCTGCCGGAACAGCTCGACCGCGCGGGCCGCATTCTCTCGTCGCTTGATGTCATTGGCCAGGGCCCGGCCGCGCATGACCAGGTCGATGGCGGCCCCACCGCTGCTCGGACTACCACGCGCGGCTTCACTGCGGACCATCTCGAGCCCAACACTGCGCGACAGACGAGCGACGATCTCGTCCTGTACTTCGAGAATGTCCTTGCGTTCCTTGTCGAAGCGCTCGGCCCACAGGTGTTCGTCGCTGAGCGCGTCGATCAGCTGGACATTCACCCGGACGCGACGCGGCTCTGCCAGCACGCTGCCTTCCAGCACATAGCGCACTCCGAGCTCCCGGCCGACTTGGCGGATCGTCACTTGACGGCCCTTATAGGTAAAGGCAGTGGAGCGCGAGATCACAAAGCTGCCCGGCAGCGCGCGCGACAAATCGGTAATCAGGCTGTCGCCGATCCCATCCACGAGGTAATCTACACCTGGATCCTGCGACAGGTTGAGAAACGGCAGGATCACAATGGATAAGCGTGGCCGCTGTGATAGTACAACGGGTTCTTCGATGGGGGTGGTGAACCCAGTCGTCTGGCCACCAACGGCTTCCGCTCGCAGCGCTTCCTGTTCCCGCTGCCATAACCACTCGGTCAGGCGATCGACAACAGCAGTCAGATGCCTCCGATAGGTGCTGAACGAGAGTCCTAGCCGATCTGCCGCCGCCTCCTGTTTTGGTGCCGGATTGAGGTAGGTGAGATCGAGAACGCGGTATAATCTCAGATCGCGCTCACTGACAAATAAGCTTTGGGCGGTTTCGGCCAGCAAGGCACGCAACGCTTGCGGCGTCGCCACGCCCGCCTCGGAATGGGTCAATAGCCGTGTGCGCAAAAGCGCGTTCTCAGCGAGAAGATCGGCCTGAGAATAATGACGAAGCGCGTCCTTGACCGCGCTTTGAAAATCGGAGCGTGTCAGCAACGGCATCTGTCCCAAGCTGCAGCTGGGGCGTAAACGCCGTTATAACCGACAAGCGGTTGCCCTGTCACCTGGGCCCGTCTGTCACCTTGGACACGGTCGGCATAGATCTGTTACCGACGTAACCGGTTTCACCGAGACTGAAATCGTGTCGTAGCCCGGCCAATCCATCCTCCCGGTGTCGGAGCATAGAGATCCGAGGAGGATAGGATGAGTACAAACATCGCCGGTCTCGTCGATCCCTGGCGCAGACTGATAGGCCCCCGCGTCTTTTTCTAACCGGAAATTGAACACCGCTGTCTGGTGTTGGTTCCGAGCAAAAATCGAACAGATTTCGGCGTGGAGCCGAACATCCGATCGCCCCACCTCTGCCGCATCATAAACGCGACAGCGGAAAGGTTCCACGATGACCCTGCAGACAATACCCGGATCGGCGGGTGCAAGGCAGTGGCGCAACGCTACCAGGCACGTCACACCCAGCACAGCGCTTAGAAGGATCAGCGGCCTGCTGAGGCGCTGGCGGGAGCGGCAACGGTTGCACCGACAGCTGCGGAGTTTTTCCGAGCTGGACGATCACATCCTCCAAGACATTGGCCTGACCCGGAGCACATTGCTCCGCGAGGCCACAAAGCCATTCTGGTGGTAGCGGCTTTGCGTCGGCTTCACCAAGAGGATCGAAATGACCACTGTCGAACATCTTAGCGCGCCGATTTCAAAGGGCCGCAGTCCTGACCTTGTCATTGACCTACCCGGCTATAAGGGCTACGCGACGGCATTGCGCCCTCGCGTCGCCGGAAGTTCGTTTTTCTGGGCAATGCAGCTCCTGCCGGCCAGGCGGCGTGAGGCCATCTACACGCTTTACGACTTCTGTCGCGAAGTCGATGACATCGCCGACGGCGATGCATCGCGGCCGCTGAAACAAATCCTTTTATTGAACTGGCGCAGCGAAATCGCGCTCCTCTACGCCGGCCGGCCGCAGCATCCCGTGACGCGGGCTCTGGCCGAAGCCATACACCGTTATGGTCTAAGGTGTGATGATTTCCTCGCCATTATCGACGGTATGGAAATGGACGCCCGCAGTGACATTCGGGCGCCGAGCCTCCTAGAGCTCGATCGCTATTGCGAGCGCGTTGCTGTGGCGGTCGGCCGGCTCTCGGTGCGGATCTTCGGGGAGGAAACCCCGGCCGGCGAGCGCGTCGCGGCAGAACTCGGCCGCGCGTTGCAACTCACCAACATTCTTCGCGACCTCGCCGAAGACGCCGGGCGGAACCGGTTGTATCTGCCTCGCGAGCTGCTGCACGCGCACGGCATTTTCGCTACCACCCCGAGCTGGGTGCTGGCGCAGCCGGCGCTTCCGGAAATCTGCCGTGATGTTGCCAGGCTCGCCGAAGGGCATTACGCGGCTGCTGCAGAGGCCATCGCCGCCTGCCCGCGCCGCAAAATGCGCCCGGCCGCCGTGATGCTCGGTGTTTATCGCGCGCTACTCCACGAATTACTCACCCGCGGCTGGCAGCACCTCGACGAGCCGATCCGGATCCCTGCCTGGCGCAAACTAGCCCTCGTGGTCCGGCACGGGTTGACGGGGCGCTGACAGCCGCGGTCCTCTCGCTCGCGGCTTGACATTCGCGTCGCGGTCCCGACCCTGCTCCCCGGGCTCAGCGGTTGGGAGGCCTGATGATGACCGGCGCTTTGGACGGACTTCGCGTGCTCGACTTCACGACGACGATTGCCGGCCCGCATTGCGGTCGCCTGCTGGCCGATCTCGGCGCCGAGGTGATCAAGATCGAGGCGCCCGAAGGCGAAATGATGCGCACCCGGCCGCCGTTAAGAAGCGGGGCCAGCACCAGTTTCGGCCAACTCAACGCCGGCAAGAAAAGCATTGTTCTCGACCTCAAACTGCCGTACGGGGCCGAGGCGGCGCGCCGGCTCGTCGCCACCGCGGATGTCGTCGTCGAGAATTTCCGGCCCGGCGTGATGCGGCGTTTCGGGCTCGACTACGACGCCCTGCAGGAGATCAGGCCCGAGCTGATTTACTGTGCGATTTCGGGCTACGGGCAGACGGGTCCGTCGTCGCAACTGCCGGCCTATGCGCCGGTAATTCACGCGGCTTCCGGCTACGATCTGGCGCACATGGCCTATCAGGGCGAGCAGCGCCGGCCCGATTATTGCGGGATCTACATCGCCGACGTGCTGACCGGCACCTATGCCTTCGGCGCCATTATGACGGCCCTTTATCAGCGTCAGTCGACCGGCCGCGGGCAGATGATCGACGTCTCGATGCTGGAGAGCATGCTGAGCCTGACCTTGAGCGAAATTCAGGCGGCACAATTTTCGGTGCCGCCGCCCGGCAGGCCGATCTTCGGCCCAATCGCCGCCAAGGACGGCTACATCAATCTGTCCATCGCCAGCGAGCGAACGTTTCAGAACTTGGCAATCGCCTCCGGCCATCCGCAATGGATCACTGATCCGCGTTTTGCCCGATACCAAGATCGCCGTGTCAATTGGGGCGAATTGATCGACGAACTCGAAGCCTGGTCGAAAGAGCGCAGCACAAAGGAGGTCCAGGCGCTGTTCGACCGCCACGGCGTACCGTCCTCGCCCTACCGCACGGTCAGGGAGGCGATGGCCGACCCGCAACTCGCGCACCGCCAGGCCTTTGCCGAGGTGCACGATGCCGGCGGCAGTTTCCTGGCGCTCAACCCGCCTTTCCGGCTGTCCGACGCGAGGGCGGCGGCTGTCCCGTATGTCGCGGCACTCGGCGAAAATACCGAAGAGGTATTAACCGAGCTTGGCTATACGCCGGCGCAGATCGCGACCCTGGTCAGTCCTGCCTCAGCAGAAGCTCGCGAGTGACAACGGCCCCTGCCTCGGTGGTCAGCCGCACCAGATTGACGGTGCCGGCAAGTTCCGGTGATCCCGAGTAGAACGCCGGCACCGCGCCATTGCCGACCCGCATCGGGCGGTCCCAATGGCCGAGCGCCAGATAATCCGCGCCGGTAGCGGCGATTTCCTCGTCGCTGAAGACCCAGGATGGCCGCAGCGGATTGGCCCGGGTTTCCGGCGGCTCGTAATGCCCGTGCGCCATTGCCACCTGCCAGCGGGTCGAGCGCGGCCGCGGCCCGCGCAATGGCGGCATATCGAAGTAATCCCGATGTGCATGCCCCCATATTTCGAGATCATATGGTGGAAATCGCACGGCCTCTTCGTCAGTGACGCCGAGAATGTGCACATTCGGAATGCGAGCGAATCCACCGCGGATGAAGACCGAGTCAACCAGCGCCGGATCGTGATTCCCCGGCAGGATCACGATCGGTACCGCGGCATCCGCGAGCAACCGTCCCACCCGCTCAAGCACAACCAGGCTCAACTGGTTGTTCTCGAACGTGTCGCCGGCGAGCAGAATGACATCGGCTGCCAGAGCGCGCGCCGTCGCCAGCACGGCGCCGAGCCCCGCGACGCCGCTGTCGTCGACGTGAATATCCGAGCTATGGATGAGCACGATCTCGGGAAATGCTACCGTCACCCTAGCCCTCTCCTCGAGGGAATCCCCCAATGCTAAACCCGCTCGAAATCGGTGCGCTCGGTGACCGGGAGGCCTTGAAGGTAGCGGCGCAGGCAGTCGAGGCCGAGCTCGACGGCGCCGAGGCGCACCCAGTCGCGGCCGCCGTAGATGCGTGAGCGACGGGATTCCACCCCTTCCTCGGCGGCGATCGCGAGATAGATGCTGCCGCCGAAATCGATGCGGTCGGGGCCGTCGTCAACCTCGATAAGCACAGCCAGCGCGTGGCTGGCGCCGTTCTCCTCGCGTGCCGCACGCGCTACCTTCTCTGCGGCCTCGCGGCTCAATTCGCCGGCGATCAGGGAGCCGTCGAGGCCGAGGGTGGCGGCGATCTCGGCCGGGTCGCGCGCGACTAGGCCGCGGCGAAACAGCTTTTCCGCGCCGGGCAGATGGGCGATGCGGGCGGCGATCTGGCCGGCGGTAAAGGTCTCGACCACCGCCAGCGAGCCCTCGCGTGCGGCGAGTGCGTCGAGCACGACGCCCTCGAGCGTCTGGTCGTCCTCCCCAAGAATAAAATTGCCGAGCCGTTTGCGTACCTCGGCTTGCACCGGCGCCAGCTTGCGCTGGATCTCGTCCATATCGGCGCCGCGTACGGTGAGCTTGGTCTCGATCTGCGGGTAGTGGGTGCGGAAGCCGAGCTTGACGCTGCCGTCGGGAACGAGCTCCTCGACCCCGGAGAGCAGCTGGTCGACATGCGACTCGCCAAGCCCGTAGGAATGAAAGCGCTTCAGATAGATCGCGGTTGCCGCGCCGCTGCGCGCCAAGAGGCGCGGGATGATCTGCTCTTCGAGCATGCGGCGGAGTTCGCGCGGCACTCCGGGGGTGAAGAAGAAGCGAGCCTTGCCGATATCGAGCGCGAAACCGCAGGCGGTGCCGATCGGGTTGTCGAGGATTTCTGCGGTTGTCGGCAGTATCGCCTGTTTTCGGTTGTTGGGCGACATGACGCGATTGCGCCGGCGAAAGAACTCTTCCATGCGTTGAAGCCAGTCCTCGTTGAGGACGAGATCGACCCCGGCGGCGCGCGCCGCGATCTCCTGCGACAGATCGTCGACCGTCGGCCCGAGCCCGCCATTGACGATCACCGCATCGGCGCGTTCGCCCGACAGCCGAAACGCTGCGAGCAGTTCCTCGCGGTCATCGCCGACGATTGTCCCCCAGCTCACCGACAGCCCGAAATCCTCGATCTTCTGCGCCATGTAGCTGAAATTGGTATTGACGATCTTGCCGGTCAGAACCTCGTCACCGGTGCAAATGATCTCGATGCGCATGCTTTCCTCTCAGCGCGTCCTTCCGGGATGCCCAAAGCGCAGGCCCGGAACCTATGAACACTGGCCTATCCACAGTATTCACAGGCCCGTGTTCATGGCTCCCGGGCTCGCAGGCTCTGCCTGCGCCCCGGAATGACCGTGATATTGCGATACTTTACCACCGATCAGTCGAACGCGCGCTTGATGCGCGCCCAATCTTCGATTGCCCACTCCTCGCCGGGTGTAATCGCGATGACAATCTGGCTCCAACCGGCGCCGCGCATGGCCTCTACACGTTGCTTCAGTTCCTGCTCGCCGGCGGTGAAGGTGGTGCGGCGGATCAGCTCGGCGGTGACGAATTTGCGCTCCTCGGGCTTGACGAACAAGAAATGGCCGCGGTGGTTGGTCAGATAGCGCGCATCCGGCGGCTCGTAATGGCGGGCCATCTCGACATACCCGGCGACTTCGGCGGCGACTTCCCGAGGAACCGGTGACGTGTTCTGCCAGCCCTCCATGTCGAAATCGGCCGCCCGGTGCAGCATAACGGCGGCGCGCGGCCCCGCCTGCGCCACGGCGCGCGGACTGTCGAGCGGCTCGCCCTCGCCCAGCACGCAGCCGCAGGTCCAGGCGGTGGCGTAGAGGTCACCCGGTGCTCGGCCGGCCGTCCTCCAGCTCTTCTGCATGCTTTCGAGCGCCGCCATAGCACCGGGGACATCGGAGATGAAGCTCTTCCAACCAGCGTTCAGTTTTGCCGTCAACGCCTGCGAGCGCGGGCCGTAGGCGGAAATGTGCAGAGGGATTAGGTCCTTGATATTGATCAGCCCGATTTCGGGATTGAGAAAGCGGATCTTTCGGCGCTTGCCTTCGATCGGTGTCTCGACGGTGTCGTTGCCAAGCAGCCCATAAACAACCCGGATGTATTCTTCCATGTCAGCGAGCTTGACCGCGCCGAGCCCCATTGCCCGGCGGGCCGAGAAGCCGGTGCCGATGCCGAAATCGATGCGTCCGGGCGCCAGCCCGTTCAGTGTCGCCAATGCATTCGCAGTGACTGCGGCGATACGATTCGACGGCACAAGCACGCCGGTGCCGAGCCGAATACGCGAGGTCTTGAACGCCGCGGCCGCCATTGCGACAAAGCAGTCCCCCGTGATCATCTGCGTGTCGAAGAACCAGGCATGCGTAAAACCGAGCTCCTCCGCCCGCTGCACCAGCTTCCACGAGTCGCTCGAAGTTGCGATGCCGATCCCGAAATCCATGCCCGTCTTCCTGCTCACCCGGCGCGGCGTCAGCCCGCGGCGGACTATACCCTGCGCGCCGGCCGGGGCTATAGGTAATCGGAGAGAAGCGAGCGCGTGGCCGTCGACCAATGACAGTCTCAGTCTACAGCTATACGATCTATCACTCGCCCAACGCCTATCTCGGCACAGTTCTGCTGCGTCGGGAGCTGGCCGAGTTGCCGGGCACAGACTTGGTCCGACGGCCCATCTTCATTCCGCGTGAACGCGGGCTGATGATCGCCGAATTGCTCGGCGGCAAAGAAAACAGGAACGCCGGGACCTACAATCGTGAAGACTGCCGTCGCTGGTCGGAGCGGTACGCAATACCTTTCTCCTACCTGGAGCCAAGGATCTTCTTTGAGCGTTCCAAGCGCTGGGCGGTCTCGTCGTTTCACCGTGAAGAATTGCCGGCCCGCGCGTTTTACGCGGCTGACCCGGAAAAGCGCGATCTCCTCGACCAGGCCCTCTTTGAAGCCGCCTGGGTCGAGGGTCTCGACGTCAACGAGCCCGCGACCATCGGCTGGGCAGCTCGGCGAGCCGGGCTCGACCCGGAGGCTTTGACAGCGGGTTTGAACAAGCCTGGTCCAGGCGCAGAGGCCCGGAGCGCTCTCGAGGAGTTCGAGCGCTTGCAATGTCCGGGTGTCCCCACGGTCGTCGTGAATGGTCAGAGGTTCTTTGGTAAGGACAGGGTCGACTGGGTGGTCGATCTGTGCCGCGTGGCGCCGGGCTAAAGCGACCGCGTCGAGGCGGACTACATACGGAGCGAGCGCAGGTCGGCGAGCGTCGCCGACTGGGCAGCCGGCATCGCGCCGAAATCGCCAATCGCGAGATCGGGGTCTACCGATAGACCAAGGACGTGGCTCGGTAAGCTCTGATTGATGACAAAATCGGTGAATTTGTCGTGGCCACGCCAACGGCGCGCTTGTGCGAGCCATCCTTGGCTGGTCAAGCCGGTGCCGATCATTGCGAGGCAGGTTGCCCCTGAACCGTACACCCCGATGCGATATTGTGGATTGTTGTCTGCAGCAAAGTTGCGCAGGCCAGTCGCCACGCCTTGAAAATATTCCGCGATAGGGCCGGCGAGATCGTGTTCGGAGGCGTCGTAGTCGACGGCAAAATAGATCGTCGTGTTATCGGGGGCGCCCAGAGAGCTTGCCTGCTGGGCGGCGCGGGTCGCATCCGATTCCCCTTGACCGAATGAGAAATAGGTCGGCGCAGTAGGGTTGTCTTCATAGACGAGCACGATCGACAAGCCGGCTGTGGTCAGCTCATCGGCCTCGGCGGGCGTGATTACCTTCCAGTGGTGGCTGCTCAAATAGCGTCCGACGAAATCATAACCCGCACTCTTGATCTGCGAAGCCTTCCCGCCGCAGCCAATAGTGGTATCAAATCCTTTTGGCATGAACTGCCCCTTTATCTGCAGGAGTGGCACTTCATCCCGCGCCATTCCTCTGAGCACTGTTTGCTCGATGCTACAAATAGGATTGGGCCATGCATCCCAAAATGACGAGTAGAGACAGGGTACCTTCCGGCAACAAGGAGCTTGGTTCTTCTGTGCAGAGGCTAAACGGCACTGCCACACAAGTTCTCGGACAAATGCGCACATATTTCCGATATGTTCCTTTGATACCCGGGTTGACCGTTTGCCGCCCAGGCAGGCCCGCTTGCTCATTGTCATCAAACCGTCTCATAAGTGTCACGTCGTAGTCATCGAGCGTCGGTATCAGACCGGCGCGTGAAAACAGCACTCTACGCGGCGGAGCAGGGACCGTCGCTGGCGGATACTGGCCTTGAGTCGCGCCGCCTCGCGCCCAGCCGCTCTCGCTGGGTGCCAGTGGTCGCGCTATTAACTCCGGGCCTCCTTTTTCTCGCCGCATTCACCTATTGGCCGGTGCTGCGGGTGCTGGGAGAGTCCTTTATGGTCGGGAGGTTGGCGGATCAGCACGCGCCGGGCCTCGACAATTATAGGCGCCTCTTTGCCGATCCCCATTTCGCGCGCGCCGCCTGGAACAATGCGGTCTACGCAGCCGGGACCATCGTACCGAGCCTTGTGCTCGCTCTGCTGTTCGCGCTGGCATTGCGAGACACGACTCGACTCACGACAGCGCTGCGCACTTTTGTCGCGATGCCGCTGATGATACCGCTGGTGGCAGCGGCTGCGCTGTTCAGCTTTATCCTGCTTCCGGGGGAGGGACTCCTCGACTTCTACCTCGCAAAACTTGGAGTGCCGGCAGTCAACTGGCTCGGCGACACCGAATTGGCGCTGGGCTCGGTCGTGGCAATCACAGTGTGGAAAAACACCGGATATTACATGCTGTTCTTTCTGGCCGGGCTCGCCGGCGTGCCGCAGCAACTGCTCGACGCGGCCACGATCGACGGCGCAGGCGCGTGGCGCCGGTTCAGCAATGTGATCCTGCCGATGCTCGGTCCGACTTTTGCCTTTGTTGTGCCGATTGCGGTGTTGAACGCGCTGACGCAAGTCGATCATGTCGTGACGATGACGCAAGGCGGGCCAGCGGACGCGACCAACCTCTTGCTCTATTACATCTACCAACAGGCGGCGCAGAATTATGATGTCGGCCTTGCCGCCGCGGCGACGGTCGTCAGCGTTGCAGCATTGCTGGCATTGTCGCTGACATCGTTTCATATGCTCGAGCGCGGGATCTACTATGAAAGCTGAGTATCGAAATTGGTTCCACGGCGCCTCCTTCGAGACGGCCGCGGAGCCTGTCCTCGGGCCGCACGCAGCACGGACCCGCAGGCGACCTCCTCAGGATGAGGAATTCTCTCTTAATGCCATCAAAAAAGCTCACCTTATGCTGCTGACGAGCACCCGACGGGCGCGTCTCGAAGCACGCACCGCCGCGATTGCATCCGATTTCTTCACAAGCTCTTTCATGGGGGTGACGGCCAATGCATTGCAAGCGCACGTGCTATTTTGAGTCGGACGCAAAAGTGGCGCCTTCTGGGACTGCTCGCCGCTAGCGCCGTGGCAGTGATCTGGGTCGTACCATTCGCTTGGATGGCGGTGGCGGCGCTGCGCCCGGGCATACCGGCCGATACCGCCTCGTTGACGCCAGCGGGCCCGTTCGGGCTGCGTAATTTCCACGACGCCTGGCAAAGCGGTAGCTTTCCGCTCTGGTACCTCAATACGGTCGTGGTGTGCAGCGGCATCCTCGCTGTGCAGCTGGTGACGATCACTGCCGCCGGCTACGCTTTCGCGCGCCTCACCTTTCCCGGCCGCGAGGTCCTTTTTGCGCTGTTTCTCTTACAATTGCTGCTGGTCCCGCCGCTCTTGATCGTCCCCAACCTCGCGACATTGGTGTCGCTGCACCTCTATGACAAACTGCTCGGGATTATGGCGCCCTATTTCGCCTCGGCGTTTGGCACATTCTTGATGCGCCAGACCTTCCGCACGATCCCGCGCGACTACGAGGAAGCGGCAATGCTCGAAGGCGCCACGGTTCCGGCATTGATCCGCCACGTGCTCGTACCGCTGGCCCGGCCTGGGCTCGCGGCCTTTGCCATTGTCTCGGTAACCGCGCATTGGAACGAATTCCTGTGGCCGCTGATGGCGGTGTCCTCACCGTCGAGCCAGGTTCTGACCGTCGGGCTCGCCTCCTTTGCGTCCGGGGCCGAGGCCGGGTCGGCCTGGGGCGTCGTCGCGGCGGGGACGTTCCTCGTGGCGGGGCCGTTGCTTCTGCTATTCCTTCTATTCCAACGCCGGTTTGTTGCTTCCTTTCTATTTTCCGGCATCAAGTAAAGGGGGTTTCTATGGAGCCGATAACCCGCCGCGCTGCCTTGGGCGCCGCCCTCGCCGTTCCCGCTGCCGCCGCGCTCGGCAGTGTCGCGCGGGCCGCTAGTCCAACTGAAATCGACCTTTTCTTCCCAGTGCCCGTGCAGGGGAACCTCGCCAACAAGATGCGGGAGTTGATCGAGCGCTTCAATACCGAGCACCCGGATGTCCAGGTGACTGCGGTCTATACCGGAAGCTACGACGACACCAACCTGAAGACGCGAGCGGCGATCAAAGCCGGCCGTCCTCCGGCGGCAGTGATCATGTCGGCAAATTTTGTGCGGGAATATGTGATCAATGAGGACGCCGATCCTTTCGACCCGTTGATCGAGCACGCTGGCAAGACCCCCGACACTTTTATGGACGAGTTCTGGCCCGCCTTGCAGCCGAATTCGGTGATCGGTCGCCGGATCTATGGTGTCCCGTTCCAGAATTCGACGCCACTTTTGTATTACAATGTCTCGGCGTTCACTGAGGCTGGTCTCGATCCCGACCATCCGCCGGCCAATTGGGCCGACTGGATCGCTGCCGGAAAGGCGCTGACCAAGACCGAGGGTGGACAGACGCGGCGCTGGGGTCTGATGTTCCCGGCGACTTATGATTATTGTGGCTGGATTGTCAGCGGACTGACGATGTCGAATGGTGGCCAATACTTCAATCACGATTATGGCGGCGAGGTTTATTACAACGCTCCGAGCACGCTCGGTACCCTCGCCCTGCTCGATACGATGGTCAACAGGCTGAAGGTGGTGCCGCCTGGCGTATCGGACGCCAATGCCTGCACCTCGGCATTTTTCGCCGGGCACACCGCGATGATGGTTCTCTCCACCGGCTCGCTGAGCTTTGTGCGGGAGAATATGAAGCTCCCCTATCGGGTCGCCTTCATGCCCAAGAACGTGCGAAACGCCGCTCCGATCGGCGGCGCGTCGCTGATCCTGCCCAAAGGCAATTCATCGGAGCGCCAAGCCGCCGCCTGGACCCTGATCAGCTGGTTGACGAGCCCCGCGATCGCCGGCGAGTGGAGCCGGTTCACCGGTTATTTCGCGCCCCGCAAGGCGGCTTATGATCTGGCCGAGATGAAGGAATATCTGCAGCAGCACCCCGATGCGAAAGTCGCGCTCGATCAGCTGCAATATGCTGTCCCCTGGTTCGACACCTACAACACCGTCGCCGTGCGCAAGGCGATGGAAGACCAAGTCCAGGCGATCCTGTCCGGCAAGACGCCGCCGGCCGAGGCCGTGCAGACCGCCCAGAAAAACGCCGACGAGCTGCTGCGCCCCTATGTCGAGGAGACCGCCCTGAAGCGGTTGGGGTGACGAACCAGCCGAATTGCGGAAAAATCCAGGTAAACTGTTGGTTAACCATGTGCGGATAGGATGACCCAGCTTGTCTCCCGAGCTAGCATCCTCCCGACTGTGGCGTCGACTCTGATCCGACGCCATTTTTTATAAGGCGGCATATCGCCTTTGGGGGATGACATCGAGGGTCCCCTGGCCATAATCTCGGCCGGAGCGGGTTGCCGATGCAACCTTCCGCCGCGTCCGTCCGACAACCGAAGCCTCCTCGCATTTTGGGCGCGCTTGACGCTCGGGTGACCCCGGCGACAGAATCCCGGGGCAGACCGAAAAGGGAGGAGGGCGCGATGGCGGAACTGCGCGTAATGGCGGCGGGTTTACGATTTCCCGAGGGACCCGTCGCGATGGCCGATGGCTCGGTGACCTTGGGCGAGATCGCCGGCAACGCGGTTACCCGCATCGCGCCGGACGGCAGCAAATCCACGATCGGGTCGGCGGGCGGCGGCCCAAACGGGCTCGCCCGCGGCCCTGATGGCGCGCTCTATCTGTGCAACAATGGCGGCAACGAATATGCCGAAGGCGGGTTTCTCTCGACCGGGCCGGCTAAGGATTACCAGTGCGGCTACATTCAGCGGATCGATCCGCGCACCGGCGAGACGCGCATCCTCTACAGCCAATGCGGGGGTCACAAACTGTCGGCGCCGAACGACATCGTCTTTTACCGCCACGGCGGCTTTTACTTCACTGATCTCGGCAAGAGACGGGGACGTGACCGCGACCATGGCGGTCTCTATTATGCCTTGCCCGACGGCTCGAAGGTCGTCGAGCTCGTGCATCCGATGCTAAGCCCAAACGGCGTCGGGCTATCGCCCGACGAGAAGACCGTCTATGTCGCCGACACCGAAAGCTCGCGGCTCTTCGCGTTTGACATCGTGGAGCCGGGCGTCCTCCACAAGGAGCCCTTCCCCGCGCCCTATACTGGCCGCCTCGTCTGCGGGCTGCCGGGCTTTCAGCGCTTCGACAGCCTCGCCGTCGAGGCCTGCGGCAACATTGCCGTCGCGACCCTGATCACCGGCCACATCACGGTCATTGCTCCCGGCGGCAACGTCGTGCGGCAGGTCAAAATGCCCGATGTCTACCCGACGAACATCTGCTTTGGCGGCCGGGATATGAAGACGGCCTACATCACCCTCTCCGGCACCGGCCAATTGGCCGCAATGGATTGGCCCGAGCCCGGCCTGCGCCTCAATTTCCAGGAGTGACCCCGCTATGAAAGCCGCCGTCCTTCATGCCGCGAACCAGCCGCTGACGATCGAAGAGGTCGAGCTCACCAAGCCGAAGAGCCGCGAAGTCTTGCTGCGCACTGCCTTTGCCGGGCTGTGCCACAGTGATCTGCATTTCATCGACGGGCTCTACCCGCATCCGACGCCCTGCGTCCTCGGCCACGAATCTGCCGGCATTGTCGAGGCGGTCGGCGACGGCGTCACCTATGTCAAGCCGGGCGACCACGTCATCACCTGTCTCTCGGTGTTCTGCGGCACTTGCCCGCAATGCGTCACCGGCCACCCGAACCTGTGCGAGAACACCGAGGTCAAATTGCCGCCCGGCGTCTCGCGGCGCCTCACGTGGAAGGGCGGGGAATTGATGAACCAGTTCCTCAATCTGTCATCCTTTGCCGAGCAGATGCTGGTGCACGAGAATTCGATGGTGAAGATCGACCCCGACATCCCGCTCGACCGGGCCGCGCTGGTCGGCTGCGGCGTGATGACCGGGGTCGGCGCGGTGTTCAACGCCGCCAAGGTCGAGCCGGGCGCTACGGTCGCGGTGATCGGCTGCGGCGGGGTCGGGCTCTCGGCGGTCAATGGCGCCGCGCTCGCCGGCGCCGAGCGCATCATCGCGATCGATACGGTCGCCTCGAAGCTCGAGATCGCACGCGAGCTCGGCGCCACCGACACATTGAATGCAAGCAATGCCGACCCGGTCAAGGAGGTGAGGGACATGACCGGCGGCGGCGTGCACTACTCCTTCGAAGCGCTCGGCACCAAGAATACCGCCGAGCAGGCCTTCGGTATGCTGCGGCCGGGCGGCACCGCGACGATCATCGGTATGGTGCCCTTGGGCGTGAAGATCGAGCTGCACGGCTACGACTTCCTGCGCGACCGCAAATTGCAGGGCACCTCGATGGGCGGAAACCGCTTCCGCGTCGACATGCCGCGGCTGTTGTCATTATGGCGCCAGGGCCGGCTCAAGCTCGATCACTTGATCTCCGGCCGCCTCAAGCTCGATCAGATCAATGACGGCTTTGCAGCGCTCAAATCCGGCGCCCCGGTGCGTCAGGTGATCGACTTCGCCGCCTGACCACTATCGCGCCGGCGGGCGGCGCAATGCCCAGAAGGCGATACAGCCGCCGATATAGGCGACGATCGATAGTATGAAGGCCAGCCGGTAGCTGCCGGACAGGTCGAAGATCCACCCCGCCGCCCATGCGCCCGCGGCGGAACCGATACCGCTCCCGATCGTGATCACGCCGAGGATCGTGCCGAGCCGGCGGCCCGGGAAGAGGTCGGCGGTCTTGGCGGTGATGGCCGGGCCTCTGGCGCCCCAGGTCAGGCCGAAGAAGCAGGCGTGCAGCCATAACAGCCAGTGCTGGTCGGGGCTGGTGATCAGCAGCGCACAGACGACCCCGATGATCGAGATGCCGTAGGCGAGGATCGCCGACCACTCACGCCCGATATAATCCGACAAGGTGCCGGTGAAGATCGTTCCAGCAATGGCGAGGAAGCTGCCCATGCCGAGCACTCCGGCGGCGTAGAGCTTGTCGAACCCTACATCCACTGCAAAGGCGAGCTGGTGCAACGACACCAGAAAGCTCCCGAGGCCGGTGAACAGATAGACGGCAAAGAGCAGCCAGAAATGCGGCGTGCGGATCGCCTCGGCCAAGGTCCAGCTCGGCGACGGCAGCGGCACCGCAGCCGGCGCCGAAGCCGGGGCCAGCTCAACGGGTGCCGCCGTCGCCGGGTAGCGGGTGGCTCGGCGAAACACCGCCGCGAGAAATGGCACAGCGGCGGCCATGAAGGCAGCCTGTGCCAGGTAAGTCTCACGCCAGCCGAGGGTCGAGATCAGCAGCTGCACGAGCGGCGCCGAAGCGGCGCGCCCAAAGCCGTTGGCCGACTGGAGGATCGAGACCGCCATGCCGCGCCGGCGCACGAAATGGCGCGACAGCAGCGGCACAAACACAACCATGCCGAGGCAATTTGCCCCGATCGTCATGATGATCCCGTACAATAGGATAATTTGCCAAAGCGCCGAGATCAGGACGCTTCCCAGGAGCCCGACAACGAGCAGGCCGCCGCCGAGCAGCAACAGGCGGCGCGGCCCCAGTCGATCGACCAGCGCGCCGACCAGCGGCGAGCTGCCGCCGGCGACGAGCTGCGAGACCGAGTAGGCAATCGAGGTCTCGCCCCGCGACCAGCGGAACTCCTCGATGAACGCCACCAGAAAGACCGCATAGGAGTGCATGATTCCGGCGCTGACGGCGAAAGCGGCAAAGGCTCCGCCGAGCATCAGCCAAGCCCCGCGGGAAGCTACCTGCGCTCTAGCGGAGGGACGCGACCGCGGCCGGATGGTACCGAGCGTTGCAAACATCCGCGGTTTGTTCATCGCTTAGCCCTTATCCGCGCGAGACGAGCCTTAACTCGCGGTCGTGTGCAGCGCTGTGATCGCGCGAGCCACCCCCGCAATCAAGAGCGCAACCCATATGCTGACCGCAGAACAGGTAGACCGCTACCATCACGACGCCTCGGTTTTCCTGCGTTCGAGCGCGGCTTTGCAGGTGCTTGATAAGTCAATTCCCGGCAGTCCAAAGTTGTGTTAACCTCTTTTCCGGCTGCGCACCAAGTGCGGCGTAGTCTCGCGAAAGCGAGACAAAGGGAGGAGGCCCAATATGTGGGGCGGAATCGTCGGTCTGATCATTCAGCTGATTGCCGGCGGCGTGGGCGGCAACATTGCCGGCGCGGCGCTCAAGCAATATGACCTAGGGACGATCGGCAACACGATCGCCGGCGTGATTGGCGGCGGCGTCGGAGCGCAGCTCCTTGGTGCCGTGCTGGGCGGGGGAGCGGGAACCGACATTGCCGGGGCGGGCGGCGGCCTCGACATCGGCTCGATCATCGGTCAGATCGCGTCCGGCGGTGTCGGCGGCGGGATCCTGATGGTCATCGTTGGTCTGATCAAGCAGGCCATGGGCGGCCAAAAAGCCGCCTGACCCGCCCGGCGGCACGCGTTGTCGCGAGCTGGCCCGCGCCGTTGTGCGGGCGAGTGCGTAATCTTTGTCTTTTCTTGGCGCTGTTATTCGCCGTAACGTCACTGCCGGCAAATGGGGAGGGACGTTTGTGCGTCGCCAATGCGACGATCGGCGATCTGCAGTGGGCGCTGGCCGACGGCGACGTCACCGTCACCGCGCTGATCCAGGCCTATCTCGCGCGCATCGAAGCCTATGACCGCGCCGGTCGGCAGCTCAATGCGGTGCGCGAAATCAACCCGGACGCGCTGGCGATTGCCGCGGCGCTCGATGCGAACCGGCCCGCCGCGCGGAGGCCGCTCGAAGGCATCCCCATCCTCGTCAAGGACAACATCGCCACTGCAGACGCCCAGCACACCACGGCCGGGTCGCTAGCGCTCGAGGGAGCACGGGCAAAAGACGACGCAACACTTGTCAAACTGCTGCGGCAGGCGGGTGCGGTGATCCTCGGCAAGGCCAATCTGACCGAGTTTGCCAACATTCTCGCGATCGACATGCCGGCGGGATACAGCTCGCTGGGCGGCCAGGTGAAGAACCCGTATGCGCCGGAGCTCGACGACAAGGGCGTTCCGATCGTAATCCCCGGCGGGTCGAGCTCGGGGTCGGCGGTCGCCGTGGCAGCGGGGCTGGCGGCGGCCGCGATCGGCACCGAGACCTCGGGCTCGCTGCTCTCCCCGGCGAGTCAGAACGGCGTCGTCACGGTCAAGCCGACCGTCGGGTTGATCAGCCGCGCCGGGGTGATCCCGATCGCGCACAGCCAGGACACCGCCGGCCCATTGACGCGCACGGTGCGCGACGCTGCGATCCTCCTTAACGTGCTGGCCGCCGCCGACCCGCTCGATCCGGCGACGGAAGAGTTGCAGCGCCCGGCAGACTACACGAGCTTCCTCGACCAGGATGGGCTCAAAGGCGCCCGCATCGGCGTGCCAAGCGACCCCTCCGATCCCGCTAACGACGTCTATTATGGCCCGCTCCCGCCCCGCGTCGCCCAACTCATGCGCGAGGCGATCGCGGTGCTGGAAAGCGAGGGTGCGGCGATCGTGCGCGCCAACATCCCGACCGCGGGCTGGATCGGCGGCCCGGGCACCGAGACGGCGATCCTCAACCGCAACCCCGAAAGCCTGAGCAAGGACCAGCCGGCGCGCCGGCCGATCGTCTTCGTCTACGAATTGAAGCACGACCTCAATCTCTATCTGCGCGACTGGGCGACCGGCACGGAGATGAAGAGCCTCGCCGACATCATCGCCTTCAACGCGGCCAATGCCGACCGCGCCTTGCGCTTCGGCCAGGACATCTTCCTCGCCGCCGAGGCGACGCGCGGCGACCTCAGCGAACTCGAATACCTCTCGGCCCGGCAGATGGATCTGCGCGCCTCGCGCGCCTTGGGGCTCGACGCCTACATGGACGAACACCGCCTCGACGCCGTCTTGTTCCCCGGCACCGCCGGCGCCGCGATCGCCGCCAAGGCCGGCTATCCGAGCGTCCAGGTCCCCGCCGGCTTGGTCTCCGGAGTGCGCGATACGGAAACACCCGATTACCCCTACGGCGCCACCTTCACCGGCCGCGCCTGGAGCGAACCCGCCCTCCTGCGCCTCGCCTACGCCTTCGAGCAAGCCACCGAGGCCCGCCGCCCGCCACCGGGAATGCCGCCGCTCGGCCCGGATTACGGGCATTAACCCGGAGAGCCCGCGCTTGACCTTCCTGAACATTCGACCGACCGGGAGCAGGCTGCATTACGCTTGGGTCATCGTCGCGGTCACCTTTGTGGGGGTGATCGTGACCGCCGGTGTGCGCGCCACACCCAGCGTGCTGATTGTGCCGCTCGAAGGGGAGTTCCATTGGTCGCGGGCAACGATCTCGTTCGCCCTCGGCATCAACCTCCTTCTCTATGGGGCGATCGGGCCCTTCGCCGCGGCGGTGATGGACCGCGTCGGGGTGCGCCGCACGATGTGCCTGGCGCTGGCGATCACCGCCGCGGCCGTGGCGCTGACCTCGGCGATGAGCCAGCCCTGGCAATTGATCCTGCTGTGGGGCTGTGTGGTCGGCCTGTCCACCGGCTTTATCGGTGCGTACCTGGCGGCATTCATCGCCGCGCGTTGGTTCCGCGCGCATGAGGGGCTCGTCGTCGGCATCTTGACCGCCGGCTATGCTGCCGGTCAGCTCGTCTTCCTGCCGACGATGGCGGCACTCGCCACCCATGCCGGCTGGCGAATGATGTCGCTGGTCTTGGCCGGGACGATTATCGTTTTCCTGCCGCTGTTGGCTTTGTTTATGCGCGACCGGCCGGAGGATCTCGGCCTTGCACCTTATGGCGACCGGAGCACATTGCGGCCGGCAGCCCTACCCGAAGGCAACCCGGTCGCGGTGGCGTTCCGCGCACTCGGCACCGGTGTGCGGTCGCGCGACTTTTGGCTGATCGCGGGCGGCTACTTCGTCTGTGGTGCGACGACCAATGGCCTGATCGGCACTCACCTCATCGCGGCATGCGTCGATCACGGGCTGAGTGAGATCGCCGGTGCCAGTCTCCTCGCAGCGACCGGCGTCTTCGCCTTGGTTGGCGGGACCGTCTCGGGCTGGCTCAGCGACCGCTGGGACAACCGGATCCTTTTGTTCTCCTATTATGGATTGCGCGGTCTTTCGCTGCTCTACCTGCCCTTTGCCTTTGACCTGTCGGTTTACGGCCTGTCGGTGTTCAGCATGGTTTACGGGCTCGATTGGATAGCCAGTGCGCCGCCGACGGTGCGTCTCCTGAGCGGCGTTGTCGGCACCCAAAAGATCGGCATCATGGTCGCCTGGATTGCCGTCATCCACCAGATCGGCAGCGCCTCTGCCGCCTACCTCGCCGGCGTCCTGCGGATCACCTTCGGCACCTATATCGAGGCTTTCATCCTGGCCGGGATTTTGTTGATCGCTGCGGCGGTGATGGCGCTCTTCGTCGGCGCAGGCCGCCACAGCCGCGAAGGGGAGGCTCTCGCGACCGCGACGCTTTGATGCTTTCCGCGAGCCTCAAGTATCGAAAATCATGGGACGACCAGATCAATAGGCGTGGTTGAGCGGCAACTAGCTCCGCAGATTGGGGTGGAGGCGACGGACGGGCGCGGAGCCCGCCGCCTCAGCGCCAGTAGTTGTTGGCTGCAGCGATTGTAGCGAACTGCACCGCCACTGCGTGATTTGCTGCAATCAACCGGGATGGATCGTGCGCGTATTGCGCACGACCGCTCTTGCAAGTTCGGCGTCGCGCCGGGCACCGCGGATCTCGGACAGAAGCAAGACACCGGCGATAGGATCAAGGCTCAGAGGGATTGACCGACAAAGGCCCGCGACAGAAGAGATGTCACCTGCCGGGGGAATTTCCGAGAGTGGTTGCGGTGAGGGTCAGTTGATGAGTATGGCAGCATGCCCATGGTGCCGATCCGGGCCGCCATCATCTTGATACCCGTGTACGAGAAACGGTCAGCCAGCTTTTCGACTCTGACACTCGCCTGCGTTACCTTGCCCTGAACAGCGGTTGGCCGCAGGAGCGTTGAATGGCCGATTATCGTTGGAGAGGCGGCGATCTGCCGACCTTTGTCACGCATTTGGAATGCAGTCTGACCGGTGAGCGCTATCCGGCGGACACATTACAGACCTTGTCCAGGGCTGGGCGGCCGCTGCTGGTGCGCTATGATCTCGATGGTATCGGCCGAGCGCTGTCCCGCGAGGCACTGGCCGGCCGGCCTCAGACATTGTGGCGTTATCGCGAATTACTGCCGGTACGCCGGGCGGAGAATGTGGTCTCGCTCGGCGAGGTCGTGACGCCGCTGATCCCGCTGCCGCGCATTGCTGCGCGCCTTGGCCGTAGTGGCGAGATCCTGGTCAAGGATGAGGGCCGACTGCCGACCGGCTCGTTCAAAGCGCGCGGTTTGGCGCTTGCCGTGTCGATGGCCAAAGAGCTCGAGGTCACGACGATGGCGATGCCGACCAATGGCAATGCTGGCGCGGCAATGGCAGCCTATTGCTCGCGAACCGGCATCAAGGCTTATGTCTTCTGCCCCGAGGACACCCCAGCGGTCAACGTCCGCGAGATCGCGATGCAGGGCGCCGAGGTGTTCCTGGTCGACGGCCTCATTGACGATTGCGGCAAATTGGTCAGCGAGGGCGAGCGAACGGTCGGCTGGTTCAACTGCTCGACCTTGCGGGAGCCCTACCGCATCGAGGGCAAGAAGACGATGGGGATCGAGCTTGCCGAGCAGCTCGGCTGGGAGATGCCGGATGTGATCTTCTACCCGACCGGCGGCGGCACCGGGATCATCGGCATGTGGAAGGCCTTTGCCGAACTCGAGGCCATCGGCTGGATCGGGCCAAAGCGACCGCGCATGGTTGTCGTGCAAGCGGCGGGTTGCGCCCCGATGGTCAAGGCTTGGGAAGACGGTGTGGAACACGCCCCACGCTGGGAAAATGCTCACACTTTCGCCGCCGGCATCCGGGTGCCGCAGGCTGTTGGTGACTTTCTGATCCTGCGCGCGGTGCGCGAGAGCGGCGGCTTCGCGGCTGCCGTCAGCGACGATGCTATCGCCGAGGCATGGCGGGAGGTGGCGGCCGAGGAGGGCCTGCTGCTCTGCCCCGAGGGGGCGGCGACCTATGCCGCGTATAAGGCGGCGCTCACCGATGGACGGGTCCGGCCGAGCGATCGCGTGGTTCTGTTCAACTGTGCCAGCGGCCTCAAATACCCGATGCCTGAAGCCGGGAGGCCATTGAAGCTGGGCAATGCGGTCGATTGGCAGCTTGTCACAGCCGCTCCGGCCTCGTCACGGTGATTGCATTACACACAAAGGGCGCTCGACACCGCGCGCCGCTTTCAGTCGAGCCCCGTGTCGGGGCTCTCTCGTCTAGGCGTGTCCTGTATCCGTCGAGAGCATCGACAGATCGATGCCGATTTTAGCGAGCGCGCGGCGCCATTTTCCGTCTTGGTCTGGATCGAAGAGGATGTCGTCATCGGCCGCAACGGAAAGCCAGCCGTTGGCTTGGATCTCGGCATCGAGCTGGCCTGGCGCCCAACCGGCATAGCCTAAGGCAAAGAGGCTGTGGCGTGGACCTTGCCCCTTACCGATCGCGCGCAGGATCTCGATTGTGGCGGTGACGGCGATATTGCCTTCGACGACGAGCGTCGCCTCCTCGTTGTAATCCGACGTGTGCAGCACAAAGCCGCGGCCCCCCTCCACCGGACCGCCAAAATGGACCGGGCGCGAGCCGACGATAGTGCTCGGCGCGATGTCGAGTTGCGTAAACAGCTCCCCCATCGTTGCCGAGCCGAGGAGCTTGTTGATCACGAGCCCCATCGCGCCGCCCTCTTCGCTGTGCGCGCAAAGGTAAATGACCGACCGGGCGAAGCGCGGGTCCAGCATCTGCGGCATTGCAACCAGGAACTGACCTGTGAGCGATTTCAAGGCACCCTCCGTTGCAACGGGACGACCATCCCTTTCCTAAAAACCAGCCTCTGTGCCTCAACGTCTATATACGGTGTTCGTGGCGCGCTTGCCTAAAAAAGCATCGGCAGCTGCTTCGCGGTCCGGTTTGCCGGCGCCGGGTATCCTGTGTTATCGGTCGGCGGCTACACCCCTTCGCGACCAGGCGCAAAGCGCCTCGAAGGGGATGACCCACACAGCACCGGAGGGACTTATCATGACCATCAAGGTTGGCGACAAGCTGCCATCGGTGACACTGCGGCAGGTGACCCACGAAGGACCAAAGGAGGTCACCACCGACGAGTTCTTTCGCGGCAAAAAGATTGCTCTCTTCGCGGTGCCCGGCGCCTTCACACCGGCTTGCTCGCAGCGCCACCTGCCGGGTTATGTCGACAAGGCGTCGGACATCAAGAGCAAAGGAGTGGACGAGGTCGCCTGTGTCGCGGTTAACGATGCCGCCGTCATGACCGCCTGGGGCAAGGATCAGAAGACCGAAGGCAAGGTCACGATGCTGGCCGATGGCAGCGGCGATTTCGCCCGTGCTCTCGGGCTCGAGCTCGACCTTACTAGGGCCGGGCTCGGAACCCGCTCGAAGCGTTATTCGATGCTGGTCGACAACGGTGTCGTCAAGTCGCTCAATGTCGAGGAGCAGCCCGGCCAGGTCGACGTCTCCAGCGCCGAGACGATGCTGAGGGCGCTGTAGGTGCGGTAGCATCCTACCCCGCTTCGTCGATACGGGAGCGGGCGAGCGCATCCGCCCGCTCGTTTTCGGGATGGCCGGCATGGCCGCGCACCCACTCCCACTCGACGGTGTGCCGGCCGGCGGCGGAATCGAGCCGCTGCCATAGATCGATGTTTTTCACAGGCTGCCTGTCTGTGGTGCGCCAGCCGCGCCGCTTCCAGGCATGAATCCACTTGGTAATTCCATCGCGCAGGTACTGGCTATCGCTAAAGAGGCGAACACGGCACGGCCGCGTGAGCCCTTCCAGCCCGGAGATCGCGGCCATCAGTTCCATGCGGTTGTTGGTCGTGTCGGGCTCGTAGCCGCTCAATTCCTTCTCGACCCCGCGATAGCGCAGGATCGCGGCCCAGCCGCCGGGACCGGGGTTGCCGCGGCATGCGCCGTCGGTAAAGATCTCGACTTCCGCCGGGTTAGCCATCGATCCCGTAGGCTGCGAGATTTGTAATGCCGCGGTGAAAGCGCAGTCTGCGCAAATATTCGAGCGGATCCTTCGGCTGGACCAGCGCGCCCTCCGGATGATTGAGCCAATCGAAAAGCCGGGTCAGCAGAAAGCGCAGCGCACTGCCGCGAGCGAGCAAGGGCAGAGCCGCGAGCTCGGCCGAAGTGAGCGGCCGGGTCCGCCGATAGCTGTCGAGCAGCAGCCGCGCCTTCGTTACATTGAGGCTGCCATCGGCTTCGAAACACCAAGCGTTGAGGCAGATCGCCAAGTCATAGGCGAGAAAATCGGTGCAGGCGAAATAGAAGTCGATCACGCCCGACACGTCGCGTTCGCGAAAGAAAACATTGTCCGGAAAGAGGTCGGCATGGATGACTCCGGCCGGCAACTCGCGCGGCCAGTCAGCCTCGAGAAGCGCAAGTTCGGTGCCGAGTTCCTCGGCCAGCCCCGGATGGACCTCCGCCGCGCGGCAACGGCAGGCTTCGTATAGGCGCCGCCATCCGGCAACCGAGAGATCGTTCGGCCGCTTCATGCCGAACGATGCGCCGGCGCGATGCAGTGCCGCCAGCGCACCTCCAACCGCGGCGCAATGGAAAGGCTGGATGCGCCGCGGCCACATTCCGGCAAGGAACGTCACGACCGCTGCCGGGCGGCCGCACAATTCCCGCAGGGCGATCCCGTCCCGCCCCTTGAGCGGGGTCGGACACGCGACACCATGCCGCGCAAGATGCTCCATTAGCGCGATGAAAAATGGCAGGTCCCGCGGCGCGACCCGCTTTTCGTAGAGCGTCAGAATGAAGTTGGCGCGTTCGGTCGTAATCAGAAAGTTGGAGTTTTCGACCCCCTCGGCAATCCCCTTGCAGGACAGCACCTCGCCGATGTCGTAAAGGGCAATGAAGGCTCTGAGGTCGTCATCGGCAACATCGGTATAGACGGCCATTGGATTTCTTCCGCCGCATTTTTCATTTTCGCTGAGCGCGGCGACTGACCCCGCCCGGCCGGTTCAGTCCTCAACCCGGCTTGTTTGCCCAGCATGTCTCGCATACAGTCCGGCCGGCGGCGAGGTGCCGCCGAACGCGTGGACACTAGCAAGGGCAGAGGCAGGGAAGAAAGCATGACCGAACCCATACCCGCGCAAAAACCCATACCCGCGCAAAAAGAGCCCTACGGCGTCACCGTCGAGGCCGGCAAGAGATATTTCTGGTGCGCCTGCGGCCGCAGCGCCTCGCAGCCCTTCTGCGACGGCTCGCATAAGGGCACCGGACTGACCCCTGTCCCATTCACCGCAGAGGCGACCGAGGAGGTGTGGCTCTGCGGGTGCAAATCGACCGCGGGCAAACCGTTCTGCGACGGTACCCACAACGCCCTGTGAGCTTGGTGCGGGCTGCGCAGGGCGCAACGCTCCTCGGCCTCCTCGCGCTCTCCGGTTGCGGCTTGTTCTCGTCCTCTTCGTCGAAGTCGGCGGCGGAGGCCTGTCCGCCTGCCGTCATATTGCGGCCGCTGTCGAATAACGCCGTGTTCGGCTCGGAGCCGGAGCGTCGCCCGGATAATGTCGCGTTCTACGGGTTGCTCAGCGAAGCCGACCTTAAATGCGACTATTCAAGCGGCGCGATGCGCATCTCGCTCGACACGATCGTGATCGGCGAGCGGGGTCCCGCGTCCAAGAGCGATGCCGTCGATTTTCAATATTTCGTGGCTGTGACGGGACCTGATCAATCGATCATCAGCAAAAAACCGTTCGCGGTTCAGATCGCCTTTGACGGCACGCAAAAGCGCGCCGGCGTCACCGATCATATCGAGGAGACGATCCCGCTCGGCGGCCAAAAGGGCTCCGATCTCAACGTTTTGGTTGGCTTTCAACAGAGCCCCGAGGTCGTCGATTTCTACAAGCACTTCCGCGGCCGCTGACCAAATCAGGGTCGAGCTCGGTGATCCCCGCCGGCGATCGTCGTCGACCGTTTTCGCGCCGCTAATCGTCCTGTCGTTCCCCGATTGTTAACGGCTACCAAAGTGTTGATCCCAGCCTCTCGTCATCGCGGCTCAGAGCCGGTACCGGCACTCGACTGGAAGCGGCACGGCGTGAAAATCACGCCGGTTGGTGTCGAGGTTCTCGAGGTTGACGAAGAGGCATTCGTCGTGGACGAAGTGCGGCCCGGCGTGCCAAGTCGCGACGTGCAGCTTGATCAGGCGATCGCCCGGCACCCGGAAGGCGGCGATGGCCTCGACGCGCGGCCGCGCGTCATCACCAAGGTCGCCGGGTGGCGCCACGCCAATCAGCCATTCTTTGCCGCCGAGCGACCCCAGGCATTGCGTGACCCGCCGATGCCGTGCGATCCGGGTGAAGCCGAGCCCGACATGCGGCAGATGCATGATCCACAGCCGCGGCTCGCCATTACCCAAGACGAGCTTTGCCTCGCTGGCCGAGGCCTCGGGGTCGTAACCGGTCTCGGCAGCCTGGCCGCCCGTCCGCAGCGGCGCGATAACCTGGCCGTAGGGTGTAAACGCCTCCGCCGTCAGCTGCCTGACATCCAGCATGTGAAGTGGCATAGTGCCCGCATCGTTCATTGCTCGCCCCTCCGATTAATTTCGGGCTAGATTTTGCCATAAGCGCCGACAGTAATCAGCGCTGTCACGTCCGCCTGCCTCCCGGAGACCGCCATGCCCGTCGAAGCCCGCGCCTATCCCCGCCCGCTGCCCAACCCCGAATGGCTCGGCAAGCTGACGGAGGAGATCCTCGAGCCCGATCTGCCGATCGTCGACCCGCACCATCACCTCTGGGATCACCCGGGCAGCCGCTATCTGCTCGACGAGCTCTTGGCCGACGTCAATTCGGGGCACAACATCGTCGCGACGGTGTTCATTCAGTGCGGCTCGGGCTATCGCACCAGCGGTCCCGAAGAAATGCGGCCGATCGGCGAAAGCGAGTTCGTGCGGGCGCTCGCCGAGGAGAGCGATCGGCGCGGCGGCAAGACAAAGATTTGCGCCGGCATCGTCAGTTTCGCCGACTTGCGGCTTCCCAATGTCGATGCGGTGCTCGAAGGGCAGATCGCTGCGGCTGGCGGACGGTTTCGCGGCATCCGTCAAATCGCGGCATATGATCCGGCGATCATCGGCGCCTCGTCCTATATTCCGCCGCCGGGGCTGATGGATGACCCGAACTTCCGCCGCGGCCTCAAGCGGCTGCCGGCGCACAACTTGACTTTCGAGGAGTGGATTTATCACCCGCAGATCAAAACCCTGACCGAAGTGGCGCGCGAATGCCCAGAGGTGAAGATCGTGCTCAACCATTTCGGCGGTCCGCTCGGGGTCGGGCCCTATAGGCGCGACGAGGTGTTCCCCGGCTGGCGCGCCGACATCAAGGCGCTGTCTGCCTGCCCGAACGTGTACGTAAAGCTCGGCGGGCTGGCGATGATCGTCAACGCCTTCGATTTTCACTTGGCGCCGTTGCCGCCGTCATCGGGTGAGATGGCCAATGCCTGGCGGCCCTATGTCGACGCCTGCGTCGAGAATTTCGGCGCCGAACGCTGCATGTTCGAGAGCAATTTTCCTGTCGACAAGGGTGCAAGTAGCTACTCGGTGCTGTTCAACGCGTTCAAGCGACTCGCGAGCGGGGCCTCGGCGTCGGAAAAGACCGATCTCTTCGCCGGCACCGCGTCGCGGTTTTACCGGCTGGGGAACTAAATAAACCGGCTAGATTGAGCCGCCGCTCTTTCGATGCCACAGGGATCGGATAGGTCCAGTCTCCGTGAGCAGGGGCTTCCAGGCGTCACAGCAGGCATACAGGAGTTGCGGGCATCAAGTCGAGCCCCAGTCTTGCTGAGCCGACCAACGGCGTCGATTCGCGACTATGCCTTATTCGCCAGCAGCCTGGGGTTAGATTCGCACATCACACGTTCACTCGGTGCATCTGTCCTATCGGATAGCGAGTACCGGACGCCGCACCGGGCGGGACGATGCGGTCGATTTCGGCAAGATCCTCGGCCGTGAGCGTAATGTCCGCGGCGCGCACATTCTCCTCGATGTGCTTGCGCGATTTCGCACCGGGTATCGGGACGATCAAGACTCCCGCACGCTTTCCCTGGGCCATTGGCCACGCGATGGAGAGCTGGGCGAGCGTGGCGTTCTTCCTGAGCGCAATGGCCTCGAGCGCAGAGCGCAGCTCGAGGTTCTTCTCGATATTGACACTCTGAAAGCGAGGTAGCCCCTGGCGAATGTCGTCCGCTGCCCATTCCCCCACTTTGGGAACCTGGTCGCTCAGCATCCCACGTCCGAGCACGGCATAGGCCATCATTGCCATGCCAAGTTCTTTGCAGGCGTCGATCTGGCCTTGCTCTTCCGCATCGCGCGAGAACAGCGAATACTCCATCTGCAGCGAAACGAGCGGATGAACGGCACTGCCACGCTTCAGCGACTCGGCCGAGCTCTCTGAGAGCGAGATGAAACGCGTCTTGCCTTCCGTGACGAGCTCGGCCATTCCGCCGACGCTTTCCTCGATTGGCACGTTCGGATCGACGCGCGACATGCAAAAGACGTCGAGCGTCTCGATTCCGAGATTTTTCAAGCTCTGCTCGCAGGTTTGACGCAGATAACGCGGATCGCCTCCGCCGCGCACGGCGTCTGGGCCGCCGTCGCGTGGGCTGCCGCTCTTCGAGTGGATGACAACATCCTGCCTGCGGCCGCGGATTGCTTCTCCAATCAAGCGATGATTGTGGCCTTTGCCGTAGCTGGCGGATGTGTCGAGAAAGTTGACTCCGAGATCGAGCGCGCGGCGAATGGTGGCGATCGACTCCGCGTCGTCCGCCGGGCCATAGACCCCCGACATGCCGTAACAGCCGAGACCGATGGCTGAAACGGTGAGATCAGAATTGCCGCATCTGTAGCGTTCCATGAACGAGCCCCGCGCTTGCAGGCATTTGTATCAGACTGTCCTTAAACTAAACGCCTGTTCAAGGGACAGCCGTTCGATTCGCGTCCCGTGCTACTACCCTTCCTGATAACGGGATACTCATCAGCTTTCGAACCGGCTTAGCGCGACGTCGGTGAGCGTGATCGGGCTACGGTTGCGGTCATAGCGCTTGGCCGTGCGCGGCGCGAATTTGCGCCATTTCTGTGCGGGCTCGACGCACCCTCGCCCGGCGCGGCGGACAGTTCCTCATTCCGATCGGCCGAGCCGCGAGACAGAGTACTTGTCCGACGATCCGAAGATCGCTAGAGGCGTGCTCATCTATGGTGGGGACGACCTTAAAGCGAAATCGAGAAATCCGGGGTCTCTGCCACCCTCGCCGAACGGCGAGTGGGCACTGAATGCCCTTTGAACGGGTCTGATCGGTTGCGTCGCGCCAGACTGATGGTGACCCGCCGTCTTCAACCGATGTTGCGGCTGTTACCAATCCTGCTTCTCGCCTCTTGTGCCCAGCAGGGCGGATATGGTCCGGGGGGGCGGGTCGAAATCGGGGCGGACGGATGGAGGAAGCCGTCGCATTACTATCCTCCGCCGGGCCCGCCGGAGGATCCTTGGGGCCCCTATATCCGCGAGGCTGCTGCGCGATACCGGGTGCCCGACCGTTGGGTGCGAGCGGTGATGCAACAGGAATCGGGCGGTGAGCAACAGGCCACCTCCCCGGTCGGGGCAATGGGCTTGATGCAAGTCATGCCTGCCACCTATGAAGAGCTGCGGGTACGTCACCGGCTCGGCGACGACCCGTACGACCCGCACAATAATGTCTTGGCGGGTACCGCCTATATTCGCGAAATGTATGACCGGTACGGCGCACCCGGCTTTCTTGCCGCCTATAACGCTGGTCCCGATCGGGTTGACAGCTACCTGGCCGGTAGAGCCCGCCTGCCGGATGAGACGGTGAACTACCTCGCTGCGATCACACCGAATCTCGGCAACGGCGTACCGCGGTCCGGACCTTTCGCGGTCTATGCCTCAGCCCGGTCCGGTCGGGCGACCAGGTACGCTCCGACCGTCGCTAGCTTGGCGGCGGGATGCGATTTGAACGCTGCGTATAATCCAAACCATCCCTGCACGACGCTGGAGCGGGCTGCAGCGCAACCTGCGGTGATCCAAACGGCCTCGATCCCACAGCTGGGCAGGAATGGCTGCGACTTGAATGCGGCCTACAACCCCAACCATCCCTGCACGTCTATAGCCCAAACTGCAGCCGTATCGCCCCCAACCCGAAAGGCTCCGCTCCAGCAGGTTGCAATGGGCGGCTGCGATCCAAACGCCGCCTACGATCCGTCCCGTCCCTGCGCATCCAGCCCGCCGCCGGCCATGCCCGCAGTCAAAACGGCGTCGGCTGGTTGCGACCCCGATGCCGCTTACGACCCCGCAAGGCCGTGTAGCGCCGCGACAGTGGTCAGCGATGTCCCGAGGCCATTGCCAGCCCATCCGGTTGCCGCGGCGACAACTGCCGCCCTCTCCCAACCCACCGCGCCGTCACCGCGGCCGCTGCCGAGCCGCTCTGCCGCGCCGGGCGGAGAATGGGCGATCCAGGTGGGCGCTTTCAAGAATCCCGGCCTGGCCCGCGCGGTGGCGGAGGGCGCCCGCGCCCAAGCACCGGATCAGCTACGCTCCGCCATCCTGGCATTGCAGCCGACTGCGCCGTTTGGCAATACCGTCCTCTATCGCGCTCGCCTCGCTCACCTGTCGGCCAATGACGCGTCTGGCGCCTGCACACGTCTCAACCAGCGCCAATTGCCCTGCGTCGTCGTCCGGCCAACCGGCTCCTGATCGCGGAGCTTAGGATCGGAGTGGGGGATCGGAGACCGCCCTGGGCATGTGAGACAATAGGCTGGCCGCGTCGCGCGGGGTTGCGCTACGGTCGGCAGGGTGCGGGCCGACAGGAAAGGATCTTGCAAGATGGCCGCGGAAGCCCTCGATGCGAACGCCGCTCAACGGCGCTATTGGAATACGGTCGCCGGGCCGCGATGGGTTGCCACCCCGGGGTTCAGAGAGCGGCGCAACCAAGAAAGCCTTGCGCTATTGCTGGCGCGTTTGGGGCTGACCGGCGGTGAGAGCGTGCTCGAAATCGGCTGCGGCACCGGTGCTGCGACCGTGCCGCTCGCCGCGGCGGTCGGCGAGCATGGCCGCGTCGTCGCGGTCGACATCTCCGAGCCGATGCTGGCGGCCGCGCGCCAGCGGGTCGGCGAGCGCGGGCTGCACAATGTCACATTGCTGCTCGGAGACGCGCAGGTGTTCGCGTTCGAGCCGGCCGCCTTCGATCTCGCGACCTCGCGCATGGGCGTCATGTTCTTCGCCGATCCGGCGGCAGCCTTCCGCAACATTGGCGGCGCGCTGAAGCCAGGCGCGCGCCTCGTCTTCGCCTGCTGGGCGCCGCTCGCGGAGAACCGGCACTGGCTGATCTCCTATGACATCGCGTTCCGCCATTTGGGGCCGCCGGCGCCGCAGCCTGCTCACGAGCCCAGCCCCCTCGCCTTTGCCGACCCCGATTACATCCGCGGGGTTCTCGCGGCGGCCGGATTCGCCGACGTCACGGTCGAGCGAGCCCACCCGACGATCATCGGCGGCAGCCCCGAGGAAGAGGCGCGGCAGGCGCTGATGATGGGACCGACGGCGAGGCTGATCGAGGAAAAAAAGCCCGACGAGGTAACCCGCCAGACGATCGCCCGCGAGATCGAGGCGGCGTTCGCCGCCGAAGCCAGCTCCGGCCCGATCCGGCTGCCGGCGACCATTTTTCTCGTCGCCGCCCGCCGCCCGCACCAGCTGCAATGCTGAAATGGCCGATTACCGACAAGACAGCTAAGTGACTGCTATCGGGCAGCCGTTCGAACCGGTGGCGCCCTTGACCGGCACCGGTGGGAAGATGAACACGAACTGGTATTTCCGATCGGCAATCAGTTCGTCGAACACCAGGTTCTCGTGATTGACGATGCCGTGCTTGGTCTGCAATTCTCCATGGACAGGGAACGCCAAGCCCTTGTCGGGATTGGGTACTACCTCGACGGCCCAGGTGTCGGCGCCTGTCAGCGAGAGATCTTTGTCCGCGACCCAGCGGGCGATTTCCAACCCGATGCCCGGTTCGCCGCTGTTGAAGCGGTCGTTGTTCTTTATCCACAGCCGGCCCCAGCCGGTGTTGAAAAAGATCGCATCGCCCGGCTTGATGTCGCTCTCCTGCATGTTCTGCTTGGCGAGCGCAGCGCGGAGGTCAGTCAAGGTGATCTCTTCGCCGACGTCCATCATGCGGCCTTTCACCGCCTCGATATCGACAAGATGTCCGCGAGTGAACAGCGGCTTCAGCTTCTCGACGCCCAGCTTCTTGAGGCCATATGGATCCGCCATGTCGGCCATCGTGAAGCCGTTGTAGAAGACCATCTGGCTCAGGTCTCCGGCATTGCCGAGCTGAACGCCGATATGGCCGAGTCCGTCGAACTGCGTGCCGGTTTGGCCGATTTCGGTGGCGAGATATTCGTCGTTGTACACCAGCTTGTTGTCGCCAAACGGGCCACCAGTCGGCGCGCACGGCATGCGCAGCATGAATGAGCGTTTGCCAAAGCACGGCATCGCCTGCTCATAGTTGCGCGCGAGCTTGTAGATCTTGCCGTCCTTTATGTACTTGACCGTTTCGAGAACTTTTTGCGGTGTGCAGTGATTGGTGGAACCGGCCTCGTCGCCGGCACCCCACTTGGACGGCCACCATTTCTGCTCCGACATCCGCGGCGCCTGCGCCGTCTCAGCGGCGGCGGCTGGCGTTACGCTCCACGAGCCGTGGGTCGCACCCCCCGCGAATGCCCCCGCCACCCCCAGCCCCGCAGTCTTCAGGAAGTCGCGGCGATCCTCCCTCGGCGGTCCGCTGTCACGATTCATGTCCCTCCCTCCCTATTTGTCCGGCGCCCATTCTGGCCTCCGGTAAGGCCGGGCACCCTAGGATGCACCTGATGATTAACCATGCTAGGATCATCTTCAATTGAAAAACCGATCCGGCGGGAGGAGGCGCGATTGAAGCTGTTCGACTCCGATAAATCGGCCAACCTGCTTCCGGTTTCCGTGATCACCGGCTTCCTCGGCAGCGGCAAGACCACCTTGCTGAACAGGCTCCTGCGCCACCCGGACATGTCGGACAGTGCCGTCATCATCAACGAATGGGGCGAGGTCGGTATCGACCATCTGTTGGTCGAGAGGCTCGACGGCGAGGTCGCCGTGATGGCGAGCGGCTGTGTCTGCTGCACGCTGCGCAGCGATCTGGAGACGACCCTCAGGGGATTGCTGGTGCGGCGCGACAAGGGGGAAGTTCCGCCATTTCGCCGGGTGCTTTTGGAAACCACGGGCCTCGCCGATCCGGCCCCAATCATGCAGATGCTCTTGAACAACCCGCTGTTGAGCCATTTCGTTCGCCTCGACGCGGTGGTGACGACTGTCGACGCGCTGAACGCACCGCGGCAGCTCGATGAGCATCGGGAAGCGGTAAAGCAGGTCGCGATCGCCGACCGGCTGTTGCTGACAAAGACCGACCTTTCCGATGCTGCGAGTGTTTCCGCGCTCGAAAGCCAATTGTTACAGCTCAACCCGGGGGCAACGGTCATCGTGGCGCGACATGGCGACGTGCCACCGGACCGCTTGTTCGGTGCCGCGTTGTTCGATCCGGCGCGCAAGACCCCGGATGTTCAGGCATGGTTGCGGCCGGAGCGGCACGAGCATCACGGAGATACACATGACGACAGCGACCGCGGCATTCGCTCATTCTGCCTGACGTTCGGCGACCCTCTGCCGTGGTATGCAGTTTCCAATTGGCTGATGATGCTTCGGCAATGGCGGGGCGAGGACCTGTTGCGGGTGAAGGGGATTTTGCACTTGCAGGAGGAGGAGCTGCCGGTGGCAATTCATGGCGTGCATCATGTGTTTCATCCACCAGTGCAGTTGAGCGCCTGGCCGGAAGGCGATCGACGATCCCGCATCGTGTTCATTACGCGCGGCCTTGAACGGGCCGAAGTGGAGGAAAGCTGGTCCATGCTGCAGGAGCGGGGATAACCCTTTTCTCACCAGCTTTGATCGGAACGGCTTGGACAGGGGGATCGGACGGTGCTACACCGGTCCCGCTGTATACACGCCCGCAGGAGAGGTCGCGTGGTTAGGCGCGGCGCCGAAGGAGCAACCGCCCCGGAAACTCTCAGGCAAAAGGACCGCGGGCGCTAGGGCGCTCTGGAAAGCAGCGGCCGGCGGATATCCGCCGGCCGCTCACCGAAGGAGTAAGCCCCGGCCATGGCTCGCCCGCGGCTGAGGTGAATCTCTCAGGGTCCACGACAGAGGGGGCAGTGTTCGGACGCTCAAGCGTCTGCTCTGTCGGAGGTGCCCGGGTGACCCTTGCCGAGACGGCGCCGCCGCTCAAGCGGACCCCCCTCTATGCTCTCCACCGCGAACTCGGGGCCAAGATGGTGCCCTTCGCCGGCTACGAGATGCCGGTGCAATACCCGGCGGGGATTCTCGCGGAGCATCTCCATACAAGATCACAAGCGGGGCTCTTCGATGTCTCGCATATGGGTCAGATCCGGCTTACCGGGGCGGACCCAATTGTCGCGCTCGAGGCGCTCGTCCCGGGCGATCTCCAAGCGCTCGCCGCCATGCGGATGCGCTATACGCTCTTCCTCAACGAGGAGGGCGGCATCCTCGACGATCTGATGGTGACGCGGCGCGAAGACGGGCTCTTCCTTGTCGTCAACGCGGCGCGCCAAGAGGCCGATTTCGCACATCTTCGTGATTGTCTCAGCCCCGCCGCGGCGATCGAGCCGCTCGCGGACCGGGCGCTGCTGGCGCTGCAGGGGCCTGCGGCGGCCACCGTCCTCTCCTGCCTGATCGACGGCGTCGCACGGCTTGGCTTTTTGACCGCAGCAGAGGTCATGGTCGATGGCCGGCAGTGGCTGGTCACGCGCTCGGGCTACACCGGCGAGGACGGGTTTGAAATCTCGCTGCCGGCCGCCGAGGCCGAGGGTTTCGCGCGGCGACTGATAGCCCAGCCCGAGGTGTTGCCGATCGGCCTCGGCGCCCGCGATTCGCTGCGGCTCGAGGCGGGGCTCTGCCTCTACGGGCATGACATCGATGAAGGGACAACTCCGATCGAAGCTGATCTTGCCTGGACAATCGGCAAACGACGGCGTGCCGACGGAGGGTTTCCGGGTGCCGCCACGGTGCTGCGTCAGCTCACCGAGGGGGCACCTCGCAAGCGTGTCGGCATCCGTCCTGAAGGGCGGGCACCGGCGCGCGAAGACACCGAGATTGTCGATACCGCGGGCAACAGGATTGGCCGCGTGACCAGTGGCGGCTTTGGTCCCTCGGTCGGTGGGCCGGTCGCGATGGGTTACGTCCACCGCAGCCATGCTAGGGAGGGCACCGCGCTGGAACTGCAGGTGCGCGGCACCCCTCGACCGGCGCGAGTCGCTCGGCTGCCTTTCGTTCCGACCCACTACTACCGCGGCTAAGTCCGCAAGAGGGTAATCCCAATGAGCTTGCTTCGTTTCACCAAGGACCATGAATGGATCCGCCTCGACGGTGATCTGGCCGTTGTGGGAATCACCGACTATGCCCAGTCGCAGCTCGGCGATGTGGTCTATGTCGAGCTCCCCGAAATCGGGCGGGGGATCGAAAGAGGCAAGGAGGCTGCAGTCGTCGAATCGGTAAAGGCGGCGAGCGAGGTCTATGCGCCAGCCTCGGGCGAGGTGGCCGAAGTCAACGAAGCGATTGCCGCGGACCCGGCCAAGGTCAATGCCGACCCGATGGGCGAAGGATGGTTTCTCAAGCTGCGCCTCGCCGACCCCGGGGAGCTGGAGGGGTTGTTGGACGAAGAGGCCTACCAGCGCTTTGTGGAAGAGCAGCACTGATGCGCTATCTGCCGCTCACCGAGAGCGATCGCGCTGAGATGCTGGGAGTCATCGGCGTCGATTCGATCGATGCGCTCTTCGCAGACGTCCCGGATGCGGCGCATCTCGACGGCCCGGTCGATCTTCCGAGGGCGATGGGCGAGATCGAGGTCGAGCGCCTGATCTCGCGCATGGCGGCACGCAACGTCTCGGCCGGCTCGGTCCCGTTCTTCATCGGGGCCGGGGTTTACCGCCATCACATCCCGGCGGCCGTCGACCACCTGATCCAGCGCGGCGAATTTCTGACGTCCTACACGCCGTACCAGCCGGAAATCTCGCAGGGGACGTTGCAATATCTGTTCGAATTCCAGACCCAAGTCGCGCTGCTGACCGGAATGGAGGTCGCGAACGCCTCGCTTTATGACGGCGCGACGGCCTGCGTGGAGGCGGTGATGATGGCGGGCCGCGTGACCGGCCGCAGGAAGGCCGTGATGGCTGGCGGCGTCCACCCGCATTACCGGGAAGTTTGCGAGACCTACGCCCGTTTTGTCGGATTCGAGCTTCAAGCTCATGATCCCGTTCCGGGCGGCGAAAATCTTGTTGCGCACGTCGACCGCGATACCTCCTGCGTCGTCGTGCAGAACCCCGATTTCTATGGGGAAATTCGCGATTACTCCAGGCTCGCGCGGATCTGCCACGACGCGGGGGCCTTGCTGGTGGTCGTGGTCGCCGAAATCCTGTCGCTCGGGGCCATTCGCCCGCCCGGCGAGATGGGCGCCGACATCGTCGCAGCGGAAGGCCAATCGCTGGGGAATGCGCTCAACTTCGGCGGACCGCATGTCGGGCTGTTCGCCACACGCGACAAATTCGTCCGCCAGATGCCCGGACGACTGGTCGGACAGACTGTCGACACCGACGGCCGGCGCGGTTGGGTTCTAACACTGTCAACCCGCGAGCAGCACATTCGGCGCGAGCGGGCAACCAGCAATATTTGTACGAACGCGGGCCTGTGCGCGCTCGCGTTCACAGTTCATCTCGCATTGCTCGGCGAGGCGGGGCTGACGCGGCTGGCGCGTCTAAACCACGCTGCGGCGGTGGCGCTTGCCGAGCGGCTCGAGCAGGTGCCCGGAGTTCGCCTTGTCAATCGCACCTTCTTCAACGAATTCGCGGTGCAGCTGCCGCGGCCTGCGGCAGAAGTCGTCGAGGCCCTTGCCGAGAGGGATGTTCTCGCCGGGGTTCCGGTCAGCCGCTTCTATCCGGAGCGGGCCGAGGCAGCGGATCTTCTTCTGATCGCGGCCACCGAGATAACAACCAGGGAAGATATGGACCGGCTCGAAGCGGGTTTGCGCGTGGTGCTTTCATGAATGATTGGAGCCGAGCCATAAGCACTCACCGTGTCGATGATATGCCGTCGCCTTTCGGAACCGTGACCGGCAATCGCGGGCTGCAGATCGAGGAGACGCTGATCTTCGGGCAGGATTCGCCAGGACATTGTGGCGTCGACCTACCCGAGCCGGCACCCTTCCGCAGCCGGCTCGGGGGCCTCGAGCGGAAATCTCGGATCGGCCTGCCGGGTCTCAGCGAACCGCAGGTGGTACGCCACTTCACCCGGCTCTCGCACAACAACTACGCGATCGACACGGGGCTTTACCCGCTAGGCTCCTGTACGATGAAACATAACCCCCGCCTCAATGAAAAGCTGGCGCGCCTGCCGGGCTTGGCCGACATCCATCCGCTGCAGCCGGTTTCGACGGTTCCGGGCGCGCTCGAGCTGATCGACACCTTGGCGCACTGGCTCAAGGTGCTGACGGGCATGCCGGCGATCGCGCTGAGCCCGGCCGCGGGCGCGCACGGCGAACTCTGCGGCATCATGTCGGTTCGTGCGGCGCTCGAGGCCCGCGGCGATCGGCGTAGCCGGGTGCTAGTTCCGGAATCCGCCCATGGGACGAACCCGGCGACGGCGGCAGCGTGCGGTTACACGGTCGATCAAATTCCCGCCGATGCGACCGGACGCGTCGACCGCGCCGCGCTCGAAGCGAGGCTTGGCTCCGATGTCGCAGCCCTAATGCTGACCAACCCCAATACCTGCGGGCTCTTCGAGAGCGAGATCATCGAGATCGCAGCTACGGTGCATGCCGCGGGTGCATTCTTCTACTGCGACGGTGCAAACTTCAACGCGATCGTCGGCCGGGTGCGGCCCGCCGATCTCGGCATCGACTGCATGCACATCAATCTGCACAAGACATTTTCGACGCCGCATGGCGGCGGCGGGCCGGGAAGCGGCCCCGTAGCCCTGACGGAGAGCCTTGCCCCCTATGCGCCGCTGCCGTGGATCGTCCACGGTCCCGATGGCCTTAGGCTACTGGAGCACAAAGCCGGGCCGGCGGAGCATTCACTCGGGCGATTGAAGGGGTTCCATGGCCAGATGGGCATGTTTGTCCGGGCGCTCGCCTATATGATGAGCCACGGCTCCGACGGATTGCGGCAAGTGGCCGAAGACGCGGTGCTCAGCGCCAACTATTTGCGTGGGCGGCTCGCGGGAGAGTTGAGCCTGCCCTTTCCCGGCACGTGTATGCACGAAGTGCTGTTCGACGACCGCTTTCTCAAAGAGACCGGCGTGACCACGCTCGATTTTGCCAAGGCGTTGATCGACGAGGGGTATCATCCGATGACGATGTACTTTCCGCTGATCGTGCACGGGGCGATGCTGGTCGAGCCCACCGAGACCGAGAGTAAGGCCTCCCTCGACCAGTTCGTCGAGGTGCTGAAAGCGCTCGCCGCGGCCGCGCGCTCGGGCGAGGTTTCCCGTTTCCGGACGGCCCCGATCTTCACGCCTCGCCGTCGCCTCGATGAAACGAGCGCGGCACGCAAACCGGTCCTTCGCTGGCGTCCCGAACCGGCGCACCGGGATGCGGCGGAGTAGAGAGGGGAAAAATGTCGTCCGATCGAATTCGCTTGAGCGTCGACGAGGCGCGTGAGCATTCCGAGCGCGCGCTGCAAGGCATTGGCTACGACGCTGAGGAAGCCCGGATCATCGCCGATCACGTGATCGATGCGGCGCTGTGCGGTTACGAATATTCGGGGCTGGCAAAGATCCTGAACATTCCCGAGCACCGGCGCTTCCAGCGCCCCGCTATCCGGTGAAGGTGCTGCGCGAGACCGAAGTCTCGACCCTCTACGATGGCGGCCATAATGTCGGCATGCTGGTCATGTACCACACTGCCCGCGCCGTTGTCGAAAAGACGGGGAACCGCGGGATCGCGGTCGTCGGCGTCACCAATAGCTGGATGAGCGGACGCAGTGCGTACTATGTCGAGATGATCGCCAAGGCGAACCTTGTCGGCATCCATACCGCCAGTTCCGCCCGCAGCGTCGCTCCGTTCGGAGGTAGCCGCCCCGCTCTTGGCACCAACCCGATCGCGTTCGGCATGCCGTCATCCCGTGGGCCGGTCGTGCTCGACATGGGAACCTCGGCGTTCATGGGGACCGATCTCGCCTACCGCGGCCGGCTCGGGCAGTTGCTTCCCGCGGCTGTGGCGGTCGATACTCAAGGGCAGCCGACGCGCGATCCCGCACTCGCCAGGCTCGGCGCGCTCCTGCCGTTTGGTGGTTACAAGGGTTTTGGGCTCGCCTTCATTGTTCAGGCGCTTGGTGTGCTTGCCGGGTCGGCCCTCGACCCTGACAAGGACGACGGATACTTCTTCGTGGTGTTCAAGCCGGATCTGCTGATCGGCCTCGCCGACTTCAAAGAGCAGGTCAGCGAGCTGATCGATCGCATCAAGAGCACACCACGTCAGCCGGGCGTCGACGAAATCCGCATTCCGGGAGAGCGGGCGTTTCGCAGCCGGGAACGAGCCTTGCGTGATGGACTCGAGATCGACCGCGCGGTGTTCGACGCACTGACGGCTCTGCAGGCTTGATCAGAATCCGGTTTTCCGGTTTGTTCCGGACTGCGATGGGATCCGGTCGACTTTCTTGGCTTTTGGCGCCGTTGCATGTCGCGGCTCTGGCAACCGGGGCGAAATCGTTCCGTGACAATCCAGTTATCGGTAGCCCGGCCCTTAATCGAGCAGGCTTGCACATAGCACGCGTGCGGCTGGCGAGCACGATGGCCGGATGGCGTCGAAGGAGGCTGGCTACGCTGATATCGGAAGACGAGCGCGCGGCCTTCGAGCGCGACGGCTTTATTCTTAAACCGAATTTTTTGCCGGCGTCCGAGTTTGCGGTGCTGAAGGAGCAGGTTCTGTCATTCGCGGGGCCGGCGCGACACCAGCTTCAAGGCGACGCGATGACGCGGCGCATCCCTTTGGACCGGCGCGCTTTATCGCAGCTCCCGGCGTTGTGCAGCCTAGTCGAAAGCCCAGAATGGCTGGGGCTCATTCGTTATGTCGGCTCGTCCATGCTCGAGCCGCTGATCTATATTCAGACGATCTTCTCGCATGTTCGCAAAGCGCCGCCCGACCCTCAGACGCGACTGCACGCCGACGCGTTTCACTCGTCGGTAAAGGCCTGGTTTTTCTTGACCGATGTCACCGAGGAGGACGGCCCGTTTATCTATGTGCCAGGCTCACACCGGCCGACGGCAAGACGCTTGTCGTGGGAACGGAATAGGTCGATCAAGGCGGCTCAAAGCCCCGATTTTCAATCCGCGCGGGGTTCTTTGCGAATTACGCCGGAGGCGCTCCATCATCTCGGCTTCGGCGAACCCAAGGTGTTTGCGGTACCCCAGAATACCCTGATCGTGGCCGACATGGTCGGCTTTCATGCGCGCGGCCTTAGTGCTCGCCCGTCGCTTCGTGTCGAGATTTGGGCTTATGGCCGCCGCAATCCATTTCTGCCCTGGTTAGGCCTTGATTTAGCCGCGATGCCCCTCGTCAGAGGGCGTGCCGTGCCGTTGTATTGGTCAGCGATGGATGTTGGCGAACGGCTGCATTTCGGGCGCAACCCGTGGCGGCGCAGTGGGATCACGAGCCCCATCGCGCCTCCGGAACCTGTGCTTTAGTAAAAACAATTTTGCCACACCAGACGCTTACGGCAGTTATGACCAATTCGTTGGGGCGAGCGGTATCCTCGCCAAGGTTGACATCGCCATCATCTTAGACGAGTACAATCGCGGCGGATCTGCTTAACCATCCGCAACCGGGCGTTTAGGGGAAGGACTCCGATGGTCAGGGGAGCAGGGCAAGATGCTGCGGCTAGAGTGGAATTTCGACTAGTGCGCAGATCCGTGATGTCGGGGATCGATGGCAAATGTAGCACTTGACGTTTGGGTGTACGCAAAAGGGGTTAAGCTGGTAACGGTCATCAAAGTTATCCTCCGGACGGCGAATTTTGCTCTTGCACTATGACTGACGGATCCATCGCGATCGTCGGCGCGTCTTGCCGATTCCCTGGAGCTCAAGACCTTGAAGAGTTCTGGCAACTGCTTGTGTCAGCGCGCGATGCGGTCTCGGAGGTCGACGACCGGCGTTGGTCGACCCGTTTTTATTATCATCCCAACCGAAATGAACCAGGCAAGAGCTATACTTGGTCTGCCGGCCTGATAGATGGCGTCGATCTCTTTGAGCCATCCTTCTTTGGGATCTCGCCGCGCGAAGCAGCGCAGATGGACCCTCAGCAACGGCTTCTCCTGGAGCTTGTCTGGCACGCGTTCGAAGATGCCGGTATCCCGCCGAGCAAGATGTCGGGCGGCCCGGTGGGCGTCTATATCGGGGCGTCAGCGACCGATTATTCCGATCTGAGGCTTGGAGACCCCTCAGGCGCCGACTCCTATTTCATGACCGGGAGCACCCTCAGCATCCTGGCCAATCGCGTTTCGTATATTTTTGATCTGCACGGGCCGAGCCTCGCAATCGATACCGCCTGCTCGTCTTCGCTCGTCGCTCTGCATCAGGCTTGCGAGGCAATTCGCGGCAAGCGGATCGCAAGTGCCATCGTCGGCGGCGTCAACCTGCTGCTTGCCCCCTATCCCTTTATCGGCTTTTCACGCGCTTCGATGCTTTCCCGGCGCGGCCGCTGCTTTGCCTTCGATGAGAGAGCCGACGGCTATGTTCGCGGCGAGGGTGGCGGCGTCGTGATCCTCAAACCGCTGCAAGACGCGCTGGACAATGGCGACGCTATCCGCGCGGTCATTCTGGCGTCGGGAGTCAACTCGGATGGGCGCACAATCGGCCTATCGCTACCGAGCGAGTCGGCACAAGCTTTGCTGCTTCGCTCAGTCTACGCGCAGGCCGGCGTCAGTCCGGATGAGCTTTCGTTTTTTGAGATGCACGGCACAGGAACGGCCGCCGGCGATCCAATCGAGGCGACCGCCGTCGGGCATTCGCTCGGACAGAGCAGATCCGATCCGCTGCCAATCGGGTCGGTCAAGACCAATATCGGGCACCTCGAACCGGCATCCGGGATGGCCGGTCTGCTGAAGGTGACCCTCGCTCTTGATCGGGGAGTCCTTCCGCCTACGCTCCATTGCGAGACGCCCAACCCGAATATTCCTTTCGACACGCTCAACCTGAGACTGGCTCGGCAAATCGAGCCACTCACCACCTCCGGCGAGCGGCCTTATGCCGGCGTCAACTCGTTCGGCTTTGGCGGGACAAACGCCCATGTCATCGTTGCTGAGCCGCCGCGGCGAGAAAAGGCGCTCTCTGCACCTGTGTCACTTCCCCCTTTGGTGATCTCGGCGCAGACCGAGACATCGCTGCATGACCTTGCTCGTAGTTTTCGCGCCGCGCTTGCCGGGGTGCCGCCCGATCGGACGCCCTCGCTGTTGCGCGCCGCCGCTCGCGGGCGCGATCATCGTCATAACCCGCAGAGGCTTGTTGCCCTCGGGCAAGATACAGAGACCCTGGCGGGGCTGCTCGATGGCTACCTCAGCCACAAGCTACCATCGGCGGTTATAGCGGGAACGGGGGTCAGGGGAGGCAAGCTCGCCTTTGTGTTTTCGGGCAACGGCGCCCAATTCACCGGCATGGGACGGGATGCCTTGCACTTGAGCGTGGCGTTTCGCTCCGCGATCGAAGAGGTCGACACAGTGCTTCGACCGGACCTCGGCTGGTCGGTCGTCGCGCTGCTTGAAAATACCGTTGATGCCACAGCGATGGCACGCGCAGATGTTGCGCAACCTTTGCTCTTTGCTGTTCAAGTAGCCATTGTCCACGCATTGCACAAAGCGGGCGTTGACGCTTCCGGATACGTTGGCCACAGCGTTGGCGAGATTGCCGCTGCCTGGGCCGCCGGGGCCCTCTCGCTCGTCGAAGCTGGGCGGGTGGTGGTCGCCCGCAGCCGCCACCAACAGCGGACACAAGGGCAGGGCCGGATGGCCGCGATGGCGCTGGCTGGCGATGCGGCGCAAGATTTCCTCGAAGAATTGGATAGTCCGGCGCAGGTCGCTGCGCTCAACGCTACTCACTCGGTGACGATTTCCGGGCCAAGCGCCGAAATTGATCGCTTGGAAGGCGAGGCGAGGCGACGCGGTGTGTGGTTTCGCACGCTCGATTTGGACTTTGCCTTTCATTCGCGGCAGATGGATCCGATACGCGCGGATCTCCTCTCGAGCCTGACTGGTTTGTCGTCTCGCCGCCCGAAGGCGAGGCTGGTTTCGACGGTGACTGGTCAGGCCGTCGAGGGGGAACAACTGGATGCCGAGTACTGGTGGCGAAACATTCGAAGCCCCGTGCGATTTGCCGAAGCGATCGCGCAGCTCATCGACGAGGATTACCGCATCTTTCTCGAAATCGGTCCGTCGGCAATCCTTCAGTCTTACGTGGCGGACGGGCTGCGCGCGGCGAAGGTAGAAGGGCGTGTGCTGGCCAGCCTCTCGCGCAAGCCGACGGATGATGATCCTTTTCCCGCCATAGCCGCGCACTGTCACGTTGCAGGCTATGACTTGACGTCGGCGCATTGTTTCGACGGCCCGGCCGACCCGCATGGAGTACCGCTCTACCCTTGGGACCGGCAGAAATTCTGGTTCGACGTTACTAGTGAGGCTGCCGATCCGGTAAATCCGCGTTTTGATCATCCGCTTCTCGGTTTTCGCCAGCACAGCCCGGTTGGGTGCTGGCTCAATCATCTCGACGAGCAGGTGTTGCCCTGGATCGGTGACCACACGGTTGAAGGGATGCCGGTGCTCCCGGCCGCCGCGATGGTTGAAATGGCTCTCGCGGCGGCCAAATCGAGGTGGCCGGACGCATCGGTTCTTGAGGTGCGCGATCTCGAGATGCGGCGACCCTTGCCCTTCGATAAGGGACGTATGCGCGAGACGCGTGTGCTGATCGGCTCAGAGGAGGGGGATTGGGAGCTGGCGAGCCGTCCAAGGTTGTCGACCGAGCCTCTGACGATCCATGCTGTCGGACGGATCGGCTCAGCAACCGATGCACGCCCGACAATTTGCTGGGAGGATATCTCGCCGACCCAGGCGCAGATTAATCGTGAGAGGCTCTATCACCTCGCCCAACTGACAGGCCTCGATTACGGCCGCCGGTTCAGAACCGTGAGCCGGGTCGACGTCGTGGGCGGCAAATCCGCGCTGGCGCACCTCGATCCGGCGCCGCTTATTGATGAACTCGATTACTATCTGGTTCATCCTGCCCTGCTCGACGGCGCGTTACAGGCGCTGCTCGGCCTCGTGGCAGAGCGCCAGCACCAAGTGGAGGGCGTCAGCTTTCTGCCGTGGCGTTTTGGGCGAGTGCGGTTCCTGGCGCCGCTTGGCCGCGTTCCTGTACGCGCTCAGCTGCATCTCACGCGGATCGGGGTCCGTTCGGTTTCCGCCGATATTGCCCTTTTTGATGGTGCGGGCGAGCTCGTGGCTGAGCTGGTCGACTGTTGGTTCCGTCGCGTCGAGCTAGGTCGCCGCGGGTCGGCGAATGAGCGTACGCTGCGCGTCGATCTGGTCCCAGCCCCGCTTTACGAGCTCGGCGCCCCTTTTTCCGCGGACCGTCATAGTGCCATCTTGTCGCGGTTTGGCGCCCTTCCTCAGCCAAATCGGGCGCGACAGGAACAAGCCCTGTTACTGGATGCGCTGATCGCCTCGATTGCACTTCGATCCATACAAAGGATCGTCGCGCACGGGCGCCCTTTCACGATGGAGGAACTCGCCGAAGCAGGGGTGGTTGCGCCGGTGTCGCGCGGCCTCGCCGAGTGTTTGCTGCGCCTGCTCGAAGGGTATGGGGCTGTTAGCCGGTCTGGATTGAAATGGCGGCTTGAGCCACTCACCGACCTTCCTGATGCCGAGGAAGTTTGGCGCTTGCTCCTCGCAGATGCACCGGACTTGGTGGCGGAACTTGCCTTGATCGCGTCGGCGCTGGAGGCGCTGCCCAGCGTTCTTTCGGGTGGGCTAAGCCAGACCGATGGGCCTCTGCTTCCGATGGTGGAGCATCTGCTTCAGGCTTCGCCGACGAGCGCTGCCAGCGTCAATTCGCTGTGCGATGCATTGCATGAGATTGCATCCGAATGGCCACAGGATCGGCCGTTGCGAATACTCGAGCTGGGCGCTGTCGGCGGCATGGCTACGCGCCGCGTGCTTGAGCGATTGGCGCCTTCCAACGTCAGCTTGACTTATCTAGCGACCAGCCTTGAGCCCGACCAAGCTGCGCGGCTTTCGTTCTTAGCGGAATCGTTCGCCGGGGTCTCTGCGTGCCAATGGTCTCCGCAGGATGGTGTTGAGAGCCTGGATGGAGCCGTCTTTGACGTCATACTGGCAATAAATGCCTGTGCGCGCTTACGGCTCGATACCGCGAGCTTCAGGAGTCTGCGGGATCTCGTCGCACCTGGCGGCGTCTTCATCGCTGTAGAGCCCGAGCCGAATGCGCTTTGGGATCTCGTCTTCGGCCAGGATCCCAGATGGTGGCACTCCGGTGTTGCATCCCCGCTTCGGTCACCTGAAGAATGGCGGGCGGAGCTCGCTGCAGCGGGGTTCCGGGCGACCGATGCGGTTTCCAGCGCCCAGGCGCCGTGGCCCTGCGGAGTCTTTTGGGGCACTGCGCCGCCTCGCGATAACGCCCCCCGTTTGGATCCCGCGGAACGGGGCGCGATTTTGCTTGTAGCCGGCAATTCGGCGTTCGCCAATGCCGTGGAGGACGGCCTGTGCGCGCTTGGATATAGCGTTGCGCTTGCCGACCATTCGGACCCCTCTCCCGCGGGAGACGAGGTGCCGGGGGTCGTAGCCTTTCTGGCGGAGGAGCCTTTCCCCGAGGATCCCGTCGAATGTGCCTCTCAGCAAGCCGCCGTGCTGGCACGAGTAGCGGTGAAAGCCGCGGAACGCCATGCGGTCCTTTGGATCATTACCTGCGATGCGCAGCAAACCACGATGGTTCGGGGATCAGCAGGTCTCGTCGGCGGCGCGCTATGGAGCCTCGGGCGCGTACTCGCTAACGAAATGCCAAGGCTATCGGTTCGCCTCTTAGACTTAGCAGGAGCTACTTCACCAGCCGAGCGTGCACGCCAAGTCGCTGCCGAGCTGGCTGCAGCGCCAGATGGGGAGGAGATTGTCTGGACGCCCCAGGGACGTCATGTGCTTCGTCTGCATCGCGGCCTTCCACCGCGCTGGGCGCGTGAGACGGATGTACTGAAACTGGGGAGTCGCCAACCGGGTGGGCTCGACTCCTTGGGTTGGGAGATCGGTTCCTCCGTCGGACCCGGACCCGACCAAGTGGAAATCGACGTTCATGCCGCGGGCCTCAATTTCCGCGACATGATGTGGGCGATGGGGCTCTTGCCCGAAGAAGCTTTGATCGACGGTTTTGCCGGCCCGACCTTCGGGCTTGAATGCGCGGGCATCGTCCGCTCCGTCGGCTCGGGCGTACAGGGCTTGTCCGTCGGCGATCGGGTAATGGGATTTGCCCCTGCCTCGCTGAGCACGCGCGTCGTGACGATTGCGGATGCGGTAGCTCCGCTTCCGCCGGATACGAGCTTTGCCGCGGCCGCTACAATCCCCGTCACGTTTGTCACCGCTATATACGCCCTGGGTCATTTGGCAAAGCTTGCACCCGGAGAATACGTTCTCATCCATACCGCCGCTGGAGGTGTCGGACTCGCGAGCATACAATACGCTAAGCACCGGGGTGCGGTTGTCATTGCCACCGCCGGATCGGAAGTGAAGCGATCGTTTCTGCGCTTGGCAGGTGCCGATTACGTTTTCGACTCCCGCGACCTCACCTTTTCCAACGCTGTCCGGGAAATCACCAGCGGTCAGGGCGTCGATGTCGTGCTCAACTCGTTGAGCGGCGAGGCTATGGACCGGAGCCTGGAGGTTCTCAAGCCCTTCGGTCGCTTTCTCGAGCTCGGCAAGCGCGATCTTTACCTTAACCGGCGCATCCACCTGAGGCCGCTCCGACAAAACATCTCATATTTCGCAATCGACATTGATCAGCTGCCGGTTCGTAGACCGGATCTAGCCCGAGCTTTGCTGGCTGAGGTTTCCTCGGCTCTGTCCGAAGGGGCGATCCGCCCTCTTGCCCACCGAATTTTCGCTTTCGCCGAGCTCAATGATGCTTTCCGGCTGATGCAGTCGTCGAGCCACATCGGAAAGCTCGTACTCGTCCCCTCGGCAAATTCTGGCGTGCAGTTGCGGGAGCCACCGCCGTTCCAATTGCGCGGCGACGGGACGTATCTCGTCACCGGCGGAATCGAGGGGTTTGGCTTCGAAGCAGCGCGCTGGCTGGTTGCTTGCGGTGCTGGCTCAATTGCTCTTGTGGGCCGTCGGGGACCGGAGACTCCGGGATGTGAAGCCAGAGTCAGAGAGCTCGAGGGCGCAGGTGCAGAGGTACAAGTCTATCGCTGCGATGTCGCCGATCGCGCTGCTTTGGCCAAGGTGCTTGATGTTGTCCGAGCGAGCCAACCACCGCTTCGCGGTGTCGTGCATGCCGCATCGGCGATCGATGATGGACTTGCCGATGCGATCGAAGTGGGTCGCGCGAAATCTGTGTTTCGCCCAAAACTCGGTGGAGCACTCGCCCTCGATGCTCTGACCCGCAACGATCCGATCGAGCTATTCCTATTGTTTTCCTCGGCGACGACCCTGGTTGGTGCCCCGGGACAAGGCGTCTACATCGCAGCCAACGGGGCTCTCGAAGCACTCGCACGACAGCGCCAGGCCCAAGGAAGGCCTGCTTTGGCGGTCGCCTGGGGACCGATCGAAGATGTCGGGTATCTGGCCAAAAGACCCGAGATGCGCGATGCGCTCGCGCGTCGGCTCGGCGCGAAGCCGGTCGCTGCGGCAGAGGCTCTGGCAGGCCTTCCGGCGATGATCGCAAGTCGGCTTCCCATGGTCACGTTCGCCGAAACCAACTGGAACGAAGCCCGCCGTTTTCTCCCCATTCTCGCGGCACCGCTGTTTTTGGAAGTCCGAAGCGGCGCTTCTGCCTCCGCGTCTGACGAATCACTCAGCGACCGGCTCGCCGCATTGGATCCGGAGGCAGCACTGACACTCCTAAAGACAATTGTTGGAGAAGAAGCGGGAGCAATTCTGCGCCTCCCCGCGAGCAGCATCGATCCCCTCCGTCCGTTGTCCGAAATGGGAATGGACTCATTAATGGCGGTCGAGCTTCGCTTGGCGCTTGAGAACCGGCTGAGGGTAGATCTTCCGCTAATGTCGCTCGCGGAAGGGACAAGTGTGGCATCGATCGCGGTACGCCTCGTCGGAGCCGTCGCGACGGGGTCGAACGACGCCGAATTGATAGCACTGGTTGCCCGCCACGAAGGCATCGCTGACTCTGCGATTCTGATGAAAACGGGAAGGGCGGCGCCTTTGGTGATCGAGGCCAAGTCGGTAGCTGCGGAGTAAGGATTGGAGCCGGGGCGCAATCTGTTCGGCTTGTCGCCCCAGGCGAAGGCCCGCCTGATTGAAAGACTTTCCTCGGCGTCGCCCGTGCGATCGGCGCAGCCTACGCGTCAATCCGATCCGGAAATGTGCGATACGGTCGGCGGGCGTCTCGGCGTTTCGGAGCTCGAAGCGTATCGCGAAATCCGGATGATCCGCGAAGCGGCGGAGTTTCTCGGCATCGCCGATCCCTTCTTTCGTGTTCATGAGGGGATCGCCGGCGCTGAGACCGTGATCGAGGGCCGGGCCTACCTCAACTTCGCTTCGTACAACTATATTGGTCTAAACGGCCATCCGGAGATTACAAGCGCAGCAAAAGCCGCGATCGACCGGTACGGGACTTCCGTCTCGGCGAGCCGCCCGGTGTCCGGCGAGCGCCCGCTGCACCGCGAGCTCGAACAGGCTCTCGCCGGTATTCATGGCACCGAAGACAGCGTCGTCATGGTGGGCGGGCATTCGACCAACGTGACGGTCATTGGACATCTGCTCGGCCGGAATGATGTGATCGTCCACGACGCGCTGATCCACAACAGCATCGTTCAGGGTGCGATGCTTTCCGGGGCGCGTCGGGTGCCATTTCCGCATCTCGATCACGCAGCCGCCGACCGGCTGCTCGCGGAAACGCGTCCTCGCGGCGGACGTGCGCTCCTCGTCATCGAGGGGCATTACAGCATGGATGGCGACGTTCCGGATCTACCGGCCTTCATCGCTGCGGCCAGGCGCCATCGCGCGTGGCTGATGGTCGACGAAGCACATGCGCTGGGCGTTCTGGGGCCGCGCGGCTTCGGCACCGCCGACCGGTTCGGCGTCGATCCGACCGATGTTGACATCTGGATGGGAACCCTCAGCAAGACCCTCGTTTCCTGCGGCGGCTATATCGCCGGGAGGAAAGAGCTCATCGATTATCTGAAGCTAGTCGCTCCGGGCTTTGTGTTTTCGGTCGGTATGGCGCCGCCGGCTGCTGCTGCTGCGCTCGCAGCTCTGGAGATGCTGAGACGGGAGCCGGAGCGAGTGCGTCGGCTCAATGAACGGGCGGCACTCTTTCTCCAGCTCGCGCGGGAGGGGGGTCTCGATGTCGGCGGATCGATCGGCGCCTCGATCATACCGGTGATCACCGGGAGCTCGATCCGCGCCGGACGTTTGGCGCAGGCGATGTTCCGGCGCGCCGTCAATGTGCAGCCGATCCTCTATCCGGCGGTGCCCGAGCGAGCGGCCCGGTTGAGGTTCTTTGTGACTGCTGCCCACAGCGAGGAACACATCCGCGATACTGTCGCCATCCTACTGGAGGAAAGCCGCCAAGTGGCCTCGGAGCCGAGTGACTTGGCCGCTGTCGCTCGGCATCTCGGGAAGCTGGCGCTCTCGTCGCGCTAAAAGCGGCTGACCTTAGACGGGGCGGGTGCCCTTGAGCTGCGTGCGGTGCATCAGGCGGCGGGTCGCAGGATCAAAAGCATCGCGGCGATGCATCGCGCAACGGTTGTCCCACCAGACCAGATCGCCGATGCGCCAATCCTGACGCCAAGTGAATTTCTCCTGCGTTGCATGCGCCCAAAGAAGATCTAGCAGGCGCTCGCTCTCCTCGACCGGAAGGCCGACGATGTAGGAGTTGATCCGCCGTCCGAGGAATAGCGCTTTTCGCCCGGTTTCAGGGTGGGTACGAACGAGTGGTTGGCGCGCGCCGGGCACTTTGGTCAGATCGGAGACCGTCTCGAAGCCCTTATGCGCTTTCCCGCCGCTAGAATGGGTCGCGGCATGGATCACCCTCATCCCGGCGATGCGGTCTTTGATATCGTCGGGCAATGTCTCATAGGCCGAATACATATTGAGGAAGTAGGTGGCGCCGCCTTCCGGCGGAATTTCGAGCGACCGCAACAGGCTCGCCGCCGGGGGCACCTCCACAAACGAGCTGTCGGTGTGCCAGAACGCCTCGTCATAGCCGAGGCCGCCGATTGCCTTTCCATCCTCGACGATGTTGGAGATGACCGCAATCTCGGGCGGGATCTCACGGCGGCGACCTTCGTTCTCGGTCTTTACTCCATATTGCATGTCGATAAGCGCCGCCGGCGCGAATTCGAGCTCGCCGAACTGGCGGGTGAACGCCATGTGCTGCTCATCGCTCATTGGCTGCTCACGAAAGCGCAGAACGAGATGATTGAGCCAGGCGCCCCGGATCGCGTCTCGCTCGAAGGGGGTCAGCGGATGACGGATATCGACGCCACGCACATCGGCGCCGAGCCCGGCCTCAAACGGTAATATCGCGATGGTCATGAGCTACTCCGCCGCCTCACGGGCCTCCACGCCGTAATCATTGATCGACACCCGCCAGTGAATGCGGTCTTCCTCGGGCGGATAATCGCCAGCCGCCTTGTGATACGAGCAGCGGTTGTCCCAGATGACGATGTCGCCCTTGCGCCACACATGGTGGTACTCGGCATCGGGGGTGATCATCCGTTCCTTCAACTCCGCGACCAGCTCGTCCCCCTCACGGTCCTCGAGCCCGACGAAGCCGACAATCTTGCCGGGGTCGAAATAGAGCGATTTGCGCCCGGTTTCCGGATGGGTGCGAACGATCGGGTGGTACGCCGGGGTCCAGTCCTGGTCCTCGAGGTTCAGCAGCTTTGCCTTGCCGCGGCGCCCGCCATAAGAGAAGGCGCCAATCACCCCGTCGAGCCGATCCTTGAGCCGCTGCGGCAGTGCGTCATAAGCCGCATAGCCGTTGGCGAATAGCGTATTGCCCCCGCGGCTCGGCACTGCCAGCGCGTAGAGCTGGGTCGCCTTGAACGGCGCCTGATTGTAGGCCCCGTCGGTGTGCCAACCCTCGGCGCCGCGGCGATAGATCTCGTCCCGCAGCTTGCCGTCGGCATCGAACTTGTCGATCCCGAGCATCGTGATCTCGGGATAGTTGGAGTTCCGCGTTGACTTCGACGGATGCGGCACGATCGGCCCGAAGCGACGGCTGTAGCGCAGAAAATCTGCGATCGTCAGATCCTGATCGCGCACGACCATGACGTTGTAGTCGAGCCAGGCCTGATAGATAGGAGCAAAGCTCTGGTCGTCGAGGGTTTTGACGTCTACGCCGGTGACCTCGGCGCCAATCTGCTGACCCATGCGGCGGATTTCGACCATCGGGCGCTCCTGTTATCCCAGTCCCAGAATGCTCCGCCTACCCTTTGCGCCATGTCAAACCGAGAATTGCGATGGTTGCCATGCGCCTCACCCGCTAATCTCGCAGCGAGCATTAGGGAGGATGCGATGAAGCTAGTGCTTTTTCAGACTTCCGAGAGCAGCGAGCCTTCGCCCGGGCTGCTGACCGACCGCGGCGTCGTCAGCATCGCCGGCATAGTCGAGCGGCGCCACACACCGCAATTGACGATGCAAGGGATGATCGACTCGTTCGATAAGCTGCGGCCGGCGCTCGAACGGCAGGTGGCGGAAGGGGAAGCCCAGCCGCTGAGCTCGGTTCGCCTTCGTGCCCCGTTGCCGCGTCCGGGCAAGATCCTCTGCTGCATCGCCAATTACTGGGAGCATGCGCAACGCGAGGCGCGCCCGCTCAACATGTTCCTGAAGAACCCCGAGGCGGTGGTCGGGCCGGGTGACACGATCGTCTTACCCGAGTTCACCGAGCCGTGGATCTTTATGCACGAAGCCGAGCTGGCGCTCGTCGTCAAGGGTCCGGCCAAGAAAGTCAGCCAGGCAAATTGGCAGAGTGCCACGTTCGGCTATACCTGCCTGATCGACGTTTCGGCGCGCGGCGAGGGGAGGCGCACTTGGAAGGCCGGCAGTTGGCTCGGCAAGTCGTTCGACACCTTCGCGCCGATCGGCCCGTGCATCGCGACCGCCGACGAGATCCCCGAGCCCAACGATCTGGTCGTGCGGTTCTGGAACGACGGCCAGCTCCGCCACAACTACAACACAGATGACATGGAGCACCGTGTGCCCGCGCTGATCGAGTTCGCCTCGACGATCATGACACTAAACACCGGCGACCTGATCGCCTGCGGCACCAATCACGAAGGGCTAGGCGCACTTCAGGATGGCGAGACTGTGGAAATCGAGATCGAGCGGATCGGCCGCATGTCGCTGAAGGTCGCCGACCCGTTGAAGCGCAGCTGGGAGCGCGGGATCTATATGGGTGCCGACTCGACCAATCCGGAGGCGATCAAGCGCCACCGGCCACAACACTCGGATTGAGCGGCGATCGTCATCAAACACTCGCTAGTGTACAAATCCAAACAGACGATTCACTCAATAGTCGTGGCCGGTTTGGCCCGTGGGCCTTCAGCCCACGGACGAGTTCCGTGGGCATTTACGAGCCGCGGCACACCCCTTGCCGGTTTCCGTGGATGCCCGCCACAAGGCCGGGCAAGACGATTAGGCTGAGATTGAATCATCTGAATGCAATTGAGCACTAGTCTTTGATCTTCGAGCGGCGACACGCTGGTTAGCCCCTCACAAAGACGGTATCGCCTTCCACGCGGACTTCGTAGACTGAGATTGGCGTCGAGACCGGTCCGTTCACCAGCTCACCGGTGCGCACGTCGAACTGCGCGAAATGCAGTGGGCACTCGATCAAGTATCCGTCGAGCTTACCCCGGGAAAGCGGCGCGCTCTTATGACCGCAGACGTCGCGGAGTGCATAGAATTCGCCTTCGACATTGGCCAAAACTAGACGTTCGCGATTGGCTGCGACCCATTTCATTTGGCCCGCCGGCAAATCGCTCACTTTGGCGACCGGGACAAACCCATCGGGCATATCATTCACCGCCGGGGGTTCCCTCTCCCCGCAATGCGGGGAGAGGGTCAGGGTGAGAGGTTGTTTTGCTAATTCGGCCTGAACCCGAACAACTTTGCGGCGTTGTCCGCCGTGATCTTGCGCCGGTCGTCTTCGGGGACGCCGTCGAAGATCCGGTCGAGGAACTGTTTCGACTGCGGCCAAGTCGATTCGGAATGTGGGAAGTCGCTGCCCCACAGCATATTGTCGACACCGATGACGTCGCGGATCTTCACGCCGAGATCGTCTTCCATGAATTCGACGAACATGTTGCGCCGCCAGTATTCGCTCGGCAGCATGCCTTCGCGCGACTTCCAGCCTTTGGTAAAGACCGGCCGCTCGCGATATGTGAAATCCATCTGCTGCAGCCAGTGTGGGATCCACATCGTCTCGTGCTCGACCGAGCCGACCTTGAGCCGCGGGTAGCGGTCGAATACGCCGGCAAACAGCATCGCGCCCAGCGAGTAACGCACCCAATAATCGGTCGTCGAGCGACCGGCGCCGGTCATATCCTCAGAGTTGACGGTAAACTCGTTGCCTGGAACACCGGCTCGCGGAGTCCCGATATGCAGCAATAGCGGTACGTCGAGATCCTGCGCGGTCCACCACAGGCGCTCGTAGATTGGGTGGCGATAGGGCTTGTCAGGCAGCGGCGAGACCGGAATGAAGGCGCCCACCAGCCCCAGCTTCTTGCTGCGCTCGAGCTCCTGGCAGGCCTCGTCGACATCGTCGACATTGAGCATCGCGATGCCCTTCAGGCGCTCGGGGTAGGGCTTGCAGAAATCGGTAATCCAGTCGTTGTAGACACGGCAGACCTCGGTCAAGAGCTCGCTGTCGGGCACGCGGTACCAGAAGAGGCCCTGGCTCGGCTGCAGGCAGGAGCCCCACACGCCGTCCTCTTCGTTCTCGGTGATCATCGAATGCGGGTCGTAGGCACCCTTGCGCACATCCTCCCAGACGCCGAGGAAGTCGATTTGCGACGGGTCTTCGAAACGCTGGCCGGCCTGCATAACCGCACCAAGGGTGCCGACCTGCATGCCGCCGAGCATCCAGGCGTCGTATTCGCGGCCGGCCGGTGTCTTGCGCCGCTCGATGCGCGGTGCGCGATCACGGAATTTAGGCTCGATCCGGGCCGTATACATGTCCGGTGGCTCGACGATATGCGAATCCGCCGAGATCACTTTGAACGCAGCCATTTTCTGATTACCTCCGTTCCTGCCGATGGGTTTCACCCGCCCCGCAAAAACAGCTTGGGACCGGCCCTCTTGTCAATGCAAACGGTATGCCGCCGATCTCCCTCGCCCCGCTTGGCGGGGAGAGGGTCGGGGTGAGGGGCCTTCGGCTAGTTCGGCCTGAACCCGAACATCTTCGCGGCGTTGTCGGCGGTGATCTTGCGCCGGTCTTCTTCGGGGACACCGGCGAAGATGCGGTCGAGGAACTGCTTCGACTGCGGCCAGGTCGATTCGGCATGCGGGAAGTCGCTGCCCCACAACATGTTCTCAACCCCGATATGCTTGCGCATTTCGACGCCGAGATCATCCTCCATGAACTCGACGAACATATTGCGCCGCCAGTAATCGCTCGGCAGCATGCCCTGGCGCGACTTCCAGCCCTTGGTGAAGACCGGCCGTTCGCGATAGGTGAAGTCCATCTGCTTCAGCCAATGGGGAATCCACGCCGTCTCGTGCTCGACCGAGCCGACCTTGAGGCGCGGATAACGGTCGAAGACGCCGGCGAACAGCATTGCCGACAGCGAGTATCTGACCCAGTGGTCGGTGGTCGAGCGGCCGGCCCCGGTCAGCTCACCGACGTTTATCGTGAACTCGCAACCGGGAACCCCGGCGCGATTGGTCGCGATATGCATCAGGAGCGGCATCTCTGCGTCTTGCGCGGTCCACCACAGACGCTCGTAGACGGGATGCCGATAGGGCCGGTCCGGTAGCGGAGATACGGGGATGAACACGCCCACCAGCCCCAGCTTTTTGCACCGTTCGAGCTCCTGGCAGGCCTCGTCGACATCGTCGACGTTGAGCATGCCGATCCCCTTGAGGCGCTCGGGATAGGGTTTGCAGAAATCGGTGATCCAGTCGTTGTAGGCGCTGCAGATGGCCGACAGCAATTCGCTGTCCGGCAGGCGATACCAGAAGAGGCCTTGGCTCGGCTGGAGGCACGACCCCCAGACACCGTCTTCCTCGTTCTCCTTGATCATTGCGTGCGGATCGTAGCCGCCCTTTCGCACATCCTCCCAGATCCCGAGAAAATCGATCTGCGAGGGGTCTTCGAAACGCTGCCCGGCCTGCATGACGGCACCCAAAGTGCCGACCTGCATGTCGTTGATAACCCAGGCGTCGTATTCTCTGCCGGTCGGCGTTTTTCGGCGCTCCATCTTGGGCGCGCGGTCGCGGAACTTAGGCGCGATGCGGCCCGCATACATGTCCGGCGGCTCAACGATGTGCGAGTCCGCCGAGATCAGCTTGTACTCCGCCATCACAAATCTCCTCCCTTCCTACCAGCAGGCTGATGCCCAGCTCGGTGGAAACCGTATGGCGCTCCGGAAGAACAAGTCAAGGGAGCGAGCGGGCGGCAGACGGCCCGATACTTAGCGCTGCGGATGCGAGGTGCGCGGTTTCCGTCGTCTCCTCTGCGGCACTTGTGCGGTTCCCGCGGATTGACCAAAATCCGACCATCGAACGGGAGGTGGCCATGCGCCGAGTTGGACCGAATTCCTTTACCGAAATCTACTTTGCCGGCTGCAATCCGAGCTTTGTAGAGACCAGCGACGGCTATGTCATGATCGACTCGCCGCAGCAGCCGATCGACGCGGTGCGCTGGCGCGAGCGTATGGAAGACAAGGCGCCGATCCGCTATCTGATCAATACCGAGCCGCATGGCGATCACATTTCGGGCAACGCCTATTTCCCCAATGTGAAGGTCGTCGGGCAGGTCAAGCTTCAGGAATGCTTCGAGCGCTATCTCTACGCGTTTGGCTCGCTCGAGGAAAAACGCGAGCGCTTCAAGGAGAGCGATCCCGACAGTGTGTGGCTGGTCGGCCACCCGGATTACCCGGCGGCCAATCCGCCGACCCTGACCTTTACCGATACGCTGACCCTCAATGTCGGCAACCACACCTTCGACATCATCCATATGCCCGGCCACACCGCGCCGCAGACCTCGGTCCTGGTGCCTGAAGAAGGGGTCGTGTTCACCGGCGACAATGTCTTTCACAAATGCCGCAGCTGGCTCCAGGAATGCGATCCTTGGGAGTGGCTGACAGCGCTGAAGAGTATCGAAGCGCTCGATGTGGAGACGATCATACCGGGACATGGCGAACCCTGCAGCAAGGCCTATCTTAAAGAGCAAGGCCAAATCGTTGAAAATTGGGTCGGCTATATCGAGCGATTTGTCGATCGCGGCCTTACCCCCGACGAAATCCTGAAAGAGCCGCTCGAAGTAACTAGCCAGGATCCCTATCCGATCGGTCAGCGCCTCTTCATCCATAATGAGCGGCTGACGGGGATGATTGTCCGCAACCTCCACCAGCGTATCTTGGAGAAGAAGCAGCAGACCATCACCGGCTAAGGCTAAGGCGAGGCTCACCATGGCGGATCAAAGATGGACGATGCGCGGCGAATACATCGAAAGCTGCAACTGCGACTACCTCTGTCCGTGCATCTACACGAACCCGCAAGCTCCCGTGACTTACGACCATTGCGTCGCGGGATTGGTGTTCCGGATCGATGAAGGGAGCTGGGGCAGCACCGGGCTTGACGGGCTGAAATTTGCGCTGGTGATCCGATCCGGCAAGGTCATGGCGGACGGCAATTGGATTTTCGCCGGCGTCGTCGACGAGAGAGCAGACCCCGCACAGCGTCAGGCGCTCGCCGCAATCGTCGGCGGCGAAGCGGGCGGCCCACCCGCCTTTATCCGCGAAAATCTGGTGAGTGATTTTCGCGGCGTCGAATTCAAGCCGATCGAATTCACCGTGGATGGTCTAAAGCGCTCGACTGTGATTCCCGATGTTCTTTCCTTCGAGATCGAAGGCGTCGCGTCGCGAAACCGTAGCGGGGAACCCTTTTACATCGACAACACCGCGCACCCCGCAGGCCGACGCCTAGCGCTGGCGCGCGCCAAGCAAATCCATGTGCACGGTTTTGGCCTTGACCTCGATCTCGTGGGGAAGGGCAATAACGGCCATTTCGCGCCCTTCGCCTGGGCAGGCTAGCCGGACCTTCGGGGCAGCGAGCGGCGTTCCACCTGGAAGGTCGGCTGCCGTCTTGGCTTCGGGCGTGGGCTGAAGTCGCCAGCCGCTTCCTCGTTGTCGTTCTCGACTCGCGCTGCCAACCGAAGCGATGGACGTCGAGATCCAAGAGCCGGCCGCGACGGTTTCTTTGCTGCAGCCGGGCGCTCGCTGATCCGCACGTCGAGGTTGTAGCCGTCGAGCGCCATGCCGTTCATCGACTCGACGGCGCGCTTTGCGGCGCGCTCCGTCGCGATGTCGACAAAGCCATAGCGCAGCTTTTTTCCGGTCGCCGGATCACGGGCTACCGAAGCACTCAGCACGATCCCGAAAGAATCGAAGGCTTCCGCCAATTGGTCGTCGGGGAATTCCGGCGGCAAATTGGCAACAAAAACATTGCCCCGGAAATGCTGTGATCTCATCGGCTGTGCCTTCCCTGGCCCGCTTTTCCCATTGCAAACGCCGGGAGGGTGAATTCGGTCGCATGATTTCCGGAATGTAGACTTTGCACTGCTGGTTTGCAGGATTGAGCGAGTGGCTAATCGCCGCGGCATCTAAAGAGGCATGCTTTGAACGCAACATCGGAGGTCATCATGATCCCGCGTGAACGCTGCGCCTATTCCGCGATCGTCGATCGGCCGCCACTCATCTTGCCGGATCGCGCTAGGGTTGTAGTGTGGAGCATTGTCAACCTCGAGTTCTGGGACATATCGCGGCCGATGGCGCGCCAGGTATTGCCGGCGCCGACCGGGCAGGTGTTGCTGCCGGATGTGCCGAACTGGTCGTGGCACGAATACGGGATGCGGGTCGGCGTATGGCGGTTCTTCGAGCTATTCGCCCGGCTCGAGATCCGCCCGACCCTGTCGATCAATGGCCGGGTGTGTGAAGAGTACGAGCGCGTCGCACGGGCGGCGCGAGATGCTGGCTGGGAGTTCATGGGTCACGCTTGGGAGCAGATGCCGATCCACCGGGTCGAGGATCAGGCCGGAATGATCGCCAAATCACTCGATGCCCTCGAGCGGTTTGCGGGTGCCCGGCCGGTCGGCTGGCTTGGCCCGGGACTGACGGAAACCGAGGAGACGCCCGACCTGCTCGCCGCGGCGGGGATCAAATATATCGGCGACTGGGTCTACGACGACGAACCGGCGGAAATTCGCACCGCACATGGGCCGCTCGTCACCCTGCCTTATACGGTCGAGCTCAACGACATTCCGATGATGCTCGTGCAGCATCACGAGTCGGCTTATTTCACGCAGCGCTGCATCGACAGCTTCGAGCGACTCTATCGCGAAGGCGCCGAGCGCGCAAAGATCATGGCGATCGCGATACATCCGTATATCAGCGGGCAACCGCATCGGATCAAATACCTCGAAGCAGTCTACGATCACATCAATCGCTATGCCGGCGTCTTGCACTGGAATGGGGTCGAGATCCTGGACTGGTACAAGTCAGCGCAGGGAAGGGGTTGACCATGGCAGAACGCATCACGTTGCCGTCGGAGCGGCTCGATTATTCCGCCATCGGCCAGCGGCCAAAGCTCGCGCTACCTGATGGCGCGAGGCTGGTGGTCTGGGTGATCGTTAATGTCGAGGAGTGGGACCCCACCCAGCCCATGCCCCGGACGGTGCTGACGCCGCCCGCGGGCGGTTCACCGATGCCGGACATCCCGAACTGGGCCTGGCACGAATACGGCAATCGCGTCGGTTTCTGGCGGATGCTCGAGGTCCTCGACCGGCACAAGATCCGCGCCGTGCTCGCCGTCAATGGCTCAGCGATCGCGCGTTATGAGCCGATCGCAAGGGCCGCTCTCGATCGCGGCTGGGAGTTCATCGGGCACGGCTTCACCCAGAGAAACATGCAGACAGTCGCCGACGAACGCGACGACATCCGCAAGACCGCCGGGGCAATCCGCGCCTTCACCGGCAGGAGTCCGCGCGGCTGGCTCGGCCCCGGCCTGACCGAGACCTGGGAGACCCCGGACCTGCTAGTCGAAGAAGGTTACGATTATGTTTGCGACTGGGTGCTTGACGACGAGCCGGTCTTGCTCAAGACACGTGACAAGAAGATCGTCGCCATCCCCTACACGCAAGAGTGCAACGATGTGGCGATGATGCTGATCCAGCATCACAAGGCGAGCGAATATTACGACCGGGCTGTCGATCAGTTCGAGCAGCTCTATGACGACGCGGCCGGGTCGGCACGGATCATGGCTCTAGTGGTGCACCCCTACATCATGGGCGCGCCGCACCGCCTGAAATATTTCCGCAACGCCTTGACCCGCATCCGCGAGTACCCCGACGTCCTGTTCTGGACCGGCGAAGAAATCCTCGACTGGTACCTGGCACAATCCTAATCGCCGCGCCTCGCCTGCGGGGCACGGGGAGAAGACGGCGTCTATCATTGATCTCGTGGGCCCGCAACTCGGTGCCTAAGCTGTCGCCGCGCCGTCGACCGGCAACGCGGCGCCGGAGACGAACGAAGCTTCGTCGGAGATCAGGAACAAGGCGGCATTCGCGATCTCCTCGGGTTTCCCGGTACGGCCCATCGGGTTCTGGCGGCCGCGCTGTACGACGAGCGCTTCCTTGTCCTGGCCCGCAGTGCGCTGTTGGTCCGGCCGCGCGACAAAAACTCGCAACATCGGCGTGTCGATCGGGCCGGGACAGATCGCATTGACCCGGATCTTTTCCGGCGCCAGGCGCTTCGCGAGCGAGCGGACAAAACCGACGACCCCGAATTTGACCATCGAATAGACCGGGCTGAAGGCCGAGCCCTGAATGCCCGAGGTCGAGGCGGTGTAGAGCAGGCTGCCGCCGCCGCGCGCCCGGATCTCGGGGATCGCCGCTTCGGTTGTCACCAGGATAGTGCGCAGGTTGAGGTCGATCGCGATCTCGAAATCCGTCATCTCGATGCCCTCGATCGAAGCAGGGCCGGGATGGCCGACATGGTCCCATACGAAATCGAGGCCGCCGAAGGCGTTGGCGGTGCGCCGCACGATGCTGCGCGCGAAATCGTCCTGGCGCAGATCGCCGACGAGCCCGAGCGCCCGGCCGCCCGCTGCGGTGATCTCGCCGACCACCGCGTCGACCCCCGCCTGATCGATGTCGGCCACCCCAACCGCCGCTCCTTCGCGGGCAAACCGCATCGCTCCGGCACGACCCATCCCCGAGGCTGCCGCCGTGACAATTCCGACTTTACCTTCGAGCCGCATCTTTCCTCTCCTCTAGGCCGCGATCTCTTTGGTGTGGTAGAGCGCGTCCAATGCGCCGCCATACGCGTCGCGGATCGCGTGGCGCTTGAGCTTCAGGGTCGGCGTCATCTGGCCGTTGGCGATGGTAAAGGGCTCCGGCGCGAGAACAAAACGGCGAACGCGCTCGCTCGGCCCGAGGGTTTGGTTGACCCGGGCAACGGCGGCGCCGATCAACTTGCTAAAGCCGGGATCGGCGGAGAGTGCAGCCAGATCGGCGTTGGTGTCGTGCTCCGTGGCAAAAGCGGTCGCAAAGTCGGAATCTGGAACAACCAGGGCCACCAGATAGGGGCGGCGGTCGCCAAAGACCATCGCTTGGGCGATCTCTGGCTGCAGTGTCAGATAGCCTTCAATGCGCGCCGGCGAGATCATCTCGCCACCGGAATTCTTAATGAAGTCGCGTTTGCGATCGGTAATTCGCAGATAGCCATCACTGTCGATAACCCCGACATCGCCGGTATGCAGCCACCCGTCTTTGACAGCCTGTGCCGTCGCTTCGGGATCGTTCCAATAGCCCCTCATTACATTGTCGCCGGCGACCAGGATTTCGCCGTCCTCGGCGATGCGCACCTCAACCCCGTCAAGCGGCGGTCCGACGGTGTCGATCTTGATGCGCCCAGGCGTATTACACGTGATGACTGGGCCAGCTTCGGTTTGTCCGTAGCCTTGCAGCAGAGTGACACCGAGCGCCAAAAAGTATCTCCCGATTTCGGGATTTAAAGCCGCGCCGCCCGAGACCATTGCCTTGAGCCGACCGCCGAGCCGCTGACGCATTTTGGCGCGCACGACGCGTTCGAGAACCGGATCGAGAAGGCGCTCTGCGAGGCTCGGAGTTTGCGACATCAACCGCTTGCGGCCGACCGTCAAAGCTCGTTCGAATACCTTTTGCGACATACCCCCCTTGCGCTCGACCGCAAGCCTGATCCGCTGATGCAATGTTTCATAGAGCCTCGGGACGGCGGTCATGATCGTCGGGCGTGCTTCGAGCATGTTGGCGGCGAGCGTCTCGGCGCCCTCGGCAAAGTAGATCTGCGCGCCGATCGAGATCGGGAACATCTCGCCGGCGGTATGCTCGTAGGAGTGTGACAAAGGCAAAAAGCTCAGAAATACGTCGTCGCCGAGCCCCAGCAGCTCGAGCACACGATGGGCGCCGCGGCAGTTCGCCATGATGTTGCGGTGGGTCGTCATGACCCCCTTTGGGGTGCCGCCGGTCCCGGAGGTATAGATCAGGCACGCGATATCGTCGGGCTCGATCGTCGCAACAAGCGCATCGGTGTCATCCGCCGCCTCGCCGCCGCGGCTCAGCACGTCTTCCCAGGACAGGAGATCGACGGCACTCGCTTGGCCTGCCGCCGGCTCCATCGCGATGACCGTATGTACCGTGTCGACTTGGTTTGCTGCCGCAAGCACCCGAGCCGACAATGGTGACTTCGAGACGATGACCGCGCGCGCGCCGCTATTCGCGAAAACATGCCGATGATCTTCGACGGTATGGGTGACATAGGCCGGCACGGTGATCGCCCCGGCGCTCATAATCGCCAGGTCGGCAATGATCCATTCCGGCCGATTTTCGGAAACCAGCCCGATGCGCTCGCCGCGATTGATGCCCAACAATCTAAGGCCGAGCGAGAGTCGCCGGACGTCCCGCGCCGCTTCCATCCAGCTGATTGGCCGGTATCGTCCATCTCCTTTCGACCAGAGGAACGGTTTGTCTCCGAGCCGGCTCGCCTGTTCGAGGAACATCGCCGGCAGGCTGCGGCAGTTGTCGTAATCCATTATTCCCCCCGCCTCTGTGTGATCTTTCTAAGGCTTTCCGGCACCCGGCGGAATAGGCGTGGAGCCAGATCCGTGCTCGACGGCGCGCCCGGCATGCCGCATGATCATCGGGCTCCTCAGGTTGTCGTTGATGGACCGAAGCAACGCGAACGTTCTTGCTGCCTCGCTCGGCAAGCCGAAGTTGAGCGGCGTCATGTCTGCTTTGTTTGTCGCCCTGAGCGTACCCATACTCATCTTCATTTTGCTGTTTAGCTATTATGAGAACTCTGCTGAAATTGCCTCTATCCTCGACCAGGAAATTGCCAAGACCCGGCAACTCAGTGTCGATGACGCGGAAGACTTCATAAACCCTATCGCGAATACGCTCCGTCTAATCGCTGGGACGGCTTATGCCTGTGTGTCCGGT
>Ga0306920_100000196_pt1 | contig 70654 bp, 59 predicted proteins | sample flu12Cox44000170_FD_204666 | JGI IMG/M metagenome (GOLD analysis project Ga0306920, IMG submission 204666) | Lab enrichment of tropical soil microbial communities from Luquillo Experimental Forest, Puerto Rico - flux4day.12C.oxic.44.000.170 (v2)... | ecosystem: Environmental > Terrestrial >...
CCCGCCTGCGTTGACTCCGCGAGCGCGAGCTGCTCCTTCAGCCATCGATCCGGGCGTCGCCGCCCGCTCGGCCGCGCACGCGCCGCCGCCGTCCGCTCGCTGGAGAAGTCGAAACGGCGCAGTCGGCTGTGGCCGGCTGCGGTCGGGGTCACCTGCAGTATGGAGGCGCCGCCGCCCGCGATCTCGATCAGCTGGTTCGGCGCGATGAAACGCTGCTGCGGGAGCGGCGCCTCGAGCCATTGCTCGACCACGAGCTTCCAGTCAGCGGCGACCTCCTGCTCCGTCACGGCGCACGGTGCGAGTGCCGCGAACGCCTCCCAGGCGGAATCGTCCATGGTGGTTTCAGGTCCCGGGTCGGCCGCACGCGCGACACGTACCAGCAGCAGATGTCCGGCGCGCCGCAGCGGCAACGGTGCGAGGTCACCGGGAGTCGAGCCTTCCACCAGGCGGCCATCGAAGCCGTAGGTGAGGGAATGCGCCGTACAGTGAATGACGCTCTTGAAGTGTCCGCGGCGTGCGCTCACGAGGGCGTGTGGACGCCGGCGGCAGGCGTTGCGGAACGCGTGCAGGCGCCCGCGCTCGCCACGCACGACCAGCACGCGCTCACCGGCGACCTCGCCGCTCAGGTAATCACCGGCCGTGCGCAGCTCAGCCTCATGGCCGAGCACCTGCCACGCCGGCCGCAGCAGCTGCTCGCGCTCGGCGGCGAGCAGCGCCGGGTCGAGGTAGGCTCGTGGCGGCAGCCGGTCGGCCCCTGCGGCAGGTCGCCCGCGGCTCTCCGGCGCACTCGGCACGGCCTCGGTGAACTGGCCCGGAAAGATCGACTGCAGGTAACGGAGCGAGCGCGCCACCGCAACCGGGCGATCGATGTTCGCTTCGCTCTGGAAGGCAATCCCCTGCCAGAGCACCTCCAGCACGCCGATGAGCCCGAGCGCCACGGCGTCGGCGTCGAGATGGCCCGCACCGCTCACGGCGATCATGCGGCGCATGAGCTCGCGCATCAGCGCCGCAAACTCCTCGTCCTTCTGGCCGCAGATGTCCTGGTACTCCTGGCGCGCGCTCGCCTCGCCCCAGAACGCGTACCACACCGACACCTTGCGGGGGCTCGCGATCTCCGCGTCGAGGTAGAGATTGACCAGCAGCCGCAGCGCCTGCACGGGCGTGTCCTTCAGGCGCGCCACCGGGTCGAGCACCCGTTCGGCGAACTCGGCCGCCAGATGCTCGAGCGATGCCACCAGCATCGCCGCCTTGGAATCGAAGTAGAAGCGCACGATGCCCGGCGAGAGGTCGGCGAGCGCCACGACCTTCTCGACCGTGGTGTTCGAGGGGCCGTAGATGTGGAGCGCGGAGATGCAGGCGTCGATCAGCCGCTGCCGCTGGCGCTGGCGGATGCGCGAGCCACCGCCATGGTGCTCGCTCACCGCCACTCGGCCACCCGATGCCTGACTCACTCAATCTCCTTGCGGCGTCTGCGTGTTGGACCGGCACCCGCGCTGGCACCCCGCGCTGTACGACGCGCAAGTTTATCCCGCACAATACTCCGCAGGCACCGTCCGCACTTTAACTCATGAGACAAACCTGGGGTCCGGGCCGCTGGCTCATCATCCTGCCGCCGCTGCTGTTTCTGGTCGTTTTCTTTCTCGTCCCGTTCGCCTTCGCCTTCAAGATCAGCTTCGCCGAGGCCGCGCCGCACGTGCCGCCCTTCACCGATGTCATCTCCTTCACTCCCGACCATCACCTGCGCATCGCCATCAGCCTCGGCAACTATCGCTACCTGGTGACCGATGAGGTCTACGGCCTCGCCTACCTGTATTCGCTGCGCACCGCCTTCTTCTCCACGCTGATCTGTCTCGTGCTCGGCTATCCGATGGCCTACGCCATCGCGCGCGCACCAAAAGCGACGCAGGGGCTGCTGCTCCTCATCATCATGCTGCCGTTCTGGACCTCGTTCCTGCTGCGGGTCTACGCGCTGGAAGGCATCATCCGCGATAATGGCTTTCTCAACACCGCGCTGCTGCACCTCGGCCTCATCAGCCATCCGCTGCGCATCATGCGCACGAGTCTCGCGGTGTACATCGGCATCATCTACTCCTACCTGCCTTTCATGGTGCTGCCGCTGTTCGCGACGCTGGAAAAGCTCGATCCGACGCTGCTCGAGGCGTCGGCCGATCTCGGCAGCCCGCCGTGGCGGGGGTTCCTCGACGTCACCCTGCCACTGTCGCTCCCCGGGGTGATCGCCGGCTCCATGCTGGTATTCATCCCGGCGGTCGGGGAGTTCGTCATCCCCTCGCTCCTCGGCGGACCCAACACCCTCATGATCGGCCGCGTGCTGTGGGATGAGTTCTTCGGTAACCACGACTGGCCGGTGGCCGCCGCGGTGGCGATCGCGTTCCTGCTGCTGCTCGCCGGTCCCATTGCGATCTACCAGTACTACAACGTACGGCAGCTCGAGGCCTGAACCCCTGCATGGAGCAGCGCTCATCCATCGCCCTGCTGTCGGTACTGTTCCTCGGCATCGCGCTGCTGTACGTGCCGATCCTGGTGCTGATCGGCTATTCCTTCAACGCCTCGCCGCTGGTGAACGTGTGGGGCGGCTTCTCGATCGCCTGGTACGGTCAGCTGCTGCACAACCGCCAGTTGCTCGAGGCGGCGCTGCTGTCACTCGAGGTAGCCCTTGCCGCCTCGACTGGCGCGATCGTCCTCGGCACGCTCGCGGCCATCGCGCTGGTGCGCTTCGCGCGCTTCCCCGGGCGGCTGCTGCTCACCGGCATGGTGAATGCGCCGCTCGTCATGCCTGAGGTCATCACCGGCATCACGCAGCTGCTGCTGTTCGTCTCGATGGTGCAGCTCCTCGGCTGGCCGCACCGCGGCTTGACCACCATCGTGCTGTCGCACATCACCTTCTGCACCGCTTACGTCACCATCACCGTGCAGTCGCGCCTGCAGGGCGCCGACCGCTCGCTCGAGGAAGCGGCGCAGGACCTCGGCGCCACCCCAACGCGCGCCTTCGTCGAGATCACCCTGCCGATCATCGCCCCGGCGATCATCTCGAGCTGGCTGCTGTGTTTCACGCTGTCGCTCGATGACCTGGTGATCTCGAGCTTCGTCGCGGGCCCCGGCGCGAGCACGCTGCCGATGGTGATCTACTCCAAGGTGAAGCTCGGTGTGAGCCCCGACATCAACGCGCTCGCGAGTCTCATCGTCTGCGCGGTCGGGGTGTGCATCATCGCCGCACGCCTGCTCACGACTTTCGGCGAGCGGCGCCGGAGCCTGGAAACGGAGCGTCCTCCGCACTGAGGCGCGCTCGCGGCGGCCGCGCCGCCGCCGCCGTGCCGGCGCTGCGCAGCTCAGAGACCGGTCTTGATGCGCGTCCAGGTGCGCGTCCGCAACCGCTCGAGTGCGGGGCCGGCCTCCGCGGCATGGTAGAGCCGCGCTTCCACCGCCGGCGAGACATACACTGCGGGGTCGGCGAGAATCTGCGGATCGACATACGGATTCGCCGCGAGGTTGTCATTGGCGTAGTGGATGTCGTTCGTGACGTCGGCGATCACGCGCGGCTCGAGCATGTAGTTGAGGAATTTGTGCGCCGCGAGCGGATGCGGCGCGTCGGCGGGAATCAACCAGGCGTCGTAGGAGCCGTTGGCGCCCTCTTTCGGCACGGTGAAGGCGAGGGGGACGTCGACGCCCGCGGCGCGGGCACGGGCCCGCGAGGTTGCATAGTCCCCCGACCACGACATGGAGATGCAGAACTCGCCGTTGATGAGTCCGTTGAGGTACTCAGTCGAGTCGAAGGCCTTGATATACGGCCGCACGGCGAGCAGCAGCTTCTCGGCCTGCCGGTAATCCTCGGGCCGCTGGGTGTTCGGATCCAGATGCAGGTAGTTGAGTGCGAGCTGCAGCACGTCCTCGGCCGAATCGAGGAAGGTTACGCCGCAATCAGCGAAGTGACGGATGACCTCGGGTTTGAAGATCATGTCGAGGCTGTCGACCGGCGCGTTCGGCAGGCGCGCGCGGATCAGATCGATGTTGTAGGCGAAGCCGTTGACATGCCGCAGATACGGCACGGCGTGGCGGTTGCCCGGGTCCGCCTCGGCTTCGATGGCGAGTACGTGCGGGTCGAGGTTCTTCCAGTTCGGCAGCAGTGACTTGTCGAGCGGACGGTAGATGCCCGCCTTGATCTGGCGGCTGAAGTAGTCGGTGGAGGTGCTGACGACGTCGTAGCCGGCATCGCCCGCCATCATCTTGGCTTCGAGCGTCTCATCGGCGTCATAGGTGTCGTAGATCACCTTGATGCCGGTCGCGGCCTCGAAGTTGCCGACAGTGTCCTTGCCGATGTAGTCCGCCCAGTTGTAGATGCGCAGCTCTTTCTCTGCCGCGGCCGGGGTATTGCCGGAGCCGGTGCCGCAGGCGCTCAGAACCGCGGCGGCCGCCACGGCGGCCAGCGCCAGGGACTGCGCCGGCCACCGCACGGGCTCAGCCGTGTCGATCACGCGACCCTCGACCCCCTATAGCTTCACCATGATGTGGCGCACCACGGTGTAATCCTCGAGCGCGTACACCGACAGGTCCTTGCCGTAACCCGAGCGCTTGAAGCCCCCGTGCGGCATTTCACTCACCGTCGCAAAGTGCGTGTTGATCCAGGTAGCACCGAACTGCAGCTGTGCGGCGACCTGCATGGCACGCGAGATGTCCCGCGTCCACACCGAGGAGGCGAGCCCGTACTCGCTGTCGTTCGCCCAGCGGATCGCCTCCTCGGTATCGCTGAAAGGCGTCACCGATACCACGGGTCCAAACACCTCGCGCTGCACGATCTCATCGTCCTGGCGGGCGCCGGCAACCACCGTGGGCTCGTAGAAAAAGCCCGTGCCGGTACGTGCCTTGCCGCCCGTAGTGATCTCGGCGTGCCCCGATGCCGCGGCGCGCGACACCATCGCCGCGACGCGCTCGCGCTGGGTCTGCGAGATGAGCGGTCCCATCTCGACGCCCTCTTCCTGCTGCGCGCCGACACGAATGCTGCGCGCGGCGCTCGTCAGGTCGGCGACCAGTCGCTCGTAGATGCGCTTGCCGGCGTACAGCCGGCAAGCGGCGGTGCAGTCCTGCCCGGCGTTGTAGAACCCGAAGGTACGCACCCCGGAGACCACCGCCTCGAGGTCGGCGTCGTCGAACACGATGACCGGCGCCTTGCCACCGAGCTCGAGGTGCGTGCGCTTGAGGTTGCCGGCGGCGGCCGTCAGAACTTTCTGCCCGGTCGCCACCGAGCCTGTCAGCGACACCATGCGCACGCGCTCGTGGCTGACGAGCGCCGTGCCGACGGGCTCGCCGCGGCCACAGACGACGTTGACCACTCCCGCGGGCAGGATCTCGGCGAGCCGCGCGCCGAGCTTGAGCGTGGTGAGCGGGGTCATCTCGGAGGGCTTGATGACCTGGGTGTTGCCCGCGGCGATGGCGGGTGCGATCTTCCAGGCCGCCATCATGAGCGGGTAGTTCCACGGCGCGATCGAGCCGACGACGCCCACCGGGTCGCGGCGTATCAGGCTCGTGTGCCCCGGCAGGTATTCGGCGGCCGCGAGCCCCGAGGGACTGCGGCAAACGCCGGCGAAGAAGCGGAACACGTCCGCTATGGCGGGCATCTCGTCGTTGCGCGCCGCGGGCAGCGGTTTGCCGGTGTTGCGCGATTCGAGTGCCGCGTAGCCGTCGGCATCGGCTTCGATGTCCGCGGCGATCTGCAGCAGCGCCTGCGCCCGGTCCTTCGGCGCGGTGCGCGACCAGGCGGGGAACGCCGCCTCGGCTGCCCTCACCGCCTCCTCGACCTGTGATACCGACGCTCCGGGGACGCTGGCGATCTCGGCGCCGGTTGCGGCATCGAGCACCGCTTCCGCCGCTCCCTCGCCCGTGACGAGCCGCCCGCCGATCAACAGTTTCGTGTTCATGCCACTCTCCTGCGGTAGGGGACCGCGGCCGGCGTGCCCGCGCGCTCGAAGCGTGCGGTGTGCCTGCTTGCCGGGCGCGGGCTGCGCTTATATTATTACGGCCATAATATTAACTCGCGATGTGCGCTCTTGCGACGAGGATCGCCATGAACTCCGACGTCATCATCACCTGCGCCATCACCGGCGATGACACCAAGGTTACCAAGAGTCCGCACTGCCCGATAACACCCGAGCAGATCGCGGCTTCGGCGGTCGAAGCGGCGCGCGCCGGTGCGGCGATCGTCCACATCCACGTACGCGATCCCGAGACGGGCGCCTTCAGCATGGCGACCCGCCACTACCGCGAGGTCGTCAAGCGCATCCGCGAGAGCGGCGTCGATGTGCTCGTGAATCTCACCTGTGGCATGGGCGGCTACATCGTCATCGGCAAGGAGGGGCTCAAGGACACCCCGGCGCCGGGCACCGACTTCGTGACCCAGAGAGAGCGCATGCGTCACGTGATCGAGCTGTGCGAGGAGGGCCGGTACCGGCCCGAGATCGCCACACTCGACTGCGGCACACTCAATTTCGGCGACGGCAACCGTGCCTACATCTCGACCCCCGACTACTGCCGCGAGGGCGCCGGCATCCTGCGCGAGCTCGGGGTAAAGGTGGAGCTCGAGGTATTCGACACCGGGAACCTGTGGTTCGTGAAGCAGATGATCAAGGAAGGCCTGATCCCCGGCCCCGCCATGATCCAGCTCTGCACCGGTATTCCCTGGGGTGTGCCGGCCGATGTCGGCCACCTGCTGGCCATGGTGAATTACCTGCCGCCCGACTGTATCTGGACCTCCTTCGCCGTGAGCCGCATGCAGATGCCGTGGGTGGCGCAGTCGATACTGCTCGGCGGCAATGTGCGCGTCGGGCTCGAGGACAACCTGTACCTTTCCAAAGGGGTTTACGCGAGCAACGCGCAGCTCGTCGAGAAGGCGCGCACCATCATCGAGGCCATGGGGGCACGCATCCTCACCCCGGCACAGACACGCGAGCGGCTGAAGCTCTCCTGAACGTGGCGGGCGTCCCCATCCATGAGACCGCGATCCTGCCGGAGTGGATCGACTTCAACGGTCATCTGCGCGATGGCTACTACGGCCTCATCGTAAGTTTCGCCATCGATGCGCTGATGGACCGCGTTGGCCTCGACACCGCCTACCGCGCCCGCACCGGCTGCACGCTCTATACACTCGAGATGCACCTGCACTATCTGCACGAGGTGCATCGCTCCGACACCGTCGCCGTCTCGGTGCGGATCGAGGGCGCCGATCACAAGCGCATCCATGCAACTTTCGAGATGCGCCGCGTCGGCGAGCCCGGTGTAGCGGCGAGCGCCGAAGTGATGCTGCTGCACGTGCAGCAGACGAGCGCCAAGGTCGCGGCGGCGCCCTTCCCGCCCGAGGTGAGCGCGGCTGTCGCTGAGCTGCAGGCGGCGAGCGTCGCGCTGCCGGCCGAAGGACCGGGCTCGCGGCGCATGGGGCTGCGGCCGTCGACCGGCCCATGAGCCAGCGCGGCTTGCAGCGTCTGCTCGCGCCGCGGAGCCTGGCACTGATCGGCGGCGACTGGGCCGACGCCGCACTCGCTGCGACGCACGTGATCGGTTACACGGGCGACGTGTGGCGCATCCATCCCACTCGCCCCTCCTCTGCGACTCAACATTACTTCCGCTCGGTCGATGAGCTGCCGGCCGTGCCCGATGCTGCCTTTGTCGCGGCCCCTGCCCGCGAGGTGCCGGCGATCGTCGCGGCGCTCGCGCGGCGCGGCGCGGGCGGCTTCGTGTGCTTCGCGGCGGGCTTCTCCGAGACCGCCACCCCGGAGGGGCAGCGCCTCACGGAGGAGCTCGTTGCGAGCGCCGGCGAGCTGCCCTTCCTCGGCCCCAACTGTTACGGCTTCGTCAACTTCTTCGACGCCGCGGCGCTGTGGCCCGACCAGGTGGTCGGGCGGCGGCGCGACCGCGGCGTGGCACTCATCTGCCAGAGCGGCACCATCGCGCTCGATCTGCTCTACAACGACCGCTCGGTGCCGATCGGCTGCGCGCTGAGTGTCGGCAATCAGACACGTCTCGCAGCCGCGGAGCTGATCGAATACTTCGTCGCCGATGAGCGCGTGACCGCCATCGGGATGTATCTCGAGGGCATACGCGATACGACGCGCTTCGCGCACGCCGTCGCGCGCGCGCGCGCGGCCGGCAAGCCGATCGCCTTGATCAAGACCGGTCGCACGGCGGCCTCGACCGAGGCGGCGCGCTCGCATACCGGCTCACTCGCCGGCGCGGATGCCGCCTTCGACGCCTTCTGCGCCCAGGCGGGGGTCGCACGCTGCGAGTCGCTCGCAACGCTGTGCGAGACGCTGAAGATCTTCCACTGCGGCGGACCGCTCGCCGGACGGCGCATCCTCGCGATGGGCGCTTCGGGCGGCGACACCGGCATGGCCGCCGATGCCGCCCGGCATCTCGGGCTCGAGTTTCCACCCGTGCCGCCGGCCGCGGCTGCCACTCTGCAGCAGATTCTCACCGAGCGTGTGCACATCTCCAACCCGTTCGATTTCCACTCGCACGCCTGGTTCGACTATCCGCGTCAGCGCGAGATGTTCAACGTCGCGCTGCGCGCCGGTTACGACGCAGTCGGCTTTCTGCTCGACTGCCCGCCCGCTGGCGCCGACGACTCGACCTACGTGCGCGTGATCGAGCAGTTCGCGGCGGCGGTGCCCGGGGCGGCCGCACGCGCGGCCCTGGTCTCCTCGCTCCCGGAATCCCTCGGCAGCGCGATCCGCGAGCAGTGTCTCGCAGCCGGCATCGTCCCGCTCCAGGGTCAACGCGAAGCGCTCGAGGCGCTCGATCTGGCGGGCGCCGTCGGCGAGGCCTGGAAGCGCGGTGCGGCGCCCGAGCTGCAGAAGCCACGCGGGCCGCGGGCCACGCCCGACGCGGCCCACTCGCTCCCCGAGCACGAGGCCAAGCAGGCACTTGCCGCCTACGGCGTGCCGGTGCCGCGCTCGCGGCTCATTGCCCCGGGTGAGGCCGCTGAAGCCGCGGCCGCGCTCGGCTTCCCGGTGGTGATCAAGGCGGCGGGCGCCGCATTCGAGCACAAGTCGGATGTCGGAGGCGTGGCGCTCAACGTGCGCAGTGCCGCAGAGGCGACTGCCGCCGCACAACGCCTGGCGCCCCTGTCGCCGAACCTGCTCGTCGAGCAAATGATTACCGATGGCGTCGCGGAAGTGCTGGTCGGCATGCGCGTCGACCCGCAGTTTGGGCTGCTGCTGGTGCTCGGCGCAGGCGGAGTGCTGACGGAGCTTCTGCGCGACACCGTGACGCTCCTGCCGCCCTTCACCGCAGCGGGCATCACGGCAGCGCTTGCGCGGCTGAAAGCAGCGCCGCTGCTCGCCGGGTTCCGCGGCCGGCCCGTCGCGGATGTTCCGGCGCTGGTCGAGACGGCCCTCCGCTGCACACGCTACGCTCTCGAGAACATCGAGCGTCTCGCCGAGCTCGACCTGAACCCCGTCATCGTCCGTCCCAGAGGTCAGGGCGCGGTGGCGGTCGATGCACTGATCCGGCTGGTGTAAGGAGCAGCGACATGTCCGATGGCATCAGGACGGCAACGCAAGGCGCGATTCTCGAGATCACGATCGATCGGCCCAAGGCGAACGCAATCGACCTCGCCGCCAGCCGGCGCTTGAACGCCGTTTTCAGCGAATTTCGCGACAACCCGGCGCTGCGCGTGGCGATCGTCACGGGCGCCGGCGACCGCTTCTTCTCGCCCGGCTGGGACCTGAAAGCCGCCGCCGGCGGCGAGGAATCCAATGAGGATTGGGGCGTCGGCGGATTCGGTGGCCTCAACTACCCGCGCAACCTCGACAAGCCGCTCATCGCCGCCGTCAACGGCATCGCCTGCGGGGGCGGCTTCGAGATCGTGCTCGGGACGGACATCATCGTGATGGAAGAGCACGCGCGGTTCGCGCTGCCGGAGATCAATGTCGGCGTGCTGGCGGATGCCGGCACCATCAAGCTGCGGCGGCGCATCCCGTACCACGTCGCGGTCGAGTTCCTGATGACCGGGCGCTGGATGGACGCCGCAGAAGCGAAGCACTGGGGGCTCGCCAACCACGTGGTGCCGAAGGGCCAGGGTCTCGCCAAGGCGCGCGAGATCGCGCAACAGCTCGCTGAGGGTCCGCCGCTGCTGTTCCCCGCGATCAAACAGCTGTTGCGGCACACGGAGATGGTCGCCGAGCATCCGGCATTCGAGCTCCATGACAGCCTGGATGCGGTGCAGAGGGTCATCCGCTCGGAAGACCTGAAGGAAGGCACCCGCGCCTTCGCGGAGAAACGCAAGCCGGTGTGGAAAGGGAAGTGACCCTCAGCCGCCGAGCGGCCGCAAGAGCGCCCGCGAGATGATGTGACGCTGCACCTCACTGGTACCGTCCCAGATGCGCTCGATGCGGGCATCGCGCCAGATGCGCTCGAGGGGCAGATCGCTCATCAAGCCCATGCCACCGTGGATCTGCAGCGCCTCATCCGCCACCATGGCCAGCATCTCGCTCGCCTTGAGCTTCGCGATCGCCATATCCATGTCGGTCGCATGCCCCTGGCTGAGCTTCCAGGCCGCTTCGAGTGTCAGCAGCTCCGCGGCACGCAGCTCGACCGCCATGTCGGCGAGCTTGAACGACACCCCCTGAAATTTGCCGATCTGCTGTCCGAACTGCATGCGATCGACCGCCCACTGCCTGGCGCACTCCAGCGCCCGCTCGGCCCGGCCGAGGCAGTTGGCCGCCACCATCAGGCGCGTCGCCCCGAGCCACGTGTTGGCCACCTCGAATCCGCGGTGCAGTTCGCCGAGCACCGCTTCCGCTGGGACGCGGCAATCGCTGAACTGCAGGATGCTGTTGTTGTAGCCGCGGTGTGAGACGTTCTGGTAGCCGGGGAGCACCTCGAGACCCGGTGTGCCCTTGTCGATGAGAAAGGCGGTGATCCGCTTGCGCTTGCCGCGGGGCGATTCTTCTTCGCCGCTGGCGGCAAACAGGATGACGAAGTCGGCGTGATCGGCATGGCTGATGAAGTGCTTGGTGCCGTTGATGATGAAGTCGCCGCCGCGCTGAACCGCGCTGGTCTTCATGCCGCGCAGGTCCGAGCCCGCCTGCGGCTCGGTCATCGCCAGGCACTCGACGCGCTCGCCGCGCACGGCCGGCAGCAGATAGCGCTCGCGCTGCGCACCCTGACAGGCGAGCAGGATGTTGGACGGGCGTGCCACGCAGGTGTATTGCAGCGCGTAGCTGGTGTGGCCGAGCTCCTTTTCGTACAGCACCCAGCTCACCCCATCGAGCCCGGCGCCGCCAACCTCGGTCGGCATGTTGGCGGCGTACAGTCCGGCGGCGATGGCCTTGGCCCTGAGCGGCCGCCACAGCTCCTCGCGCAGCACCCCGCTCGATTCGACCTCGCGCTCGTGCGGCACGAGCTCCTGACGCACGAAATCGCGCGTGGTCTTGACGATCAGTTGCTGTTCTTCGCTGAGGCTAAAGTCCATTACGGGCTCCCCGTGGCGTCGTATTGGCTGGCAGTCTCTGGAGGGCGTGGGCGACGGCCGCGCACTGCCGCGGTGCCGGGGCCGCCGCTCGCCCAGGCGTGCAGCAGCTCCAGTTGCAGCCGCAACTGTTCGACCTGGCGTGCGGCCGGCCACTCGGTGCGACTCGCCACGGTGCTCGCCGTGACGCCGTTGATGAAGGTCATCACCGAGCGCAACAGCTGGTCACGCGTCGCGGCCGGCCACGTGTCCCATTGGCTCCAGCCGCGCGCCAGGCAGCGCTCGAACAACCGCAGATATTCACGGTGCAGCCAGGCATTCACGCGCTTCAGGCGCTTATCGGCCGGCACCTGTCCCCAGAAAGCCATCCACACTGCGCATTCCATGTATCGCGTCTGATCGAGCGGCAGCGCTTCGCTCAGCAGCGTCAGGAGGTCGGCGGCACCGTCGGCCTGTGCGAGGCGCTCCTCGATGCGGCGCAGGATCAGCCGCAGTGCGGCGACGATGATGTCCTGCTTGGTGTCGAAGTAATGGGCAACCATCCCGGTGGTGCAGCCGGCCGCGCGCGCGATGCGCACGATGGTCGCCTGCTCGAAACCGTACTGCGCTACCACGCGGCAGGCGATGAGTGCGATCTCATCCCGCCGCTGCTCGTGATCGACGATCTTGGGCATCGTGTCAGCGCGTCCCGGCCTGGATGGCCGCAAGGCGTCCGCGCACCGCCGCGTCCATCGGCTCCACCTTGCCGACCGTCGTGTTGACGTGCAGGTAGAGCTGCTCGGCGGTCGCGGCGAGGGCGTCGTCACGCGTGCGGTGCAGGTTGTGGAGGAGCCGCACGCGCTTCTCATCGACCTCGAGCACGCGGCTCGTCACGTACAGCCGCTCCTGCGATCGTGCCTCGGCCTTGTGCACCAGGTGCGATTCCACGGTATAGAGCGCGTAGCCCGCGCGCCGGTAGGCGTCATCGATCCCCGCGTACCTGAAGAGCGCATCGGTCGCGTCGCCGAATACCTGCAGGTAGCGCGAATCGGTCATGTGACCGTTGTAGTCGATCCATTCGGGCCGCACGTGCGTCTCGAGGAGCCGCAGCGGGCCGACGCCACCTCCTGCCGCGCTGGTCGCCGCCGCAGCGGCAATGCGTGGGCGCGCCTGCGCGGCGGCCGCCTCGTAGAGCCGCTCCTCGAGGGCACGCAGCGTCGCCCCGGCGCCGATGTTGTATTCGCGCAGCACCTGCTGAATGGCGACCAGGTAATCATCACGCAGCCGCTCGAGCTCGCGGATCGAGCGTCCCGCGGCCTGCGCCTGCGTGCCCGCGACCATCTTGTCGATCAGCGCCTCGGTGAGCTCGGGAGCTTCGAGCTTGGTCCAGGGCCACTTCAGGCACGGCCCGAACTGCCGCAGCATGTGCCGCATGCCCGTCTCGCCGCCCGCCAGGTGGTAGATGAGATTGGTGCCCATGCCGGCCCAGCGCAGGCCCGGTCCGTAGACGATCGAGTCATCGAGCTCACCGGTGGTGGCGACGTCATCGTTCACGAGGTGCAGGATCTCGCGCCACAGTGCCTCCTGCAGCCGGTCGGTGAGGTGGCCGGGCACCTCGCGGCGCACGCGCAGGGGGTGCATGCCGATGTAGGTGAAGAAGCGTGCCGCCGCATCGAGCGCCGCCGCGGCGGTCTGGCGACCGCCAACGAGCTCCACGAGCGGCAGCAGGTATACGGGGTTGAAAGGGTGTGCGACCAGCAGCCGCTCGGGCGCGACCAGGTCGCGCTGCAGCTCGCTGGGCGTGAGACCCGAGGTACTGGAGGCGATCACGACGTCCGCCGGCGCGTGACGGCTGACATCGGCCAGCACCCGCTGTTTGAGCTCGAGCTGCTCGGGGATGTTCTCCTGGATGAAGTCCACCTGGCGCGCCATGGCATGCATGTCGGTCGTGAAGGTGAGACGCCCCTTCGGCGGCAGCGGTGCAAAGGTAAGCCGCGCGAGAGCGCCCTCGGCGTTTGCGACCGCACCGCGCAACCACTCTTCCATCTCGGGCTTGACGTCCGCCGCCACCACATCGATGCCGAAGTGCAACGCACGCGCCGCCCAGCCGCCGCCGATGACGCCCGTGCCCAGAAGTCCCAGCGTGCGCACCTGCCTCATGATGATGTTCCGGCTCTCCGCGTGTGACGCCGCGCGCTGCGTAGCGGCAGCGGCGCCGGCCTTTTTTAATGTCGTCGTAATAATATAACAGAGCGGCGGGGCGTGCGCGCCTGACGCACCGCGCCATGGGAGCCGCAGCGAGGGCCCTTGAGCGCCGGCTTCGATTTGCCGGACAATAGGAACTCGACCGCAAGAAGCGGGAGGCATCATGAGTCTGTTAGATGGAGTGTTGGGCGGCGTCGTCGGCGGTGGGATGACCACGGTGGTCAACTCGTTCATTCAGCAGCACGGTGGCGTCCAGGGGATCATCGCGCAGTTCGAGAAACAGGGATTGGGCGCCACCGTGCAATCGTGGGTCGGCAACGGAGCGAACCAGCCGATCTCGGCGGATCAGGTGCACCAGGTGTTCGGCAGCGGCATGATCGCTCAGATAGCCGAGAAGGCGGGCATGAACCCGCAGGATCTGGCGCAGAAGCTCTCGCAGGTCCTGCCGGGCGCGATCGACAAGCTGACGCCCGACGGCAAGGTGCCCCCCAAGAGCGCCTAGCGGCTCGCCGCTGACGGATGGGGCGCGTCGCGCGCGGCGCCCGCGCGGGGCGCACGGGCGGCTGCGCGCGTTCGCCTCAGGCGCGTGCCCGTTTCGGCAGGTTCTCGGCGCAAAAGCGTCGCAGCCGGGCACAGGCCGCATCGAGCGTCGCCCCCTCGGTGGCGAAACAGACGCGCACGCAGCGCTCAGTGGCGCGGCCAAAGGCCGCACCGTCCATGACCGAGACGCGCTGCGTCGCATACAGGGCACGCACGAATTCCGCCCCCGTGAGTCCGGTTCCGCTCACATCGATCAGCATGAACATTCCGGCTTCCGGCGGCAGCGGCCGCAGGCCCGCGATGCCGGCGATGCCGGCTGCAAAGCGCGCCTGACGCGCGCTGCAATAATCGCGCACGCGAGCCTCGGCATCGGCGGCGAGGTCGAGCGCGGTGAGCGCGGCTTCCTGGATGAACCCGGGCAACCCGAACAGCATGGCCATGGCGACATGCTCCGCGTGTTCGGCGAGCTCGCGCGGTCCGACCAGCCATCCGGCGCGCCAGCCCGTCATGGCGTGCGACTTCGAGAGGCTGCCGAGAGTTACCACCTGATCGGGAAGGCGAGCGGCCAGGCCCGGCACCCTCCCCGCCGGCGCCAGGCCCGCGTACACCTCATCCGCGATCAACCACAGATCGTGACGGCGCGCCAGCTCGGCGATGACGCCGAGCTCCGGCTCGTTGAGCACGACGCCGCTCGGGTTGTTGGGACTCGCCCACAGGATCGCGCGCGTGCGGGGTCCGATGAGATCGGCGAGCGCCGCCACATCGGGCCGGCAAGCCGCGGTCGCCGGTGCGCGCACCAGTCGCGCCCCCGACACCTCGATCGCCGCCGGGTAGGTCGGATAGAGCGGTTCGAACGTCACCACTTCATCGCCCGGACCCGCCAGGCACAATGAGCTCACGAAGAGTGCGTTCTGCGCGCCGGCGAGATAGACGACGTTCTCTGCACCGACTACCTGGCCGCACCGCGCGGCGTGTGTACGCGCGATCGCTTCGCGTACCGCGAGGCGCCCGGCCGCCGCCACGTAATGCGTGTCGCCGCTGCGCAGTGCTGCAATGGCCCGCTCGACGACCGGCCCGGGCGTCTCCAGGTCCGGGTCGCCGACACTCAGGATGATCACGTCTTCGCCGCGCTCGCGCGCGGCGACCGCCTCGTAGTGAGTGAGCCAGGCGTCGGCACCTTCGCCGCGGACACGCTCGACCAGTGCTGAGAACCTCACGTACTTACTGTGCCGTGGCGGGTGCTAACATTTCAAGCGCATGAACGCAGCTCCGTGGACCGTTGGACGTTACGTCGTCGAGACACTCGCCGCGAACGGCATCGACACGGTGTTCGGCATCCCGGGTGTGCACAACATAGAGCTGTATCGCGGCCTCGAGGTGGCGCGCGTGCGGCACGTACTGGTGCGGCACGAGCAGAACGCCGTTTTCGCAGCCGACGGCTACGCGCGCGCGAGCGGCCAACCGGCGGCCGCATTCGTGATCTCCGGACCCGGGGTGAGCAACGCTCTCACCGCCCTCGCCCAGGCCTGGTCGGACTCGGTGCCGCTGCTGCTGGTGGCGAGCGCACCGGTGCGCGCATCACTCGGGCGCGCCTGGGGCGTGCTGCACGAGTTGCCCGACCAACGTGCGCTGGTCGCCGGTGTCACCGCCTTCGCCGGCAGTGCGCGCACGGACAGACAGCTGCAGGAGCAGCTCCGCGGAGCGTTCGCGGCAATGCGCGGCGCGCGGCCGCGGCCCGCCTACCTCGACATCCCACTCGATCTTCTCGCCGAGCCGACGTCGCTCCGGCCGGAGGTGTTTCCACGTGCGGCACCCCTGCCGGCACCGCCGCATCGCGCGCTCGAGGAGGCCATCACGCTGCTCGCGGCGGCGGAGCGTCCGCTCTTCATCAGCGGCGGCGGAGCACGCCAGGCCGGCGCAGCGCTTCGTCAGCTGGTCGAGTCGCTCGATGCGTACCTCGTCACGACCGTCGCCGGCAAGGGCGTCGTGGCCGAGAGCCATCCCGCGAGTCTCGGGGTGAGCCTGCCCTACGCGCCGACCCAGGAGTGCGTCGCCGCGGCCGATGTGGTGGTCGCGGCCGGCACCGAGCTGTCCGAGACCGACATCTACACCACCACGCGTCTCCCGATGAGCGGCCGGCTGGTGCGCATCGACGTCGACGAACAGAAGCTCCGCGATCACTACGTGGCGCCGGTCACGCTGCAAGGTGATGCGGCGGCGGCCCTGCAGCTGCTCGCCGAGGGGATTGCCGCTCAAATGGACATCGCCTCGCGAGAGACCGCGGCCACCCGCCGCGGCTGGCGCGCGGCCGCCGGCGATGGCGCAGCGTATCGCGCCCGAATCGACGCACAGCTCGAATCCACCGCGGCGCCGGCGCTGGCGGCGCTGCGCGCGTTGCGCACGAGCCTCCCGGCCGACGGTGTGGTTTTCAGCGACATGACCCAGATCGCCTACCTCGGCAACTATGCCTTCCCTGCCGAGCGTCCGGGTGTCTGGTTCCATCCCTCCGGCTACGGTGCGCTCGGCTTCGCGCTGCCGGCTGCGATCGGTGCGCGCATTGCACAGCCGCAGCGCCCGATCGTCGCCCTGGCCGGGGATTTCGGCACGCAATTCACGCTGCAGGAGATCACGACCGCCGTCGAGCTCGATCTCACCCTGCCGCTCATCGTGTGGAACAACAGCGCACTCGGCCAGATTCGCGACGACATGTGCGCCGCCGGTATCACACCGATCGGCGTCGTGGCGCGCAACCCGGACTTCGTTGCGCTCGCCCACGCGTGCGGCGCAGCGGGCGTGCGGGTGCCCGATGCCGCAGCGCTGGCTGAGGCACTGCAGCGCGCTTTGGCGCGGCCGGGTCCCACGCTCCTCGAAGTGAACGCCAGCGACTTCCGCGGCCCGTGAGCGCCGCGCCATCGATCCATAAATAAGCGTCCCCTCCACCCCTGCGATATCGTAGGATTTCACCTACAGACGGTGAGGGGGATGGCGTACGCTACATAAACCGCGGACCCGGTAGTGTGCGCATAACGGCAGACCCGATTGAGGAGGCTCAATGGCGCGGGTACTGATCGCCGACGATCACGCAATGATTCGCGCGGGACTGCGCCGCTGGCTGGAGCAGGACCGTTCGGTGGAAGCGGTCGCGGAAGCGGGCAGCGGGGCAGAGACCCTGCAGCAGCTGCGCGATGGCTCCTGGGATCTTGTGGTTCTCGATATCAACATGCCTGACCGGAGCGGCATCGACATCCTGCGCCACATCCGCTCGGGCCACCCACAGACGCGGGTGCTGGTGATCAGCGGCTTCTCCGAGAAGCAATACGCGATCTACGCCCTTCGGGCGGGAGCCTCCGGCTACCTTGCCAAGGACCAGGCGCCCGAGGAATTCATGCGCGCGGTCCACACGGTGCTCGCGGGCCGTCGCTTCGCCAGCGCCGCCTTGACCGAGATGCTGGTGAACGCGCTCGATGAGCCGGCCGATCGGCCCTTGCACGCATCGCTGTCCCAGCGCGAATTCCAGATCCTGTGCAAGCTTGCAGTCGGGCGCAGCGTGTCCGAGATTGCCCAGGAGCTGTGCATCAGCGTGAAGACCGTCAGCACCTACCGCGCGCGGGTGCTCGAGAAAATGCACCTCGAAACCAACGCCGACCTCACGACGTACGCATTACGCAACGGGCTGGTGCAGTAGCTCGAACGTGAGCAGTCGGCAAACGCTGACAAATCGAGGCGGCGGTTACCGGCATCTGTCGGATGCCATGCCAGTACACTCGGACTGACGGGTTGCGGTCGCGGCATCGACCGTCGGAACCGTCGCCACATAACATATGACCGCCGCATAGTCAGATGCACAACGGGCCTTCACTGCGAGTGTTGCTGGCGGAGGATTCCACCCTGCTGGCCGCGCGCCTGACGGAGCTCATTCGCCGCCTGCCGGATGTGGAGCTGGTCGCCACGGTGGACTCCGAAGCGGATGCCTTGAGCCACGTCGCAGCCGAGACCCCCGACGTGCTGATCCTCGACCTGCACCTGCGCAGTGGCTCGGGGTTCGGCGTGTTGCGCGCTCTGGCGCGCTCGCGCGCCGGCCGCCGCCCGAAGATCGTGATCCTGACGAATTTCGGTCTGCCCGAATACCGCCGTGAGGCAGAAGCCTTCGGAGTGGAGGCTTTCCTCGATAAGTCCCGTGACTACTTTCGCCTGCCCTCGCTGCTGACCGATTTTGCCCGCGACCGCGCCGAGCCGCGCCACTAAGCGCCGGTCCCGTATACCGCCGGAGTCTCCTCGAGCACCCGCTCGAGCGGCAGACGAACCTCGATCTCGGTACCGCCGGATGCCGGCCGCCGCACCTGCCAGTGCCCTCCAAGACCCGCCGCCCGCTGGCGCATCGCCGCCAGCCCGTGAGAGCGCAGCGCGCGTAACCGCTCGAGCGGCAGCCCGACTCCATCGTCGCGGATGCGGAGCATCAGCCAGGGCGCACGTGGCTCGACCGTGACCTCGACCCGCTGCGCGCGCGCGTGCTTGACGATGTTGGTGAGTGCTTCCTGCACGATGCGAAATACCGTGATGGACGACTCCGGTGTGAGATGCAGCTCCTCGTTCGGGTAGCGCTCGATGCAGCGGATGCCAGCGCGTCCGCAGGCATCGGCGACCTGCGAGCGCAGTGCCGGGAACAGCCCGAGATTGTCGAGCAGCGAGGGCCGCAGGTTCTCGACCACCCGACGCTTGACGTCGACCCCCGACTGGAGCGCTTCGTGCACGCGCCGGAAATGCGACTGTACCTCGGGATCCGGCGACTTCAGCCGTTCCTCGATCCATGAGACATCCATGCGCGCCGCGACCAGCAGCCCACCGAGCTCATCGTGCAGCTCGCGCGACAGCGCAGACTTCTCCTGCTCGGCGAGCGACTGCAGGTGCGTCGACAGCTCGGACAGCTCCTCGGTGCGCTGCTCCACCAGCTGCTCGAGCTCGGCGTGTCGCTGTGCGAGCTCCGAGGCCTCGCGTTCCCTGAAGCGCAGCTGTCGCATCACGAGTCGGCTGAGCATCAGAACCAGCCCGATGCTGGCAGCGAGTGCCGCAACCTGCGTCGCGAGACTCACCCAGCGGCGCGTCTGCCAGGACGCGCTCGCCTGCAGGATATTGGCAGTCTCGGACTTTTCGATGCTGCGCACCCGGTCATCGATGCGTCGCATGGTGAGCACGCCCACGTCGGTGCGCATGAGCTCGAGCGCCGCCGCGCGGCCGCGCGTGCGATAGGCCTCGAGGGTGTCGCGCATCTCCTCGAACTTCGCATTGACCAGCTTTTCCACCTCCGCGACGTCCGCGCGTACCGTGGGCGTTGCAGAGGCGAAGGCCTGTTCCAGACGGCTGAGCGCCTGGGGAAGATTTCCGGACGCTTCCTGAAACGGCATGAGGTAGGTGGGACTGTCGGTCAGGATATAGCCGCGCTGGCTGCTTTCGGCCTGGCGTACGAGCTGCCAGACGTCCGCGAGGGCGACCTGGCGCTGCGCCGCATGCTGCACATGGCGGCTGGCGTCTTCCAGACGTCGCTGACCGGATTCGGCCGCAACGAATAACCCGAGCACCGCCGCGAGCAGCAGCGCCACCAACACGACCTGGCGGGCGTTCGAGCTCATCACTCCGCGGATGATACCGTGATCGTGCCCGCAGGGCGTCTGCTGCGCCCGGCGGCGAAACGAAGTGCTGCGAACTCAACACGCTCGATCGCGGGCGCGCAGCCGACATGGCAGCTGCAGTCACGCCGAAGCCGTAGGAGTGGCCCTACGTCAACGATGGCGGGCAGCCGACGGCCGGGCGCGCACTTTACCGGCGCCGTAGCCGGCGGCCCTATCGGTATCTTTGCCCGCGCTGTCTGGGGTAGTGGAGGAGTCCACGCAATGGAATTGGCATCGGTCGTCCAGACATCGGCCGTCCGTTCCGGCCGTGCCGCTGTATCAGTCGCTCGCAGCCTCGAGGTCGCCAGTCAGTTGCGCGCCGCCATCCTCGAGGGCGATGACGGCCGTATCGCGCGACTGCTGTCTGATCTGTTGCGGGTCAGGGGGCTGACGAAGGGGCAGCGCGTACGGCTGCAGTCGCGCGCGCTGTTGAACCTGGTGCACTCACTGCGCTCCGCGGCGCTGAACGACGAACTCACGGGGCTGCTCAACCGCCGCGGGTTCATGCAGACCGCGACGCGGATGCTCGATCTGGCGCTCCGCGACCATGAGTGCGCCCATCTCGTCTACTTCCGGCTCGCCAGCGGCGATTCGACCGCCGCTCCCGACGACGGCGCGTGCGGGCGCGATGTGCTGTTGCGTCGTATGGGGAATTTCCTGCGTGACTCGTTTCCCAGGTACGGCGTGTACGAGGTCCTCGGCAGGCTGAGCGGCGGAGAATTCGCGGCCCTGACGCCGCTCGCCGAGCACGCCGCGCTCGGCCCCCTCATGCTGCAGGCGCGCACCCCGGAGAGTGGTCGCGATGCTCCGGCGCTGCCCGTGCAGATTGCGGTGGCGCGCTTCGACCCAGCGGTCCCCGCTGCGATCGATGAGCTGGTGCACGAGGCGGCGGTTCAGCTCTGACGGTCTCGGGGCGCGTGGTGCACGTCGGGGTGTGACGATGCTTTGAGCAGGGACGAGCCGAGTGCCAGGGACGGCACTGTCACGCCACCCGACCAACACCGAGGTTCACTACAGCGCTCGCCGGCACGGCAGCCGCGGTACCATCGGGCGAGTCATCGTCGACGAACACGACCCCCGGGCAATGCCATCGAGCGCTGCGACAAGACCCGCGATGAGCGGCGCGCTGTTGTCGCGCTCAGCGGACACCACCGTGCTCGCCATCATCGCGCTGTTCACCGCGTTGCGCCTCGCGCTGGCGGGGCTGCTCGGGCTGGGTGTCGATGAGGCTTACACGCTCAGCGTGGCGCATGACCTCCAGCTTTCATACTACGATCACCCGCCACTGCAGTACTGGATCGCGCACCTGTTCATGCCGCTTCTCGGTGATGGTCGTGCCGCGCGGCTGCCCTTCATTGCCCTGTTTGCCGTCAGCTCCTGGCTGCTGTACCGCCTGACGGAGGTTCTGTTTTGCGCCGCGGCCGGCGTGGCCGCCGTCTTGGCGCTCAACTGTTCTGCCTTCTTCACGTTCGCGGGCGGCTGGGTGTTGCCCGATGGGCCGCTGATGCTGGCGTTGCTCGCCGCCTCGCTGGTACTCGCGCGGCACTTCTTCGAGCCGCAAACCTCGCGGCACGGTGCATTCGGCCCCTGGCTGCTCACCGGTCTCTGGCTCGGCATCGCCGCGCTGGCGAAATACCACGCCCTGCTGTTCGCCATCGGGCTGCTGGTCTTTCTCGCCAGCGTGCCTTCCCGTCGACGTGAGCTGCGTCAGGCCGGACCCTGGCTCGCGGCGCTGCTGGCGCTCCTCATCGCGACACCCGTGATCGTATGGAACATCGAGCACCAGTGGATCTCGGTTGCTTATCAGGCCGGCCGCGCGCGCTTCGGCGGACGGCTGCACCCCGAGTACGTGCTCGCCAACGTCATCGGTCAGGCGATCTGGATACTGCCGTGGATATTTGTTCCGCTGCTGATCGCGGCGTGGCGCTTCTTCCGCGCCGGGTGCACGGCGGAACGCGCCTGGTACTGCCTGTGCCTCGGGCTGCCCACGGTCACCGTTTTCACCGCCGCGCCGCTATGGGGGAACCTCGGGCTGCCGCACTGGCAGATGCCCGGTTGGCTGATGCTCTACCCGACGCTGGGCGAGTATGGCGTACGCTCGCTCGACCCAGCGCGACTGCGGCGCTGGGGGCTCACTTGTGTCGCCGCGATCGTGGTGCTCGGCGCCGTCCTCGCGAGTCACGCCGCCACTGGCTTCGGTCGCATCCTCGCGCCGCGGCTGTTCGCTCACGGTGATCCGACGCTCGACGCGTTCGAGTGGAGTCAGCTGCCCGGGGAGCTGCGGGCCCGCGGATTGCTGCAGCCCGGAGTCTTCATCGTCACGAGCAGCTGGATATATGCCGGCCGTGTCGACGAGGCGCTTCACCACACCGTGCCGGTGGTCGTCTTCGGTGGTAACCCAAAGGAATTCGGTCTTCGCTACGACCCCGCGGAGTTTCTCGCGCGCGATGCGCTGGTTCTGGGACCGGCGGACAGCCTGCAAGGCATTCCACAGCAGCTGCAGCCTTACTTCGACTCAATGCACGAGCTCGCCCCTTTTGCCCTTGGGCGCTCGGGAATGCAGGAGATCCCGCTGCGCCTGATCTGGGCACGCTCCCTGCTCGAGCCCCTGCCCTCGCCCTATCGGCAGCCCTCATCCGCGGCTCGCCCGACCAAAAAGCGCGTCAGCGGCCTTGGCCGTGGACTCGACCATTCAGACGCTGCGACGTTCGCGCTGACCGTTGGGGCAGCGTTTCCGTAGCCGTGGCCGTCCGTGGCCGTGTTCTGTCAAATCGCCGTCGTCGGGGAACAGCGGAACTCCCTACGACCCGACACGTCAACGAATTTGCCACGTTCGACGTTTTAAACTGGTCTCAGCCCGTATTCCGTTCGAGCCGCCGAGGTTTTAGAGTCTGGGGGACGGGCCGTGTACGGAGGTGGACCGCAGATAAAACCACCTGACCCTCTGCGAGCGAGTCACGAGAGCATCGCCAACGCCGCCGGTACGCCTTCGGTGCCGCGGCACTGGTGTCGGAGAAGGAGGCACTCCGTCATCAGATCATTGAGGGGACTGCGCCTCATGGCAGGGATGAAACTATGAATTCGAAAAGACTGTGCGCACTCGGAACTGCGTTAGTGCTGATCGCACCCGCGTTAGCACAAGAGCCGTATCCGCCGCCGTACCAGGCGCCGCCCTACCAGGCACCACCGCCACCTCAGTATCAACCGCCGGTGCAGTACCAGCCACCGGCGCCACCGCCGGCTCAACCACCTGCCTATCAGCCACCGGCCTATCAGCAGGCTCCGCCGGCTTATCAACAGGCGCCGCCTTATCAACAGGCGCCGCCTTATCAACAGGCGCCGCCTTATCAACAGGCACCGCCCTATCAACAGGCGCCGCCTTATCAACAGGCACCGCCTTATCAACAGGCACCGCCTTATCAACAGGCGCCGCCGGCGTACCCACCGCCGTACCCACCGGCGTACCCGCCGCCGCCACCACCGCCACCGGCCTCACACGCACCGGCAACAACGACGAGCACTCAGGGAATCAAGTACCACCCGTGGCGTATGCAGATCTTCGGCGGTTACACCATCACGCAAGGCGACACGGTGAAGACGATTCTGAACGATGGCGGCAGCGGCGGACTGGGAATCACCTGGTTTCCGACGGCGGCAATCCCGTTCGGCATCCGGGTCGATGGCAGCTACACGAGTCACCCGCAGACGCTCAATGCGCTCGCGCAAGCCTCGCAAACTACCGGTCAAAACATTGCCGATGGGTACACCGACATCTACGGTGGAGACGTCGACCTGGAGATCGACCTGCACCTCGGAACGCATGCGCGGGAATACTTCTTCGGGGGTGTCGGCTGGTACCGCGAGCGGACCGTGCTGAAGAGCGTTACGTACCAACAGGGAACCATTTGCTGGTTCTACTGCTACCCCGGCTACTATCCCGTCTACAATACCGCGCAGACGACCACCAGTGACTGGCTCCCTTCCTGGAATGCCGGGATCGGGTTCGAATGGCCACTCGGAGATCCGGCGACCTTCTTCGTCGACGGTCGTTTTCTGCGCATCAAGCAACCGAACGGCGGCGGATACTGGGATTTCATTCCGATCCGCGTGGGTATTCGGTTCTGACAACCCGGCGTCGGTGGCCGGTCAGGCGCGCGTGTGCGTCGCCTCCGACCGGCCGCCGCGCAGCAGGTCCGGTCGCAGCGAGGAGACGGACGCGCTGACAGACTTCTCGTCGCTGCGTCCAAACCACGGTGGGAAGATCTCCGTGGCAGCGGCGATGGCCCCGAGCACGGCCAGGGCTGCGGCAACGAGCACTGCAGCCAGGATCAGCAGACCGGTCAGCACCGTCATGTAAAAAACCTCCTTGTCGGCTCACGAGGCAACGACGAAATAATCGCCGCGATGGCGTTCCGGCGCCTCTGCCTAAAGGGGGTGTTGATGCTAATGCATACGCGGGATCAGACGCGTCGACGGGTTATGGCGGGCGACCCGAGGCGGGTCGTCCCGTCGCCCGTGAGCGCACGACTGCTTCGGCGAGATAGTCGAGGTCCGCGTCAGCCCCGGCGAGCGCTCGTCGCTCCGTGACCGAAGTCTCCACATGTGGGTCGCTTGCTCCGGCGCGTCGCGCGGCCGCGAGCGCGAGCTCCCGCGAGATGCGCCGTGCCTCCTCGATCGCGGCCTGCGCGTCGGCATAGTCGCGGTTGCCCGCCGGATCGTGGACACGGAACAGATTGAGCGCCGGCTGGTTCACCAACACCTCACAGGTCTCCGAGACGACGCCGGCGACTGCACCGACGGCGTTGCACACGGCCGCGTGCTCGGGAACCGAAAGGAGCGCACCCAGTCGCCGCGCGACTTCGGGGTAGTACGCGCTCGCCGGCGCTCCGATCGCGACCAGTGGTGTCGCGAGGCGCATACCGGCATCGAGCAGCCCCGAAAACGCACGACCGGCAACGATGTCCTCGATGAGCCGGCCGAGCGGTCCCCAGCGACCGTGATTTGGCTCGATACCCGGATCGTGGGCGAGTGCGCACTCGAGCACAACACGGGTGGCCTGGCGCACGACGTGCTGGTAAGCGCGCTCGGCGAATCCTTCCGGGGTGTCCGCCCGCCCGCGGCCGCGCACGTTGCGCTCGTCCGTAGCCAGCACCGCCGCGCCGAGGCGCGCGGCCTCCACACTCCAGTCGCGCTGACGACCGAGCACGTGCAGGGCATCGCTCGGGGTGAACCCGGCGAGCGTCACCAGTCCGCGATCAACCAGTCTGCGAACCGCCTCGACCCCCACGCCGGTCCGCGCAACCTCCGCGAGCGGCCGCGGTGCGGCGGCGAGCGCGTCCCACACGCGCTGCTCGAGCCGGTCGAGATGCGCGCCGGTCTCGCGCCCTGGATTGCGCCACGCAAAGCGCGGGGCGAAAGGCGGCAAGCGCTCGCTGGCTGCGAGCTTGCGCAACGCGTCGAGGACCTGCGGGAATCGCGTCGCGAGCAGGCTGAGGGGCATGGCACGGCGTGGACCCACGCGCAGCTGTGCTTCGCGGTCGAAGAACACTTCACTATCACCGCCAAGGCCGCAGGTGTGCACGTCGATCGCCTCCACCATGGTGCGCCAGCCGCCGAGCACTGCGCCCTCGGGGCGCACGATCGGCCGTCCGCCGGCCACGATGGCGACATCGGTGGTCGTGCCGCCCATGTCCGCAACCGCAAAATCCGTGAGCTGACTCAGGAAGCCGGCGCCCACGACGCTCGCGGCCGGCCCCGACAACACCGTCTCTACCGGGTACTCGAGCGCAACTTCCGCCCGTATCAGAGTGCCATCACCGCGCACGACCATGACGGGCGCGGTGATACCCTCGGCCGCCAGCACGCCGCCGAGCGCCTCGAGCAGGTGGCGGATCTGCGGCGTGAGACGCGCATTCAATGCCGCGGTGAGTGCGCGCTTGGGTGCATCGAGCTGCGAGCTCAGCTCGTAACTGCAGGTAACCGGCTTGTCAGACAGTGCGCGGATGCGCTCGCGCGCGCGGCGCTCGTGCGCCGGGTTGCGCACGGAGAACATTCCGGCGACCGCGAACGCCTCGACCTGTGAGGCGCACTCGCGCACCGCCGCATCGATCGCCGGCTCATCAAGCGGCGCGCTCTCCTCACCCGTCGCCTCATGACCGCCGCGCACCCGTACCACCACACCCCCCGCCTGCCTGAGGCCGGAGCGCTCGAGCATCTGCTCGTCGAAGCCGATGAGGAGCGTGCAGATCGGGCTGAACCGGTTCTCGACAACCGCGTTCGTCGCGAGCGTCGTCGAGACCGATACCAGCGAAACCTGCTCGCGATGCAGGGTCGGCGGCAGCTTACCGAGAACCGCCCGGATGGCCTCGCCAAGACCGATCGACAGATCCCAGTGAGTCGTAAGCGCCTTGGCACTGGCCACGATGCGAAGCTCGCCATCCAATGCCACGGCGTCGGTGAATGTGCCGCCGGTGTCGAGACCGATCCAGATCTCGCCTGATCGGTCGGAGGTCGTTGCAACCTGGGGTCTGCGCCTGCGGGAGCCCGCACCGGGAACTTGAGCATCAAGGTAATTATGGCACCCAGTCATACAACGGCTTGTCTTTGTCGACGACGTGAACCGTGAGCAGCCTGAGCGTCTCGGGCCCGACGACCTTGAACCCGGCGTGCGGCACATCGCGGAGATTCATGATGGGTGAGCCGGTCTCGAGCCGGGTCGGCGCCTGCCCTGGCATCTGAATCGTGCTGCCCTGGAGCACGTAACCGGTCTCGACGCCGTGGTGCAAATGCCGAGGAATTCCCTCCCCCGGCCGATAATCGCTGATGGAAGTGATCACCTCCATTCCGGGAGCCCCCGAGAGATCGGCACGTTTCAACTCGTGCCGGTTCGGCATGTCGTATGAGACCGCGGCGGCGCCGATCGTGAGCAGGCACAGTGCGGCTGCCACAGGCAGCCGCGTCGCTGATACTGAGCGCATGGTCTTGTTCCTTTGGGTTTGCCGACCGGAGGGTTTATGGTGCTCTCGAGAGAAGCGCGGCTCGTTTCCGCAATAACGCTGCTGGTCATTCCGACCATCATGTACGGAGGCTGGACTCTCCTCGGGATTCTGACCCAAGGCACCGTGAGTGCGAGTCCTGACGTTCACCTGGACGAGACACAGTGGGCACTGTGGCGAGCCGGTCATGCTCACGCCGGAGTTTGGACGATTCTCTCGCTGCTGCTTCAGATATTTCTCGACCCCGCCCGGCTGTCGGCGGCGGCAAAGTGGCTGGCCAGGATCTGCGCCCCGTTAGCGGCAGTGTTCCTTGCGGCGGGGTTCTTCGGAGTGTCCGGCTCGTCCAGCTTTCGGTGGCTCATTTATCTCGGAGTGGCCAGCATGCTCATTGCGCTCTTACTGACAGCGCTCGGTCTGGTTCGTCGAGAAGCCACCTGACAGCGCGGCTCACTCCTGGGTCGATCGCGTCGCTGCTGAGTAGCTGTCTGCCCGGCGCCGCTGCGACCGGAGCGCAAAGCGCGGATAGTACTCGGCGCTGAGTGCCCACAGAGAACGAGCGACGCCCCGCTGCAACAGCGAGCGAATCGCACTGGGCAGCTTCCCTCGGGCCAACGCCTGTGCCGAGTCGGTTACGGCTATGGCCCCGTGCATGAGCGCGCTTGCGTGGCGATAGCAGGACATCGTGCAAGCGAAGCAGGCGTCGCGTTGATCGGGGAACTTATCGAGGTCAAAGACCGATCCCATGGGCCGCGGCCAGGCTTCACAGCGCCAGATATCCAGATTCCAGTCCAGGTAAAAGTACTTGTGGCCACCGATGCACGGAATCGATTGTTCTTCTCCGCGAATCGACCGGGCGACCTCGGTCAATGACGCTGCCGGATTCAGCACGTGAAACCTTTTCTTCATGCGCCTGATGGCCGCGAGTGCTTCGAGCAATTCGCCGGGTTGCTGGTCGATCAGCGCCGAATCTTCGCTGTAAACGAGCGAGCTGGAACCAAACGGCTCGCGCCTGGGATAGGAGAAAGTGACGGCGTGAAAGCCGAGTCGCTCGAGAGCCTCCGGAAGAGCTTCGTAATCCACCAATCGATTCACGGTGACGCTGGCCGATGCCGGGATCCCCAGCGTCCGGGCGCGTGCGATGCCCTTCATAATGCGCCGATGCAGCCCGTCGAGGCCACGGTTGCGCTCGTGCTTGGCCATGTTGTCGCTATCGATCGAAACGAGCAGGCGCTTGAGGCCGGCGGCCGCGAGTGCCTCGATGTGCTCGGGCAAGAACCAGCCGTTGGTGATCAGCCCGCACTCGACACCGGCCTGAGTTGCCGCCCGTACCAGCCCCACGATATCCGGATGAACGAGCGGCTCGCCCCCCTGGAATGTCATGAAGCGGATCCGGCGGCGGCGCAAGATCGGTAAAGCCCGCGAGAAACCGGCGGGATCGAGATAGCGGCGCGGACCTGTGAGGTTCTTGTCGCGCGCGAAACCACAGAAATCGCACGCGGCATTGCAGACGTTAGTTACGGACACATCGCAGATCGCGGGAAGGAGATTCCGCGCTGCTCGTGGAGCCACCGGCTGAAGAGAAGTTTCCACTCGGAGCCTATTCCCTAAGCGCGTCCCAGCGGGGACCGCGCTCGATGTTAACTTGGACAGAAGCTGCAGGGCTGGAGCTAACCAGCCGCGACATCATGCTCTCGGGACGTTCGGTGGATCAAGCTGCGCTCTCTCGAAGGGCAGTTCCGTCAGGTGTCCGGCGTAACAACATTTTTCGTTGCGATGCAAAGATCGCGCTCCACCTTGAATCGCCGAGAACGTCAGCGCACAGTCGCCGGCCGCACGGGGAAACACCCTTACAGTCGTCAGACGAACTTCCAACTTCGCTGGCAGCTCGCTGTCGATCTGGCCTGCCGGCTCTGTCGCGCAACAGCTCCACGTGGCATGGGACGGCGCCGATGTGACCGATGAAGGCAAGGACGTCGCAAAGTGGCAGGGTTACAGGAAGGCGGGACCACTGCTCATTTCGACTGAAGATGCCTGATCGTCGCTTCGTCCTGACCGCCGGCGGACTTTCGCTGCTCGGCGCTGCGCTTGGACTCCCACCGCGGGCGCTCGCTGCTGCGGGGCTCAAGCTCGGTGAGGCGCAGCCGTTCTCTTATGAGGGGCTCATCACCGATGCACAGGCCAGCGCAAGCCGCGCGTATGAACGCGGCAAGCCGCTGCCCGAATCGGTGTTGAATCGAATCGATTACGACGCGTGGGGCAAGATCAAGTTCAATACGGCTGCCGCGCTGTTCCGCGACGGACCGGGTTTGTACCCGGTCACGTTCTTCCATCTCGGCCTATATTTCCAGACTCCGGTACGGATGTTCGTGTTGTCGTCCTCGGGCAGTGCCACGGTTGCGCGCGAGATTCTCTACCAACCGAGCTATTTCACCATGCCTGCCAACAGCCCCGCGCGCGAGTTGCCGCCCGGTGCGGGCTTTGCGGGCTTCCGTTTCCAGGAGAGCCGCCTTGGCGATCAGCAGAAGCTCGACTGGCGCACGAACGACTGGGCAGCGTTCCTCGGTGCCTCCTATTTCCGCGCCATTGGCGAGCTCTATCAGTATGGTCTGTCGGCGCGCGGCGTCGCGCTCAACGTGGCAGTCGCTGATCGCGCCGAGGAGTTTCCGAGCTTCACTCGTTTCTACTTCGTTCCGCCGGAGGATGGTAGCCACGCGGTTACGGTTTACGCCGTACTCGCGGGGCCGAGCATCGCCGGTGTCTATCGGTTCCTGATGCAGCGTGAGAAAGCCGTGCTCATGGACATCGAGGCCCGCCTGTTCCTGCGCAGCGACGTGGCCAGGTTTGGCGTCGCACCGATGACCTCGATGTATTGGTTCTCCGAGACTGTCAAGCCGACCGGCATCGACTGGCGCCCCGAGGTCCATGATTCCGACGGACTGGCGATGTGGACGGGCAGCGGCGAGCGCGTCTGGCGTCCGCTGAACAACCCGGAGCGGAGTGCCGCGTCGGCCTTCGCTGACCGCGCGCCGCGCGGATTTGGTCTGCTGCAGCGTGACCGGGTTTTCGACCATTATCTCGATGGCGTGCGCTATGACCGCCGTCCCAGTCTGTGGGTGGAACCGCTCGACGATTGGGGTGAGGGCGCGATCGAGCTGATCGAGTTGCCCACCAACGATGAGACCCTGGACAACATCGTGGCGATGTGGGTACCGAAGCGAGCCGCGAAAGCGGGCAGCGAATTCGCGCTGCGCTATCGGCTCTACTGGAGTGCGGACGAGCCGCACCCGACGCCGCTGGCACGCGTCGTCGCGACGCGCCTCGGCCGCGGCGGCGAGCCCGGACGGCCGCGCCCTCAGGGAGTCCGTAAGTTGGTGGTGGAATTCCTCGGCGGCCCCTTAGCCACCCTGCCCTTCGGCGAGAAACCCGAGCCGGTGCTGTGGGCTTCCAGCGGCACCTTATCCAACATCTTCACCGAGCCGGTACCCGACGGCGTTGCCGGACATTGGCGCGCGCTGTTCGATTTCGCCGCCGTGGGCACGGACGTCGTCGACATGAGATTGTTTCTCAAGGCCGGCGACAAGACGCTGTCGGAGACCTGGTTGTCTCAGTTCCATCCCTTCTGAAAGACGTCGCAAACGCTGGCAAAGAAACCTCAGGTGTCGGGCCAAGTGTGCTGCGGTTCTCAAAGCTCCGCAGCTGCGCGTTCCGCGACGTAGTTCGCGCCGCGGTGTACTCCGCGCGCTACAGTCATTCGCTAATCCTTCCAGGGCGGCGCCGTCGTGGCCCGCGCCATCTGGAGTGAGAATATGTCGAGTTTGTATCGTAGGGCCTATGCCACTCTCGCTCTGATTGCCCTCGCGAGCTTTGCCGGTATCCCGTCGGTTCAGGCCGAAAACTCGCGGGAGCGGCCTGAGCATCGGCCCTCCGAGGGCGGGCGCCAGGCTGCGCGGCGGCAGGCTGAGGCGCTACAGAGCTACCGCACTCATGCGGCGCGCGGCGAGGGTGTGCATGCCACCGTGCGCAGGGAAGCTTTCCACGCGCGCGAGCATCCGGTCGGCAACGATCACCGGGAGATGGTCGGTCGCAGCATAGTGGAGGCGCACCCGGTGGGCGGTAGCCGCATGCGCGAAAACCATCTCGCCAGTGGCGGGCGAGTGCGCGAGGTCTCGCGTAGCCTCGAGGGAGGCCAGGTCCACGTCGTTCGTTACGGCAACACTCTCAGCGGCACGGTCGAGCGCACGATTCGCCCGGGGCTCGTGAGCCGCACCTTCGTCAGCGGCGGACACGTCCTGTACACACACGTCTACCAACGCCATGTCTGGCAGCAATTCGGCACGGCGTTCGCGTACGAAACCTTCGTGCCAGCGGTGCGATACCCCGGCGTCTACTACGCCTGGGCGCTCGCGCCCTGGCCGCGGCCGGTCACCTACACCTGGGGTTGGCCGGTGCAACCGTGGTACCCCATGTACGGCTCCTTATTCGCGCCGTATCCGGTGTATACGAGCCCGGATCTGTGGATGACGGACTACATCATCGCCCAGGGCATGCAGACGGCCTATCAGGCGCAGACGGTCGCGCCGGCAGTGGAGACCTCACCACAGGGGACTCTTGAACCGCCAGCTCCGGATTCGAGTGTCGCGGCACCCGCTTCGCAACCCAGCAACGCGGCGCCGGCTGCGCAACCCAACGATGCGCTTCCCCAATCGAGCGGCACGCCGTCAGCGCCGGTAACCCTGCCGCCGGCCATCACGCCACAAGTCAAGGCGCAACTGAACGCCCAGATCAAAGTTCGGCTGCAGGAGCAACAGGACGCTGCAGCGACGCCGGTGACACTGACAACTCACAGCACTCCGCCGGCGCTCAGGCCCAATCACGTGTTCTTTCAGACCGTACAGGCGCTCGACGTCCCGTCAGAAACACCCAACGGCCACTGCTCGCTGGGCCCCAATGATTACATCAAGCGTATCGGCGGGATGAGCAATGACGATTGGAAGATCCCAGTCGTGGTTGAGCTGAGCCGACCGTCCGACTGCCCCGAGGGCCTGCATACCCGTATCGGGCTCAACGATCTCAACGCCATGGAGAACGAGCAGGAGGCCCAGGTCATGGAGGCGATGCAAGCGGCCTCCCGGAGCATGGGACCGAACGGACCGCCAAGCGGCCCCGGAGTGCACCCGACCTTGATTGCCGACGGCAGCGCGGCTCCGGATCCGGGCGCGCTGGACGCAATCCGACACGCGCAGTAAGCGCGCTGGCTGCTCGCCAAGCGGGAGTTCTCGATATCGACCATGATCGGCGAACTCATAGACCACTATCGCGTTTTGGAGCTCGTCGGCCGTGGCGCGATGGGCGTCGTTTACAAGGCGCTCGACGTGAATCTCGACCGCATGGTCGCGATCAAGGTAATGAGTGCCGAGGCGCGCGGCGACCCTGACTTCGTCGAGCGCTTCCGTCAGGAAGCGCGCGCGCAAGGCGCGCTCAATCACCCGAACGTCGCGCTGCTCTTCGATTTCTTCGTCCACGACGGCGCACCCGTCGCCGTGATGGAGTTCATCGACGGCGAGAGCCTCGAGCAGTTGATCCGGAGGCGCGGAGCGATCGCGGCGCACGAGAGCATACCGATCTTCAAACAGGCGTTGCGCGGGGTCGCGGCCGCGCACCGCGCCGGCATCATCCATCGCGATCTCAAGCCGGCCAACCTGATGATCACCCGGGACAACATCGTCAAGGTGATGGATTTCGGCATTGCCAAGCGGCAGGGCGTGACGGGCGCTACCAAAGCCAGCACCAGCATCGGCAGTCCGTTCTATATGGCACCCGAGCAGATTCTCGGTCGCCCCGTCGATTGCCGCACCGACGTGTACGCCCTCGGAATTACGCTCTACGAGCTCGTCGCCGGGCAGCGGCCGTTCAATTCCCGCGGCAAGGCCGAGTACCTGGTTCTGGATGCCCATGTGAACGAGCTGCCGGAGCCGCCGACGGTCTATCGTTATGGTATTCCGCGTACGGTCGTGGACGCCGTAATGCGCTCACTCGCCAAGGACCCAGACGCGCGCTTCCAGAGCGCGGACGAGTTCATGCGCGCCCTGCCGGAGATCAGCGCACCCGATGCGGCCGCACCGCGGGTCGATTCGAGTAGCACGGTGGCACTCGAGTACTCGCCGGCGATGAGTGGGGATTCGGTCGCTACTGGCAAGCCCAGCGGCACGGTGGTGTTCGAGTATGCGCCGACGACGCGGCGCGACCCACACAACACGATGGCGTTCGACTATTCCGCAGCAACGCTGCGGCAAGAGGCGAACCCGCGCCGTTCAACGCCCTCACCCGTGGCTACTGCCCCGCCCGCGGTGGCTGCCGATGTCGTAGCGGCACGGTACCATCGCACGGCCCTCGTGGCGGCGCTCGTCGCGACACTCGTGCTCGGCATGCTGATCCGCCACGCTCTGTGGCCGCCTGAAGCGACAACCACGGAACCTCCTGCTACGCCGCCGCCAGCCCCTGCACGTTTGCCGGCCGAGCCGACGGAGACCAAGGCGGCAGACGCAACCGCCGCTTCAGCCATATCCCCGACGGCCACACCGCTCGCCACCACGACAACACCCGAGCCCGCCCCGCCGGATCTTTCGGGCACCTGGCGCGGGGAATATACCGATGCCTCGGGCAAGCGGCTGCTACGCGTCGTCAGTCTGAGCATCAGCCGCGTGCACGATGACGGCGGTATCGACGGCACTCTGCAGTACGAAGCGGCATCGGGAGACGGCGAGTGCAAGCTTCATCCGCGTGGCAGCAGCTATTCGGCAAGCGACCAGCGGCTGCAGCTGAGTCCTGAGGGCTGCAGTCCCCACTATCCCAAGGAGCTCGGTGTGCCGCTCGATTTCAACGGCGTGAATCCGCAGGCCAACACGCTCAAGGACGGTCGCATCGAAGCGCCCACTGGCGACGTGATCAGGGTCAAACTCAAGCGAATGAGCGGGGTCTAGCGGCGACCTGACAGCGGCGCGTGGCAGGTGCCGCAGCCCGTCACTGGCCCGTGACCGGTCACGTATGCCGGCGGATCGCGATGACAACCGAGACAGAAGTCGTGAAAACGCGCTTCGGCGCCGACCTGAATGACCGCGCGGCCGCTGCGATGACAACTGATGCACGAATCCTGGCCGCTCTGATCGGTGAAGTTGTGATGACATTGAATACAGTTCACCGCGCGATGCGTGTCGTGAGGAAACCCGAGAACCAGGGGCTCACTACGACGCAAGAACGGTTCACGCAGGGCAAGCGCCGTGCCACCGCCCATCAGTGCAAACAGAGCGGCGAGCGAGCCGAGCACGATTGCCAGCACGAGCCGCGAATGCCGTCCGAACACGAGTCCGCCGAACAGGCGCGACGGTTGAGCCGGCCGTCGCTGGGCGCGCCCCCGCAGCAGTGCGAGCAGCACGATGGCCGATAGAAGAGCGTAAACGACTCCATGCGCGCGGCCATGGACGTAACGACCCGTGGCCAGGACGTGCACCGCCAGAGTAACCACCAGCAGGCAGGCTGCGGCGATGTGTGCGGCCTGAAAGTTCCGGTGGTGGGGCCAAAGCCGCCAGCGGACTGCCGCGCCAGCCGGCACGGTAAGAAAGAGCAGCGTGAACAACGCCAGGATCCCGGCGAATTCGTAACGGGGGGCGGTCAGCTTGAGATGCTCAACGACCTGGTGATCGACGCCGAGCAATAACCCGACATGGAGAATCGCTGCGGCGAGTACCGACCAGCCGAGAAGCTCGTGACCGCGCAACGGAAAGGCACCGGCGGCGCCGGCCCGGGGCCGAACCGCAAGCACGCACAGGATGAGGCTGCCCGCCACGGCGCAGAAGCCTGAGGCCTGCGCGATCTCCCACGCTGCAGAGAGCGACGCCACGGACTGGTATGGCCGGCTACGGTGCGACGCTCAGCACCCGCGCGACGCCCCGGCCGCGCGGGTCGGAGACCGCGACTGCCTGACCGCCGACGAGGACGATCGCCTGCACGTCGCCGTTCCATCCCCGATTCGCGAGGTGGTAGCCCCGCGCGATGAGTGCCGTGCGCACCGTCGGCTCGAGTCCCGCGTAGGGCTCTTCGACGAGGGTGTCGGCGGGCAGCAACTGGTGGTGAACACGGGCTGCCGCGACGGCTGAGGCGAGCGACATGTGGAAGTCGTGCCAGTTGGTGAGCACCTGGAAGAGTTGTGTCGGGATGCTCGGCCCGCCTTCGGTGCCGATGACGATTGCGGCCCGCCCGTCCTGGGCAAGTATCGTCGGGGTCATGCTGGAGAGCGGTCGCTTGCCCGGCGCGATCGCGTTCGCGTCGCCGCCCACGACTCCGAAGATGTTCGCCACTCCCGGCTTGACCGAGAAGTCATCCATCTCGTTGTTGAGCAGGAACCCGGCGCCTGTCACGACCTGCCCGCAGCCGAAGTCGTCGTTCAGCGTGTAGGTATTCGACACCGCGTTGCCGAAGCGGTCGATGACCGAGAAGTGCGTGGTGTCGTGGTGCTCGGCGAGTCCCGGCTTCACGTTCGCAGTGGGCGTCGGGCGCTCGCTGTTGACCTCCGCGGCGCGCCGCGCGAGATAGGCCGGCTCGAGCAGCTGCGCGACCGGGGACTCGGTAAAATCCGGATCGCCGAGGTAGCTGGCGCGGTCGGCAAACACCCGCTTCTCGATCTCGGCTACGAGGTGCACGTACTGGGCGGAATTGAGCGGCACGCCCATGAACGCCGAGGCGAGATCCTCCTTCATCGCGAGCATCGAGAGCAGCACGATGCCGCCCGAGCTCGGCAGCGGCGCGGTGATGACACGGTAGCCCGCCCACTCGCCTTCGAGCGGCTTGCGCCACACGGCCCGATAGGCCTCGAGGTCGGCGGCCGCAATGTGGCCGTGGCTGCGCGTCATTTCGGCGACGAGCAGCTCGGCGGTGCGTCCCGCGTAGAACCCGTGTGGACCGTCGGCAGCGATGCGCTTGAGCGTCGCGGCGAGCTCAGGCTGACGCAAGGTGTTACCGTCCGCCAGCGCGCCGAAGTAAGTCAGGAAGTTGGTACGACCGCGAAAATCTGCCGCGCGCGCGTTGCGTTCCTCGACGAGCACGTAACCGACTGGAAAACCCTGCTCCGCGTAGCGGATCGCGGGCGCAAGGTCGGCCTGCCACGTGAGCCTTCCGAAGCGGCGATGCAGCTCCCAGAGGCCCGCCACGGTGCCCGGCACGGCGGCCGCGCCGGCCCCGACGGTACTCGCGTCGGGAATGACTTTTCCCGCGGCATCGAGGTACATGCCGGCGCTTGCACCGGCAGGCGCGCGCTCACGGTAGTCGAGAAAGTCCGCCTTGCCATCGAACAGCACTGTCGCGAATCCGCCGCCGCCGAGGTTCCCGGCCTCGGGATAAGTCACGGCGAGGGTGAAAGCAATCGCGACCGCGGCATCCGCTGCGTTACCGCCGGCGCCGAGGATCTCGGCTGCCGTGCCGGCACCATACCGATCGGGCGCGGCGACCGCCGCGGCTGAGGTCGCGGGAGTTGCGGCCGGCGGGGCGGTGTGTCCCGTCGCCGAGGCGATCAGAGTGATGGCGGCCGCGCATGCACTGCGCGCCGCGCGGCGGGGAACGGGTGTCATGGGCGCACGTTGTCCTGTTTGAGGCGGTTCGGCAAGTGGTGCGAAGATTCGTCCTGCGGGGCGTTATCGGAATATCTGGCCAAGACAACTCTTGAGGAGCCGGGCATGGCCTTTCAATACATGGGCGTGGAAGAGGCAAGGAAACGCAATGGTCTGCGCATGGTGGTCGTGTCCGGTGTGCCGAGCCCTTGGGGCGAAGCGGCTAAGGGCATCTTGCACATCAAGGGTATCGAATGGACGGCAGTTCGCCTGGTGTACGACAGCGAGCCGTTGCGGGAGTGGACGGGGCAGCGCAGCGCTCCGGTGGCGCTCTACGATAACGAGCCGCCGCGCGCGGGCTGGGCGGAGATCCTCTTGCTCGCCGAGCGCCTGGCACCGACTCGTCGGTTACTGCCGGTGGATCCGGCCGAACGAGCGCTGGTCTTCGGCATTGGCCACGAGATTTGCGGTGAAGCGGGCCTCGGCTGGTCGCGGCGCCTGCAGTTGATCCACGTTGGTCTGCAGAACGGCGGCGGCTTTCCCGACCCGGTTGCCAGGTACCTTGGCAAGAAATATGGCTACCGGCCTGAGACCGGCATGGCCGCTACCGCAAGAGTCGCGGAGCTGTTGCGCATGTTAGCGGCGCGTCTCAAGGCACAGCGTGACAAGGGAAGCCGCTTCTATGTCGGTAACTCGCTGTCCGGGGCAGATGTCTATGCTGCGACCTTCATGGCGTTGTTCAGCCCGTTGCCCCACGCGCAATGCGACATGTCAGCCCGTATCAGGACCGCGTTCGAGACGCGGGACACCCAAACCGAAGCCGAACTCGATCCCATTCTGCTCGAGCATCGCGACATGATGTACGCGCAGCACCTGGAGTTGCCGCTTTCGCTGTAACTGGCCGCGGCTGCAGTGGATCGCGACCCCAGGGTTTCAATTTCCAGTTGATGTCTTGCCGGGGGCGCTGACGAGGGTGTCAGTCATGATCCAGTTGGTTTGCCAGCTCTTGCCGCCGTCGGCGGAGTATGCGACCTCGAGCTTGCGTGTCGTGGCATTGACCGGTGAGTAGATCTCCCGTACGAGAACGATCCTTTGTTTGAAGGTTTCTTCACCGTAGAACTCGCCGCGACCGTCTTTGAACTCTCCCACGAGCGCCTCGCTCAGAGTCCCATCGCGCGGAGTGCCATAACGCACACTCCACAAATGAGTCTGCGGATTGAAGTACCGCGGCGACAGCGCTTCGAGGTGGCCCGCGGGACCGTCCGCCTCCAACTCTCCGAGATTGGCGCGGCCGTTCCAAACCTTCCTGACCGTGTGACTGCCGTCGTATTCGACCCAATCGTCTGATCCGCTCAGAGGGTCCTTCAGTCGCCTGATGTGTGTCTTCCACGTTCCAAAAGCAAAGTCGAAATCGTGCTGGCCAGGCGCTGCCGAAGCGCCGTCGGCCGTCGGCCGGCCACGCGAGTGCTCAGACGCCCCGGTCGTCGGCACGGCCGCGTCGGCGTCGGCTGCCCGCACGAATGTCATGATCCAGTTCGCCTCCCACGTGCGCCCCCCGTCGGGGGAATACGCCTGCTCGAAACGGCTGGAGTCCGGCGTGATGTCGGAGAAGGTGTTGCGAACCAGCACGTTCTTGCCGTCGATCACTTCATGGTCGAAAAACTCGCCGCGGCCGCGGACGAACTGCCCGTACATCACCGGCTGCAGTTGTCCGTTCGAGCTGGATGTCCAGTTGAGGCTCCACTGCCTCGATTGCGGGTTGTAAAGACGCAGTCCCGCACCCTCGATGTGTCCGGCCGGCCCATCGACTTCGAGCTCGAAGATGCCGGCACGACCACCCCATATCTTGCTCACCACCGACGTACCGTCGTATTCCGCCCGGGTCGGAGATGCGCTGAGCGGATTCAGCAGTCGTGAGACGTGGGTCTTCCACACCCCGAAATTGAAGTCGAAGTCGTGACTGCCATCAGTCTCCGCGGCGAGACACGGAGCGACGAGCATCGCTGCCGCCACCAGCAGCCCACACTCGCGGGCCCGCGATACGAGAGTCATGCGGTGCATTACTCACCGCCGAGTGAAGCGGGTCAAGAGCCACTTCACCGAAGAACAGCTGGACCACCGCTCGAAGCGCGCCGCTGTGCCGACGACAGCATCAGCCGACGAGCTTCTCCCATACAACAGCGCAATGAGCCTCCGTGGCACTTACCGGATCGATGATGTGAGTTGTCAACGTGAGGGTATTGGGGCCCGCAGGGAGATTGTTGCGGCTGAAATGGCCTTTTGCTGCAGCGCGAGCTGGTCAGCCTGCAAATGCCGGCCTACACTTCGGGCTTCCCGGGGTGCCCCGGGCGCCACCCCACACAACAAACTGCAGAGAGGGGAAGCTATGAAAAGCCTCGTTCCGACATTGCTGTTGGTACCGGCAACCGCACTCGCCGCCAGCCCGTTCGATGGTACGTGGAAGGCGAATCTGGAGTCGGCCAAGACCAGCGGCAAGCCTGACGTATATCTGCTGGCCGGTGGAGAATACAGCTGCTCCAGCTGTTCTCCGGAGCTCAAAGTCAAAGCAGACGGTGCCGAGCACAAAGTCAGCGGGCACGCATATTACGACACGGTGATGGTGAAAGTGACCGGGCCGAATTCGGACGAACAGTCGCTGAAACAGGGCGACAAGCCGTACGCGCACATCGTCGATTCAGTCTCAGCCGACGGCAACACGCTTACGAGCAAGATCACGAACTACACCGGAGGGCAGCCGGTGACGTTTGAGGTGATGGAGAAGCGCGTGGCTCCAGGTCCAGACGGAGCGCATCCCGTTTCGGGCTCCTGGCAGCAGCAGGGGATATCCAAGGGAGATGACACCATGCGCACGGTCAAGTACCAGATGACCGCCGACGGACTGCAGATGCACTGGAACGGCCAGAGTTATGACGCGAAGTTCGATGGCAAGGAGTATCCAATCGTCGGCGATCCGGGCGGGACGACCGTGTCACTGAAAAAGATAAATGCCAACGCCGTGGAGGAAACCGATCACCGCCAGGGCAAGGTCGTCGACGAGATTCATCTCGCGGCGTCAAAGGATGGTAAGACGATCGCGGTAACCGACAAGGACGTGGCACATGGACAGACGACGAGCTATACACTCGACAAGCAATAGCCCAGCGGCACGGCCGGAGCTCCGACAGCATTGTCGGGCTCCGGTTCGCCGATCTGAAATGACGCGCGGCCCGGCGCTGCAAATCACGGCGTTACGGATGCGAAAGTCGCAGCGAAGAAGTCGCCGGGGTTCCAGTGCGGGCGCTCCGTCTCCTGCGCGATATACAGGCCGCACAGAAATCCTACCCGGGTGAGCGCGGCCGCTGCCTCGAAGTCCAGCCCCGGTTGCTGCATGTCGTCCTGCGGTGAGTGATAGAAGTTTGCATCCCAGCGATCCGAAATTTCGGCGGGCTTGATGTTTGGGTTATCGGACCCGAATCCTGCCTCCAGATCGATCGACGGGATCCCCTGACGCACGAACGAGTACTGGTCGCTGCGGATGAAAGACACCTGCTCGGGAGCCGGATCGGGACCGACACCGAGCTTCAGCCGCGCGGTGGCGCGCTTGACGACCGCCTCGAGGCTCGAATGCTCGGCGCCAAGGGCCACGACATCGCGCAATGGCCACAGCATCAGATCCTCGTCGATGTTGATATCCGCGACGATGGAGCCGCGCGGCACGGTCGGATTCGAGGCGAAATAGTCGGAGCCGAGGAGCCCCTCCTCCTCGCCGGTCACGGCGATGAACAGCAGCGAACGGCGCGGCCGCGTGGGAAGGCGGCTGAAGGCGCGGGCGATTTCCAGGATCTCGGCGGTCCCGGAGGCGTTATCCAGCGCGCCGTTGTAGATGCTGTCGCCCTTGACAGGCGTGCTGACGCCGAGGTGATCCAGATGCGCCGTGTAGACCACATGCTCCGCGCTGAGCCGCGGGTCGCTACCCTCGAGCCTGGCCACGACGTTCGGGCTGTGCAGCGGCGCCCGCCGGGTTACGGTACGGATCTCGGCTACGCCGGTCAGTGGAAACGCGGTTAGCTTCCCGGCCTTGGCGCCCGCGTCAATCTCCGCGGCCGTGTGCCCGCTACCCGACAACAGCCGCTTCACTGCGTCCATGCTCACCGTGCCGTACGCTCTGATTTCGGGATAGTAGTGATCGGGTGCGCCGCTCGCGCTCAGCCAGTTGAGCCGCGGAATCGCCAGATCGCGAACCTGCTTCTCGAAGGGATACAGACCCTGCAAGCGGGAATCGTAAAAGATCAGGATGCCGACCGCGCCGTGCGCGGCAGCGTTCCGGCGTTTCAGCCAGGACGCCGAATAGTGCGCCTTGACCGCGGACGGAAAGCTGGGCGCGCCAAACACCAGCGCCGCGATCTTTCCCTTGACATCGACACCGCGATAGTCGTCGTAGCGCTGGTCGGGTGCGGTGATGCCGTAGCCGACGAACACGATCGGTGCGGAGAGAGACGACTCGTCGCGTCCAGGGTCGCCATAGAGGATGTAGTCCGCACGGAACTTGAGCGTCCCGCTGGCGCCGGAGTTCGCCCACTTGAACGACGACCCCGACTCATCCACCTGCACCGATTGCAGCGGAACGTCCTGGTAGAAAGTACCGCCGTCTCCGGCCGGCGCGAGTCCCATGGATTCAAACTGCGTCGCGACGAATTGGGCTGCCAGCTGATGACCACGCGTACCGGTGCGGCGGCCTTCGAGGAGATCATCTGCAAGGAAGCGCATGTCGGCGCGGATTGCTTCGGGACGTATCACGGATACCGCGGCGTCGAAGTCACTCGCGTCGGCCGGCCTCTCCGAGGTCGCAGCTCCGGCGCTCAGGACACTCAGCAACCCGGCTACCGAAATGACAACCCGATCCCACGCCAACGACCGGCGGCAGCTGCGTAACAGTAGATGGGACATGACATTGGGTAGCATGACTCGTGAGCCTCGGGTCGACCCTTCGATGTTTTCCGCCATCGTCTTCGATGTAGCTGTCTGATTCAAGATCAGGAGGCCGCTGCCGCGACTATCCGTCCGCGGAGTCGAGGGGATCGTGCGCGAGCGGCCCCGCCTGAGGTGCCAGGATCTCAAAGGGTACTTCCCGCTGTATTGGGGCAGGTGTCGTCAAACCACTGAAGCCTGCCAGACCCGCCAGCAGGAGTGCGGCAGCAGCCATGAAGTAGAAAACGCCGTCGATCTCAAAGTGTGCCTTCAGGCTCGCACCGATCAGTGGGCCGAGTACCGAGCCAATGCCACTCACCAGAATGAGCCGTCCGCTTACCGCCACGACCCGATCCGCCGGCATGCAGTCGTGCGCGTGGGCGACGCAGACCGGGTACAGTGTTGACATGAAGCCACCGAGCAGGGCCGCCGCCGGCAGGATCGTCGGCAGCGGGTGAGGCAGCAACACCATGACGAGGGCAGTGAGCGCGAAGCCGAGACTCAGCAGGGCCAGCACGATGCGACGATCGAAGCGGTCAGAGAGGCGGCCGACGGGTATCTGGAAGGCAAAACCTCCCAGCACTGCCACGAGCATGAACAGTGCGATGGTGGTTCGTGTGGTGCCCTGGTCCTGCATCCACGCCGGAACGAGCGCGTAAAAGGCGCCGCCGACGAGCCCGCTCGATGCGGAGCCGACGACCGCGATGGGTGCCGCTCGTGCGAGCGCGCCATAGGGCAATACGGGCGCAGCGCTTACGCGGGGCTGCTCGGCTCGAGCCGCGGTAACCATGACCAGTGCCACGGCGAACAGGGCCACGATCGCATTGAACGGCGCCGCCGCCTCAATATCCGCTCGCGCTATCAGAAGCTGACCCAGCGCGAGGGCGAGGAACGTACCGACCATGTAGATCGAGAAGACCCGCCCACGCTCGGAGGGCGGGGCCTTGGCGCTCAACCAACTCTCAGTTGTGACGAAAATACCGGCGCAGCCGAATCCCACCATTGCGCGAAGGAGCACCCAGGCCAGCGATCCGACCAGCAGCGGCATGACAGCAGTCGCGGCCGCCACCAAGCCGGCAAAAGCAGCGAACGCACGGATGTGACCAACCCGTTCGATTATCTTGCCGCAGTGGAACGCGCCAAGAGTGAAGCCGGCGAAATAGGCGCTCAGCACCAGACCGGGCGCGGCGAAGTTCTCGATTGCCACCCGCAGGGAGATGAAGGTGCCAAAGAAGCCGTTGGCGAGCTGAACGATGCTCGTGGCGACGACGAGCTCGCCGATTTCGGTCCGCATGGATCCGCCCGGTGCCATCGGTGTTCAGCGGCCCCGTTCAAGGTGAAGCAGCAGGGACACCTCTGCCGTTTCGGCATCTTCCCCTAAGGGCAAGTGTCCGGGGCGGAGCGATCGGCTACGCTCAACTTGAAACAACGTCCTGGCACCGGTCTCTCGGCTGCCAGACTATCGCACGCGGAGCGTTCGGAGGAACTCATGAAACCAAGATGCCTGCGAGTGATCGCCGGTCTCGTAATCGCTGCCTCTGCACATGCTCAAACTCAGGCTCCGGAGCCACAGCCGTCTGGCTGGGAAGCGGCGCTCAAAGCGGTCGTGGAGGCCTGTAAGGGAGAGACTCCAAAGCTCTGTCCAGGAGTGAGCACAGACACGGCAGTGGCGTGCCTGCAGAGCAACATCGACAAACTCACACCCGGTTGCAAGGATGCCGTCGTGAAGGCTGCGAAGTCGGCACTCACCCTTTAGCCGTCTTGCCGGGCCGCTAACGAATGCCGGCGAGGAGCGTCACACTCTCAGCAGGCGTCACGACACCATTTGCCATGTTCATCGGGCATCCAGCTGCCGCGATCGCGCAGTTCGCCATGGTCGCTGTAGAGGCTCACCTGCAGTACCGGCGCACCGCGCTCGCGTGACAACGGACGACACATGTTGCACGTGAACAGCCAGGTATGAAGACCGTGGGCCCAGCACGACCATGTCTGACCCTCTTTGACGGCCTGAGTCAGGACCTTGCGGACGTCTCTGGGGACCGAGCCGACCTGATGAATCTGGTAGGCCCCTTTTGGTACGACACTCGACTGCGAGATATAGGATTCCAACAGCTCCCCCACTTTGGAAGGATGTTGACTCCTGCACAACAAACGCACGATCTCCATGGAGAACGCTCTCCTTTGACGACAATTAATTGAGTCAGCAAGCCGCGATCCGAGTAAGTGATAGGTTAAGGTTCTCGATGTGCGGCGAGCAAAGCGTCTTCGACAAACGACGTCTCCGCTTGCATACGACCGGGATGGCTTATGTAAACCGGTCGGAAGAAGATCGCCGACCGGCGAGCGGCACGCGGGTTCTTTCGTGATTCAGCAGCGTCATGAAGCTGCGAATCCCCCGCCCGCGATACAACTCGCACGCCAGCTCCGCAGTGCGTGATCGCCGAACCGCCGCGACGGCGGGTGTCAGGAAAAATGCGGCGACCGCATCTCAACGAGCCGTAGCGCGGCCGGGGACGTGTCAATTAGCCGATGGTGTCGGAAATTGAACTTTCAAAAAAATGATAGGATGCCGTCGAGGCGGATTGCTCTAGCAAGCGCGTCGCTGACGCATGACAATCCCGTCCGTGATTCAGATAACAATGCCTACAAGAATCGCACCGAGAATGGCGGCCGGAGTTGGAGCGCGTCTCCATCTTGCCCTGCTGACTGCGGTGCTGCTCGCCGGCTGCGGGCGTCATGCGCCGCCGCCGGCCCCGCCACCGCCCAAAGTCTCGGTCGTCACCCTGCAAACTCAGTCGGTGCCCATCGTCACTGAGCTTCCGGGACGCGTGAACGCCTACCGCACCGCCGATGTGCGGCCGCAGGTCAATGGCATCATTCTGAAGCGGTTGTTTGTCGAGGGCAGCGAGGTCAAGAGCGGCCAGCAGCTTTACCAGATCGACCCGGCGCCCTACAAGGCCGCCTACGACAGCGCCGTCGCGGCAAATGCCTCCGCCAAAGCACTTGCGCAGCGCGACAAGGCGCTGGTCGGAGCCAGTCTGGTCGCCAAACAGGATTACGACAATGCCGAGGCCGCCTGGCTGCAAGCGCAGGCGGCGGTGGAGACCGCTCGCATCAACCTGGTCTACACCAGGGTGCTGTCTCCCATCACCGGGCGCACCGGTCGCTCCTTCGTCACCGAAGGCGCGCTGGCGACTGCCAATCAGGCAACGGCACTCACTACGGTGCAGCAGCTCGAGCCGGTGTACGTGGACGTCACTCAGCCGACCACGACGCTCCTGCGCCTGCGGCGCGAGGCCGAGGCCGGACTGCTCAAACTGAACGCCGCGGGCAAGACACAGGTGAGGGTGCGACTCGAAGATGGCACTGACTACCCTCACCCAGGCACGCTCGAGTTCTCCGAAGTGACGGTGGACCAAGGTACCGGCTCCGTCACCCTGCGCGCGCTGGTGCCCAATCCCGAGCGCCTGCTCCTGCCCGGCATGTTCGTGCGCGAGGAGATCGACGAGGGCGTGCGCAAGGATGCGGTCCTCGCGCCGCAGCAGGGCGTCAGTCATGATCAGAAAGGCGACCCCAACGCGCTGGTCGTGGGCCCGGACAATGTCGTGGAGCTGCGCAACCTGCAGGTCGACCGCGCCATCGGCGATCAATGGCTGGTGGCCACGGGACTGAAAGCCGGCGACCGGGTCATCGTCGAAGGGATCCAGTCGGCGAAGCCCGGCACCAAGGTCGTACCGGAGGAGTACAAGCCGCCGACGACACAAAAGACTGTGCGGCAGGCGGGCGTGACGCCTCCAGCAGCGGCCGAATAAGCCCGGGTCATGGTCAATTTCTTCATCGACCGCCCGATCTTCGCCTGGGTGTTGGCCATCGTCGTCATGCTGGCGGGTGCGCTCGCCATCCGGACACTTCCTATATCGCAATATCCGGCCATCGCCCCGCCGGCCATCGCCATCGCGGCGGTTTTTCCAGGCGCATCGGCTGACGACGTGCAAAGCACCGTCACGCAAGTCATCGAGCAGAACCTGAGCGGCATCGATCACCTCCTGTATTTCGGCTCCGAAAGCGATGCCGACGGGAGCATGACCATCACGCTCTACTTCGAGCAGGGCACGAATCCCGACATTGCGCAGGTGCAGGTACAGAACAAACTGCAGCTGGCCACACCGCTCCTGCCCTTAGAGGTGCAGCAGGAGGGTCTGCGCGTCACCAAAGCCACCCGCAATTTCCTGCTGGTGATCGGCTTCTACTCGACCGGCGGCTCGTGGAGCAGCGAGGACGTGAGCGACTACATCGCCTCGTACGTCCAGGATCCGATCAGCCGCACCCCCGGAGTGGGCGACTTTCAGCTGTTCGGTACGCAGTACGCCATGCGCGTCTGGCTGGATCCGGACAAGCTCAACAACTTTCAGCTGACGCCGGTGGACGTCAACAACGCGCTGCAGGCGCAGAACCTGCAGGTGCCCTCCGGTGAGCTGGGTGGGCTGCCTTCGGTGAAGGGCCAGCGACTGCACGCCACCATCATCGGTCCCCGGCGCCTGACCAATGCCGACGAATTCGGCCGCGTCCTGCTCAAGGTCAACACCGACGGCTCGCAGGTCCGGCTCCGCGACGTGGCCCGCATCGGCCTCGGCGCCGAAAGCTACGCGGTCCACACAGAGTACAACGGCCACCCCGCGGCCGGCCTCGCCGTCAAGCTCGCGACCGGCGCCAACGCTCTGGAGACCGCCAATGCGATACACGCCACCATGGACAAGCTGGCGCCGTTCTTCCCGCCGGGTCTGACGCTCATTTATCCCTACGACACCACGCCCTTCGTTCGCGTCTCCATCGATGAAGTCGTGAAGACGCTGTTCGAGGCGATCGTCCTGGTGTTCCTGGTGATGTACCTGTTCCTGCAGAACTTCCGCGCCACGCTGATTCCGACGATCGCCGTGCCGGTGGTGCTGCTCGGCACGTTCGCAGTTCTCGCCGCGGCAGGATTCTCCATCAACACGCTGACCATGTTCGGCATGGTGCTGGCAATCGGCCTGCTCGTTGACGACGCGATCGTCGTCGTCGAGAACGTCGAGCGCGTCATGGAGGAGGAGAAGCTGTCACCCAAGGAGGCGACCCGCAAGTCGATGGGCGAGGTCACCGGAGCCCTGGTGGGCATCTGGCTGGTGCTGTCGGCCATATTCCTGCCGATGGCCTTCTTCAGCGGCTCCACCGGTGTGATCTACCGCCAGTTCTCCATCACCATCGTGTCCGCGATGACGCTCTCGGTGGTGGTGGCCCTGATCTTCACTCCTTCGTTGTGCGCGACGCTGCTGCGGCCACGGGTCGCGGAGGCGCACGAGCGCGAGCGCGGCTTTTTCGGCTGGTTCAACTGGGGTTTCAACCGCGTGAATCGCGGCTACGAGCGCGCACTCGCGCATATCACCGTGCGCCGCGGCCGCTACCTGTTGGTCTACCTGGCCATCGTGGTGGCGATGGTGCTGTTGTTCGTGCGCGTGCCCACAGGCTTCCTGCCGGACGAAGACCAGGGCTTTTTCTTCATCCAGGTGTCAGCGCCCCCGGGTACCGCGAGCGAGCTGACTCAGCGGGCACTGGACCAGGCGCGCGACTACTTCCTCAAGAAGGAGAGCAATCTCGTCAGCGGCGTGTTCACCGTCAACGGCTTCAGCTTCGGCGGCCACGGACAAAATGCCGGCCTGATATTCGTTCGCCTCAAGCCCTGGTCGGAACGCCCCGGGAAAAAGAATTCGGTGTTTGCGCTCGTGGGGCGTGCGAACCAGTACTTCCACACGCTGCGGGGAGCGTTCGTGATCGCGTTCGCGCCGCCGCCCGCGCTCGAGCTGGGCAATGCGACGGGATTCGATTTCGAGCTGCTCGACCGCGGCAACGTCGGCCACGCGGCGCTGATGAAGGCGCGCGGCCAGCTGCTCGGGATCGCCAGCAAAGACCCGAGGATCGGCTTGGTACGGCCTAACGGCCTGGACGATGAGCCACAGTACAAGCTCGACATCGACTGGGAAAAGGCGAGCGCGGCCGGCCTCGCGATCAGCAACATCAACGATACCCTCGGCGCCGGCTGGGGCTCGGCGTTCGTCAACCAGTTCATCGATCGCAACCGCGTCAAGCGCGTGTTCCTGCAGGGCGATGCGGTCTCGCGCATGCTGCCGCAGGACTTAGGTCGCTGGTACGTGCGCAACGGCGCCGGCCAGATGGTGCCCTTCTCGACGTTCGCTACGGGTTACTGGGCTTTCGGCTCACCGAAGCTCGAACGCTATAACGGCAACCCGTCGCTTGAGTTCCTCGGAGGCCCACCCCCAGGACGAAGCACCGGAGATGCGATCGCAGCGATGGAGGCGGCGGTCGCGAAGCTCCCGAAGGGTCTCAGCTATGAGTGGACTGGCCTCTCCTACGAAGAGGTGCGCTCGGGCGCGCAGGCGCCCGCGCTCTATGCCATCTCGCTGACAGTCGTCTTTCTGTGCCTGGCGGCGCTCTACGAGAGCTGGTCGATTCCGTTCGCGGTGATGCTGGTCGTCCCACTCGGCATCATCGGCACCATCAGCGCGACGCTGCTGCGAGGGCTCGACAATGACGTGTTCTTTCAGGTGGGTCTGCTCGTCACCGTAGGACTCTCGGCGAAGAATGCGATTCTGATCGTGGAGTTCGCCATCGAAAACGTCGCGAAGGGCATGGAGCTCATCCCCGCGACCATCGCCGCGGCGCGCCAGCGTCTGCGGCCGATCCTCATGACCTCGATGGCCTTCATCCTCGGGGTGGCGCCCCTCGCCATCGCTACCGGGGCCGGCGCCGGCGGGCGCGTCGCGATCGGCACGGGTGTGATCGGCGGAATGATCACCGCGACGGTCCTCGCCGTGTTCCTGGTACCCGTGTTCTTCATCAGCGTGCGCTCGGTGTTCCGTGGAAGCCGCAAGGCTGCGGGACCGCCGCAACACGCGGAGACGGTCTCGGGGACTTGACGTCGAGCTGTCGCTTGCCCATAACCGCACAGGGGGTAGAGGCATGGCGGAAGAAGCAGCAGGTCGACACCAGACAGACATCGCCGCTGCTCATTCCTGGGTTGCGGAGCTAGTGCTTCGCCTCGTAGGTGCGGCGCTGCAGATCCTGGCGACGTGGGCGGTAGTACGTGCGCTCACGCCGGAAGATGCGGGAGTCTATTTCCGCGGATTCGTCATCGCCCTGGGGTTGAGCACCCTGCTGCGGGGCAAGTACGAAATCTACATGGCGCAGTACATCATCGGCCGGCGCGCCCTCTCAACCGGCATTCCCGATGGCGTACTGCTGATGCAGCTGGCGCGCCGCATGCTCCTGCGGTCAGCCCTGCTCTGCGGCGTTCTGCTGGTCGTGACGGCCGACCTGGACATCCAGGCGCCGCAACTTCAGGCCATGCTGCAGACGTATCTACCCTTTGTGCTCGCGCTTCCCTGCGTCAGCCTGTTCACTTTCCTGGGCGAAGCCATGCGAGCCGCCAACCGCACTCTCGGCGCCGTCGTCGCGGCCTATGGCGTAAACCTGTCGATGCTCCTGGCCGTAGCGTTCGCTGCGCCCCACGGCTCGCTGCTGATTTACTCGTGGGCCTTCCTCCTTGGCAGCGTACTCTCGGCGGCACTGGCCGCGGTTTTCGCCTGGCGAACTTTCCCGGCCACCGCGGCGGAGGCATCGCGGCGACCCATCTCGCGAGAGATGTTGGAAGCGGTCAACTCGCGCGATCTGATCGGCCTTGCGCGGGGCGCGCTCCTGTGGGGCCCACTCTGTATCCTGGCGGTGTGGGCTCCTGCGATACAGATGGCGCAGTACGCCGTGGCCGCCCGCACTGCACTGGTCGTCGACTTCTTCCTGCCGGCCCTGAATCTGGCGGGCTGCCGCCAGACGCTGAGAGTCGCGCAGCCCGTCCGAGCATCGCTGCCGCTGCTGATCCGACAGCTCGTCCGCGCGTTCACTTATAGCTCCGTATTCGTCCTGGCGCTGCTCGCGGTGGGTCCTGCAACACTCGCGCTTTACGGCAGTCCTTACGAGCGGGAGGTGACCGTGTACGCGCTGCTCCTCGGTGTGCAGTGGGCCAACGGCGTCGGCCGTCCGGCCATACGCCACGCAGTCGTCGGTTGGGACGCGCGACGCATCGGCATCGCAGTCGGATCGAGTGCCGTTGTGGCCATAGTGATCTGCAGCGCTGGCGTGGCGAGCTACGGCGCCCTCGCCGCTGCCGCCGCCTCGCTGGTCGGTGCTTTGATCCTCAATGCACGGGCGATCGCGATGGCGCTGTCTGACTCGCGCGCCGGTCAAGCGTCGCCCGAAGCGCCATCGGCGCGAGGAAACGCCTGAACGCGCCGCAGTGGCGGCTCGGTATCAGTCCGCCCACCTCACCCGGAGGGTGGACCCTCAGGGGGATTTCCAGCCGCCGCCCAGAGCCTTGAAAAGCGAGATCTGGTCGAGCACCAAAGCGGCGTCTGCAGCGGCGACTGACGCATCGAGGGCGACGAGCGATTGCTCGGTCGTGAGCAGGTCAAGATAAGTCAGTCCTCCTGCTGCGTATTCGTCCCGGGCTATATCGAACGCAACGCGAGTCTTCTCACGCGCCTCGACCAGCGATTGGCGATTGTCGAGCGCCGCGCCGTAGACGGCTAAGGTCTGTTCGGTTTCCTTGAGCGCACCGAGCACCACCGAATCAAACGACGCCAGAGCCGCCACCTGAGAGGCCTTCGCCTCGCGAACCCTGGCACGAGCCGCCGATTGATTGAAAAAAGTCCAGCTGATCGAGGGCCCAACACCCCAGGCAAGTCCTGCGTTCGTGGTGAGCTCCGACACCCGCGGAGCAGCGCCGCCATAGAAACCCACCAGCTTGACGGTGGGATAGAGGTCTGCGGTCGCCACGCCGATTTGGGCGGTGGCGGCCGCCAGGCGCCGCTCCGCCTGCCGCACATCGGGACGGCGTCTGATCAGCGCACTGCCGTCTCCAACCGGAATCAGCGTGGTCAGGTGCGGCGGCTCGACGCAGTCCTCGATTTCCACCGGCGCATCCTTGGGGGCCCGGCCCAGAAGCGCTGCGAGGGTGAAAAGCGCGGCGCGACGTTCGCCATCGAGAGTCGGTATGCCGGAACGCACCTGCGCGACGAGTGCCTGTGCGCGCTGCACGTCGAAGTTTGAGCCTCCGCCCGCCTGGTATCGTTTTTGGGCAATTTCGGCCTCACGGCCTACAACCTCGAGCGAGTGCTGGGCGACGTCTATCTGTTCTCCCAGAGCGCACACGGCGGCGTACGCCCGGGCGGTCTCTGCGGCGACCACGACTCTGACACTGTCCCGAGCGGCGGCCGTGGCATCCGCGTTGGCGCCGGCGGCCTCGATTTGACGATGTATCCGGCCAAAGAGATCCACCTCATAAGCGACCTGAAACAAGTCTTCGAAGAGCCAGACCGTCTGAGGCTGGCGGCCGGTCAGTTCGAGGATCTCGTCCGTGACAGGGTCGCGGCCGCGAATCGCGCTCGCAGCCACCTCGGTGGAGGGGTATCGGTTCGCGCGTACGGCCGAGAGCACGGCACGGGCCGCTGCGACGTTGGCATCCGCCGCGGCGAGATCGCGGTTGGCGCGAAAAGCCTCCTGCTCGAGCGTATCCAGCCGGGCATCGTTGTAGAGGACCCACCACGCATCCGGTGTCGCCGCCCTCGTTTCGACGGCTTCGTTTACGGACACGAGGGGTGCTTCGGCGTTCTTCGGTGGACCCGGAGCGTGATAGTTCGGCCCGACCCGACAGCCGCCGAGCAGCACGAGGACGGCGAAGAACGTCCTCCCCATCATGGAAGCCTCGGCCTGCGAACTGGGAACAGTGGCGCAGGCGATGCCGGACCTTCCGGCGCCGCGCTGCGGTAAACCACGATGAGCAAAGCGATCGCGGTCATGAAGGCGATCGCGACGAACCCATCCATCACTGCCTGGGTGGTCGCAGCCGCCCGGACCGCGTTGTCGAGCACCGCCTCCCCGCGCATCAGATCGCCCGAGGGGTTGAACGTCCGCGACGTCACCGTGGCATACGCCTGTATTCGGTGAATCACATCGGCATCGCCCATGCGCACGTGCTGCCCGATCAGGTTGGAGGCCACCTGCTCACGCACGCGTGTCCAGGTGTTGATGAAGGCGGTACCGACTTCGCCGCCCATGAGGCGCGCAATCTGCAGCACCGCGCCGAAGGTCAGTGCCTCCTCGGGCTTCAAGTGCAAGATGCCGAAGAAGATGACTCCCGAGAGCGCAAAGCTCTGACCCACCGCCTGGAGCAACTGGGAAGGCAGAAACTGAAACGATCCCCACAGCGGCGTGAGGGCGTAGGCGACCATGAGACAGGCGATACTGATGAAGATGAAGCCGATTGAGGCCACGAGTCTCGGATCAGTGCGGCGCAGCATGAGCGCGGCAAGGGGAGAAAAAATGAGCTGCGGCACGGCCACCCAGATCAGAGTGTCGCCGACTTCGAGGGCTCGAAAGCCGCGCACCGAACCCAGATAGAGCGGTATGAGAAATGCCGTACTCAAGATGGTCAAACGCAGGAACGCGATAATTACGGCCAGAGCCGGCAAGGGTGCGGCAAACACGACCCGGAGGTTGAGCAGCGGATACGGCGTGATCCAGTCGTGAATCAGGAACGCCGCAATGAGCAGCGCACCGCTGCAGAGCAAACCCCACACCAGCCCCGAATTCAGCCAGTCGAGACGGTTTCCCTGATCAAGCGCCGCATAGATCAGGGCGAGCCCAACTCCGCCCGAGAAGAGGCCAAATAGATCGAGCGGCGGGCGCTGGCCGACAGGCGGTGGTAACGAGCTGATCCCCGCCCGCAGGCAGACCGTCATGATCAGCGCCAGGGGTACGTTTTGCCAAAAGATCCAGCGCCAGGAAAGGTGCTCGAGGTAGTACCCCTCGAGGGAGGCGGAGATATTGAGCGAGAGTTCGAGGTTGAGGGCGTAGAGCGCAATGCCGAATGCCCAATACTTCGGTGGCATGTTCCGCAGGATGTAGCTGAGCGTCAGCGGAATGAAGAATCCGGTAGCGAGACCGCCCAGGAACTGCATGACCAGCAGCATGGGGAGACTCGCCGAGTAAGGCGTCAGCAATGAGATCACGGCAAACGCCAGTGCCGAACCGATCAACACCCGCCCCGGACCGTAAGCTGCGCCCATCCAGACCGCGAAGAGCGTGATGAACATCTGGCCGGACGTTTGGGCGGTGGTGATCCATGCACCTTCGTCGAAACCGGCTCCGACCGCTCCGCGGATATCGGCCAGCCCGAAGGTGGACAAGCGACCATTCAGGGTCGAGATGAAGGTCCCCATCAGCACAGCGACCAGCCCCAGCCAGGGAATCGAGGTCGGCGGCGCCGCCAGTGGCGGCGGAGTGAGCATTGGCTGGGTCGGTCCGGATGAAGCTGCGCCCATCAGCGGCGTCCGTCTGTCGCATCGACGTTCGTCTCGACCGACATCCCGGGCACCAGGCGGTCGGCAAGCCCGTCCGGGTCGTCGATGAGGATCTTGACGGCGATCCGTTGTACCACTTTGGTGAAGTTGCCCGTCGCATTATCCGGCGGCAGCAGCGCGAACGAGGCGCCCGAGGCCGGCGCGAACGACTGCACGTGTCCCCGCAGCGTATGACCCGGGAATGTGTCGACCGTGATTTCCGCCTTCTGACCCACGGCCATGTGCGTGAGCTGCGTTTCCTTGTAATTGGCGATCACCCATACGTGCGGCAGCGGCGACAGCGTCGTGATTTGCGTGCCGACGCCGATCAGCTGTCCGGGCTTCACCTGGCGTGCGCCGATGACACCGTCCTGTGTCGCCCTGACCGTCGTGTACGAAAGATTGAGCTTGGCCGTCGCCAGGGCCGCGCGCGCCCCCGCGATCGCTGCCTCGCTTTGCGCGAGCTGCCCCTCGATGACCGCGAGTTGACGCTCCGCTGCGAGTGCCTGCGCGCGATTCTCGGCCAGCTGTGCAACCAGCTGCGCATGTTGGGTTTCGAGCTTCTCGCGCGCTTCGGTCGAGGAGGATCCTGTCTCGAGCAGTGATCGCTGCCGGACTCGATCGCGCTCGTTCTGAGCGTTTGCTGCCACCGTCGACGCGATGACGGCCCGCGCCGACTGTATGTTCGCGAGCTGAAGCTCGCGCTGCGCCCGGAGGGTCGCCGCCTGCGCCGTCGCTGTGGCCAGATTCGCCTCGGCCTGTGCCACCGCCGCGCGGTAATCGTCATCGACCAGTTGCGCGAGCACCTGCCCCTCACGGACCCGCTGGTAGTCTTGAACCGGCAGCTCCCGCAGATATCCGCCGACTTTGGCGACGATGGGGGTCAGATCCCCCTGAAGATAGGCGTCGTTGGTTTTCTGCCAACCGACGCCGCCCTCCCAGCGCGTCCAGTCGCGCGAGATGATGATGATGATCGCGATGGCCACAATGAACACCAGGATGCGCCAGGCGAACTCGAAGATTCTGTTCCAGTCGATGTGCGGAATACCGCTCCCTCCCCGTTGACTAGTCGATTACTACATCGGCGACGCCGGCAGCGGTGCCACGCCGAGCGTCGTGTCCGAGTGGCGCCACCTGCCCCAAGGTATGGCCGATACCATCGGATGATAGTTGCGCACTCATCCTTCTGGCGTACTGCCCATGGTGTGGTACGGCCCAAGACTTTAGGCGAGGTCGAAACCATTGCGTAAATTGTGACTAAAAATCAAGAGCGAGCAGAACTGTACAAGAGGCGCAGGGGTTGCAGCGAGCAATATCCAAACACTGGATTCGGATGTTCTTGAAATGAGGAAGCAGCGATTGGATCGGCCGTTCAATACCTGGAAGTTCTGGCTTTCATCCGCGGTCTTTTTTGCCGGCGTGCTGGTCGTTGGTCTCATGCATTGATGACAAGGTTGACATTTCGTAACGAGTCGCTGGAAACGAAGTGATGAATGTTCCATATCTGCACCCGAGGCTTCCGGACAGCTTGAAGTGGCGCATCCTCGGAGCGCTCCTGAAGCTCAACCAGCGTCCGCATACGGAGAAAACGCGCAGCGTGATCCTCGGCGCACTTGGCGCGATGAATATTGCCGCAGCCTATGGTGTCCCGGGGGGCCGGGAGGCAATCGTCGCGAACCTGCTGGTTGGGATGGTTTCAGACATCGAGACGATCGCCGGCGAAACATCGGGTTGAGGAACCGGATCATCATCGTTCGGAGCCCCTATCCCGAAGCATATCGCGCAGTCGAAGGGTGACCACCCGCAGCGGCTGCGAAGCACCGTCCCTCAACGCGATCTCGACCGACGTGCCCGGCGGCTGCTGGAAGATTGCCAGGACGTCCGCCCGTGACAGCGATGCCGAGGGTTGTCCGCCGACTTCACTGACGATCTCGCCACTCTCCATGCCCGCCTCCGCCGCCGGCGATGCCGCGATGACACTGGCTATCCTGAAGGAGCCATCCCCCAATTTCATCAGGTTCAACCCTGAGCGGTTAAACGGGACCGGAGCTGCCGCGGCGAGCGGTCTCATCCACAGACGTCCCTGCGCATAGTCAAACCGCAGGTCGAAGCGCGACAGCAGGGGCTCGCCGGCGATGGCCGCCACCGACCGCGTATGCTCGGAGCCGCGCGGCTGCGGCCCGTAGTAACTCAGCACTTCGTTGCCGACCCGAAATGCCCCGATGGCAACCTCTGCTTGCACGAGCCTCGCATTGCCTGCGACGGCCAACCCCGCGTCAAAGACTTTGGCGACACCGACTCGCTCAGCCCAGAATTGCTCGATGATGGTGGCGCCGGCGTTGCCGGTGTCGATCATGAATTCGCCGCGCGCCCCTGCGAATGAACCCGGAGTCAGCGGCGCGTCCTCGTCAAATGTAATTGGCAGTATCGACCAGGGACGTGGCAGTGCGGCAGCGCCCGGCGCTTCAAGTGTCACCCGGTGTTGGGTCCGATCGATAGAGATTCGAAACCGTTCAAAAAACTCCAGGCCCAGGATGCCCGCTCGGGGCGGCCTCGGCCCGCGATCGTTGCTCTGCTCACTGAGCGGCAGAACCTTCGCGGCCTGGTCAGTCATTTCCGCCGTACCGACGCGCAGTGAGTCGATCCGGACGTATCCCGCCTTTGAGACCTGATCGCCCGCGCCGGTCGATGAAAACGCCCCCTGGGAAGTGAGGCCGAGTGCGACGACGGTCCCTGGCGCCAGGATAAAGTGCCCTCCCGAGTCCAGCTCGAACGCGAAAGGACCTTTCCCATCGAGGAAAACAGGGATATAGATGCGTGTGCGATGGTCGTCTTCGTAGTCCACTACGCTCGCTTTGCCGTCGAGTAAGCGCACGTCCTGCGGCGCGGCGGGCATCGCGAAGAGCCCCGGCGGCCGGGTTTCGCCGGTGCGTGCTTGGTCTACGATGAATGTCGTCGTCGATTCATCCTCCACGTCTTCGTCGGTTTGCTTGAATGCCACCCTGCGGCCGTTGTCGATATCGCGCCAGTCCTCGTAGTGCCGAACCAGACGGTTTTCCGGGTATTGAAGGATCGCCCGATCCGGCAGCCCGGAGTCGCGGTCGTACCAGACCTCCAGCGGCGCGCCATTCACCGGAGTGATTCTCCTCACCTCGAAGTTCCTGTCCCCTTCGACCGTAGGCGCCAACACCTCAATGTGCGCACCGCCCCGTCGGCGACAGCCCTGACTGCCGCTCAGCCAAGCCTCCGATCTGGCCAGTCGCCGGGCGAATTCGGAGTTGAGAGCATGGGCAAAGCCCGAAACGTCCTGTGACCAGGCCAGCTCTCCATCATTGCCCGAGCCCATGCTCACGACGCCATAGTCTTTTTTCTCATTGAAGCGTCCAGTACCCAACTCGACGACTCGCGTGAAGCGACCCGCAAGTCCTCCCTCCCTGACCGTACCTTCGAGACTCAGAGTCGTACCGGATCGCCAGGCGCAATTTTTCGGTGGAGGGTTGGCGATACCGCTCGTTGGGTCGAGGTGCAGTGGCGCTGCCAGGGCGATGGCGTAAGCCCAATGGCGCGGCCCCGCCCGAGTCGCCAGCCTTCTGATCACCAGGCCCGTTCGCTGCATAGGTTCGATCGAGTTGGACAATCAGTGCTTTTCGAGTACTCGACTCAAGAGCTCGCAGAAGGCACGAACCAATGCGGAAGCTGGTCGTTCCCTGAGCTGCAGGAGTAGCAGCGGGCGCGTCAGGGCCCGCGCTGAGGGGTGAATTGGCGTGAGGGTACGAAGCTCGCGCATGTGCAGGAGCTCACGCACCGCCCGTACCGGCAGCATGGCGATGCCGAGTCCGGCGGCGACGGCGCGCGCAATGCCTTCGTTGCTGCCGAATTCGATGGTGCGTTCCGGCTCGATACCCTGAGTACGCAGCAGGCGATCGGTGACCTCGCGGGTGCCCGAGCCCGGCTCGCGCACCAGCCAGACCTGCCCATTGAGCTCCTTGACGGACGGCCTGCGTCGCTGCGCCAACGCGGCGTGTGGCGGAGCAATGATCTGAAGTTCGTCGTCGCGCCAGTGGGTGGCCACGATGCGCGGGTCGTTTACCTGCCCTTCGACCAGCGCGACGTCGACCTCGCAGTCGATCAAAGCCCGGCCGACCGCCTGGGTGTTGCCGACGCGGATCTGCAACTGGATGGCGGAAAATTGCCGGGTGAATTCTGCGGCGTAGGCGGGCAGCCAGTAGCCGGCGATCGTGGTGCTCGCACCAACGCTGAGCCGCCCGCGCTGCAGGCCGACGCGAGCGCGCACCTCCTCCGCCGCGGCACGCTCCAGAGCGAAGATGCCACGCGCATGCTCGAACAGCGCCTGACCGCTCTCGGTCAGCCGCACCCCCCTGGCGCCTCGCGGGCCGCCGGCGCCGCGCTCGATCAGCGACAGATCGAGTTGATGCTCGAGCTGCTGCACCGCTTTCGACACGGCGGGCTGACTGATAAAGAGCGCGCTCGCGGCGCGCGAGAAACTGCGCTGCTCGGCGACGGCGGCAAAGATGCGCAGGAGGTGCAGGTTCATCGGGATAACCGTAATTTATGAAAACGTGAAGTAAATGTATTCGATTTATACCATAGGGCTGCCTAGCATCGCGCCAATAGCCACGACCCGATGAGAAGCGAGAGCAATGAGTTCTGCAACGGCCCCGCGCCACGCACCCGCCGCACGGGTTTTGAAGACATCGGCGTGGGCGACACGCGCCTGGTGGCTGGGACTCGCCCTGTCCGGCGCCCTTGCCGCGTTGGGCATCGGTGCCGCCGGGTTGCCCGCGGCGCGGCACTACGGGTTGAGCGCCCTGACCCTGGCCATCGTCCTGGGTATCGTCGCCGGCAACACGTTTTTCCCGCGGGTGGCGGCGCGCACCGCCGCGGGCGTGGATTTTTCCAAGAGTACACTGCTGCGCATAGGGATCGTCCTGTTTGGTCTTCGCATCACGTTCCAGGACATTGCAGCGGTGGGATGGGCGGGCATCGTGATCGATGCCCTCATGGTGGCGGCCACCTTCGTAATTGCGGTACAGCTCGGGACGCGTGTTTTCCGGCTAGACCGGCAGACCGCGATGTTGATCGGTGCCGGCAGTGCGCTTTGCGGTGCGGCGGCTGTCATGGCCACCGAGCCCGTGGTTCGGGGGCAGCCCTACAAGGTCTCGGTCGCGGTGGCTACCGTGGTTGTGTTTGGCACACTCGCGATGTTCGCGTACCCGCTTCTATACCCGTCTCTCGGGTTGTCGGAGCACGCATACGGCGTGTTCACCGGCTCGACCGTACACGAGGTGGCGCAGGTCGTCGCGGCGGGCCGCAGTGTGAGTGAAGGGGCCGCGGCGACCGCGGTCATCGAAAAGATGCTGCGCATCATGATGCTGGCGCCGTTTCTCATGGTGCTGTCGGGCCTCAGGAGGCAGCCGCACGGCACGCACCGCGACGAACATTCGGCGGTACGGGCGCCGATCGCGATCCCCTGGTTTGCCGTTCTGTTCATCGTCGCGAGCCTGGTGAATTCCGTGCACCTGCTGCCTGCTTCGGTGGTCGCCGGACTGACTGAGATCGACACGCTGCTCCTGGCAACCGCGATGGCGGCGCTCGGTCTTCACACCCAGGTCGGCGCAATTCGCCGCGCCGGCGTGCGACCGCTGTTGCTGGCCGCTTCGCTGTTCGTGTTCCTCGTGCTCGGCGGCTATGCGATCAACCGCCTGGTGAGCCACCTCTTCGGCTGAGACGCCTTCTGCGGCGAAGGCCGTCCCCGCGGCGCATGGACGAACCGCCCGCTACACTCCACGCATGCACTGGCCGCCTGGGAGGCTGCACGAACAACTGAGCGGTGGCGCGAACCGGATCGCGCTGTCCACAGCGTTGCGTGGAACGCTCGCCACGGTTGTGCCGCTTGCCGTGCTGCCGCACGTGGGTCTCGCGGGCATCGCCTACCCGGCTGTATTGGGTGCACTTGCGACTTCCCTGGTCGATGTCGGCGGCCCGTATCGCACACGGTTGGTTGCCATGCTCGTGCAGGCACTCGGGGGATCGTGTCTGTTGCTTCTGGGCACGGTGGCCGAGGAGTACTGGTGGCTTGCTGCGGCCGTCATGGCGACCATCGGGGTACTCTCCGGTCTGATACGCGCCGTCGGGCCCGCCGGCCCCTCGTTGGGCACCAACACGGCGGTTGCGTTTCTCGTCGGGCTGCAGCTCGCAATGGTTCCCGATGCGCACGTGGGACTCTGGGCACTGGGCTATGCGGCAGGCGGAGTGTGGACCGTGGCAATTGCGCTCGGGTTCTGGCAGCTGCGGCCCTATCGCCGCCTCGAGCAGGAGGTCGCCGCGGCCTGGGAGGCGGTAGCGCTGCTGCTGCGCGTTCCGGGCGTAAGCAGGCACGCGAGCGCGGTCGGACGACTGCGTCGCGAACGCAAGGTTGGGACGCTCCATGCAGAAGTCGTCGCCGCGCTCGAGCGCTCTCGCGAGGCGATCGGTGACATTCGTGCCGGGATGGCCGGCCCAGGCACGACGGTCGCCCAGATGATCGTGCTGATCGACGCGGCGGCGGCCATGGCTGGCACCGCCGTCACGCTCTGTGACTTAGGGAGCACTTCCGAGGCCACCGCGCGCCTCGCCAGGGCCTGCCGGTCTGTTGCCCACGTCCTGCTGGCCGGCAAGGGCGTGCTGCAGCTCTCGCAACTGCGCGATCAGGTGCGTATCGACTCCGAAACGGCCGGCGCAGTGGCGCGCGAAGAGCTCACCGCCCTGATCCACGCCTTGCGTACGCTGGATATCGCGGATGAGGCGCTCCGAGTCCTGTTCGGGGTGAAACGTCGTCTGCCGGACCTGTTGCGGTTGCCCTTCGCGCACCGTCTGCCGCGCGGGACCATCGTCACTGCGCTGCGCGCGCACGCGACCCCGCGCTCCGCAGTGTTCCGGCACGCCATGCGAGTAGCCCTGGTGACCGCGGCCGATACCGCGCTCCTCGTCTACCTGCGTCTGCCGCATGGCATCTGGCTGCCGCTCACATCGCTCACGATCCTGCAGCCCGAGTATGGGAGCACCGTCACCCGTGCTCTGCACCGGACTCTCGGAACCATTGCTGGAGCGGTGCTGGCGGGCGCCCTGCTCGCGACCGTGCACGGCACGGTCGCGTACGATGTGGCGCTCGGGATACTGCTCTTTGCGACCTTTCTGGTCATCCGGCGCAACTATGGTTACGGCATTACCTTTCTCACGCCGATCGTCATCCTGCTGATCAGCCACGGCAGTCTCGATCCGTGGATCGATCTCGCCGATCGAGTCGCCTATACGGTGACCGGCGCGATTCTGGCGCTGGCTGCCGCCTATCTGCTGTGGCCCCAATGGGAGCGCGATCAACTGCGGGACCGCCTGCAACGCGCGCTGCAGGCGCTGCAACATTACCTGGACGGGGTGCTCCAACAGCTGGCGGGCACTGCGATGAGCCCGGAAGCTCTCGCCTCGTTGCGGCGGCAGGCGGAATTGGCACTGGCGAACGCCGAGGCGGGTTTCCAGCGGATGCGTGCGGAGCCCGCCGACCGGGCCGCGCTGCTCGGCGTTGCGTTCGCCCTCCTCGTCTACCTGAGGCGTTTGTGCCGCCACATCATTGCGTTATCGCTGCAGCCGCAGGGGACTCCACTGTCACAGGAGCCACTGACCAAGCTGCGCCAACTGATAGCGGCAGCGCTGGGGGATCTTGGCAAGGTTGTCGGTGAGGGGCGAATGCCGGTTCCGTGGCCAACCCTGGGGCCCCAGCTCGACGAGCTCGTAGCGCAACTGAGCTCGGGAACTGCGAAAGAGACGAGCCCGGGCGCCGGACTCCTGGGTCGCATCGTCAGTGATGTAATGGGACTGCTCGGCGCCGCAGGGTATCAGCGAGACATCACGGCTCTCTCCGGACGAGAGCTAACCCCGACATGAGAAGAACGCTCTCTGTGCCGCCTCGTCCCGAGCAGCTGTCAGCGGGAACGCTTCATTGCCAAACTGATGCGATTCATGTGCGCTTTGAAGCGTACCGCCTGAACGGTGCGCCTGAGCTTGCGGGCGATCCGCGCAGCGCTCTCCCGGCCCGCGAGGGTCCGCAGCAGTTTCAGATCAGCAGTACTCCAGACGATTCGCTTACGACGCGGGCGTGGCATGAACGGCTCCCTAACATTGAAGAGGCAACAGTATACATGTTGAGTTCTACAAAGCACACTTATAGATGTGATGGGGGTCCCTAATAACGCAGCCGCGGGCCTGGAAGCCAGCGACCTCACCGCGTAGTCCGCTCGTTTACCTGGCACGGCCGCCGGGGGCCCGCCGCCAGCCGTCATGACATTGAACTCTCCCGCCGGACAGTCGTGACGCTCTCTCATCGGAGAGGTGTCTGATTCGACCATACGGCGCCGCTCAGTACGCGATGTGAGTGATAGGCTCATTGTCGGATGCCAGCGCAACCACCGCCGCGAAACGCAGCATTTCTGCTCAGCGAATTGTTCCCGTCGCGCGCAACTCGTAGCGTGAGCGAACTGTGAGCCTGCGCAAACGCGAATCCTCGATCATGTCCGCTCGTGTGATATCCAAAGAAACCGCCCGCAGGAGCCACATTCGCATTGCCCGGCCGCCATTCGAATGCATCGCGTTCCTACTTCAGGGCGGTGGTGCACTCGGCGCTTATCAGGCGGGTGTCTACGAGGCGCTCGCGGAAGCGAGCCTCTCGCCTGACTGGGTAGCCGGCATCTCGATCGGCGCGGTGAACGCCGCGCTGATTGCCGGAAATCCGCCGAGCGAACGGGTCGAGAAGCTACGCGAGTTCTGGGAGCTCATCACCGCAGCTGGGCCGTGGGATGGCATTGCACAGCTCTCCCTGGCGCCGTCCGTGGTGCGCGGTGAATTCACGCGCGGATTCCTGAATCAGCTGAGCGCCGGAACCGCTTTGGTCGCCGGAGCAGCAGGGTTTTTTGCCCCCCGCGTACCGGGTGCCTGGCTGCAGCCGCCGGGTAGCATCGAAGCGACCAGCTATTACGATACGGGGCCGCTCAAAGCCACTCTCGAGCGCCTGGTCGACTTCGAGCGCATCAACGCGGGCGAGACGCGCTTCAGCATCGGCGCCGTGAACGTGACCACCGGTAACTTCCTTTACTTCGACAACACGACTCACACCATCACGGCCGAGCATGTGCTGGCGAGCGGCGCACTGCCGCCAGGATTCCCGGCGGTCGAGATCGAGGGCGAATTCTACTGGGACGGAGGCCTGGTCTCGAACACACCGCTGCAGTGGGTGCTCGAGAGCGAGCCGCGGCGCGACACCCTTGCCTTCCAGGTCGACCTGTGGAGCGCGCGTGGCACGCTGCCGCGCACCCTGCCGGAGGTGATGACGCGGCAGAAGGAGATTCAATATTCGAGTCGCACGCGCAACAACTCCGACCGCTTCAAGTACACGCAAAGGCTGCGCAACGCGTTGGCGAGCCTGCTGCAGAAGTTGCCGGATGAGTTCCGCGAGAGCCCCGAGCTCGCGATCTTGAAGGCGCATACAGAGGCCAAGGCGTACAACCTGATCCAGCTCATCTACCGCGCCAAGCAGTACGAAGGCGACTCCAAGGACTACGAGTTCTCGCGTCTCAGCATGGAGGACCACTGGCGCGCGGGTTATCACGATACGGTTCGAACCCTGCGCCATCCCGAGGTGCTCGAGCGCCCCAACAACCTGGAGGCCGTCATGACCTTTGATCTGGCTCAGAACGGGCGCGAATGAGCGGTCCGAGCGGACACGGAGCTACCTGAATGCAACTGGAGAATAGAGTCGCCGTGATCACCGGTGCCGCGAGCGGCATCGGCAAGGAAATCGCCCGAACCTTTGCGCAGGCCGGCGCCACCGTGGTGATCGCCGATCTCAACGCCGCGGCAGCGCACGACACGGCGGAAGAGCTCGGCAGCTCCGGACAGCACACGCTCGCCCTGGCGATGGATGTCACCCGTGAGACGGACGTCGAAGCCGCGATGGGAGATGTCATCGCGGCCTGCGGGCGCATCGACGTGCTGGTCAGCAACGCCGGCATTCAGATCGTCGCACCGCTCGATCAGTTGCCGTTCGCCGACTGGAAACGCCTGCTGGCCATCCATCTCGATGGCGCCTTCCTGACCACGCGCGCGGCGCTCAAGCACATGTACCGCCAAGGGAGTGGCAGCATCATTTACATGGGGTCGGTGCATTCGCGGGAGGCGTCGCTCCTGAAGGCACCCTACGTCACCGCCAAACACGGCCTGATAGGACTTGCCAAAGTCGTCGCCAAGGAGGGCGCAAAGCACGGCGTTCGTGCGAATGTGATTTGCCCGGGTTTCGTACGCACACCGCTCGTCGACGAGCAGATTCCCGAGCAGGCGCGGAAACTCGGCATCTCCGAGGACGCCGTGATCAAGGACATCATGCTCAAGGACACGGTCGACGGTGAGTTCACCACCGTGCGGGATGTCGCCGAGGCGGCGCTGTTCTTCGCATCCTTTGAATCGAACGCGCTCACGGGACAATCACTGATCGTGAGTCATGGATGGTTCATGCAGTGACGGTGGAGGCAGGCGCTCTCATGACCGCCGGACCACGCCAGATGGCATTGTTGGCCAATGGTCGCAGGCACGGGCCGATCACGCGCCTCGTTGCGCCTTGGGACAAGGGCGAGCTCACGAGCCCGTTTGTCTTGCTCAATTATGCTGAAGCCGCGCGGCGAGCGCGGCCGCTCTTCGGTGTTCACCCGCCATCCGGCATCATGACCCTGACCGTCGTGTTGAACGGTGAGCTCTCATTCGAGGACGAGACCGGGAGGCGGGGTGAAGTCGCCGCAGGGGGCTTCGCTTGGATGAAGGCCGGAAGTCTCATCTGGTATGAGGGTGAAGACGCCACGCCCGAGGCACTGCGGGTATTTCACGTGTGGCTCGAGCGGCCCGCAGCGCAAAAGGAACGCGCGGCAGTGAGCCAATCCGTCGCGCCGGGTGAAGCGGAGAGCGACGGACCGGTGAGGGTGTTGCTGGGAGAGTTCGGCCGGGCGCGCAGCCGCATCCGCGAAGCTCCCGCAGACGTCAACCTTTTTCATGTGCGCCTCACGGACGGACAGGACTTTTGCTACGCGCCTCCCGAAGGGCACAACGTCAGATGGCTCGCGGTCGATCGCGGGAGCCTGCAGTTGCCGGAGGGCGAGCAGGTCCTGTGGGAACAGATCGCGGTCTTCCGCGATTCCGTCGGCGTGATCGAGCTGCAGGCCGAGGGTGAGACTTCGTTCGTGCTGGGATCCGCGAGGAAGCGGACGCAAGAGAGCCGCTGAAGGAGATAGGTTTCCCGACCCATTCGAGGGAGGTTACGGTGAGTAGCCCGAGGGTAGGCTACCGCCGTGGATACGTTGACAAGCATCAAGGTATTCCGGCAGGTCGTCGAGTCGGGCAGCTTCGTCGCGGCGAGTGAACGCCTGGACATCTCGACCGCGATGGTCAGCAAGCACGTCATGCACGTCGAACAGCGGCTGGGCCTCCGGCTTCTCAATCGTAACAGCCGAAACCTGAGCCTCACTGAGCCGGGTCGGGTCTATTTCGAACGCTGCAAGACGATCCTCGATAAGCTCGAGGATACGGAGCTCGAGCTCGGGTCGCTGAACAGCGCGCCCCGCGGAACCTTGCGTGTCAGCTGCCCGAGCTGGGCCCCAGGACGGCGGATTGCAGAACACCTGGCTGAGTACCGCCGCCGCTACCCGGAGGTTGTCGTCGATGTCTCCTTCGAAGACCGCATGGTGGACCTCGTCGAGGAAGGCTATGACCTCGCCTTCCGCGTGACCTCCTCGGACGCACTCGCGCCCGGGCTCATCGCCCGACCCATTCGTCCCGTTTCTTACTTTCTGGCGGCCTCCACCGAATACATCCAGCGCAATGGAACGCCCAAGTCGCCGGAGGAGCTCGCACACCACGACTTCGTGGCGGTCGGCAACCTGAATTCGCTGCAGCTCATCGGCCCAAGGGGGAAGGTCGACGTCCCCATGCGGGTCGTGTTGCGCTACCGGTCGGCACTCGGTGTTGCGAACGCTGTCGCGAGCGGCATAGGCCTCGCACCCCTACCGGCCATCGTCTTCGAGGACCCAGAGTTCAAAGCGCGACTTTCCCCCGTGTTGACGGAGTATCCGCTGCGTCAGTCGACTCTGTATGTGGTGTACGTGAGCCGGAAGTACCTGCCATTGAAGCTCGTCGCGTTTCGCGATCTGTTGATCGAACGCATCTCGCAGACGCCGGAGCCGCGGCCGCTCGCCCTCGCCGTTCACGAGTGACCCTCTCCGCTCGCCGCATCACGACGTTTACCGCGATGAAACGCTGCATCAATCAGACGCGCGTTGTTCCACGTGCGAACTACGGATACCGTAAGTTCATGAGCCATTCCGTTGCCTGACCCCTCCGCAACGTCATTGGCCATGAACGATCGCATTGCTTTCCCCGCAGCAGCGTTCGTTCTCTCCGCGGCCGGAAGGGTTTACCCCTTCCGGCCGTCTTCTTGAGGAGAGACGAGTGCTCAATGCGCTGGCCCCGATCCCGACCACCTCCAGGTTGATGCGACGTTTGATCTCGGTAAGTGGCGCCCGCGCCGGCGAGTGCCCGTTTCCTCATGCGAAACACTGCATCCATCGCACGCGCATTGTTGACTCGGTGCTGTGAACCTACTCTCCTCCCCATGAAGCTGCACCACCATCAGTTCACTGTGCCGGGTAAACGAGCCCTGGAGGCAACGCTGGACCTGGGCTGGGGAGACCTGTCATGCGCGTCCTGTTTCGCGTCGCAGCGGCCCTGCTGATCGCGGCTCCTGCCTTCCTCGTCCTCGTGATCGTCTTCCTGCTGGCGGCACGCCGGCGTGCGCCCCCACGCGGGAGTCAGATCTCCCGCTCGTTCGAGAGAGGAGTCTCCGTTGGCCCCTTCTCTTCGTGCGAGTGAGGCGATTGTCGAGCTATCCCGTCAGTACCGAGGAATGTGAGCGGGCGGTAATGGCTGGAGAGAGAACGAATCTCGTCACACAGATGGATGCTTTCGGATTCGAGCATTTGCGGGTCGTCGAGCGGCCGCTCGTGCCTTTGCGACATCACGAAATTCGCATCCGCGTGCGCGCTGCATCGCTGAACTATCGAGACCTCCTGGTCTCACTCGGCCACAGTCCCATCACGGACGTCCGCCTCCCCATCGTTCCGCTCTCCGACTGCGCAGGCGAGGTGATCGAGGTCGGGCGAGCGGTCGATCGCTTTCAGCTCGGCGACCGCGTTTCCGCGGCACAGATGCCAGATTGGACAGCAGGACCGTTCAAACCAGAGCACAGAAAATCGGCGCTCGGCGCCGCCGTCGATGGCGTCCTCGCCAAATACTTCACAGGGCATCAGCGCGGCTTCGTCAAAATCCCGGATGCACTGTCATTCGAGGAAGCGGCAGCGCTTCCGACCGCGGCCGTGACCGCGTGGAATGCCCTCTTCGAGCTGGACGACGTCAAGCCCGGAGAGACGGTGCTGGTACAGGGGTCGGGCGGTGTGAGCGTCTTCGCGCTGCAGTTCGCGCTCGCCGCGGGTGCCCGAGTTGTCGCAATCACCGGTAGCGAGGCGAAGGTCGCCAGGCTCGAGCGATTGGGCGCAGAGCACGTGATCCGATACGAAAGGGAGCCCGAGTGGAGCCGCGTGGTTCTCGAGGTGACGGGTGGGGCCGGTGTCGACCATGTCATAGAAACCGGCGGCGCGGCCACGATCGATGAGTCGATCAAAGCTACCGCCATAGGCGGCTCGATCAGCCTGGTGGGTCTACTCACGGGCGCGGGTGGGCGCCTCGATATGCTGACCATACTGGCGAAGACCCTGCGCATTCAGGGTGTCGTCGTCGGATCCGTCGAGATGTTCGAGCGCATGATCGGCATGATCGATCACCTCGGTATCAGACCGGTGATCGACGAGGCGTTCAATATGCATGACATCGCCGCGGCGCTCGCATATCTGAGATCCGGCCGACATCTCGGCAAAGTCATTATCAAGGTATAGAGGGTATAAATAAGGAGTCCATAGCGTGATGGCAGCGTCTACGCGGAGCGCGCCGCCACTACAGCGTCGCTGGGACAGTCGACATGCGGAAACAGGATAGCGAATTTCGCTACTCAGCCGGAGGCCGAAACTCGAACGTCATCCCGGTCGCGTGACGAACCTGGAAGCCCTTCCACAGCGTCGCCGCGGGTGGTCCAGGACTGTAGGCGCCGTACTGAGCGGGCGGCGATGGCCACGCGCCTTCGTTCGAGTTGGGAATGAGGCCATCGATGTACGAAGCCTTGGCCGTGTCGTCCTTCACGTAGCGATCGAGCAACGCCGTGATGAAATGGGCTTCGATAGCCGTCAGGCGCGCTTTGCGCCACACGGGGTCTTCGAACCAGTCCTTGTCCCACAAACGTCCTTGCATCTCGGCCGGCGAGCCGCTCATGCCAATGTTGTGTCCAGCGTCCTGAAAAGTGAGCAGATATCGTGGCGCACGGAGCTCGCTATCAAATATAGTCCTGACGCCCGGGTCGTAGCCGACGAGATGGTCCTGACTGCCGACAATGAGCAGGGTTGGTGCGCGGATCCGCGCCAGACCGTCGGGTGCCCATAGCTCGAGCGGGCCGAGTCGTATCGCCGGAGAAATCGCGACTATAGCCTTGACGTCGGGGATGATGAGGTCCGACGCACGGCCCGCGCCGGCCACATAGTTCGTCAACGCTCCGCGCGTTGCCGAGCCCAGGTCAGGGTGCAGTGGTGCACCGGCGGCCGTGAGGACGCCGTAGCCGCCCAGTGAGTAACCGATGAGGGCGACGCGACTGGGGTCAAGGCCTTCCAGGGGCGGACTGCGTGAGCGGGCACGTCGTCGCAGTTCGGCCGCTACGAAGGCGAGGTCGAGCGGACGACGGGCGATGGGGAATATGAGCTTGGCGCTCTCTGAGATGGGTGGATCGCCAAACGCCGGCGCGGCGACGACGTATCCTTTCGTTGCGAGATTCTCACCGAGCCAGGCCAACACCTCAGGGGTGTTACTTGCGCCGTGCGCCAGGATGACCAGCGGGAAGCGCCCTTGGGCTCGTGGCGCATTGAGTACCGCGATACCGGGGATGGTGAAGGCAACGAGCTTGGTATCCGGACCGGGCAGTGCGGATCGATACGTGATCGGGCTTCCTCCGCCGACCGCCGGGTACCAGACGCGTACCGAGAGTGCGCGATCAAAAGGCGCGGCGGCAGACTCGCCCTCGAGTGGATTGAGCTGGCCCGGCTGCACCAGCTCGAGGCTGGTGACACCGGCTGAGTAGGGACCGAGCGCAGCGAGCTCGGGCGCGTCAACTCCCGGGCGGGCGGGCGGCTCATCCGCGTAAACCAGGGTGCACAGCGCGTATAGACCCGCCAGCAGGCTCAACCGGAAGTACTGCACTTTATAACCATGAATGTATGTTCGCACCCAAACCGCATCCGGCTACGCACCCGACCGTGATGATACAGCACCTTAGTGCAACGCCAACGGTTCAACCGGCGGTGCGCTTTTTCCAGTTCTCATCTCTGCAGGCGGCGCCGCCAACTCCACGCTGGAAAATACATATTTTCCGGTTTTCTCGTCCGAGATGATCGAGACAACGAGGACCAGGATTCATGTTTTAACGAAGGGACCGGCCGGCCGCTGCTGCTGCTGCATGGTTACCCCTGAAATGCACCTGACGTGGCACAAGGTGGTGCCGCGGCTTGCTGAACAGTTCTCTGTGGTCGTGCCCGATCTGCGCAGCTACGGGGCGTCCGGCAAACCAGAAGGCGGCGAACGACATGAGAACTATTCCTTTCGCGCCATGGCGACGGACCAGGGGTCGACTCCCCATCCTCCGTGCGTCGGAGTGCCAGACCCGGTGAGCTGGACGCTGTCGCCGGGCAGGCACGCGCCCTGCGCGAATGGTTTCGCGGCTTTGTTCGACAGCACAAAGGCAGGGCGCTTCGATCTGACGTTTTGCGAGAGCTTGCACCTCTGAATCGAATCCTCGATCGCGACCAGGAGTATGGTCAGATCGTTAAGCGCGAGCGCGGAAAAGATCCTGAAATGCCCTCCGGTGTCGCCTGGCGTCAACTTCGGCGCTGGCAGAGCTGCGATGCGCTGCTTTTGCCGATCGCCAGGTCCATGGCGGACCTGGTCTGCACGGAGGATTTTTCTTACGTTAAGGCCTGCGAAGGGCCTACGTGTACCCTGTTGATGCTGGATAAGACGCACGCTCGAGCGAGACGGTGGTGCAGCATGGCTGTCTGCGGCAACCGCGCGAAACAGGCCGCCCATAGAGAGCGTGAACGTGCCAAACTTTAGACCGACAAGACGCGAAGCCTACGCGGCGGGCGAATCAAGATCCCAATAGGGCGGATCGCCGAAAGCTTCTCTCAACCAGCCGGTCAGCGCGCGGATCTTCGCGGAACTGCGCAGATCCTGCGGATACGCTACAAAGATCGTCGCGCCCTCGGGCTCCACCCCAACATCGATGACTCGGAGTGCGCGATCACGAAGCGCATCCTTGAGAAGAAAGGTCGCCAGCAGAGCGATTCCGAGGCCCGAGACAGCCGCGTCGCGCATCAGCAGGCCGTTGTTGACACGCAGGCCAACATTGGGGCGTAGCGTCACCCATTTCCCCGCTGACCGAAAGCGCCAATCGGCTGCGCCGCGATTGGAATGGATAATCGCTCGATGCCGGGCGAGCTCGTCGAGAGCGCTGGGTTGCCCGTGACGCTTCAAATAATCAGGAGCAGCCACCAGCAATCGCCGGCTGGCAGCTAAGCGCTTGACGATCAGGCGCCTGTCATCCACAGGGCCGTGTCGCACTACCGCGTCGTACCCTTCAGTCATGACATCGACAAAGCGGTCCTCGAGGTCCAGGGTCAACTCGAGGCTCGGAAATTTCGCCAGCAGGCCGAACAGCGCGGGTCCGAGGTGCAGGGTTCCAAAACTGACCGCTGCAGAGATTCGCAGCGGGCCGACCAGCGTCTCGCGGCGGCTCGCAACCTCCGCGGCAGCGCTCTCCACGTCGCGCAGTATCTGTTTGGCGCGTCCATAGAAGGCATGGCCGTCCTGTGTCGGCGAGAGTTTGCGGGTCGTCCGACGGATCAGCTTGGTCCCCAGGACTCTCTCCAGTTCCGTCAGGCGCTCGCTGACAACCGACTTTGAAACCCCCAGGCGACGCGCTGCTCCCGCGACCGAGCCGGTTTCGACCACGGAGACAAAAGAGGCGATCGATTCCAGCTTGAACATTGTTCGCGTTTGCCGAAAACTGGACTCGAGAATTATGACTGTCGTGGCTTTAGTGAGGAAGACTAGACTCGACCCGCTCCAGGAAAAGGGTTACCAAAACCAACGAATTACGGAAATGGGAAATGCCTATGCATCGATCTGTCATTACCGCCATGGCGCTGGTATCAATATCAGCGCCCCTCGCCGCACGAGTGACACCCTTTCCCTCGAGTTTTCACACCCAGATAGTGCAAACCGACGGCACGAGTCTCTACGTGCGCGTTGGCGGGCAGGGACCGGCCGTCGTTCTCCTGCATGGCTTCGGGGACACCGGCGACATGTGGGCGCCGCTCGCGGCGGATCTGGCGAAGGACCATACGGTGATCGTGCCCGACTTGCGTGGCATGGGTCGTTCCGAACATCCGGACACTGGCTACACGAAAAAGAATCAGGCGGTCGACATCGCCGGGGTCATGGATGCGCTCAAGATCGAACGGGCCGCGCTGGTGACCCATGA
>Ga0306920_100000197_pt1 | contig 70255 bp, 69 predicted proteins | sample flu12Cox44000170_FD_204666 | JGI IMG/M metagenome (GOLD analysis project Ga0306920, IMG submission 204666) | Lab enrichment of tropical soil microbial communities from Luquillo Experimental Forest, Puerto Rico - flux4day.12C.oxic.44.000.170 (v2)... | ecosystem: Environmental > Terrestrial >...
CGCATGCAGCAGCGCGATACCGAAATGCGTGTCCTTGCTGCATCACTCGCAAATTTGTTTAACGGCGACACAGTGCCGGGCGGTTTTACTGGCGGCATGGCGCTGGCAGGTTGCAGGTTGGGGGCTGTTGCATGAGCACTGTGACAAGGGGACGCGGCTCGATTCCGGAATTCTCTTATTCCGCGGATCCGATGCTCGCTTTCATTGCCGAGCACCTTGAGATCGATGCGGCCTCCATCAACGTCGAGACCCACCTGTGGGACGATCTCGGGCTCGATCTGCTCGACGTGGTCGAGTTGACAATCCTGCTTGAGGACGAGTTCGCCCCCGGACAACTAACCGATACCGGCGGCGAGATGGAATTGATCGGCGATCTCATCCATCATATCGAAACTTGCCGCCACGGCGCTCACCGGCATTGAAAAACGGACGCATGGATCCCGGGCAGGGAAGCTCCTCGTTGGGGCGGCGATCGAGCCGCTTTGCTTTCCGGAGTGGTTTGCATCGCCTGAGAGCTCTTGAGGTCAGAACTCAAGATCGATGTCCCGGCTAATGCGCCCTGGTCTTGCGACGAGCTTGCGGCCGCCGCGAGAAATGTTGCGATAAGCCGAAATGGCTCCCCGGGAATGGATTCGAACCATCGCCCCGACGGGAAACAACCGTCTGCTCTGCCGCTGAGCTACCGGGGAATGCGCGATCCTACTGTGCGCAATTGCGTCAAAAAGCGCAACGATGTCGAGCTTTCACGGTTACTGATTTTCTAATGCGGCCCATGCAGTATATCCCGGGAAGCGCGCAGGAGGTCCCGGGTATCGCTTCGCTCTATCCGGGCTACGGACTTCAGCCCGCGCTGCTGCGCGCGGGCGCGCCGGAGCCAGCGAGCGGCCTTGCCGCAAGGCGTGCGCGTGCGGCCCGCAGCGTGCCCTTGCCGAGATGACCCAGAAATTTCGTCCCGCGGCGCGCGCTCCAGACAAAGGCGGTCTCGGTCGACATGGCGCGCAGGTAGAATGCCTTGTCGAGGCAGTAGCGCTCGCAGGCGACCTTGACCTCGTCGTCATAGAAGGCGACGATCTTGTCCATCCCCATTCCCGGCGTGGCAAGCCAGCGCGGCACGTGCACGTTGCACAGCCGCTCCACATCGGTGAGCACCTTGTTGCAGCCGGTGCCGGCGGCAGGGCAGGACGTCGCAAACGCGTCGCCCACGAGCACAATGCCGGCCTGGCGATGGCCCTTGCTGACATAGAGATCGACCGGGCGAATCTTCACGTCGGAGACCTCGACCGCGCCGGTAAGCCGGCGCAGGCGCGGCAGCACGGCAAACAGCGCCTCGCCGCCGTGGCGGCGCATCTCCCGTAGCCACGGGTCGTCCATGTCGCGATAGACGAACAGATTGGCACGCGTCATGGCGCCGATCGGAAACAGCGTCAGATAGGCGGTGCGGAGCGCCGTTTGCTCGCCATAGTAGGTCAACGCGCGGAAACCGAAGCTGCCGCCTGCCGCCGGGCTGACGTCAAAACCGATGCTGATGGAATGGCAGGGGCTGATGACCTCGCGGTCAATGCCGAGGCTGTGGCGCAGCGAGATATTGAGTCCGTTCGCCAGCACAATGAGGCGGGCGGAGATTTCCTCACCGTTCGACAGCGTCAGGTGTTGGCGGTCGGCACTTGCTGATGCCGCCGCCGCCTTGGCGCAGATCACGGGCACGCGCGCAGGAATCTCGGCGCGCACCGCATTGACCGCGGTGTCGTAAAGGAAGTCGAGTTGTTCGCTCGGCTTCTTCTCAACGACCCGGCCGAAGCGGGCGATCCAGACTTCCTGGTCGAGCGTGGATGCGCGCGCGACCGCATCCGCAAGGCCGGTCTTGCGCAACAGCGCAATCTGCGAGGCATCAAGCTTCTCGCAGCGAAAATCCTTCGGGTAGACCGGATGCGGATCGACGAGGATCGCGTCATGGCCGATGCGCCCGAGCATGGCCGCCACCATCGAGCCGGCAAAACCTCCCCCCACAATGGCGACATCGGTGTGGCGCATAGCGCGATCATTTGTGGCCAAATGGCTTAACGAAAGATTGAAGGCGGAGCCCGCCACCATTTCTTTAGGAAATGACTGCAAAACTGCCTTCTGCGATCACGCGGAGGCGCCGGGGCGAGCAACCAATGTCGGCCGTCAATGCCAAGCTTCGGACGACGCAAACCGCTGGTGACAGCCCGGCTACCACAGGCTTGCGCCGTGCGGGCCCGGCGGCGCCCAGCGCGGCGCCGGAGCAGCTTCCCTTGCTGGCGAGCCCGGGGCTCGAGCCGTCGGCGGCGCACGCGCGCCCGCGCATCGCACTTTCAGGCGACGAACGCCTGCAGGCGTCGGTCAGCAGCGGCAGCCACCTGCGCATGCGGGACGCGCCGCGCTCGGGCATCAGCCTGCAGGTCCATGCCGACCTTGAGGAGATCGGCACGACCTGGAGAGCCTTCGAGCAGCAGGCTGACCACACCGTATTCCAGTCCTTCGACTGGCTTGCGCACTGGCAGCGCCACGTCGGCAACCTGCGCGGGACGCTCCCCGCCATCGTGACCGGCCGCGAGGCCGACGGCGAGCTTCTGTTCATTCTCCAGCTTGCGATCGAGACCGGCGGCCTGGCACGGCGTCTGGTCTGGCTCGGCTCGGCGCTGTGCGACTACAACGCCCCACTCATCGCGCGGAGCTTCGGCGCGCATGTGAGCGCGGAACGCTTCCTGCTGGCATGGCGCGAGGCGATCGCGCTGCTGCAGTCCGAGAGGCGGCTGCGCTTCGATCTGGTCGACCTTGAGAAGATGCCGGAGCAGATCGGCGAGCAGCGCAATCCCTTCATCGACCTTGCCGTGCGCAAGCATCCCAGCGGGGCCTACGTCGCCGACCTGCCGCGCGACTGGGAGACGCTTTATGCTGCCAAGCGCTCGTCGGCGACACGCAAGCGCGAGCGCCGGCAGCTGCGCGCGCTCGCCGACCACGGCGCGCTGGGTTTCGTCGACGTCCAAGACGCCGGCGAGCGAGCGCGCACGATCGCCACCCTGCTCGAGCAGAAATCGCGTGTCTTCGCGCGCATGGGCGTGGTCAACCCCTTCCTGAGCGCCGGGCATCGCGAGTTCTACCTCGCGGCGGCACGCGACCCGGCACTGCGCGACCTCGTCCATATCAGCCGGCTCGACGTGGGCAGCGAGATCGCTGCCGCCAGCGTCGGCCTTACGTTCCGCAGCTGCTACTATCTCATCCTTTCAAGCTACGATGGCGGCGAGATTGCGCGCCTGGGCCCCGGCCGGGCGCACCTGCACGAGCTCATGCGCTACGCCATTGCGCGACAATTTACCCGCTTCGATTTCACGGTGGGCGACGAGCCGTACAAGCGCGACTGGGCCGACAGCGAGCTTGCGCTGCATGACCATGTCGCGGCGGTCACGGCGCGGGGAGCGGCCGCCGCAGCGGCCATCGCGGTATTCCGGCGCGCCAAGCGCGCCATCAAGCAATCGCCAGGCCTGTGGCAGGCGTTTTGTCAGGCGCGCGCGCTCGCGCGATGGCACCGCGCGCGCTGAGGGACTACTGCTTCCAGACCTTGAACGCCTCTGCGAAGACGCGCTCGCCGGGGTTGCCCTTCTCGATCGCCAGAATGGCGCGCCGGTTGTTGTTGTACACCACCGGGATATCGAACCAGGCACGATCCTTGAGCAGCTGGAGATTGCGCTCCTTCTCGGGCTCGGCGCTGGAAAGCCCGATCAGGAACACCCCGTTGGTGACCTTGACGGCGAGCCCGGCAAGCGGCACGCCGCGCGTCTGCTCCGCCTGCTTCATCAGAATGCCGGGCACATTGGAGATGCCGCCGGCGGGGAAGTCAGGCGGTAACTTGAATACGATCTCGACCGTATGACTCGCCGGCAACGACTTGTCGGTGTTGCGGCGGAACGACCAGGTCATGGTGATCCTGCGCTCGGGCACCTCGACCTCTGCGCGCACTGCGAGATCGGCGGGTTGCCCGGGACCAGCGGTCACCGTCTCGGTGCGCCAGATGGCGGAGCCGACAAAGCGCTTGCCGTTGGGGTCGGCCGGATCCTCCTCATAGAGCACCACCTTCTGCGCGACCGCGGGACCGGCCGGGGTGCCCGGCTCGGTCGCAGAGCTCGACTGGCTGTTGGGCTCGATGCGGTCGGTGATCTTCGTGCGCGCATTGGAGGGGGACGGGGTCTCGCGCGCGGGCTCAACCGACGGCGCGCGCATCGAGCGGTAGAGGGCAAGCAGATTGGGCGGCCCCTGGCGCACCAGCACATAGATCCCGGCCAGCGCCATTGCAGCAACCGCAAGCCCGACAATCATGCCGAGGCTGGGCCGCCACGTGATCCGGTGTCGCGGCCGCGCCTCATCCTCCTCCCCCAGCACGGGAACGTGCGAGGCGCGAGGCCCTGCGGAGCCGTGGGCATCGTCCATCGGAAAGGACGATTCCAGCATCGGTTCCGAGAACTCATGGCCCCCATACGGCCTGTGCTCGGGCTCGCCTGGAGGCTCGCGTGCCGCCGGCGGCTCGGGCACGCGCGGCTCAAAGCGGTCGAAGGCCGCAGGTTCGCGCCGGTGTTCCTCCTCACGCAGCGCGGGCATGGCGTTCCCATCACGCGCGACGCGCGGGGGGAAAGGAGCATCGTTAGCGTCAAGATTGCGGGCTTCCCGGACTCCATCTTCCGACGACGGGCGCCACTCGGGGGCGGACCGCCGCAGCAGGTTGCGCATCGCCGAGCCATTTTCGGCGAGCGGTGGCTCCTTGGCGACGGGAGCGGAAGGGCGGGGCGTCGGTTTTGGCGGCGCCTGGGGCGGCGCTGCGGGCCTTGACGGCGGGGCCGGCTTGGCCGCCGGAGGCAGCGGCCGCCGCGGCGTATCCACTCGCATCTCGCCCGCCGGCGCCGGCGGGCTGACGTAGCGCCGTAGCGGTGGCGGTTGCTCGTCCAAATCCCTGGGGCGGCGGAGATCTACGCCGCGTTCGACCGCGCGCTCCTGGCGCGGCTCGACCGCGCGCTCCGCTGGCTGCGGCTCGGCGGGGCGGCCTTTCGTCGCCGGAGATGGGGGGCGGCTGGTCTCTACGAATTTGCGCGCCGACTCCGCCTCCACCTTGCGGATCGATTCCTCGAGCGCGAGGCGCTCGCGCGTGATGTCGGATTCGTCGAGTGAGGGGGTGAGCCCGCGCAGCTGGGCGAGCAAGGCTGCCCGCGCGCGCTCGTAGAGTGCGCGGCGATTCTCGCCGTTGTTCTTCTCGAGACCGGCGACGGCGCGTGCAATGAGCGGATAGTAATCTGCCATCGAAGCTCAGCTGTACATCAGTTCTCGAACGGGTTGTGCATCAGGATGGTATCCTCGCGCTCGGGGCTGGTTGAGAGCAGCGCCACCGGACAGCCCACGAGCTCCTCGATATGTCGCACATATTTGATCGCCTGCGCGGGAAGCTCGGCCCAGCTGCGCGCCTTCGCGGTCGCGGCCTGCCAGCCCTCGAACGTCTCATAGATCGGCTCGACCGCGGCCTGAGCGCGCTCGCTCGCGGGCAGATAATCGATCTCGCGACCGTCGAGCCGATAGGCCACGCATACCTTGAGCTCCGGCAGCCCGTCCAGAATGTCGAGCTTGGTCAGCGCGAGGCCGTTGATCCCGCTGCTGCGCACGGTCTGCCGCACCAGCACCGCGTCGAACCAGCCGCAACGCCTCGGGCGGCCGGTCACGGTGCCGAACTCGCGCCCGCGCTCGCCGATCAGGCGGCCGATCTCGTTTCGCTGCTCGGTCGGGAACGGCCCGTCCCCGACGCGGGTCGTATAGGCCTTGCAGATTCCAAGCACATAATCGATGGCGTTTGGCCCAAGCCCGGAGCCGGTCGCAGCCTGCGCGGCCACGGTGTTCGACGAGGTCACGAAGGGATAGGTCCCGTGATCGATGTCGAGGAGCGCGCCCTGTGCGCCCTCGAACAGGATGCGCTTGCCTTCGCGACGCTTGCGGTCGAGCAGAGACCACACCGAGTCCATGTACGGCAGCACGCGCGGAGCGATGCTCTCGAGCTGCTCCTGCACCGCCTCGGCGCAGACAGGCGCAATCCCCATCCCGCGGCGCAGCGCGTTGTGATGCACCAGCAGGCGCTCGATCTTGCGCTTGAGCGCCGGCGGCTCGGCCAGATCCATGACACGGATAGCACGCCGGCCCACCTTGTCCTCGTAGGCAGGCCCAATGCCGCGCCGCGTGGTGCCCACGCGAGTCAGGCCATCGCCCGATTCGCGAATGGCATCGAGCTCCTGGTGCAGCGGCAGGATCAACGTGGCGTTCTCGGCAACACGCAGGTTTTCCGGGGCAACATCGATTCCCTGACCCTTGAGCCTTTCGATCTCCTCGATCAGCGCACGTGGATCGATCACTACGCCATTGCCGATCACGGAGAGCTTCCCGCGTCGCACCACGCCCGAAGGCAGAAGCGACAGCTTGTAGGTGGCGCCATTGATGACCAGCGTGTGCCCGGCATTATGTCCGCCCTGAAAGCGCACGACGATGTCGGCCTGCTCGGAGAGCCAGTCAACGATCTTGCCCTTGCCCTCGTCTCCCCATTGGGAGCCAACCACGACCACATTGGCCATGCGGCATCTTTCCTGTGCGCGGCCGAGGCGAGGATCGTGTCGAGGCTACAATGGCTTACCCCAAATCTCGACCTCGACGCCATAGCGGATGCGCGCCCGCCAAGCAAGCGAGACGGCGTGACGCATGCCGCATCGCGCCGCAACTGCTCCAATGTGCGGATCCCAAAGCAACCCCTTACCGTTGCCCCTGGCCGCAGCACACTGGATGATTTGGCCCTCTCCAAGGCAATCTCGCGGCAAGATCGAGGCGAAGAGGGAGTGAGGGGCTCCTTGGGACGCGTGACCTGGGGCGAGGCATGGGGCGCGACACAAACGCGCGCGCATAAACACCTCAATCGGTACCGTCGCGAGAAAGATCGAATGTCGAGAAGCCCTCCTCGTTCTGCGGCCGCTCCAGCACGGCAGGATGGCGCAGCGTGCGTACGGTGTCGTTGTAGCCCGCGCGCCAGTGGTCGCGCATGCTCAACCGGGAGAACTCGTAGTCCTTGGAATCGCCCTCGTACTGCTTCGAGCGATAGATGAGGTGCACGAGATTTGTCACCTTGCGGGTGCTCTCCTCCCTGAGCACAGCGAATTCGGGGCTCTCGCGCAGATCGGCGGGAACCTGTTGCAGGAGCTTTGCCAGCAAATTGCGCAACCGCCGCAGCTGCCGTACGCGGTCGGAATTGGCGCGCGTACGGCTCGAATACTGGATCTCCTTCTCGCGCGTCATCGCCTGCGCCATCGTGCGCGGATTTTCCCCGCGCGCATCCCAGAGATCAACCTGGAAGACGAGCGTGTCGCGCCGCGGCGCGTCAGCCATCACCCATTGCAACGGCGTGTTGGAGACAAGACCACCATCCCAGTAATGCTCGCCTTCAATCTCGACCGCCGGAAAGCCGGGCGGCAATGCCCCGCTCGCCATGATGTGCTCGGGTCCGATGGTGTGCGTCTGCGTATCAAAATAGACGAAATTGCCGGACCGCACATTCACCGCGCCGACGCTCAGCCGCATCCCGGCGGAATTGATGCGATCGAAATCGACCAACCGCTCGAGGGTTTGGCGAAGCGGCGTGGTGTCATAATAGCTGGTGGCTTCGGGGGTGCCGGCCGGCGCCAGCCACGGCGGCGCCAGGCGCGGCGAGAAGAACCCGCTCGCACCGGAGGCGATCGCAAAGCCTGCGCTGAGCTGATTCAGGGTGCTGCGCAGCGCGTCCCCGGTCGCAAAGAAGCGGCCGCATGTTGCTTCGATGCCCTGCCAGATCGGCGAGGTAGCGCCTTCCCAGAATTCTCGCAGCTTGTCGGCGCGGCTCTCCGGCGGATTGCCAACAATGATCGCCGTATTGATGGCGCCGATGGATATGCCGGCGACCCAGTCGGGATGCAGGTCAGCCTCCGCGAGCGCCTCGTAGACTCCGGCCTGATAGGCCCCTAGCGCTCCGCCGCCTTGCAGGACAAGCGCAATCTGCTCGAAGTCCGGCCGCGGCCGCTTCCGGTGGGTCTTGTTCTTTGCTCGCGCTTCTACGGTAGACATGCGACGGGCTCCTCACATGACGAGTGTCCGGTGTGGCGCATGCGACGTTGCCGCGAGCATTGCCGCCGGGAGCCCGAAGGAGTCAATACGCGATATTTACGGCTTGCCCGAGTAAACGCGCGGTAGCGCCCTGCGCTTCGCCAAACTAAAATCAGGCGCAGTGATTCGCGTCAGCGTGAACGGCCGGCTGCCCACGGCGGGAGCGTAGGTCTGTTCCAGTGGCTTGATCGAGGGCCAGTCGACGCAGCAGGCGGCGCATTCCCGTCAAGTATTGGCACGGTCTTTGCTTGAACGCCAGCGGATGCGTCCATTGCCGCGTGTCGTCAGCAGATTTCCGACTGCAGCCTGGAGGCCCGATATGTGGAATCTTGCCCGCACCTTGTCTGTTGCATTGTTTGCCGCGCTCGCCGGCACGGCGATTGCTGCTCTCGTCGCACCAGGGGGGAATGCCATCGCGCAGGAGCATCGCCACCATCCGCCGCAGGACATGCCGCTGCATGAGAAGTTTTATTCGACGTGGTTCATGCCGGACGAGCCGACGAAATCCTGTTGCAACATGGCCGACTGCTATCCGACCACGGTGCAGTATCACGATGGCCAGTGGTGGGCGATGCGGCGCGAGGACCAAAAATACATCCCGATCCCGTGGAAGAAGGTCGAGATCAACCGCGACAATCCCGACGGCCGCAGCCATTTGTGCGCGCCGCCGCCTTCTTCGAGCCACGCACCCAACACGGTTTTCTGCTTCGCTCTAGGCGGCGGGATCTAGCGCATCGCTTCCTTGAAGCTTGTCATTCCGGGGCGCCACGAAGTGACGTGGCGAACCCGGAATGACGATGTGTATGATTGCTTTGCCGTGCTGCTCATTTGGCGATGTAGCTGCGGTGCAGCCAGGCATCGGGGGGAGCAGCAGCAGGACGCGATTCAAGCGACATGACCCGCGGACTCTCTTTGACCCGCACGCGCGTGCGCTCGCCGGCGGGCGCCTCAACCGTTCGCGCTGTCGCTGTGGGGGCGACGAACTCGGTGGCAGCGGCAGCCGGCGGCGGCGGCTCGTTGCCGCCGCCAAGCTCGGCAATCGCCTCGGTGATGCTCGCGCGCAGGAGCTTGGGCCACATCTTCCGGAACAGGCCGTTGGAAGGATAGATATCGCCGCTGTTCACCTTGCCGTTGATGGCAAAGACATAGCCGACGATGTCGTCAGCGTGCTCGGCGAGCGGCTCAAGCGCCGCGAGATACTCGGCCTGCTCGCGCTCGAGGCGCCCGTTCTCCAGCGACAGCTGCAGGCTCGTGCGCGAGCGCGCCGCCGCCACCTCGGTGCCGAGGTTGCTCGACAGCCGGTCCTGGATCCTCGATACGCTCTTCCATACTTCCTGCTGACGCGAGGGCGGCGCGCCCTCGGGCGGACGCGCGCCGACCCCTGCCAATTCGAGCTTGGTCTGCCGCGAGGGCACCAGCGCGTTGGAAAGCGAGAACATGCGCACGTCCTCGCCGGCGCGCGCCGACCAGCGGCCGCTCTCGACGCAAAACGAGGCGACCGAGGTCGTGCCGGAGCGCGGCGGCAGCAGCAGGCTGACGCTGAGCACACGATCCTGCTGGCCGCCCTTTACGATGTCACCGGCCTGGATAAAGACCTCCTCATCGCCGACGTTCTCGACCTGCAGCTCGTTGACGCGACCGATCTCGCGTACTTCGACGGCTTTCCTGGCCATGGCCTCCTGCAAGGTGAGCGGCACGGGCCCGCCGCGGGACGTTCCATGCACGAGATAGATCGCGAGGTTGCGGTGGGTGACCGGGTCGGAGAGGCGGTAAGCGTCCGGATTGTCGGTCTCGGCACGGACTGCGCTCTGCAGCAGACAGGACGAGACCAGGACAGCCAGGATCTTCCATGGCACAGCCATGACGTGGCTCCTTGTTATCGGCGCGGCGGACAAGCGGGGTCGCTCGCCCGGCTGGTTGCGCCGGCGGGGTGCTGAACCGTTAGACGGCCGCGCAAAAATTTTGCCGCGCACGGCGGGCTGCCCGGCAAGCGCCTGCAATCTCGCCGCCTTCATCCATGATGCTCCCAGTGAGCTTGACGGGACAGCCGTGACCGCCCCTTTCGATCCGGATCAGACAACGCTGGCAGCCGCATTGCGCGGCGACGCCGGCGCCGCGGCGGCCCTGACGCGCGCCGCAGCCGATCTGACATGGAGCGCCTGCGCATGCGTCACGCGCTCCGATGCCGAGGCCGAGGAAGCGTTTCACGAGGTGATGGCAGGTCTGCGCGCCGACGGCTTCGTGCGGCTCAAGGGCTATGACGGTCGGGCCGGGGTGCGGGTCTACATGGCGCTCGTGGTGCGCGATCTGCTGGCGGAGCGCGCGATCAGGTTCCTCGCGCTCGACGCCACGCGTGGCTGGCGTGCATTCGAGGCCTTCTTCGCCGAGGACATGCGGCGCATGATCGCCCGCATGCTGCCGGGGAACGACCATCATCAGGACCGGCAGGACGCCTATCAATCCGTGTGCGAGGCGCTGCTGCAGAACGATCTGCAGCGGCTGCGCGCCTATGGCGGGCGCGGGAGCCCATCGGGCTTCATCCTGCACGTGATCGAGAACCTGATCATCGACTACGTACGTACCGTCCTGCCGCGGCGGCGCCTGCCGGTCTCGATTGCGCGCCTTACCGAGCTCGATCGCTCGGTGTTCCGCCTGTTGTATTGGGAGCGCATCGCACCTGATCCAGCAATCCTGCTTGGCCATCTGGCGGCCAGCAAGCCGCCGCCAACCCTGACTGCGCTTGCGGAGACGATTGCCCGTGTGCGCGCGGCACTCCCGCACGGCTATGCGGCGCAGTGCCGGAAACAGAGCATCGACATCTCGGCAGCCGACGCGCTGATGCCCGCGGCGGGTGCGGAGGATTTTGCCGTGGCCACCCCGGAGGAGCAGCTCGTGAACAGCCAGGCGGGGCGCCTGCTCGAACAGGCGGTATCGGCATTGCAACGGGCGCTGCCTCGGCTCGAGCCGACCGAGCGCCTGTATGTGCAACTGGCGCTCGCGGGGCTGCCGGCGCGCAAGATCGCCCCGCTCATGGGCTTGCCGGTTGCAAGCGTGCACAAGCTGGCGCAAAGGGTGAAAGGCCGACTGCGCGAGGAGGTCGGCGGCGAGGAAGCGGTCAAGAAATGGAGGCTGTCCGTCTGACTGATGGACAGGAGCATTCGAAGGTGGAACGCAACGACATTGCCGCCCTGCTGGACGCGCTCTGCGAACATCCGCTGGCCGACGGTGACGCCGAGCCCTCGCCGGAGCTGGCCGCACTGTGCCGCGAGGCAGCGAAGGTGCTGATGCAGGCCGGAGCAGCCCCTTCGGATACGCGCGCTATGGTTGATCCCGACCGGCTGAGAGCGGCGCTCGCGGCCCTGTTGTCGGATGCCGACACGGAGGGCGCGCATCGCACGGTCGAGGAGGCGATGCTCAACTCCGCTGCAGCGCGGCTCGACGCGCAGTCGGCGCTTGCCTTTCTCGAAGCGGTCGCGCAATCGCCCCGATCCGCCCCGGCCCATCTGGTCGACCAGGTGCTCGCGCCCGATAAGGCCCGAACGACAGGCTCAGTCGATCAACGCGGGCACGCGACCCTTGCAAATGTTTGGCGGCTGGTGGCAAGCGGGTCATGGGCGGCGCGGCGCTGGCGCGTGGCGGCCGCCAGCGCGCTGCTGGTGATCGCGGGCAGCGCGTCCGTGTACCGGATGCAAACGAGCCCGCCGGTCGAGAACGATGCGCCGCTGCCGGCAGCGAGAGCGCTGGACAAATCGGCGACCCGCACCGAGGCGCCGGCCGCGCCGCAGCCGGAGCTTGCAACGGCGAAAGCGTGCGAGCCGCACGGCACAGCCGGCGAAGTGCGGTTGGCAAGAAGCAAGGAGTCCCCCGAGCCAGCGAGGCCGGCAAGCGCGGCGGCCATTCCCGACTGCACGCCCAGTGCTGGACCGGATCCCGAAGCCATCGAGGCGCTTGGCACACGCGCGCGGGTCGATGCCGCGCGCCGGGCGGCGGCCGCGCGCAAGGACGCCAAGCGGCCGCCGCCGAGCGGCTCGACGCTGTTCGGAGCGAGCGATCGCGACAGCCCCGCAACCCGCACCGCACCCGCCGCGCCCGCCGCAGCCGCGCCCACGCCGCGCTAGCCTCTGATGACAGAGAGAGCTGAAATGCCGCGATACCGGCGTTGCGCCATGCTATTCGCACTCCTCGCCTGCGCTGCCGCGGCATGGGCGCAGGACTGGCCGAACAAGCCGATCCGGGCGGTTGTTCCCTACAGCGCCGGCAGTGCCTCCGATATCCTTCCGCGCACCGTTTTTGCCGTCGCCGAGAAAGGCCTCGGGCAACCGGTCGTCGTGGAGAACCGCGCCGGCGGCGGAAGCATCATCGGCACAGCGGCCGTCGCCAAGGCGCCGCCCGACGGCTACACGATCCTTTCGACCTCCTCGGCCTTCACCATTGTGCCAGTGACCGTTGCCAATCCGGGTTACGATGCGTTGCGCGATTTCGTCCCGGTGATCCCGCTCGCCAACATGGCCAACGTGCTGGTCGTATCTCCGGACAAGGGAATAAAGACGCTGCGCGATCTCGTCGCCTATGCGCGCGCCCATCCCGCAGCCATGAACTACGTCACCATCGGCACCGGCACCGCCGCTCATCTGAACTCCGAGCGTTTTCGGCTCAGCGCACACTTCGAGGCGCAGCCGGTTGCGTACAAGGGCTCGCCCGAAGGCCTGCTCGACGTCATGACCGGACGGGTCGATTTCTATTTCAGCCCGCTCCTGCCCGCCCTTCCCATGATCCGTTCGGGCAGCCTCGCGGCACTTGCGGTGAGCAGCACGATGCGTGATCCGCTCCTGCCCGACGTGCCCACAACGGTGGAGCTCGGCTTTGCGCATTCCGAGTACAATTTCTGGTTCGGCGTGTTCGCGCCGGCGCAGACGCCCGACTCCATCGTCAGCCGGCTGCATGACGAGATCGCGCGGGCGCTTGACGATGGGGGCGTAAAAGAGAAGCTAGGCGCACTCGGCGTGCAGCCGATGCCCATGACGGCATCCGAGTTTGCAGCCTACGTGCGGCGTGAGCTCGAGCAGAACCGGGCGCTTGCCATAGCGGCCGGCATCAAGGCCGAGTAATAATAATACAAGGCTGCGGCCTTTCTTCAGGCGAGCCAGCCCTCCTCATCCAGCGCGTTGAGCATCACGAGCTGCACGTTAGTGTGGCTTCCTTCGCCACCGTCCAGGGCTCCGATCGCGAGATGCCAGCGCAACGTATTGCGCCGCTCCGCATCGAGGTGCCTATCCACAAAATTCCTCGCTGCCTCGATGGAATCGATCCTGGAAGGGAATGGAGGTGATGTCCCGGGCGGCGATTTCAGCTTGATCGGCTGGAACGGCAGCTGCGCCATATCGATCGTCTCCGTTCTGAATGAAGGAAAACCGTACGCAGCAATTGTGACAAAGAATGAGCAGGTTTGCGCAGAGGTGTTGGCACGGTGGTTCGGTGCTACCGTCGAAGCGGAAGAATGAGTATCGCACTACCGCAAAGCGCGCGATACGTGCATGCAACTCGAGCTGACAGACGCAGCGAAAGCTAAGGCTCGCAGCGCAAGGGAGCTGATAGGGTGGGGCTTCGAACATGGTCGCAGCGGTAGCATGAAGCTGAGCACCGATCGTATCCTGACCACACATGTCGGCAGCCTGCCGCGACCGAATGATCTCTTCGAGCTGATGCTGGCGCGAATGGATGGCAAGCCGGTCGATGAGACGACCTATGCGGCGCACGTGCGCGAAGCGGTCGCAAGCAGCGTCAGGCAGCAGGCGGCGACGGGGCTCGACATCGTGAGCGACGGCGAGATGGGAAAGCCGAGCTTCATCACCTATGCGGCTCAGCGCCTCTCCGGGCTCGAGCAGCGCGCTGGCTCGCGCCCGAGCCCGTTCGCCGACACGCGCGAGACGCGCGACTTTCCCGAGTACTATCAGTCCGCCATCGCGCAGCAGGTGAGCGCCCGGCGCCGGCGCGCGCTCACGGTCTGCACCGGGCCGATCGCATACCGCGGCGGCGCGCAGCTTGCGGCCGAGCTCGACACGCTGCGCTCCGCGCTCGAAGCGTCGACGTCGTCGAGGCATTCGTGCCGGCCATTGCACCCTCGAATATCGAGACCACCACGCCCAATGAGTACTATCCGACGGAAGAGGCCTATGTGTTCGCGATCGCAGAGGCCATGCGCGAGGAATACAGGGCCATCGTCGACGCCGGCTTCCTGCTGCAGATCGACGATCCCTTCCTTGTCACCTATTACATCATGCGGCCGCACCTGAGCATCGCCGACTGTCGCAAATGGGCGGAGCTGCGAGTTGCGGCGCTCAACGCGGCAACTGAGGGAATTCCGCCCGAGCGCATCCGCTTTCATACCTGCTACAGCATCAACATGGGTCCGCGCGTCCACGACATGGCACTTGCCGACATGATCGATATCATCCTCAAGGTGCGCGCCGGCGCCTACTCGTTCGAGGCCGCGAACCCGCGCCATGAGCACGAGTGGGAGGAGTGGGGCCGGGTCAAGCTGCCCGATGACAAGGCGCTCATTCCCGGCGTGATCACGCAGTCAACGGTCCTGGTCGAGCATCCCGAGCTGGTGGCGCAGCGCATATCGCGCTTTGCCGATATCGTCGGCCGCGAGCGCGTGCTCGCCGGCGCCGATTGCGGGTTTGCCTCCTTCGCTGGATCGAACGAGGTGCATCCCTCGATCGTCTGGGCGAAATTGGCCGCTCTGGTCGAAGGCGCCCGCATCGCGAGCAGACGCCTGTGGCCACGAGCGTGAGGTTCCCTCGTGCTGAGACCTGTAGCCCGGATGGAGCACAGCGACATCCGGGTCCGGCGTGCTCAGGCGACAGCGGTCGCCTTCTGCGGCTGCGGCATGGGATATTCCGCGGCATTGAGCAGACGCATTCCCTGTTCGTGTCGCTGTTTCCGAACTGGCTCGGACAAACCCAGCCGCGCGCGGTGGAGATCGAGGGCGACATGCTCCATTTGAGCTCCACAACGCCGATCATGTCCGGAGGAAAGAAAACAATGTCCTATCTCTCCTGGAAGCGGGCCGAGCCTAACGTTTAGCTCTGGCATCAGTATTTGCGTAGACACAGCAAAAAAATTCATACAGACCAGTTTCTATTGTCTCTCCCCTGGCCTGAGCTAATTCAGCGGCTCCGGGAACTGTGCGCTTTCCCACCTCGCATCACACTACGCCGGCGACTGGACTTTGTTTCAGTACTCCGACGTCTTCGGCCTCTTCGATTGACATCTTTCGCGGCAGGAAATGGATCAACAGGGCGCCGATGACCATTGCTGCGGCCATGAGATAGAGGCCAATGTCGAGCCGGCCGGTAGCTTCCTTTGCCAGCCCCAACACATAAGGAGCGACGTATCCACCTATGTTGCCGACCGTTGCCATCAGCGCGAGGCCAGCAGCGGCGGCGGCTCCGGTCAAAAGCGCACTGGGCAGGACCCAAAGAACCGTAATGGATGCCAAGGCTCCGGCGAGTCCCAGCGAGAGACTAGCAAGGGCCAGGGCAGGCACGTTGGCCAGCAAGACCTCGCCTACGAGACCAACAGCGCCGATGGCGGCACACACGATGATGTGCCACCTGCGCTCGCGTGTGCGGTCAGAACTGCGGCCTACGATAATCATCGCGACGCAGGAGACGGCAAAGGGAATGCTGGTCACCAGGCCGTTGAGGAAGACGTCCTGCACGCCCAAATCCTTGACGATCTGCGGCAACCAGAAAGAGATGCCGTAAATACCACCGAGCAGCGTGAAGTTGGTGATCGCCAGGATCCAGAGTCGTGGGCTCGAAAGCGCATCGACGAGTCGATGCCCGTGGCCCATCGCGCGATGAGTGGCTTCCTCCTGTTCAAGCGTCGGAACAATGTTGTTGCGTTCGTTTGCGGTGAGCCATTTCGCATCCTTGGGTCCGTTGCTGAGATAAAAGTAGGTCGCGATGCCGCCAATGACCGCAGGCGCGCCCTCGAGCAGGAACAACCACTGCCAACCCGCCAGGCCGAACACGTCTGTCATGGATTTCATGATGAATCCGCTCAACGGCGAGCCGATGAATCCTGCAATCGGTATGCCGATGAAGAACAGCGCCAAGACCTGAGACCGCAGTTTCGAAGGAAACCAATATGACAGATACAGGACGATGCCGGGATAGAAGCCGGCTTCCGCGATACCAAGCAAGAAGCGCAGCGTGAGGAACTGTGCCGGCGAGGTGACGAACATGAAGCAAATCGAAATGATTCCCCACACCACCAGAATTCGGGCTATCCAAAAACGTGCGCCGAACCGCTGCAGCAGCAGGTTGCTGGGGATCTCGCATGCGGCGTAGCCGATGAAGAAAATCCCGGCTCCGAGTCCGAATGCGGCTTCCGACAAGCCGATATCAGCGCTCATCTGAAGCTTCGCAAACCCTACATTCACCCGATCAAGGAATGAAATGATGTAAAGAACGAGCAGGAACGGGATGAGCCGCCATGCGACTCGATTGTAAGTTGCCGCTTCGTCCTCCGAACGGAATGACGAGCGCGAGAAAAAGCTGGCCATCTTGGGTCTCCCTGGGGCGAAAGCGAAAATTTCCGAGTTGCTGCCGCCGGCTATTGCGTTTTCGGCATCGGATACTCGGCGGCGTTGAGCACGAAGCCGGGCTTTGAAGAGAAATCCATTCGCGGCGGCCCGAAGATATCGATCAGCCAAGTCGTGCCATCGCCAACGTCCTGGCTCGTGTGGATGACCCGGGCGGGAATCACCAGGACCGACGGACTTTCGTCATATCGCTCATGCTCGTCTTCGCGCCAGCGAGTCTTGTCCGATGACCAAGGGTATCGGAGGTGATGAACGAACGCGCCTTTCAAGCTCAGCGACATCTGCTCGAAGTCATCGTGCGAATGGGGGCTGAGCTTCTTTTCTTCGCGGCGCGTCGTCCACGGCATGAACACGTTGACCATGAGGTTTGTCGACCGGAACACGCGCATTTTCAGAGGGTGCGGGTCGGGGCTTGTGATCTTGCTCAGGTCGTAGTGGCGCAGTGCGAAACCACCGACCGGGTCGGGCCAAGGGTCGAGCGGGGCCACTTCCGGCGCGCCATCGGCATAGGTTGCGGCATTCACCGCAGCTGCAGCCAGGTCTTTTGCCCTGTTCGAGAACACCCGCACCACGGTCCCCGGTTTACGGACAAGGATTTGGCTGTCGCCAGGTGGCACGATGATGAGGCTCTCGCCTTTCGTTTCGATACGCATTCCGGCGGCTTGCGCGACCGCTTCGGTTCCTGGAGGCAGCAGGACCATGTATTCGTCGGGATTGTTGCGGGCGAGAACGGCGCCGGCGGGGGTCTGACTTACTACGGTAACAAAATTGGCCGCGCGGGTTATCCAGTGACGGCTTCCGTCGGGATCGGTCTTTTGCGGCGGCTCAGCGTAATGCCGCGCGTGTGTGGCGGGGCGCAGCGCTTCACTCATTTTCGCTCCTCCATGTCTTTCGGCCCGGAATGGCCGCTCAAACCAAAGCTTCGAATTCGGCAAGCACGCGGGCTGCCGCCTGTCGCATCACAGCCTGATCGGATGCGAAGATGAAGGCGCTGGCGCCAATCTCGCGCATCGCAAGTGCATCCTTGTTGCTGCCGACAAAATCATTACCGGCTTTCCCGCGCGTGTCCGCTCGGTGCCGCTGAGCTTCTCGCCCGGTGGACAATCGACGCCGAAATGCACTCGGGTCATTTTTCATGATGCGCGTCCTTCGCCCGCCTATTGTGGGCCGGCTGGCCTCTTCCTCGGTCGTTCTCTATTACGATACTCTGTTTTGATATACGATACCAAAAATCGCGTGTCAAGCGCATTTTATGCCTTATATTGCGAATAATTCGCTTGTTTTTCCTTCAAAAATGGATACTTTGTTTTGCGCTTGCAAACAAACTGGAGAGGAACTGAAGAATGGCTGAGGATCGTCCGGATTCGGGGGTGCGCTCCGTACAACTCGCCCTCGACGTGCTGGAGGCGATTGCGTTTTCCGGCGAGGAGCTTGGCGTCACCCAGCTGGCCGACCGCCTCGGCGTGACCAAGGGCTCCGTTCACCGCCACCTCCTCACGCTGGTCGAGCGCGGCTACCTCGCGCAGAACCCGGCGACCACACGCTATGCGCTCGGTCCCAAGAGCCGGCTGCTGGCGCGGCTTGCCCCCGACGCCGATCTGATCCAGCTCGCGGAGGGACCCATGCGCGAGCTGCGCGATGCGCTCGGCCACTCCGTCGTGCTCTCGGCCATGGCGCCGCGCGGAGCGCTCGTTCTCAACACGCTACCGGGCACGTCGGCAATCGAGATCGGCGTGCGGCCCGGCAGCGAGCTCTCGTTCCACGCCTCCGCACAGGGAAAAATCCTGCTTGCCTTCTCCCCGCGCCCGGCACAGGAGCGCGTGCTGGCGCGGCCGCTTGCGGCTTTCACGCCGCACACCATCGTCGATCGCAAGCGCATTGAGGAGGAGATCACGCGCGCGGCGCGCTCCGGATTTGCGTGCGCGCCACAGGAGGCGATGCTCGGCATCAATGCCGTGGCGGCGCCGATCTTCGACGACAAGGACGCCTGCATCGGCGCAGTCGCGCTCGTCGGCTCCATTCAGTTCCTGCCGGCGGAGCCTGATGCCGCTGCCGTTTCCGCGTTGAAAGCAGCCGCGCAGCAGATTTCACGCAAGCTCGGCCACACCCGCCTCGAGCCGCCCGGAGAGATGCGGCATTCCCGGCGCAGGACTGCGAGCGCGGAGGCCGCGCCATGAGCGTGCTTGCCACTGCCGTTGGGCGCGTGACGCTCAAGAACCCGCTGGTGGCAGGAGCAGCCGAGCACCTCATCGATGCGGCGGGCGTGCGGCGGGCGCTGGGAGCCGGTGTCGGCGCAGTCGTGGTCAAATCCATCAATGAAACCCAGGCCGGCCGCGACCAGCTCCAGCGCGCGGAGTACCGCGCCGTTGACGGAGAATGGCGCGAGGTGGCCTGGGGCGCACAGGCGCCCGCGCAGGCGATCATCGCCTGCCGTTCCGGGCTCACCCCGCTTGCGTTCGATGCCTGGCTCGATCAGACCGCACAGCTCGACCGCGAGGCGAAGCGCGAAGATTCCTATGCTGTCGCCAGCCTGATCCTCGCCGAGCTTGAACCTGCGCTGCGGATGGCGCGCGCCATCGAAGCGGCCGGCATCCGCATCCTCGAGCTCAATATCGGCACCCCTTACGCGAGCCAGGCGAAAGGCGTGGTGGCAACCGAGCTCGATCCGCAGCGCGTGCACGCCATTGTGGGGGCGGTGCGCGCCGCCGTTTCCATCCCGCTGTGGGTGAAGATCACCGGCCAGAGCGAGCGGGTGCCCGAGCTTGCCGCTGCCGCGTTCGAATCCGGCGCCGACGCGGTCGTCATGGCGGGACGGCTTCTGGGACTCATTCCCGACGTGGACACGCTCGCGCCCATGCTGGGCACGACGCTTGGTGTCGGCGGCGGCTGGAACCTGCCGCTCACCTGCCATTGGCTGGCGCTGTCGCGGGCGAAGCTTGGCCGCGAGCGTCCCCTGATTGCCACCAACGGCGCCCAGAGCGGCCTCGACATCGCGCGCATGATGCTCGCGGGCGCTTGCGCCGTGGAGATGGCCTCGGTCGTGATGCTGCGCGGCTTTGCCGCCCTCGCCACGGCGCTCGCCGAGTTTCAGGATTATCTGGTCGCAAAGGGGCTCAGCGCACCCGACCTCATCGGTCGTGCCGCCGATGCGCGGCAGAGCTTCGCCGCCATGCCCATGCGTCCCGATCATTGGCGCAACTACATCCCAAGATAGAGGATAAAGTACATGCCTGAACGCAACGTCAAACTCGCGGAGACCGCCGACACGCACGACAAGAGACAGGCTCGCATCGATGCGATCCTGCAGGGCGCGATCGACCCGCACGTCCACAGCGGGCCATCGATTGCGCCGCGCGCCATCGATCATCTTGAGCTCGTGCGCGAGGCCTCGGGGGCGGGTTTCGCAGCGGTGGTGACCAAGGATCATGATTACGCGGGGGTCGCGACCGCTGCCCTGATCACCAAGCACCATCCGGAGCTGCGCACGAAGATCTTCTCCGGCATCGTTCTCAACAACGTGGTCGGCGGCATCAATCCCTATGCGGTCGAGCACACGGCCGCCATGGGCGGCAAGATCGTGTGGATGCCGACGCTCGCGGCCGAGAACCATCTGCGCTGGGAAAAGACATCGAACTGGGCGCATCCCGCCTCCACACAGAAGATGCGTGCGGCCTCGCCGGTGCCGGTGCTCGATGCGAGCCGCAAGGTGCGCGACGACGTCAAGGAGGTGCTCGACATCATCGCCAAAAGCGACATGGTGCTCGCGAGCGGGCATCTGCACGTGAGCGAGACCTGGCTCGTGTTCGAGGAGGCGCAGCGGCGCGGCGTCAGGCGCCTGATCTTCACCCATCCCGAGGACATCGTGGCTGCCAGCATGAACGACGTACAGGGCATCGCCGCCATGGGCGCGGCCGTCGAGCACTCGCTCGCGTTCTTCCTCGAAGGCTCGAAGTTCAAGACCTGCAGCGCCGCGGATCTGCGCAGGCACATCGAGGCGGCGGGCGTGGAGAACACGATCCTGTGCTCCGATCTCGGCCAGGTCGGCGTATTCAGCCCGATAGAGGGTTTCCGCCGGGCCGTCGAGCTCTGCCTGGAGCTCGGCTACACGGACGCCGACATCCACAAGATGGTCTCGACCAATGCCGCACGCGTGCTCGGCCTCGAGACGCTCGTGGCAGCCGGTGCGGCGCGCACATGAATGTCCTGATCGTCTACGCGCATCCGGAGCCGAGCTCGTTCACCGCGGCCATGAAGCAAGCGGCCGTCGAGGCGCTCTCGGCAGCCGGCCATCAGGTCGAGGTCTCGGACCTCTACGGCGAGAAGTTCAATCCCGTTGCGGGGCGGCATGATTTCACTCGCGCGGCCGAGCCGGCCCGCTTCCACTATCAATCAGAGCAGCTGCATGCGTCGCGCACCGGCGGCTTCGCTGCCGACCTCGTGCGCGAGCAGGAGCGGCTCATGCGCGCCGATCTCCTTGTCCTCATCTTTCCGCTCTGGTGGGGCGGACTGCCCGCGATCGTGAAGGGCTGGTTCGACCGGGTCTGCGCGTATGGCGTCGCCTACGCGGACGGCAAGCGGTTCGAACGGGGATATCTCGTGGGCCGTCGCGCCGTTCTCGGCGTGACCACCGGCGGAACGATTGAGCGTTTCTCGGCCGATGGCGGCTATGGCGAGATGCGGCACGTGCTGCACTCGGTCAAGCGCTGCATCCTCGAATATCTCGGGCTCGAAGTGGTCGAGCCGTTTGTTGCCTATGCCGCCCCGCGCGTCGAGCCGGCCGTCCGCGCACAATACCTGCGCGACTGGCAGACGCGGCTGCTCGCAGCTGCCGGCGATCCGCAATGGCATGCGCGGCTGCGCGCGCTCGGCGGCATCGCCGCCGAAAACCGCAAGCCGGTCGAGGAGCGGGCGTGGGCGACGGGACGTTAGGAGCGAGTGGAAACGATGACGGCAACAGCAGAAGCGGTCCGAGGTGAGGTGACGTCGCTCACGGAGCGAGCGCTGATGCGCCGCGTGATCGTGCGCCTGATGCCGATTGTGACGTTCATCTACCTGATTGCGATCATCGACCGCGCCAACATCGGCTTTGTCAAGCTGCAGATGGCTCAGGATCTGCATATGAGCGAGGCCATCTATGGCCTGGGTGCCTCGCTGTTCTTCATCGGCTACCTCGTGTTCGAGATTCCGAGCACCCTTGCCGTGCACCATTTCGGCGCACGCGGATGGCTTGCCCGCATCATGCTCTCATGGGGCATCGTGACCATCCTGCTCGCCTTCGCCTACTCCGCCACGAGCTTCTATGTCCTGCGCCTCCTGCTCGGCATTGCGGAGGCCGGCTGCTATCCCGGTCTCATCTATTTCATAACCTTGTGGTTCCCGCCGAGCTACCGGGTGGGCGCTGTCGGCGTGCTCACGCTCGGCAGCGCGTTCGGCAACATGCTAGGATCACTGCTCGGAGGGTTTCTCCTCGATCTCAACGGCACTCTCGGCTTTGCCGGCTGGCAATGGGTGTTCCTTGCGACCGGCGTGCCGGCCGTCATCATGAGTTTTTTGATCCTGCTGTTCCTGCCGAGCACGCCGGAGCAGGGGCGCTTTCTCTCGGCGCCGGAAAAAAGCTGGCTTGCCGCCGAAATCCGGCGCGGACAGGAGGCGCCGCGCGGACACGGTCTCTTCTGGTCCGTGATCGCCGATCCCCGCGTGCTGTTCTTCTCCGTGATCTATGCGCTGATCCTGTGCGCGCTTTACGGCGTGATCTACTGGATCCCCACGGTGGTGAAGGGGTTCGGGGTCACAGGAACGCAAAACGGGCTGCTCTCATCGCTGCCGTGGGCGGTCGCTGCTTTGGCGCTGATGATCATTCCGCGCCGCCTGAAGCAGGAGTCCGCGGCGCTGCGCGCGATGGGCGTCCTGGCCCTGATCGGGCTACTCGCCTTTTCGGCAAGCACGCTGGTGGGCGAGAACTGGATGCGCTTTGCCGGCATGGCGATCGGCACCCCATGCATATCGCTGCTGCTGCCCTGCTTCTGGTCGCTGCCCTCGCGGCGCTTCGCCGGCGCGCAAGCCGCAACCGCCATCGGCGCCATCAGCACGCTCGGCAATCTCGGCGGGTTCGTTGCGCAGAACCTGATGCCCTATGTCGCGCAGGCGACCGGAAGCGCGGTGGGCGCCATGCTGGTTCCTGCCGCATGCATTGCAGTCGTTGGCCTCTCGGCTGCGGCGATGCGCCATGCCAGCGCGGGCGGGAGCCCCCGCGAGCGGCAGCCGGCTCATGGCGCACCTTAAGGAGTTAATCGCTTCAATGCGGCTATTGCGTCGGCATTGGTCGGATCGAGTCGAACGCCCTCTGTGTAGTCGGCAATGGCGCGGCGACGATCACCCTTGCTCTCCCAGGCAAAGCCGCGGTTGTTGTAGGCCATTGCAAACGCAGGATCGAGGCGGATCGCTTCACTGAAGTCGGTAATCGCCCGGTCGAAGTCGCTTCCGAGGAGGTACGCTTTCCCTCGATTGTGGTAAGCGATGGCGAACCTGGGATCGAGCCTGATTGCCTCGCTGTTATCGCTGATCGCCCGTTCGAGGTCGCCCTTCATGAGATACGTGGCGCCCCGATAGCCGTAAGTGGCGGCATCTGCGGGAGCGAGACGGATCGCTTCGCTGAAATCGACAATGGCGCCATCAACCTCGGCTTTTCTGACGCGGGCATTCCCCCTTGATCTATAGCCGCCCGGTTCCATGGGCTCGAGGCGGATCTCCTCGCCGAAATCAGCGATAGCCCGATCCAGGTCGCCTTTCAGTTGATGCACGATACCCCGGCTGTTGTAGGCCGCAGCCAAGCCGGGTTCGAGCCGGATTGCCGCTGTAAAGTCTGCGATGGCGGGTTCGAGATCGCGCTTGAGACCGTAAAGCACGCCCCGAAAGTAATAAGTCGTTCCATCGCCGTCGGGATCGATTCTGATCGCTTCGGTGTAATCGGTGATGGCACGGTCGTATTCGCGCTTGCGCTCCCAAACATGGGCCCGCTTGTTGTATGCAAGGGCAGATTTCGGATCCAACCTGATCGCCTCGCTGTAGTCAGCAATGGCACGGTCGACGTCATTCTTCGCCTTGTAGGCGTCGCCACGGTTTATATAGGGATAGAACAGGGCGCTCTTCGGGTAGCGCCTGATCGCTTCACCAAAATCAGCGATGGCGCGGTCGAACTCGCCACTGCGGGCATATGCCACGCCGCGGTAGTTATAGGTGACGGCGAGGTCGGCGGTGGACAGCCGGTTTGACTCGATCAGAAGACTGCAAGCAGCGATTGAAGTCTCGCCTGTCGCCTTGGAACATTCACTCGCGGTATCAGCGGCGCTGACCGCAGGGATGCCGGCAAGGAGAACGGCAAGGACAAGAGAAGGAACGAATACACGACCTCGTCCAGGCGCACAGAAGTCCGTTGCGAACAGAAGGTGTGTGATTTTCATCGGCCTATTTTTCTTTTCGGGATTCGGTGCGCACGGCAGCGGCGCGGCAGTGAATTGCAGCGACCGCGATGACAAATTGTGCAACTCCAGCCACCTCACAGCATGGTAATCCTGTGACGGCGGTCGCAAGATCGTCAACCCCGATCATATCGGGCATAAGCGCCCGCGGCGATGGGAATCGTTTCTTAACTGCTGACTGATTCCGGCGAATTTGATATTCGAAGATTTGACTTGGCTGGCGTGGATAAAAATGCATTTCGTTCGAGCAAGGCGACGTCAGCCTATTGCGCTGCTTGGCGGTACGCGGATTCGATTCGCTCTCGTCGCGCAGAAGGCCGGCCGCACCTATCGTAGCTTGGCAAACGTGGAGCTTCTCCGATGATCATCATTGATTCCCAGGTGCATGCGTATGAGGCAAACACCCCGAAGCGACCCTGGCACATGGTGCCGAACTGGCCCGATCACGTTACCGGCGACGAGATGGTGGCGGCAATGGACAAGGTGGGCGTGGACGGCGCCATCTTCATCTCCGCCTTTTCCATGTACCGCTACGACGCGAGCTACGCGGTGGAAGTGCAACGGGCACATCCCGACCGGCTCGCCATTGTCAAGCCGGTCGACCCTGACGATCCGGCGGTCGCCGAGGTGGTCGCCGATTGGAAGAACACGCCGGGCACGGTCGGCATCCGCATTATGCTGACCAAGGAGGCAAACCGCGACCCAACCGACCCGGGGCTTGATCGCATCCTGCGCGCGGCCGTCCGTCACGACTTTCCGGTCAATATTCTTTGCTGGGGCAACCTCGACGCGGGCACCGCGCTCATCGATCGTCATCCCGAGAATCGATTCATCATCGATCATCTCGGCATCCTGCAGCCGCGCACGCCGCCTGCCCCGCCACAGCCCTGGGCCGACCTGCCGAAAGTGCTGGAGCTCGCGAGGCGCCCGAACGCGGTGATCAAGGTCAGCGGCGCCTGCACGCTGTCGCGCGAGCCCTATCCCTTCCCGGACATCTGGGACCCGCTCGCGCGCGTGTTCGAGGCCTGGGGCTTCGAGCGCTGCCTGTGGGGAACCGACTGGACACGCGCGTTCGCGGTCGTGAACTACGAGCGGGCCGTCACCCCCTTCCTTAAGACTGATCGCCTCACCGACAGCGAGCGGGCCATGCTGATGGGCGGTGCCTGCGCCAAGGCGTACCGCTGGTCGCCGAAGAAAGCTGGCGCGGCTTAGCGCGGAGCAACCACCAATCGCCTCGTGCATAACTGAGCTCTTTCCCACGCATGAGCTCCGGTTATAATGTCGCTGCCGACCAGAGCATTCATTCCAGCGTTGATCGCCCGCTGACGATGATCCGGGAGACAAGGGGCTATCCATCATGATGAATCGACGCCAGCTGATGGGCGCAAGTGGCGCTCTGCTTTTTGCTGACCTGCGAAAGACGCGTGCGGCTACCTACGATGTCGTGATCAAGGGCGGGCGCGTCATCGACCCCTCGGCTGGACTCGATGCGGTACGCGACGTCGCGATTGCCAATGGCAAGATCGTTGCGGTCGAGCCCGAAATCCCGGGCGACGCCACGCAAAAGATCGACGCGCGGGGGAGGATCATCGCTCCAGGATTGATCGACATTCATACCCATGCCGGGCGCAGCAAGGATGGCCCGCCATTGCTCTTGCAGGACGGCGTGACCGGCTGGGTCGACGCCGGCTCGGCTGGCGCGGACAACATCGATCAGATCGCGACCGTCGCGCGGACAGCGCCGCAAACGGGTCGCGTCCTGGTGAACATTGCGCGCACGGGCGTCGTCTCTCCCGGTGGGGAGCTGCATGACATGAACGCCGCCAATGTGGCTTTGGCGCAAGGGGCGATCGCGCGTCATCGCGATGTGGTCGTCGGTGTCAAGGCGCGGTTGTCGGAAAACGTGGCCGACACCAATGATCTCGAGGCGTTGCGACGCGCGCAGGAGGCGGCGGCCCCGTTCAATGTTCCGGTCATGATCCACATCGGCCAATCGTTCTCGCCCATGCGCGCCATTCTTCCGCTGCTCAAACGCGGCGACATCGTCACCCACATGTATGCGCCGGCGCCGAACGGCATCCTGGACGAAAAGGGCCGGCTTTTCCCGGACGTCACGGCTGCGCGCAGACGCGGCGTCATTTTCGATTTTGGCAATGGGGTTCTTGATCATTTCGATTGGGCCACCGTGGAGCGCGCAACGAAGCAGGGCTTTTGGCCCGATACCATGTCCACGGACTGGAACGTCATGTCGAAGACCACGGGCGTCATCGATTTCCCGAATGTCATGTCGAAGTTCATCATGTTCGGCATGCCGCTCAGCCACATCATCGCATGCGCGACCGTCAATGCCGCCCGCGTGTTCCCGTCTTTCGATGACCGCGGCACGCTCAACGTGGGTGCGCCGGCCGACGTGACGATCCTGGAGCTGCGGGAAGGAACGTTCGAATTCCTCGACAACTACAAGGGTACTCGAGCGGGTCAGCAGCGACTGTTCCCGGCCGGGACGGTGCTGGCGGGGAAGCTGGTGCAGCGCGCCTGACCCCGAGCCGGCATTGCGGCGGCTGCGCTGGTCCGCCGCTATTACGTCCAGGAATCCCAGTGGTGCTCGATTCCTTCCTTTATGCAGAACGTGCGGAATTCGTCCACCGATCCGCCTCGCCCTGCGTATTTTTCGCGCAACAAGGCGAAGACCGGTTTATGGAGTGCGGTCGCTGGAATTTGGACCCAGAATTCGTAATCATCATCCCCCCATATTTCCTCGACGACCTTGCCCATCCAGACGAACGGAGCCATCGGGGTGAACCGTCAGGTGAATCGAGCGAAAACTATCGCCCTCCTGTCGATAGAGCTCTCCCGAATAGGTTTCCGACACGTTCACCTCCTTGCTGGAGCCATGGAGGCAGCTGCAGCCTGACCGCTTTCAGAACCAGCCATTACCAATAGGTCACCGAGGTCTTCAACAACGTCGCAACCGATTGGGAGGATTGCAATGACACACATGGGCGCGACCGGCTGGAGAGATCTTGCTTCCTGCATCTGCCCCGCCTGCCGGATGACACCCCTGCCCTCGCGGCGTGAATTTCTCGCAACCGGCGCTGCAAGCGCCCTTGCAGCCTCGACCGCATTGATTGACGGCGCGCGCGCGCAGCAGCCGGCGCCCGGCGCGGCTTCCGGGCGCCCACTCCTTATCAAGGGTGGCTGCGTGCTCACGCTCGATCGGGCAATCGGGGATTTTGAAGCGGCCGATGTTCTGATCGAGCGCGGCAAGATTGCCGCCGTGCGCCCGAACATAGCCGTTGCCGACGCGGAGGTGATCGATGCCGGGCGCATGATCGTGGCGCCGGGCTTCGTCGACACCCACCGCCACATGTGGGAAGGGATCCTGCGCAACGTGCTGCCGGACGGCTCGCTCGACGACTACATCGCGACCGTGCAGAAGATTTTCGGCGCCAACTACACGCCGGACGATGTCTACGCCGGCAACTATCTGAGCGCTCTCGGCGCAGTCGACAGCGGCGTGACCTGCATCCTCGACTGGTCCCACATTCACAACACGCCGGCGCACACCGACGCTGCCATCAAAGCGCTGACGGACTCCGGCGCACGCGCGGTATTTGCCTATGGCAATGCGCAGACCGCGGATGGCCGCTGGTGGGAGGCAAAGGGATCGAGCTATCCGAACGATATCGCGCGCCTGCGCAAACAATATTTCTCCAGCGAGGATCAGCTGGTGACGCTCTACCTGGCGGCGCCCTCGGGTTCGCCCGAGCAGATCCTGCCTACGTTCAAGGCTGCCCGTGACGCAGGGGCGCGCATCACCATCCACGTCGGCGTCGGCGAGCGCGGCCGCGCCGCATTGCTGGAGAAGCTCAACGCCGCCAATGCCCTGAGCTCGGACACCACCTACATCCACTGCTGCACGCTCAATGACACGGAATGGAAGCTTATCAGGGACACCGGCGGGACCATCTCCATCGCCGGCTATGTGGAGACGTTGATGGGGCACGGCAGCCCGCCGATTCAGAAGGCGATCGACATGGGGATAAGGCCCTCGCTGAGCGTCGATGTGGAGACCTCGGTTCCCAACGATTTCTTTGCGCAGATGCGCACCGTGTTTTCGCTGCAGAAGAAAGACGTCTGGGACCGGCGGCTGGCCGGCGACAAGGATCCGCCAAAATTTCTGACCGTACGCGAGGTTCTGGAATTTGCCACCATCGAGGGGGCGCGGGCGAACGGCCTCGAGCGCAGGATCGGGACGCTCACGCCGGGCAAGGAGGCGGACATCATTCTGCTGCGCACCGACCAGCTCAATGTCATGCCCATGAACAATGCGGTCGGCGCCGTCGTGACCAGCATGGGTCCGCAAAACGTGGATACCGTGCTCATCGCCGGCAAGGTGATGAAGCGCAAGGGACAACTGGTCGGTGTCGACCTCGATCGCCTCACCCGTCTGGGCAATGAAGCGCGCGATCGCCTCTATGCCGCCGCCAAGGTCAAAAACACCCGCATCTGATATTGATGCAGCGAGTCTCTTACGCGCCGTAATCCGCCTGCCGGCGCGGGATGGCGGATTACGCTAACGCTAATCCGCCCTACGAGTGTCAATCAGGAGGAAGCACTCAGATATGCTCCAATGATCTGACAAATTGTTCCAATAACGATCAGAAACACTCCCAGCCAGCCCAGCTTGTCGTATGGCGGCGCGACAGCTACCGGCTGCGGCTTGCCATCGGTCATGCCAGAAACCGGCTGACCTCCGGCGCGAACTCGATGCGGCATGCCGTACCGGAACAAAAGCAAGATGCCGATCAGGCTCAGGATCAGTCCGGCAGTACTCCACCAGCCGGCCGCCAGCATGAATACCCTTTCGTCCTCACGACCTACCATTTGCAGGCTCTCCCCTCGCAATCATCCAGCATGCAGTGACCGCTGCCAAGCGCGCCTACGCCGGTGACAGCTTCATCATCGCCAGGGCGGCACGGCCAGCCGGCGCATACGGATGACCGAATGACTCGCACATGGCGGAATGGGTGTAATTCCTGGCCTCGATGAGCCCTGCAAGCTTGCCCGCCGTCTTGAGCGCAGCGGCGAACTCGCGGCCTTGCCTCTGGAACTCGGGGGTTTCCAGGCTGCCGTAGGCAACCGTGACCGGCGCAACAACCTTGTCGATATGACGTTGCAAGCTCATGGTGTCGACCATCGCATCAGTGAAGCTTACGAAGGTCCGGCGCCAGGACAGCCGGACCGGGCTCAATTCATACATCCCGCTTATGCAAAGCCCTCCCTTTACAATTGTTGATGGAACGCCGAAGTCCTTTTCCCAATCGGTAACCAGCGCCACGCCACAAAGATGGCCGCCCGACGAGTGACCGCCGATATAGATCCGCTCCGGATCGCCGCCGAACGTCCCCGCATTCTTGTAAACCCATGCAATGGCGCGGCGCACCTGCGCCGCCATGACCGTCAAATCGCCGCCAACGTCCTTCACCGACGTGAAGTCCGGCACGACATAATGCGCCCCCGCCCGGGTCAGCATCTCGGCGGCATATCCGAAGTTGAAGGCCTTTTGCAGAAGCCACATGCCGCCGTGGATGAAAACGAAAATCGGCGCGTTTGCCCGATCGGTACGAAAGATGTCGAGCTTTTCGATTTCCGAGGATGCGTACGCAACCCTTCGCGGCTCCCCGATGCGGGCGCGAGCCGCTTCGCTTTCCGTGCCCAGGCGCGCATAGGTCTGGCCGCCGAGCGGGTCGTAATAGGATTGATCGTAGGCGGCGTCGAGCTCGACCTGGTCGTAATCGAGGAAGACCGCCGGGCCCTTATGATGCTCGGGCGGTCCAAGCCTGCATTCCAGTGCGACGGCGGGAGCCGCAACCATGGCGGCCGCAGGCCCCAGAATGGACCGGCGCGACAAGCGCGCAACGTTCGGCATCGAGGTACCCCTTCTTCAATGATGCGACGCGCACCGCACCGCGCTCGAGCTTGCTCGCATCATCATCTGCTGGCGGGCACGAGTTTACAAGCAAGGCGGGCGCGCTTTCGCGGCACGGCATGAGATGGGGGCGGCGGCTTAATCCGACTGAGCATATTCTGACCCCAAAGCGATGCTATTCTCCCGTTATGGCGCGCCTTCTCGTCCTGATCCTTGCCGCCGCCTTTCTCGCATCCTGTGCGAGCGGCCGGAACGTGGGCGATTACATACCGGTCTGGGCGGGCGGGCTGCCGAACAATGCACCGCCACGGCCCGGCACCCCGGAATACGACGAGTATCAAAGAAATCTGCAGGTCGAGGCCGCCCGCGACAAATCCAAAGACCCGCCCAAGCCGAATGCGGATGCTCCCACGCCTCTCCTGCCCAGCCAGGCGCCGGCAAGCCCGCCCACACGCTAAAAGTCGAACGGCCGCGGAAAATCGAGATCGCGTGCCCAGTGGCTCAATCGCGATTGCGGCAAGATCATTGGCGCGTTGTCAATCCGGCCAGCCCGGCGCCTCGTAGACGATCCTGCCACCCACGATGGTCATCAGCGCGCGAATGTCGGCGATTTCCGCTTCGGCGATGGTGAGCGGATCGGCGCTCAGGATGGCAAGATCGGCGAGCTTGCCAGGCTCGAGCGAGCCCTTCTTGCCTTCGTCAAAGGTCAGGTAGGCGCCGTGGTTGGTCGCGCACCGCAATGCATCGGCACGACTCAATGACTGCTCGGGCGCGACGGGGTCCTGCATCTGATAAGGGATGCGCCGGATCGTCTGCGCGATCGGCAGGAAGCTCGAGACGGGGACGTTGTCGGTTGCAAGCGATACCTTCACGCCTGCCTCGAGCAGCGAGCGCAAGGGCACGATCTCGCCGTGGCGTTCCGACGGCAATCGCCGCGCCTGCGCGTTGAGACCCTTGTACAGGTAATTGTTGGTGTGAGTCGTGACAATCAATCCCATGCGCGCGATGCGTTCGATATCCCGTTTCGAGAACGTGCTGATGTGACTGATTACCCAGCGCCGGCCGTGCAGCGGAACCGTGTGATCAACTTCGTCGTAGAGGTCGAGATTGTCCGAGCCGATCATGACGGCGCGAATATCGTTCCTGGCACAATGGACGAGCAGCTCCCTCGCCTGGTCGCGCGGCAGGCCATGGCTCGCATTGAACCCCGCCCAGCCGGTATAGGGAGCCGCGGCCGCGCGTGCCTCATCACCCGCCGTTCGCCCGACCTGGACGAAGAGGCCGCTCATTTTGAGCCAGTCATTGCCGAGCCCGGGCTCGCCGAGCCAGCCGGCCCAGGCTTCCACGAACGGCCCCAGCGCCGCTCCCGCCGCCGCCTTCCAGTCGGCGCTGAATGCAAGCGTCGCGCGCATGGTCAGGCTGCCATCGCAGGCAGTCCTTGTACACGCGCAGGAGCTCGCTTCCGGCACCATGGCCCTCAAACACGCTCGTTGTTGCAAACGCATGGTAGGCGCGCGCCGATTCCGGCAATGCCTTGACGCGGTCCGCATGCGAGAAGGACGCTGCCTTGCGAAACCAGATCAGCTCCGCGATCGGAGCCATCTCGTGCTCGATGAAGACGCCGGTCGGATCGCCGCCGGCATCCTTCTCGATGACGAGCGTCGGTGCGGGCGAGACGGTTGCGCCCGTGATGCCAACAAGCCTGAGCGCCTCGGTATTGGCAATCGACACGAGCGGACCTGCGCCGCGCCAATAGCCCCAGATCGAACGGATGAAAACCGGATTGCGCGGCGCGGCAACGTCGAGCTCCCGGCGGGTCGGCCAGCGTTTCTCGGCAAGAATGTCGGGCACGTCGAAATAGTGGGGCGGCTCGCCGATCGGCATGGTGACAATCCACTCCCCGGGCGCCTTGCCGCGCGCGAGCTCGGCGATGCGGTCCTGAATATCGCCGATCGAGCGCACGCGCCCGAGCGAGGGGAAGACATTGCGCAGGCCCTCGCGGTCCATGTGGGCATGACCGTCGGTGATGCCGGGAATGACCGCGCGACCGTTGAGATTGATGATGCGTGTGCGCGGCCCCGCATGGGCAGCCATCGCTTCATCCGGACCGACCGCAAGGATGCGATCCCCGCCAATCGCAATTGCGGAGGCGATGGTGAAAGCGGGATCGACGGTAATGACCTTGCCGCCCTTGAGAATGATGTCGGCAACCCGTGCGGGGGATTCCACCCGGCCAATCGGCGCTTGAGCTGCAGCCGGGGTTGTCAAGGCGATACCAGAGGCAACTCCGCTCCCGGCTCCGACGAGAAATCTGCGACGCGGAATCCTGATCGCAGCACCGGCTGCGCCATCGATGCGCCCATTTTCACCAGCCATGACGTGCCCCTGCCCTGTGTTTCCGGTCGCGCCAGCGCCCGTTTTCGCGGCTGCTGCGCCGGCTGGCGGTGTCGAGAGAGCTGCCGCAACACACAGGGGAGCATATTGACTGTTCGCCGGCAAAACTAAAGCTACTGCCCGTGCAACTCACCAGCAGGAGGGCATGATGCCCGGATCGAAAGGAATTGCGGCATTCGCGGCTACGTTTGTGGCCCTGGCGTTTTTTTGTGCCGCCAGCGCCCACTCCCAGCCATCGCAAATGCCCGAGGCGCGTCTGGTCGTGATCGGCGAGGGCGCTGTGAGGGTGACTCCCGACCACGCGCAGATCGTCTCTTCAGTGACCACGCGGGCGAAGACGGTCAAGGAAGCCTCCGATACCAATGCACGGCTGATGACCGCGGCGACTTCCGCCCTGGCTCGAGCCGGCATTGCACAAGGCGACATCCGGACCTCGCGATTTTCAGTCCAGCCGACATATACCCCGCCTGCGCCTCCTGCCGAGCCAAAGCTCACGGGTTACAGCGTGACCAACCAGGTCACCATCAACGTTCGCGATATCGACAAGGTCGGCGAGATTCTCGACCAGCTCATCACCGCCGGGGTGACAAGCGTGGGGAGCATATCCCTGCTCGTCTCGGATCAATCCAGGGCGCTTGACGAAGGGCGCGCCGCGGCAATTGCCGACGCCCGGCGCAAGGCGGAAATCTATGCGCGCGCCTCGCAGCTGCGCCTTGGCGAGATTGCCTGGGTCACCGAGGACGCAGGCTTTTCACCTTCAGGTACCATGCGCGCAACAGCTGCAGCGCCGGCCATGGCCACCTCGGTCCCGATCGCACCTGGGGAGGATACCGTGCGCGTGCGGGTCATGGTCGGGTTCACCGTTATGCGTTGATATATGATCGTTAATTGGCCGCACGCGATGCGCTGCGGCGCGCGGCCACTCTGCGCAATTACAGCGGCGCAATTACAGCTTTCTTCGCTATTAGAATCGTGGGCCGAACCTGAAGTTGAGGCCGGCCCTCAACACATTGATGCTGGTCCTGATGCCGAAGGGAGCGGCCGTGGCAGCGAGACCGCAGGCTCCGCAGGGAAAGACGTTCGTCGAGCTGCCGAATCCGTAGTAGTCGTATTCGACAAAACCGCTCAGCCAATCCAGGAAGGCGTATTCGCCGCCGATCCCAACCGTCCAGCCACCGCGATGCTCGGTCGCCGTGCTCGCGACGGCTCCCACAACGAAAAGATCGTAGCTGCTGGTTTCTTAGGCGCCGCCAGCCTTGATGTATCCGAGAAAATGGTCCCAGGCATGGCCGAAGCGCCCGGTCACTGAGGCCAGCGATTTCAGCCGCGCAGCATCGGTGAGCGCAAAGGGGGAAAAGACGACCGGCGGCGTATTGTGAGCATCGCCGCTCGCCCAATCGTAGTCGGCTTGCAGTCCAACCACCCAGCCGCCGATCTGATAATTGCAGCCTCCCTGCAGGCCCCCCAGCACGCCACCTTGGGTGTAGCGTCCGAAATCGGTTCCGAACAGCGGGTCACCGGGAATCTGGTCGGACCACTGCCGGTAGGCCCAGAGGCCGCCTGCATTGCCGCCGGCATAGCACCCGGTCCAACTGAAATACGCGAGCGCAGGCAGCGGTGCCACAGGTGCAAGATCGGCGGCCTGCGCCGCGCCGCCAACCAGGCCTATGGCGCAGAAACCCGCGATCAGGAGCAGCTTTACGCGATGACGCAACTCGGTCACGGACGTTACCGGATTCCTGGCCCCGGCGTCACGTTAGCCCAGGAGAGAGGCTTCTGTCTGTTGCAGGCTTGACACAGTTGCGGACAGTGTAGGGAAGCGTCGCGCGATCAAATCGCAATCGCCGTGGCGTCGTAGTTGTACAGCCACTCCATCCGCTCGCGCAGGCGAACCTGCTGCCACTCGCGCGCGACCTCCTCGGCGATGCGGTCCTTGTCGGCGAGGCTCGGCGCGAACGCGCTCGCCTTGTTCTCGCTGGCCTTGCGGACGACCATCGAGGTGCGCTCGCGGCGGATCTCCTCGTAGCGGGCAAACGCCGCGTCCGGCTCGTCGAAATACCTGTCGAGGCACGCCGCCACGACATACCCATCCTCGATCGACATCACCCCGCCCTGGCCGAGGAACGGCAAGGTCGGATGGCACGCATCGCCGAGCAGGGTGACGCGGCCTTTCGACCAGGCAGCCATCGGCTCGCGAATCATCAGCGCCCATTTGTAGGGGGTCGCGATCTGATCGATCATGGCCTGGACGTCGGCGTGCCAATCGCGGAAATCGTTGCGCAGTTCTTCGGTGGTGCCCACCGTGGACCAGGACTCGATCTGCCAATCGTCGCGCTCCGACGTGCTCACGAAGTTCATGATCTCGCCGCGCCGCACCGGGTAGTGCAGCACGTTGCCGTGTGGGCCGAGCCAGTTGGTGCCGACCATGCGGGCGAGATGCGGCGGCAGCCTGTGCATGGGGATCAGGCCGCGCCAGGCGATGCAGCCGGTGAACACTGGCTTGCTCGGCCCGAACAGACAGATGCGGACCCTGGAATGGATGCCATCGGCGCCGATCACATAAGACGCCCTGACCTCGCCACCGTCCTCGAAAATGACTTCCGCGTCTCTGGCGCGGGAGACGACCGACACGCATCGCTTGTTCAGCTTCACCGCGTCAGGCTTCAGCGCGCGAACCGCCCCGGCCAGGATGCCATGCAGATCGGCGCGATGCAGCATGAGATGCGGCGTGCCGAACCGCTCGATGCTCTTGTCGCCGAGATCGAACCAGTTCCAGGTTTCGCCGGTGCTCCAGTGTCGCAGCTCGCGGCGCTCCGGCCGGACCTGAACGCCCGCGAGCGCCGTTTCCAGGCCGAGCGCAAACAGGACGCGAGTGCCATTGGAGCTGATCTGGATGCCGGCGCCCACCTCCTTGAGCTCGTTCGACTGCTCGTAGACTTCTACATCGATGCCGCGCCTGAGCAGCGCAAGCGCCGCTGTCAGCCCACCGATCCCGGCACCGATGACAGCGACATTTTTCGGCATGCTCATGATCGGAGTCTCGTTGATTGCGGCGTTGAGCTGTTGCACGATCTCGGCAGGAGCGCCGGACGGCGCCCACTGCCGGCATGGGCAATGAAGACGCGCCATCGAAAAACTGCGAATGTCAAGCGCCGCAAGCCGCCTGCCGCCGCGCGCCGTTCGTCAGCCGACCTGCAGAAGCAACTCGACCGGCGAACCCGCGAGCTCGCCGAGGCACAAAGGCAACTCGCTGAGGCGATCGAGCAGCAGGCCGCAACCGCCGAGATCCTCGAATCGCTTAGCAGCTCGGCAAACGATGCCAAGCCGGTATTCGACGCCATCGTCGCCAACATGCTGCGGCTTTTCCGGACCGAGTTCACGGCGGTGTTCCTGTTGCGCGGCGACACGGTGGAGCTTGCGGCACTCAGGGGCGACCCCGAGTTCGAGCGGCGCTTCATCAGCGCCTTCCCTCAACCGCTCAACCCTGCCACGCTGACTGGCCGCGTCCTGCGCACCGGCAAATTGGTCCACTTGACGCCCCTCATTGGCAACGCGCAGTCCACGCCCGAGACAGAGCAACTCGCCCGGACGTTCAATTACAACTCGATGATGATCGCGCCGATGATCCGCAACGGGGCAACCATCGGCGCAATTGCGACGGCGCACCGGGAGGCAATCCCCTTCGACGCCAGGCAGGTGGCGTTGGTCGAGGCGTTCGCCGCCCAGGCCGTCATCGCCATCGAGAACACGCGGCTCCTTAACGAGCTGCGCGAATCGCTGCAGCAGCAGACCGCGACTGCGAACGTACTTGAAGTTATCAGCCGCTCCGCTTTCGACCTGCAGCCGGTTTTCGAGACCGCGGCTGAGAGCGCGGTGCGGCTCTGTGCCGCCGAACGGGCATTCATCTACCGCTTCGATGGCGAGGTGCTGCGCGCAGTGGCGGCCTACAACTGTCCGCCCGCGCTCAAGGAGTGGTTGGTGCAGCATCCGATCAGGCCGGGGCTGCACAGCGCCGTGGCCCGCGCCGCGCAAGATCGCCGCATCATCCACGTTCCCGACATCCAGGCCGATCCGGCATATACGTACGGGGTGAAGTACGTCGAGGACCTGCATACGGTGCTCGCCGTGCCGATCCTCAAAGGCGAGGAACTGCTCGGCGTCATCATCATCTATCGCTTCGAGGTGAAGACGTTCACCGATAAGCAGATCGAGCTGGTGTCTACGTTTGCAGACCAGGCGGCGATCGCCATCGAGAACGTGCGCCTGTTCGACGAAATCCAGGACAAGAGTCGGCAGCTCGCTGAGGCAAGCCAGCACAAGTCGCAGTTCCTCGCCAACATGAGTCACGAATTGCGCACGCCGCTCAATGCCATTATCGGCGTCACCGAGATGCTGCGCGAGGATGCCGAGGCGGCAAAGGGCGACCTCGAACCGCTCGACCGCGTGCTCGGCGCAGGCCGGCACCTGCTCGCGCTGATCAACGACATTCTCGACCTCTCCAAGATCGAGGCCGGGCGCATGGAGCTTCACCTCGAGAGCTTCCCGCTCGCCCCGCTCATCGAGGATGTGGCCAAGACCATCGAGCCGATGGCGGCGAAGAACCGCAACCGCATCGCGCTGGACCATGGACCGGATATCGGCACCATCTACGCCGATCAGACCCGGTTTCGCCAGGCGCTCCTCAATCTGGCGAGCAATGCCAGCAAGTTCACGGAAAACGGCACCGTCACCATTGCCGCGCACCCGCAGCATCGCGACGGCCGCGATTGGATCACGGTGGCCGTAACCGACACCGGCATCGGCATGACCGCGGAGCAGATCGGCAGGCTGTTCCAGGAATTCTCCCAGGCGGATGCCTCGACCACGCGCAAATACGGCGGTACCGGGCTTGGGCTCGCGATCAGCAAACGCTTCTGCCAGATGATGGGCGGCGACATCACCGTGGCAAGCATGCCCGGACGCGGCTCGACGTTCACGATACGGCTGCCGCGGAGCGTGGAAATCGACCAGCCGCAGACGCGTGCGACGGAAGCAGAGCCCGCGCGCGCGGTCGGCGAGGCAGCGCAGGAGCCGCTGATCCTGGTGGTGGACGACGATCTGACCGTGCGCGAGCTTGTGCAGCGGCATCTGCAACGGTCGGGCTTTGCCGTGGCCACCGCGCGGGGCGGACAGGAAGGACTGCGGCTGGTGCGGGAGTTGCGGCCGGCTGCGGTGACGCTCGACATCATGATGCCCGACCTTGACGGCTGGACGGTGCTGGCAGCGATCAAAGGCGATCCGTCGCTCGCCGGCATTCCGGTCGTTCTGATGTCGATCGTGGACCAGAAGAGCCGCGGTTATGCGCTTGGGGCAGCGGATTATCTGATCAAGCCGGTGGACCGGGCCAAGCTGGTCGAGACCCTGACCGGCATCTGCGGCTCGACGGCGGGGAACGCGCTCCTTGTCGATGACGACGACGTCGTGCGCCGCAGCGTGCGCCAGGCGCTGGAACCGATCGGCTGGCAGGTGACCGAGGCGGAGAACGGCGAGATTGCGGTTGAGGCGCTTGCCGCCGAGCACCCGGATGTGATCATTCTCGACCTTATGATGCCGAAGATGGACGGGTTCGAATTCCTGGAAGAGCTGCGCTCACGGCCGGCCTGGCAGGATATTCCAGTGGTGATCATCACCGCGAAGGAACTCACCCAGGAGGACCGCGACCGCCTCAATGGCGGCGTCGAGCACATCATTCAAAAGAGCGACCGCGACGAGATGCTGCGGCAACTCAGTCGCGAGGTCGCCAGGTGCGTCAAACAGCGGAGCGCGAGGCGCGCATGAAAATTCTGTACGTCGAGGACAACGACGACAACGTGTACATGTTGAAAAACCGCCTCACGCGCGCGGGTTTTACGGTCCTTGTCGCGAGCGACGGTGCGCGGGGGATTGCCATGGCGGCTTCCGAGCAGCCCGACCTTATCCTCATGGACCTCACACTGCCGGACATCGACGGAGAAGAGGCGACGCGGCGGCTCAAGGCCGACCCGCTGACCAGGCGCATCCCGGTGATTGCGCTCACGGCGCACGCCATGACCGGCGACCGGGAGAAAGCGCTCGCCGCAGGCTGCGATGACTTCGATACCAAGCCGGTGGACATGCCGCGCCTGCTCGGAAAAATCGAGACATTCAAACGAGACGAGCTGCCGAGCGCAAAGGACACCGCGCGATGAAGGGCGCAAGCATTGTCTTCGGTGCTCTCCTCGCGGTGGCCACGACCGGCTCGGCACGTGCCGAGGACACATTACGGCTTGCGATCGGCCAGCGTGGTCTGTGGAACACCTGCATATCCGAGGTCGGCCAGCGGGCCGGCATTTTCAGGAAACATGGACTGAACCTTGAAATCCTCTACACCCAGGGGAGCGGCGAGACACAACAGGCGGCGATTGCCGGCAGTGTCGACATTGCCGTTGGCGTTGGCATCATGGGAGCGTTGAGCGCCTACGGCAAAGGCGCTCCGGTGCGCATCATCGGTGCCGAGACCCGCGGGGCCGGCGACCTGTTCTGGTACGTGAAGGCGGATTCGCCGATCAGGACCCTGCAGGAGGCCGACGGAAAGACGATCGCCTATTCCACGAACGGCTCCTCGACGCATGGCGTCGTCACCGCCTTCATCAAACAATACGTGCCGCATGCCAAAGCCACGGCAACCGGGGGACCGGCGGCAACCCTGACCGCGGTCATGTCCGGGCAGGTGGATGTCGGCTGGGCGGGACCACCTTTCGGTCTCGATCAGCTCGACAGGAAAGAGATCCGGCAGATTGCAACCGGCAATGACACGCTGTTCAAGGGGCAGACCGTGCGCGTGCTGGTGACGACTGCGCCCACGCTGGCAAGCCGCAGGGACGCGATCGAGCGCTACATGGCGGGCTACCGGGAGACCCTGGACTGGCTGTACGCCGATCCCGCTGCATTGGACGTGTACGCCGAGTTTGCCGGCATCACACGGGCGAAAGCCGCACGCACCCGGGACCAGTTCTTTCCCAAGTCGGCGATCTTGCCTGACGAGATCACCGGACTCGACCTGATCATCCCCGACGCCATCGAGCTGAAATTCATCAATGCCGCACCAACCCAGCAACAGCTGGCGGAGTTGATCCAGATCCCGCCGCGGAAATGAGGCTCGGGAAAGGGGGCCGGCCTCCCATCGCGCGATTACACCGCCAGTCACTGATACTGACTCTCCATAATTGACCCGGCAATCCATCGCTTCGACGATAAAAGCGCTTTTCTCGATGGATGCGCGGGTCAAGCCCGCGCATGACAGGTCAGGGAGAGAGACCGCTGGTATTATTCGTGCGGCAACACCTTCAGCGGCGATGAATATGGCTCGACTCGTAAAGACTCGTGCGCGATGAGGCCGACCTTTCTCAACGGCGCCTGCTCGAGGTCACCGCCGGAGGATTTCTTCACCGCATATTGCCAGACCGGCAGCGTGCCCTTGGCAACGAGCGAGCGGGCAATCACGCCCGCATCGCGCCCGCCGAGCTGATCGAGCTCTGCGGCAGAGAGCCCGATCACGACCTCATCCTTTACAGTGATCACCTTGAACAGGACGGTGCCTGCATCCTGCGCCACACTCGAGGTTGTCGCCGCGAGGAGGATTGCCGCCGCCTGCAGCGTTGACCGGAAAAGCCCTCGACCAAACCCGCTCATTCGATGCACCTTGCTGCTTGTCATTCCGGGCGCCACCAAGCGAAGTGCCAAACCCGGAATGATCAATCAGATGCTAATGTTACAGCGGCTTGATCTCGACCTTGCGGAACTTCACGGTGCCCTCGCCGAACTGAAGCGCGATGGGGCCTTCAGCGTGCAGACCGCTGCGCGCCTGTGACGTCTTCTGCCCGTTGAATGACACGGTCAGATCGCGTCCTTTGGCGGTGATCTCCATTGTGTTCCATTTGCCGCCGGCTTTGGGCATCGGGTTCACCTCGGCATGATAGACGATCGCGCCCGTGCCGTAGCTGGGATCAGGCCGAGTGTCGAAGATGTTGCACTCATAGCAGGTCTTGGCGCCCGGCTTGGCCGGGTCCTCGCAGCGAATGAAGATTCCGCTGTTCGCGTCCGGGCTGACCCACACTTCGGCGCGCAGATCGAAGTCCTTGTATTTGTCATTCGAGATCAGGAAAGCGGTATCCTTCGGACTCTTCTTTCCGGTCGCGACAATGGCCCCATCCTCGATCGCGAACTTTGCATTGCCGTCGCCGTGCCAGTGATCGAGGTTCTTGCCGTCGAACAGCGCGATGAAACCACCGCCCGCCGCCTGGCCAAGCGCGGTATTGCTGATCTGGCCCAGGCCCAAGGTGGAAAGCGCAGCTGCCGCAGCAAGCGTGAACCAGCGTGTCATGATATCCTCCCTCACCGTTTCGCGAACCCTAGCAAACCCAGCCGTGCAAATCACCCCTGCTTCGGCACGCGCCTGGGTGGGGTGTCGGCGGGCAGCAAGACCCAGGGGTGGCGTGACTCCTCCCACACCGCGATCGTCGGCGCGGGAAAGCTCGGATCGGCGAAGCTGCCGATGGCAACGGCGACGTAGCCAGGAAAGCCCTCGCCCTCCCAGTATACGGTGGAACCGCATGTCGGACAGAAATGAAACGTCAGCGCGTTGCCGCTTTCGGCTGTCCGCATCCATGCCGTAGACTTCCCCGCGAAGGTGACCTGCTCGCGGCGGAAGCGCGCCTGGTTGCTGATCACGGCTCCGGTGCGGCGCTGGCATTCAAGGCAGTGGCACATGGAGATGCGCGTTGGCTCGCCCTCGATCGCAAGCTGAAGCTGCCCGCAGCTGCAGGCGGCGCGGCGAATGGTCATGGGCGGGCTCCGTGGCTGTGGACATTGGCGCAGTGTAGGGTGGACTTTAGAGAAGCGCTATCAGCCAGGGGCACGTCGGAGTACGCCATGGAAAAGCTCTCTCGCTGGATCGCGGTCGCATGCTGCGGGGCGCTTTTGGCCGCGCCCGCGGCCGCACAGCAAACCGTCGATGCGGATGCTGCAGGCTTTCCCAACCGCGCGCTCAGGATCGTCGTGCCGTTCCCCGCCGGCGGGCCTTCCGACGTCCTTGCCCGCATGATCGGACAAAAGATGAGCGAGCATTGGGGGCAACCGGTGCTGATCGAAAACCGGGTCGGCGCCAACACAGTAATCGGCGCCCAGGTGGTCCAGAAATCGGCGGCCGACGGCTACACGATGCTGATGGCAATCGATTCGACGCTTGCCATGAACCAGTATCTGTACCGCAGCCTGCCCTACGATCCGTTCAATGACTTCGCCCCGATCACGCTGGTCGCCAAGACCATGATGTTCATTTTTGTCAATTCCGGCAGCGGCCCCAATACGGTGAAGGATCTCATTGCGCAGGCCAAAACGCAGCCTGGCAAGCTCAATTTTGGTGCCGGCACCATTACCAGCAAGCTCATGGGCTATCTCGTGAACAAGACGGTCGGCATCGACACGCAGCTGATCTCGTACAATGGCAGCGCGGAAGTGACCCAGGGATTGCTGACCCGAAGCGTCCATTTCACCTATGACGGCCCCTCTGCAGCCATGTCGCTGATCCAGAGCGGCCAGTTTCGCATTCTCGCCAAGTTCGACAATCGCCCGTTCCCGCCTGCTCCCGACACTGTAACCTTCGCGGCGGCGGCAGGTCTGCCGAGCTTCGACGATCTGACCGTCTGGCTTGGACTCGTTGCCCCCAGAGGCACCCCGGCCCCGATCATTGGAAAGCTGCAGCGCGAAGTCGCCGGGATTCTTGCCGACCCTGCCATCAAGGCCAAAGCCGACGCCGCCGGACTGTTTCCCGTCACGACGACACCGGAAGAGTTCGCCTCGTTCATCCGCAAGGAAGCAGACCGCTGGGCTCCGATCGTCAAGGACTCCGGCCTGAGATACGACTGATGCAATGATCGGCGGACAAGCTCAATGATGGGAAGAGCACGCCAAGAGGCATTGCTGCATCCCGGAAGGCAATCGAGCTCATGACAGGTATTGCGGTCACAGCCATCATTATCGGTGCGCTTTACTTCGGGCGCGAGCTGTTCGTGCCGATCGCGCTTGCGATTTTGCTCAGCTTTGTCCTCGCTCCACTCGTCCGCGTCCTGCAGCGTTGGTATGTGCCGCGCGGTCTTGCTGTCATCAGCGCTGTCCTAGTGGCTTTCCTGAGCATTTTTGCGCTCGGAGGCCTCATCGCAGCGCAGGTGGCCGAGCTGGCGGGCGACCTGCCGCGCTATGAGGCCACCATGCGCGAGAAAATCAAATCGGTGCGCGGCAAGACGGCCACCAGCGGAACACTGGAGCGCGCAGCTGACGTGTTGCAGGACCTTGGCAAGGAGCTCAACAAACCCAAGGATGCTACAACCACGCTTGTGCCTTCGGCCGAGCGTGCGCCCGCCGGACAGGAGGTCAAGCCGATCCCCGTCGAGGTGCGCCAACCTCCTCCCACGGCGCTCGAGAGCATCGCGGCGCTGATCTCGCCACTGCTGCGGCCACTGACCACGACCGGCATCATGGCGATCTTCGTCATCTTCATCCTTCTGCAACGCGAGGACCTGCGCAATCGGCTGATCAAGCTCGCGGGCGCGCACGACTTGCAGAAGACCACTGCGGCGCTCGATGACGCGGCCACCCGGCTGAGCCGTCTGCTCCTGATACAGCTCGCGCTCAATGCCGGCTTCGGTATCGTGATCGGTACGGGGCTGTGGATCATCGGCGTTCCCAGCGCCGTCCTCTGGGGCATTCTCGCCGCGGTTCTGCGCTTCGTCCCCTATATCGGCGCCTTCATCTCGGCAATCCTTCCGCTGACCCTCGCTGCCGCCGTGGACCCCGGCTGGTCGATGTTGTTGGAGACGGGCGCGCTGTTCCTCATAGCGGAGCCGCTGGTCGGGCATTTCATCGAGCCGCTCGCGTACGGTCGCACCACGGGCCTGTCTCCGGTGGCCATCGTGACCTCCGCGACATTCTGGACCGCGCTCTGGGGTCCGGTCGGGCTCGTGCTGGCGACGCCATTGACCGTGTGCCTGGTGGTGCTCGGCCGCCACGTCGAGCGCCTGGAATTTCTCGACGTGATGCTCGGCGATCGCCCCGCGCTGACCCCGCCAGAACTGTTCTACCAGCGCATGCTCGCCGGCGACCCTGCCGAGGCGGTGGATAAGGCGGAGGAGTTTCTCAAGGAGCGGTCGTTGTCGAGTTATTACGATGATGTCGCCTTACCCGGGCTCAGCCTTGCGCAGACCGATGTCGAACGGGGCGCGCTCAACCGCGCGCAGGCGGAGGAAATCAAGGCTTCCGTGGCCGAGGTTGTCGACGATCTCGCTGACCAAGAGGACAGCGCTTCGGTGCACGAGACCACGCACGACGCCGAGGCCGCTGCCGCCCTGGAAAGCAGCCACCCAGCCGCTAAAGATCTGCCGGTTCTCGAAAAGGACGAGCTGCGGCCGGAATGGCAAAGTGAGCGGCCGGTCCTCTGCGTTGCCGGGCGCGGCCCGCTCGATGAAGCCGTTGCCGTCATGCTCGCGCAGCTCCTGGACAAGCATGGGCTGCCGGCGCGCGTGGCGGGGGCGGAGGCCATTTCCAGCATGCGCATCTTCGAGCTCGAAAGCTCGGGAGTGGCAATGGTATGCGTATCCTATCTCGACACCAGCAGCGCAGCTCATATGCGCTACAGCATCCGTCGCTTGCGCCGCCGGTTGCCGCAGGCGCGTATCATGCTGGGCTGCTGGATGTCGGACGGCATCGACCGTTTGCGTGACAGCGTCAAACCCGACGATATCGCGACGACGCTGAAGGAGGCACTGGCTCTATGCCTGGAAGGCGCGCGCAGGCCTGCGAGCGCACTGCGGCCGGTTCCCGAAGTGGAGACCGGCGACAAGGTCGACGCCGCCTGAGCGCTTCTTTCGCGGCCGCGCGGTACCGCGATGCCAGAGCGTAGCGGCGCAAGCGCGCCCTCTGCCGAGCTGCTGCCGCACGGAGAGGCTCAGCGTCGCCGACGCCAAATCGCGCAATGTGTGATCTGCATCACATCGCGAGGCTGCGTCGCCGTCTAGGATTTGCGCCTGGATCGCTCCCTCCCCCCACGCCCCCCGATGAGCGGTCCAGAGAGCCCCGGCCCCGGTGCCGGGGCTCTTCTCGTTCGCGAAGGGGAGCGACGTTGTGTGATCTACGTCACATCGTCTGGCGGGCCGCCGATCTAGTCTCGGACCCAAGAAAAAAAGCGGCGCTCAGGCGGAGACGGACATCATGTTTACGCAGATTGGGCATTGGCTTGAATACGATGAAGTTGCGTTCGCCGTATTGGTGATCGGCATCGCAATTGTTGAGCTGCTGATCCTGGGTATTTGAATTGGCGATCGCCGCGCTCGGGATTCGTCTCAATCATCGTGATCTAATATTGACCGTCGTCTCGGATGCTCCATTGCGCACGTGGGCTGGAGCTTCGGCTGAGTCACGTGCGGCCCCTGCGTAAGCGCATGGATATTGATCGGCTGGCGGTCGTATCCGGCGGATCGGGTGAGCCCGTACTCTTTATACACGGGTTTGGCTTCAGCAAGTTCACATGGCGGCATCTCTGCCAGTCATTGCAGGACAGTTTCACATATTATGCAATCGACCTGCCGGGCTCGGGCAGCTCTCCAGCTCCTTCCGGTTTGGAGTATTCCCTGGAGGGGCTGTCGGACGTCGTTGCCGATTTCATTGTCGGCAAGGAGCTGAGAAATCTGATGCTGGTAGGCTGGTCCTTGGGAGGCGGGATAGCGCTGCTGTCGCTGCTGCGACACGCCCCGGAATTGATTCCCCGGATAAAGAGGCTGTGCATCATCGACGGCATAGCATATCCGCAGAAATTTCCGTTCTTCGTCGGACTCTTACGAATACCCATCCTCGGGCCTTCGCTGCAACGATTCCTGCCGCCTGGGTCGCTTGCACATGCGGTCTTGCGATATTGCTATTCCGATCCCAGGCTCATTTCGAAAGAGCAGATCAGGGAGTATGCGGGGCACTTGCGAAAAAAGGAGGTCAGGCAGGCCCTCACCAGGACGGCCAGATCGATTGATGCAGGGCGTCTGTCCGACTATATCGCGCGCATCAACACCATTGACGTGCCGGCACTGCTGATCTGGGGTAGCGAGGATCGCGCCGTGCCGCTGGAAATCGGCCTGCGACTCGCCAGCGAGCTCAAGCACTCCCGTTTGGTGGTCATTGAAGGCTGTGGCCACATGCCGCAAGAGGAGCGCCCGGACGAAGTGATCGCGGCGATAAGGCAATTTGCGCGGGACAGCGAGCCCTTCTGCGCAAGAGCGGTCGGCACGCCGCGCACAAAAGCATAGGCGGCCAAGTGACCAGGATTGCAACGCGACCTCGACCGCTCGCCGCCGTGCTGCTGCTTGCCTGCGCGCTGCTGGCCGCAACCTACCCCGCGCGAGGCGCGGATTATCCGACCCGGCCAGTGCGTATCGTCGTGCCTTACCCCGCCGGCGGCCCGACCGATCTCATCGCGCGCCTTGCTGCCCAGACGCTCGCCCAATCGCTGGGCCAGGAGTTCTTCGTCGAGAACGTGAGCGGGGCCAGCGGGGTGCGCGGCGCCCTCATGGTCGCCGCTGCGCCGGCCGACGGCCATACCTGGATGGTGGCGACCAGCGATTTCGCAATTGCGCCCGTACTGTCCAGCAAGGTCGGCTACGACCCGCTCGGGAATTTCGTCCCGATCAGCATTATTTCAAGATCACCGTCGGTGCTTCTGCTGCATCCATCAGTACCGGCAACCTCGATCCAGCAGTTTGCGGCGCTGGCGCGCGCAGATCCTGCAAAATACAGCTATGCAGCAATGAGCCAGGGCCACAACCTGCTGAGCAGCGAACGACTTTTCCGTCTCTCCTTGAAGCTTCCGATTATCCGCATCCCCTTTCCGGGAGCAGCCCCGATCGTCAGCTCAACCGCCGCCGGCCACACCCTCGTCGGCTATATCGGGCTCCCTCCGGCCGCCCCACTCATCAAGCAAGGCACCTTGCGCGCACTGGCGATTACCAGCAGCCAGCGATCCTCCATCGTGCCGGAGGTGCCGACCATGGCGGAGAGCGGCCTTGCCGGCCAGGAGTCCGAGCTGGTGATCGGTCTCGTAGCACCGTCCCGCACGCCGTCCTCGATCGTGGATCTGCTCGCGCGCGAGATCGCCGAATTCGTTGCCGCGCCGCAAACGCAAGAGCGCCTGGCGATACTCGGCTTCACCACGGCTGCCAGCACGCCGGCGGAATTTGCCGCCCAGATCAAGTCGGATATGGATCGAGCAGCTGAGGTGATCCGGGAGGTGGGGATCAAGATCGAGTGAAGCGGTCGCCGACCGCCTAATCCTGTGACCGAGGACTCAGGCCGGCGAGTGCCGGGCAGCTGAGTCTCGCCAGAAAAACGCCCTGCTCTCAAGCCTGGCGAATACCCCATGCTCCAGGACAAGCATCAATATGACGAAAATGACAATCCACGCCAGCACCTGGCGCATGTTGAACTGTTCGAACCAGAAGAAGAACATGTATCCGATGCCGTACTTCAATCCAAAAGTCTCTGCCAGTGCAACGACCTTCCATGTCATGCCGAATGCATAGCGGAATGCCGAGAAAATATACGGCATCAGCTGCGGCAGATAGACCTTGCGGACAAGCAAAGCCCTCGACGCCCTGAATGTCAGACCCATTTCGATCAGGGACTTGTCGATGGCCCTGGTTCCCTCGAATATGTTGACGGCGACATAGGGGGCAACCACGGTCATGACGGCGACGAGCCCGCCCGCCTCGCTGAAGCCAAGCCACATCACGGCGAGAAATACCATCAGAATGGTCGGCACTGTCAGCAGCAGGGGAATGATTGCCATCAGCGCGCCCTCGAGCGTCCGGCTGATCCCCATCGCGAGGCCAACGGCGGTGCCCACGAGCATGGATGCCGCGAACGTGATCGCGATCCGCGCCAACGTGATGCCGATGTGGAAATAGGCTGATTGTCCTTCTGGTCCCGTGCTCGCGAGGTCGCTCGCAATCGTACGGGCGATGGCCGCGGGCCCCGGCAGGACATCGGGAGCACGCATCAGCTGCGATCCCGCCCACCACAGCAGGAGCAAAGCAGCGATCGAAGCTGCTCGCAAAGCAGCGCTTCTCACACCCGAGGGCATCTACGCTTTCGTCTCCACCGCGGCGAAGAATTCACTCACCAGCGCTTTTTCCAGATCGAGCACTTTCGAGTCTTCGGGCCCGCGCGGCCGGGGAATGGGAACGATCACTTCCTTGAAGATGCGCGCTGGTTTCGTATTCATCATGTAAATGCGGTCCGAGAGGAACACGGCTTCCGCCAGATCGTGCGTCACGAACAGGATCGTGGGCCTGGCGGTCGCGAGAATTTCCGTCAGATCGAGCCGCATCTTCCTTGCGGTGATGGCATCGAGGTGGCTGAAAGGCTCGTCCATGAGCAGGATGTCGGGTTCAATGGCAAGAGCACGGGCGATGGCAACCCGCTGCTGCATTCCGCCCGAAAGCCGCAGCGGATAGTTTCGCTCCTGGCCGGCGAGCCCGACCATGCGAAGATATTTCGCAATCCGTTCGTCCCAGCGTGGCTGAGGGATGCGCTGGGCCTCGAGAACGAACAGGATGTTGTCGCGGACGGTCAGCCAGTTGAGCAGCCGCGGAGTCTGAAAGACATAGCCAATGCGGGGCTGGGAATTGGCTTTGCCCGCATGCCCCGCCACGTCGACGCAACCTGCCTCATACGATTCGATCCCGGCCAGGATGTTCAGCAGGGTCGATTTCCCGCAACCGGATGGGCCGACGATGCTGACGAATTCGCCTGGGTCGACCGTCAGGCTTATCGAATCGAGAACGGTGAAACTGCGGTCGCCGCCGGGAGCCAAAAAGTCCTTTCGCAAATTCCGGACTGCGATGGCGGACGGGGATGGGGGTCGCGCAGGCGGCTCATGCTGCAAGCTGCGGTCTCCACGCAAAGACGCGGCGCGCCCATACCCGGAATATCAGAAGATCGATCGCGACCATGACCAGCATGAAGCTCACGCCCCAGGCGAGCATCATGTCGACGCGCGTATCCTGGAACCAGTTGATCAGCTCTTGTCCGACGCCGTTGCCGGCCCCGAACGCCTCGGCCACCAGCGCGATCTTCCAGGACAACGACAAGGCTATGCGCAGGGATGAAAATATGTAGGGCATGAGCTGCGGGATGATGACTTTGCGCAGCAGCAGCGGCCGCTTTGCCCGGTATACGGCGGCCATCTCCGTCAGATCGGGTTGCCGGGCCTTGGTGCCCTCCCAGATGTTGATTACAACGAACGGGAACACGATCAGCACGATCGTCAACAGCGGCGCCGCATCCGATATCCCGAACCACAAGACGGAAAGAAAGGCCCAACAGACCGCCGGCACGGTCAGCAGCACCATGATCCAGCTGTCGAAGAAGATTTCGAGATCACGCTTGAGTCCCATCAGAATTCCGAATGCAATTCCAGCGATCATCGAAAGGAGAAATCCTTCGAATATGCGCGCGAGCGTTTGCCCGACGACGCGAAAAGACGCCGGGTCGCTGTAGATCTCGATCATGCGGTTGAGCAGCGTCAGCGGACCAGGAAACACCACTGGCAGAAAGAACAGGGAAGCGCCCTGCCAGAGAAGAATTGCCAGCGCAACAGTTATGATCCCCGGGCCAGATCGCAACATCGGCCGACCTCGATCTTGTTTTTGTTGCGCCTTGCCTGCGTGGTCAGCTCTTGTGATCCTCCAGGATCAGCGCGTGTGTCTGCTTGTCCGGCACCGCGTTCAACACGCCGTAACGCTTGGCCATTTCCAGGAACTCCCATTCGGCATCGATGACCGCGGGGTCCCAGCGAGCCAGGAAAATGCGCTTGTCCCTGAGCCAGCTCTTGTAGGTGTCGGCTGCCGCCGAGGTTGTTACGCCCGCGAGCTGGCCGTAGCGCGAAACGGCAGTGTCGAGATTCTCGGGCTTGCGCAGCCACGCAAACGATTCCTCCGCGGCGGCCGCAAAATTCTTTGCGCGCGTGGGGTTCTCATTCACCCAGCTCTTCCAGGCTATGAGCGGCGCCGCCCATACCACCGGGTAACCGGTTTTCTTCTTCCAATATTCATTCGGTGAAAACACGGACCGGAACTTGTCCGGCTGCGATGCCGCCTGAATCGTGAACGAGCTGATATTGAGCATGGCGTCGATCGAGCCGTTTTCCAGCATCTTGAACAGCGCCGGCGGCGCCAGCTGAACCATTTTGGTGTCCTTGACGAGATCGAATCCCGCCGAATCCATGATGGCCGCTCGGGTGGCCTTGAAGGCGCCCGCTCCTGTCGACCATACCCCCAGACGCTTGCCGCGCAGGTCCTCGACGGTTCGCACTGGGGAATCGTTGCGCACGAACACCTGCTGCAGCACCGTGAGTCCGCCGCCGATCACGGCCAGATCCAAGCCCTGATTGATTTTCAACACCGCGTCGATTCCCGAGTAGGTCGCCGCCATGCATTCCTTGGCCGGCAAGGCCGCGAGAAATCCGGCGAACGGCCGCGCATCGATATCGAGGTCGATATTGTGCTTGCGGAAAATGCCTGCGTCCCTCGCTCCCATCCAGTTCAACACGAACACGCTGTTTTGCGGGATGACGACTTTGACCTTGTCCAGCGACTGCGCACGCGCTTCGCTGTGGCCGCCGGCAAGCACGAGCAGGGCCAGACCGGTCAGGATTAGCGCTCTGTTCATTTCCAGCTCCGGTCTCTGATGCACGTTTGAACGCTGCCATCCCGTGCGCGGTTCCCGGCGCGCGCCGACCGATGCAGCGTTACCAGCCATGATGCGGGCGCTGGCGGTTTAATCCGGCCTCCACGAGGAGGCATTGATCCAGGTTTATGCGCTGCATCTAGGCGCATTCCTTCCCGAGCGTGCCGCGCGAAGAGTACCGCGGAACCCATGTCATTCAACTAGTCGGTTGATTATCACCCGGATAGTTGATAAATGCTCGCGCATGACCCCGCAGCTGCAGGTCGCGGAGAACGCCGCGCCCGATGCCGAGGATCGGCTCGACCGGGTGTTCTCGGCACTCGCCGATCCGATCCGGCGCGCGATCCTGGTCGCCCTCGACGGCCGCGAGCTTCTGGTTTCGGAGATTGCAGCTCCATTTGCGGTATCGCTGCAGGCGGTATCCAAGCACATCCAGGTGCTGGTGCGGGCCGGGCTGATACGGCAGGAGCGCAGCGGCCGCATCAGCCGTTGCCGGCTCGACGCGGGTCCAATCCTCGAGGCCGCGGTCTGGCTCAACCGCTACAGCCGGTACTGGCAGCAGCAGTTCGATCTGCTCGCGGCCGTGGTCGAGGACATCGCCAAACAACGTGGGCCGCAGGACGGGTCAACCCGACGCCCTCGCCGAAGACGGCGGCGTCGATCGTGAGCATAGGAGGAATGGTGATATGGAGCATCACATCGTTTCACATGAGGCGTGGACCAGGGCGCGCAGGGAGCTGCTCGCCAAGGAGAAGGAGCTCACGCGCATGCGCGACCAGCTCAGCCGCGAGCGACGCGAGCTGCCGTGGGTGCGCGTGGAAAACAACTATGTCTTCGAGGGCGAGGACGGCAAGGCAACCCTGGGCGACCTGTTCGAGGGCCGCAGCCAGCTCATCGTCTATCATTTCATGTTCGATCCGGGCTGGGAGGCCGGGTGCAAGAGCTGCTCCTTCTGGGCCGACAATTTCAACGGCATCATCGTGCACCTCAATCATCGCGATGCGAGCATGGTTGCGATCTCGCGCGCGCCCTACGAGAAGCTCGCAGCCTACCGCAGGCGGATGGGCTGGGAGTTCAAATGGCTCTCCTCTTTCGGCAACGACTTCAACCGCGACTTCCACGTCTCGCACACGCCCGAGGAGCTCGCAAAAGGCGAGGGCTATTACAACTATACGAGGCAGAAGCCCTACGCGTCGGAGGCGCCCGGCATCAGCGTATTCTTCAAGGATCCGCAGGGGGCCGTGTTTCACACCTATTCGTGCTACGCGCGCGGCCTCGACATGCTCAATGGCGCCTATCACTACCTCGATCTGTTGCCCAAGGGACGCGACGAGGCGAGCCTGCCGTTCCATTCCGACTGGCTGCGCCGCCATGACGAGTATGTGGATTGAGCGCCCGGGAGATCGGCGATGAGCTACCAGAAATCATCCGAGCAGCTGGCAGCCTACCGGGCGCAAATTCGGGAGCTGCGCGCGCAGATGCGCGTGGCACAGGCCGCGATCGAGCCCGAGCCGGTCAAGGATTATGCCTTGCGGCGCCTCGAGCGGACGGTGAGCCTGTCCGAGTTGTTCGGCGGCAACGACACGTTGTTCGTCATTCACAACATGGGCGCGTCCTGCCCCTATTGCACGTTGTGGGCGGACGGTTTCAACGGCGTCTACGAGCACCTGCGCAGCCGTGCGAGCTTCGTCGTGACATCGCCGGACCCGCCTGAAAAGCAAGCGACTTTTGCGCAGAGCCGCGGGTGGCGGTTTCCCATGGCGTCGATTGCGGGAACGACATTTGCCCACGATATGGGCTATTGGCAGGACGACGGCCCGCTGCCCGGGGTATCCGTGCTCAAGCGGTCCAACGGGCGCATCCTGCGCGTTGCCGATACCTCGTTCTCGCCCGGCGACGATTTCTGCGCGGTGTGGCACTTTTTCGATTTGCTCCCGGAAGGCGCGGCCGGCTGGCAACCGAAGTACAAATACGCGAGCTGACCCGTGAACGAAAGATGCGGCGGGCGCTAATCCGCAGCGACGCCGCTCGACTTGATCGCTGCGGCCCATTTCTCGATCTCGCGCTCCACAAAGCTTTGCAGATATTGGGAGGACCTCCGCTCCGGCGGCACCACGGCCGCACCCAGCTCGTTGAGGCGCTCGCGCACGGCGGGCGTATCGATCGCGGTCGACGCGGCGACGCGGAGCCTCTCCACAATCGCAGGCGGCGTTTCCCTTGGCATGAAGAAGCCAAACCACTGATGGGCTTCGAAGTCCGCAAGACCCTGCTCATCCGCGGTTGGCAATTGCGGCAAGGCTGAAGCACGGTTCCTGGACAGTATCGCGATCGCCTTGACGTTCCTGCTTTCGATGTACGGCATCGCTGTCGAGCTGTAGGGGCACACATAGTCGATCCGTCCGGCGAGCAGGTCCTGGGAGGCCGGGGCTCCACCCCGATACGGAATATGTGCGACATCGATCCCCATCGCCGCATTGAGCAGCACACAGGCGAGATGGGAAGTCGAACCGGTCCCGGGCGAGCCAAACTGCATGCTGGCGTGGTTCGCCTGCGCAAAGGCGATGAACTCCGGCAAATTGCCGACCGGCAAATCCTTGCGCGCGATCAGCGCGATGGGCTGCTCGGCGAGCAGAACGACCGGGGCAAAATCGGTCGCAGCATTGTAGAGGGGCGTTTTGTACAGCGACTGGTTCGCAGCAAAGGGGCCGGTACCGCCAAGCACGAACTGGTAACCATCGGGCGCGGCTTTCGCGACCCGCGCAGCGCCGGTCATGCCGCCTGCCCCGCCGACGTTTTCGATGATGACCTGCTGGCCCAAAACTTCAGAGAGTCGCGGTGCAACAATCCGCGCCAGGATATCGTCGCCACCGCCGGCGGCGAATGTCACCACCATGGTCAGAGGCCGCGTGGGCCAGGGTTGCGCTTCGGCCATTCGCGGCACGGTTGCCAGCGCGGCAGCCCCCATGGCCAGTTGCAGGAATGTCCGGCGCGGAGATTTCATGGCATGCCCGATGCGTGATGGCACAGGGAGCGCACGCAGACAACGTGATTGCCGCGGCAGGCCAGCAACCCGCCACGAATTTGCCGGGTCCCGGTGTGACAATCAGCGTCAGAGAATTCGCAGGACGCATGCTTTCATGGGCTCCCGCCTTCCCGTATGGGCTCAGCCGATCCGTCATGGGCGGATATCCCACCACCGCATTCTCATCTGGTCGCACCTGATCATTGCGAGTCTGGCGGCGCTGGTGGCGGCGGGACATCATGCCGCCGCGAGGAGCGTCCGGACGGAAAGCTTGATCGAAACCGTCCAGTCGCGTGCTGCCGGCGAGCCGGTCATGGCCGTCGTTTCGCTGCGCGACCAGCGAATCACGGTCTATGACGCCACGGGCTGGATCCTGCGGGCGCCGGTGTCGAGCGGCCAGAAGGGACGCGAGACCCCTGCCGGCATTTTCAGCGTCATTCAGAAGGAGGCGGAGCACTACTCCAACCTCTATGACGATGCGTTCATGCCTCACATGCAGCGCATCACCTGGTCGGGTATCGCGCTGCACGGCGGGCCGCTGCCGGGATATGCGGCCTCGCATGGCTGCATCCGGCTGCCCTACGACTTCGCCGCACATCTGTTCGGGCTGACTCGGGTAGGGATGCGGGTGATCGTGGCGCCGGCCGATGCGGCGCCCGCCGAGATCGCCCACCCTGCCCTGTTCGTGCCGAAACCGGGCATGGCCGAGCTCGCCGCCGCGCGCGCTGCCGAGGCCGAGGAAGCAGCGAGGAAGGCGGCGCAAGCAAGGCTTGCCGCGGTGACAGCCTCCCGCGAGGTGGCGCGGGCGACCATGGCGGTGCGCACGGCAGAGAACCTCAAGCGCAGGGCCGAGGCGCAACTCGCTGCCGCGGAGAAGGCGCTCGAGAAGGCAAGCTCGCCCGAGCAGCAGCAGCGCGCGGAGGATGCGAAAACGAAGGCAGCCGCAAAGGTCGAGGAATTGCAGGCGCGACTGGAGGCGGCGAACGCCGAGCTGCAGCCGAAGCTCGATGCGGCCGCGCCCGCGCGCGAGGCCGCCGTCGCCGCAGAAGCCGCTCGGGCGACAGCAGCAGAAGCCGCACGCGAGCTCGCGCGCGGGCTGCAGCCGGTATCGGTGTTCATCAGCCGCAAGACCGGCCACCTTTACGTCCGGCGCGCCTTTGCGCCGGTGCTCGACATGCCGATCACGATTGTCGAGCCCGAGCGGCCGATCGGCACCCATGTCTTCACCGCCATGGAGCAGATCAACGGCGAGGCTGGGTTGCGATGGAGCGTCGTCTCGTTGGAGCATCCGCATAACGACGCGGCGGCGGAAGCGGCCGAGGGCGATGCGCCAGCGAGCAAATCGAGCGATGCGAAAGCCGCGCTCGACCGCATCGTGATCCCCCCGGATGCGCTGGCGCGTATCGCCGAGACGGCGTCGCCCCGCTCTTCTCTGATCATCTCGGACGAGGAGTTGAGCACCGAGACCGGCAAGGGCACGGATTTCGTTGTCCTCCTGAGCGGCGAGCCGCAGGGCGGGATTGCGAATCGCCGCGGCCGTTCGGGGGCCGAAGCGTGGTACCGGTACGACCGCCCCCGCTTTCGCCTGCCGTTCTTTCGCTACTGATCGCTACTGCGTAGCGGCATTTTGATTGTCTGAATCTCGGCGCGATCAACAGGCTCCCATCCCTCCCCGAAGGGGAGGGTGGCCGCCAGCGCAGGCAAGTTTACGCAACCTGCGTAAACTTGGCTGCGTGCGGCCGGGTGGGGCGCGGCAGGCGCAATCGCTCATGGTGGCCCTGCAGCCCCCCACCCGGTCTCGCTTCGCTCGACCACCCTCCCCTTCGGGGAGGGATTCAAGCAGGGAGAGCCGAGCGTGATCATCGACGCGCAGGTGCATGCCTACGAGCGCAACCACGCCGGCCGACCTTGGCACGCCGTGTTGACGGGACCGGCCCACGTCACGGGCGACGAGATGGTGGCCGCCATGGACGCCGCCGGCGTCGACAGGGCAATCCTGGTGTCTCCATTCACCATGTACCGCTACGACGCGAGCTACGCGCTCGAGGTGCAAAGGCGGCATCCCGATCGGTTCGCGCTGGTCAAGCCGGTCGATCCTGCCGATCCGGCGGTTGCCGAGGTCATCGCGGAATGGAAGCGCACCCCCGCCACGGTCGGCATCCGCATGCTGCTGGTGCGCGGCGGCTACAGCGAGGATCCCGCCGATCCGGGGCTCAATCGCGTGCTGGCGGAGGCGAGCCGCCTGTCGCTGCCGCTCAACCTGCACATTGCCGGACGGATCGAGCAGGGGATCGAGTTGATCCGGCGCAATCCCGATACACAGATCATCGTCGACCATCTCGGCCTTGTTCAGCCGCATGAGCCGCCGGTGCCGGCGGACCCGTGGGCCGAGCTGCCGAAGGTGCTCACGCTGGCAAAACACCAACACGTCGCGATCAAGATCACCGGCGCCTGCACGCTCTCGCACGAGCCCTTCCCCTACCGCGATATCTGGGATCACGTCTGTCGCGTCATCGACGCGTTCGGCATCGACCGCTGCATGTGGGGCACCGACTGGACACGCGCGGTCAAGTTTGTCGATTATGCGCAAGGGGTCGATGCCTTCCGCGTTACGGACCGCATCTCGCCAGGCGACAAGGCCAGGCTGATGGGCGGGACGCTTGCCCGTATCTACGGTTGGGCGCCAAGAGAGGCTCGAAGCTTTCATCCGGACAATTGAAGCCATGAAGCCCAATGCCTTCTTTCCCTCGCTCGATATCGGGACCGACCCCGCAAAGATTCGCGATTGGGTGCAGGCAGCGGAGGATCTCGGATACGCCTATATCGAGGTTCCCGATCACGTGTTCGGCGCCAAGGCGCGCAATGGATGGGTGCCGCTCTACAACGAGAAGGATCCTTTTCACGAGACCTTCGTGACGCTCGGCTTCCTGGCTGCGGCCACGCGCACGATCGGCCTCTCGACCGGCATTCTGATCGCCCCGCAGCGACAGACCGGCCTCGTTGCCAAGCAGGCCGCCGAGGTCGACATCCTCAGCAGCGGCCGCCTGCGGCTTGGCATCGGCGTGGGCTGGAACCACGTCGAGTACGAGGCGCTTGGCACCGACTGGAAAACGCGCGGCGCGCGTCAGGCTGAGCAGGTCGAAGTGCTGCGCCGCCTCTGGTCGGGCAGTCTCGTGAGTTTCAGCGGACGATTTCACAGCCTGCAGGACGTGAGCATTGTGCCGCCGCCAGTGCAGCGGCCGATCCCGATCTGGTTTGGCGGCTCCTCCGATGCGGTCATACGGCGCGCCGCCCGGCTCGGGGACGGCTGGATGCCGATCATGGCCCCCGATGCGCAGGCCGAGCAGAAGCTGGCATTGCTGCGGGAGCAACTGAAATCGTGCGGCCGCGAGGCCGCCAAATTCGGGCTAGAGGCCTGGCTGCGCATGCAGGGCCCTGATCCGCAAGCCTGGGCGGCCGCGGCGGACGGCTGGCGCCGGCTCGGCGCCGACATGGTGATGCTTTATCCGATGTACCGCATCACAAGCGTCGACGATCACATCGAGACGTTACGACGATTCAAGGAAGTCGCAGTTTCCTGACCAGCGCTCAGCAGTCCGGTATCCTGCAAGCCGGGACGGGCTGCCGCACGGAAGGCTTGGCAGCTCAAGCATTTGATTCACGCGGCCAGCGGCTGATAGCCGCCGTTGTCTCCTAACACCTCCTCGCGGTAGAGCCCGAGCGCCTGCATGACCGGGAGGTCGTGAAACGAGAACAGACACGCATCCTCGCGATCCGATCCGTTGGCATGCTCATGGAACACCCAGGAAGGCACGCAGAAGATGTCGCGCTCCTGCCAGTCGAAACGCCGGCCGCCAATGACGGAATGGCCGCTCCCCTTCGCGACCTGATAGATGACGCTGCCGGTATGGCGGTGCGCCCTGGTCCGCTCTCCGGGGCGCAACAGCTGCATGCTGGCGCCCAGCGTCTGCATCACCGGCCCGCCGGTCACCGGATTGACGTAGTGCATCAGAACCCCGTCGCACGGCGAGCCGTCGCTGACCCGCGCATGGCGCTGCAGCGCCTCATAGGTCGGAGCCCACGCGTAATGCAGGAGCGGCGAATACGGCTTGCTCCAACTCGCATCGGCTGGCCGCAGGCCGGGGGCGCCCCAGACGGCGGTGCTGTCGTTTGCGGGCTGTACCACCTTCTGCCGCAGGTCGGGATGGACCGCGTAGAAATTGGCTTCGAGCGCGTTCACCAGCGGGATGTCGAGACCGTCCTGCCACACGCAGGGGGTGCCGTCGTCGCTCACGCCATGCTCGTGCCAGGTGCCGTTCGGGGTGAGCACGAAGTCGTTCGCACCCAGTGTCACCTTGTGACCGTCGACGATGGTGTAGGCACCGGTCCCTTCCATGATGAAGCGCAGCGCCGAGGCGGAATGGGCGTGGGCAGATGCCGCCTCGCCCGGGCGCATCATTTGCAGGCCGGTATAGAGCCATCCGACCGCCGCGGACACATGCCGGCGCTTTGGATTGGCCAGGTAGATGACGCGCCGGCCCGCCTTCTCGGGCGAGACCAGATCGGCCGAGCGCAGAACGTGCTCGCGCAGATCGCGGTAGCGCCACATGACAGGCACCGAGTCGGAGCGCGGCTGCCAGGGCTCGATGGTGTTGGCAACCGTCCATAGCGCGCCGGCATCGTAGCGTTCGAGCTCGCTGTAATAGGCGAGCAACTCCGGCGTATCCTCGACGTTCGCCCGGCCGGGAGTATCTTCGCGCATGCCGTCCTCCTTGAGGATTGGCGTTGTCGACGGCAGAGCCGCCAGACGGTGACCTGACCAGCCGCCCTGAGACAGCGGAATGGATATTACGGGATCCCAGTTGCGCAGTCTCGGCGGGGTGGTATTGCGGCGGTGAGCCGGCTTGCGGCTCCCGCGCCGCACTGAGAAGCCTGTCATGAAAAGGAAGCCCACTGAGGAGCATCGTCAAGCGTCGGGGCTCGGATCTCCCGCTGGGCAGGAGACGCCGATGGCCACACCATCGGCGCTCGCCGCAGCAACTCCGCCCGGCGACCGCACGCTTCCCGTCCTGCTGGAACGGCAGGCTCGACGGCATGGCGATCGGGTCCTGTTTATTGCCGGCAATGTAGCCTGGACCTACGCGCAAGCCCGCAACGTGGCCGCCGGTTTCGCCGGTACCCTCAGCGCCGCCGGCATAAGGGCCGGCGATCGCGTCGCCGTGATGTGCTCGAACCGCGCCGAATTCCTGCAGGTCTATCTGGGTTGTGCCTGGCTGGGGGCGATCGCGGTGCCGATCAACACGGCCTCGCGAGGGGCACAGCTCCAGCACATTATAAGCAACTGCGGCGCACGCCTCCTGGTCATCGAATCCGAGCTTGCCGGAGCGGTCGGCGAGCTTGATGGCCGCGGCTTCGCATTGGAGCAGGTCTGGCTGGTGGGGGAGCCCCGGGAGGCCTTCATCACGCGCTATCAATGGACCTCCTTGCCGGATCCTGGTGCGCCTGTTGCTCCAGGAGCAATCGGCCCCGGTCAGACCGTTGCAATCCTTTACACCTCCGGCACGACCGGCCTCTCCAAGGGCGTGTGCTGCCCGCATGCACAGTATTTCTGGTGGGGCATAAATACCGGCTGTCAGCTCGGAGTTCAGGAAGGCGACGTGCTCCTCACCTGCCTGCCCCTGTTCCACACCAATGCGCTCAACAGCTTCTATCAGGCGCTGCTGAACGGTGCGACGCTGGTTGTCGAGAAGCGCTTTTCCGCCTCGGGCTTCTGGAAGACGTTGATCGGACAGCGGGCGACAATCACCTATCTGCTGGGCGCGATGGTGCCGATCCTGATGTCAAAAGAACCCGCCCCGGTGGAGCGCGCGCACAAGGTGAGGGTTGCGCTTGCGCCCGGCGTTCCCGGGCATTTCCACGCTGACTTTTCCAGGCGAACCGGTATCCGCCTCGTTGACGGCTACGGATCGACCGAGACCAATCACGTGATCGGCGGGGATGCCGCGATCCAGCGGCCGGGCACCATGGGCAAGATCTACGACGGCTTCGAGGCCCGTGTGGTCGATGACGACGACAACCAGGTGGCCGCCGGCCAAGCCGGCGAGCTGATCCTGCGCGCGCGCGAGCCGTTTGCCTTCGCCACGGGCTATTTCGGCATGGACGCCAAGACGATCGAAGCGTGGCGTAACCTGTGGTTCCACACCGGCGACCGCGTCACCCGCGACACGGACGGCTACTTCAAGTTCGTCGACCGTCTCAAGGATGTCATCCGAAGGCACGGCGAGAACATCTCCTCCTTCGAGGTCGAGCAGGTGCTCTCGAGCCACCCCGCGGTGGAGACGGTTGCCGTCTTTCCCGTGCCGTCGGAAATGGCGGAGGACGAGGTCATGGCCGCCGTCGTGCGGCGTAAGGGCACCCCTCTGACCGCAATCGAGCTGATGCAGTTCTGCGAGCCGAGGATGCCGTATTTCGCGGTCCCACGCTACATCGAGTTCCTTGACGAGCTGCCGGCGACGGAGAGCGGGAAGATTCAGAAATACAAGCTGCGTGAACGCGGCATCACGGAAAGCACCTGGGACAGGGAGGCCGCCGGTTACAAACTTCGGCGGCACGCGTGACGGTGCGCAAGGGCTATGATGGGGTCGCGGTCGCGGTGCCGGTGACCGTACCCTACGTGCGCTACTCCACCCACGGCGCGCACTGGTTCCTGGGCCAGGCGATCAGGCGGCTGGTGGACGAGGCAGCCATTGCCAAGGACGCGATCGACGGCCTCACCGTCTCGAGCTTCACGCTCGCCCCCGACATCGCCGTCGGTGTCGCGCAACACCTCGGGCTGAGCCCGCGCTGGCTCGACCACATTCCCACCGGCGGCGCCTCCGGCGTCATGGCGCTGCGCCGCGCCGCGCGCGCCGTTCAGGCCGGCGACGCCAGCATCGTCGCCTGTGTCGCGGGCGATACGAACCACGTCGACTCCTTCCGACTGATGCTCGGAAGCTTCAGCCAGTTCGCGCGCGACGCAACCTACCCCTACGGCTCCGGCGGGCCGAACGCGATCTTCGCGCTCATCACCGCGAGCTACATGCGCAAGTATGGCGCGCGGCGCGAGGACTTCGCGCGCATCTGCGTCGACCAGCGCACCAATGCGCTCGCCTCCGGCAGCCGCATGTTCAAAAAGCCGTTGACGGTCGAGGAGTACATGAGCGCGCGGCCGATCGCCGAGCCGCTGCATCTCTTCGACTGCGTGATGCCTTGCGCCGGGGCGGAAGCCTTTCTTGTCATGAGCGAGATGCGCGCGCGCGAGCTCGGCGTTCGCCATACGCTGCTGCGCGGGGCGATCGAGCGCCACAACGCGTTTGCCGACGACCCCGTGATGGAGCGCGGCGGCTGGCTCGTCGACCGCGACGACCTCTACAGCATGGCCGAGGCGCAACCAGGGGACATCGACTTCGTGCAGCCCTACGACGACTACCCGGTGATCGTCATGCTGCAGCTCGAGGACCTGGGATTCTGCGGCAAGGGGGAAGGCCCCGCCTTCGTGCGCGAGCATCGCTTCACCTTCGACGGCGATTTCCCCAGCAACACGTCCGGCGGCCAGCTCTCGGCGGGACAGGCCGGCGCCGCCGGCGGCTTCCTCGGTCTCACCGAGACCATCCGCCAGCTGACCGACACCGCCGGTGCGCGCAGTGTCAAGGACGCAAAGCTTGGGCTTGTTAGCGGCTTCGGCATGGTGACCTATGACCGCTGCCTTTGCACCGGCGCCGTCATCCTGGGGAGGCCGTCATGACGATGCCGCTCATGAAGCCCAGGCGCAAGAATCCGGTGCGGCGCACGCAGCAGCCGAACCTGCCGCCATCGGCGCGCAGCCGCATTGCGCTCGGGCTCACCGCGGCCGCAGCCGAAGGACGTTTTGCGCTGCAGGTCTGCGCGGACTGCCAGGCCGTGCAGTATCCGCCACGCGAAGCCTGCCACCGCTGCATGGGCGCGCGCCTCCCCTGGCGCGAGCAGGATGGTGTCGGCAGGCTCGTTGGCGCCACCACGCTGCATCACAGCAATGATCTCTTCTTCCGCGAGCGGCTGCCGTGGCGGCTGGGCCTCGTGCATCTTGATGCCGGGCCGAGCCTGATCGTCCACCTGCACGGCGATGTCGGCGAGGCGCCAGGCCCGGTGCGCGTGGGCGCGCGCCTTGACCGCGGCGGCCAGGCCGTCCTGATTGCATTTCCCCGCGACGAGGTACTGCACATGGCCGACGACAGGATGCTGCGCGAGATGACCAGCGACCCGAAATTTCGCAAGGTGCTGGTGACGGATGGCATGACCAGAGCCGGCCAGGCGATCGCGCGCGCGGTCGCGGATGCCGGCGCGGAGATCGTCTGGGTCGGCTATGCCGAGCCGTGGAAACGCCACGGCAGCGGGATCGACGAGATCGCAAAGCTCGCGCCGGTCACGCTGATGCCGCTCGACCTCACCGATACGCGCTCGGTGACGGAGCTCGCCGGCGAGATCGGCGGCAAGGTCGACATCGTCATCAACAATGCGGAAGTGCACCGCGCATTCGGGATTGCATCGCGCCGCGGGCTCGACGTCGCGCGGCTGGAGATGGACTTCAATTACCTCGGTCTCCTGCGTCTCGCGCAGGAGCTCGGCCCGGCGCTCAAGGGCCGCGCCGCCGACGGACAGGCCTCCGCCACGGCCTGGGTCAACGTTCTCTCGATCTTTGCGCTCAGCAATTTCCCGCCGCACGGCACCTATTCGGCGAGCAAGGCGGCCGCGCTCTCGCTGTCGCAGTGCCTGCGGGCGGAGATGCGCCCGTCCGGCATCCGCGTCATCAATGTCTTCCCGGGGCCGATCGACGACGAATGGAATCAAAACCTGCCGCCGCCAAAGCTCGCGCCCGGCGCGCTCGCCAATGCGATCGTGCGGGCGCTGCGCGACGGAATCGAGGACGTCTACCCGGGCGACGTGGCGCAGGAGTGGCTCGAGCGCTGGCGTGACAACCCGAAGGTGCTGGAGCGCGAGCTGGCGGCGGGGGCGTAAGCCGATGACCCATGTTGCGCTTCTTCAAGCCTTCGCGGCTGCCGTGCGCGGCGGCGGCATCCGCGTCATCGACCTCACACAGACGCTGTCGCCGGATTTCCCGCAGATCGCGCTGCCGCCCGAGATGGGGCAGTGCTGGGCCTTCCGGATCGAGGAGATATCGAGCTACGACCAGCGCGGGCCCGGCTGGTACTGGAACAACTTCTCCTGCGGGGAGCACACGGGCACCCACTTCGATGCGCCGATCCACTGGATCTCCGGCAAGGATCTGCCGAACAACGCCGTGGACACGATCCCGGTCCAGCATTTCGTGGCGCCGGCCTGCGTGATCGACTGCCACGAGCAGGCGCAGGCCAATCCCGACTATCTGCTCAGCGTCGCGGACATCGAGGCGTTCGAGCGCGCGCATGGCCGCATTGCGGCCGGGCACTGGGTGCTGATGCGCACCGACTGGAGCAAGCGCAGGGACCCCGAGGCGTATCAGAATTTCGACGAGACCGGGCAGCACACACCCGGTCCCAGCACCGAAGCGGTGCGCTTCCTGATCGATGAGCGCGACGTGCTCGGCTTCGGTTCCGAGGCGATCGGCACCGATGCCGGACAAGGCTATCACCTGCGCCCGCCCTATCCGTGCCACTACTACATGCACGGCGCCGGGCGCTATGGGCTCCAGTGCCTCGCCAACCTCGACCAGCTCCCGCCCACGGGCAGCGTGCTGATCACGCCGCCGCTGAAGATCCAGAAGGGCAGCGGCAGCCCGTTGCGGGTGCTGGCGCTGGTGGTGGCATGACGATGGCGCAGGCGCGCGATGGCAGGTGCAGTCCCGCAGTGCAGTACGGCACTGTCGGATGGCGCACAACACCGCTCTCGATCGCCGATGTGGTAGGGTGAGTCCCTTGCCCCGAGGGCGTAGGGCGCAATCGCTCGATTGCGCCGCCTCTCGACTCTGTTAGCCTGCGGCATGCCAAATTATCGTCGCGCATTTGTCCCTGGAGGATGCTGGTTCTTCACGGCAAATCTCCTTGATCGTCGCAGCAGTCTTCTGACTGACCAGATCGAAGCCTTGCGTGAGGCCACACGCCGCGCGCGCGAGCGGCACCCATTCCATATCGACGCATTCGTCATATTGCCCGACCACATTCACGCGATTTGGACTTTGCCCGGAGGAGGCGCGGATTTTTCGACGCGATGGCGACTGATCAAGATCGTGTTCTCGAAGTCCATTCCGAAGACGGAGCGGTTGAGCAAAGTCCGACGCGCGTGCGGTGAGCGCGGTATATGGCAGCGCCGTTTCTGGGAGCACCTGATCAGGGATGACGAGGACTACGGCCGTCATGTTGAATATTGCTACATCAATCCCGTGAAGCACGGACTTGTCGCGCGCGTACGCGATTGGCCGTTCTCCTCGTTTCACCGCGACGTGGCGGCCGGCCTGTTTCCGCAAGACTGGGCGGGGGAGTTCGAGACCTTCGGCGAATTCGGCGAGGCTCGAGTGGCGCAATAAAGCGATTGCGCCCTACAACATGCTGCCAGTAGCGGCCGTGGCAGTTGATGTCGGTGGTCGATCTCAAAGCGCCGCCGCGCAGCTTGGGGGAGAAAGTCGATGAGAGCGCACATCATTGGTGGAGGATTTGGCGGATTGGCAGCTGCTGCGCTTCTCATCCGGAACGCGGAAGTGTCCGGCGAGAACATCACGATCTACGAGGCGGACGAGCAGCTGGGCGGCGGGTTCTTTCTCGGCGGCAGCGCGGAGAGCGGCTATAACCTGCCTGGCTCAGTGTTCGACAAGGAATTCCGCTGCACGTTCGAACTGCTCAAGTTGATTCCCTCCGCAAGCAATCCCTCCATTTCCGTCACGGAGGAATTCTTCGCGTTCAATACCAGCGAACCGTACAATGACAAGGCGCACATCTTCGATCGCAATGGCAGCGTCGTGCATGGCCCGCGGTTCGGCCTGAGCCTGGGTGACGGGCTGAGCCTGGCGCGGGTTCTGCTGACGCCCGAAGCAATGCTGGACGGCCGGCGCATCGTAGAGTTCTTTTCTCGGCAATTTTTTGCGACCGAATTCTGGTTACTCTGGTCGACGATCATGGGGTCGCTGCCCGAGCACAGCGCGATCGAGTTCCGGCGCTACATGAGCCGCTTCTTGTACTTGTTCGGTCACCTGTCGGACATGACAGGCGTGATGCGCACGCGCATCAATCAGCGCCAGGCGTTCATCGAACCGCTGGTCGCGTGGCTGCGCCCACGCGGCGTGAACTTCCTCACCGGTGCCTTCGTCCACGACGTCGGTTTCGCGCCCTCGCCCGGCCGCATCACCGTCGAGCGACTCGACTATGAACGGGGCGGCAGCATGACTTCGGTCGCGGTCGCGCCGGAGGATCTCGTGCTCGTCACCACCGGGTCGCAAGCGGCCGACCTTTCGGCGGGATCAATGACCGAGGCGCCGCGGCCGCGGCCGAGCGGACGGTCCTGGGCACTGTGGACGCGCCTCGCCAAGGGGCGCCCGAAATTCGGCAACCCCGATGCATTCTTCGGGGACGCCCGCATTCCCTTGTCGCGCTGGGTGACTTTCACGGTCACCGACAGAGGGACCGAATTCATGCAGCAAATCTCCGCGCTGACCGGCAGCGAGCCGGGGCGCGGCGGGCTCGTAACTCTGAGGGACTCGGGCTGGGTGCTGTCGCTGTCCGTCTTCCATCAGCCAGAAATCATCGGTCAGCCTCCGGGCACGAGCGTCTGGTGGGGCTACGGTTTGTACCCAGAACGCAACGGCGATTTTGTGCGTAAACGCATGGATCAATGCACCGGCGCGGAGATCCTGGAGGAGACGCTGCAGCACCTTCGGTTCGATCGGCACCTGGCCGCGATCATGGCGTCTTCGATTTGCGTGCCTTGCAACCTGCCCTATGTCAACAATATCTGGCTTCCCCGGGCGCGCAGCGACAGGCCTCCCCCGGTTCCAGAGGGCGCGACCAATCTCGGACTCATCGGCCAATATGTCGAGCTTCCCAGGGAAATAGCTTTCACCATCGAATGCTCCGTCCGCTCGGCCTGGGAGGCGATCTACGTCCTGCTCAAGCGCGGCCCGGCGCCGCCGCCAGTGTATCAAGGTCAGTACGATCCAAAGGCGCTGTTCGACGTGCTGAAAGTGTTTCTCTGCCGTTAATCGCACGCGCCCGTGGCGGCGCGCGCACAGCAGCCCCGCAGATCCTGCGCACAGGCTGAAGTCCCGCAGCGCGGTTCGAGAAATGGAAAATGCATTAACCTAGAACAATTACCTGGGTCATTGCTGATATCCTCATCGAAGTAGATGTCGGGCGCTGCCTTGAAGCTCCACCAATCCGGGCCGTTGGCGCGGCACTGCCGCGTCATGCCCGACAGTGGGCGAGTTGCCAACCTGCAAGTGGCGGGATCACCAGGGTGTGCGAGAACCCGCTTTCCGGAGGAAATCCATGAGCAATCAGTTGACGCGCCGCGGCGTTAGCACCGGGATCGGCGCCGCCCTGCTTTCACCCGCGCTGTCCGCGGCGCCCGCTTTTGCGCAGAGTGGCGAACCCATCAAGATCGGCTTCAGCATGGCGCAGACCGGCTCGCTTGCCGGGGCCGGCCAGCAGGCGCTGCTCGGCGCTCAGATCTGGGAAGAGGAGATCAACGCCAAGGGCGGCCTCCTGGGTCGGCCCGTCAAGCTCATCTATTACGACGACCAGACCAAACCGGAGAATGTGCCGGCCATCTACACGAAGCTGCTCGAAGTCGACCGGGTTGACCTCGTCATCGGGCCGTATGGGACAAACATGGTGGCCCCGGCCATTCCTGCCGTTATGCAAAAGGGCAAGGTGTTCATCGGCCTGTTCGCGCTTGATGCGAACAGTGAGTTCCACTACCCGAAATACTTCTCCATGCTGCCGTCGGGTCCGACACCAAAAGAGTCGTTCAGCGAAGGATTCTTTCAGATAGCAGCTGCGCAGAATCCAAAACCACAAACAGTCGCGATAGCGGCCGAGGATGCCGAGTTCTCGCGCAACGGAGCCGATGGCGGCCGAAACAACATCAAAAAATATGGCTTCAAGATCGTGTACGACAAGACCTATCCGCCGAGCACGACCGACTTCTCGCCGATCATTCGCGCGATCCAGGCCAGCAATCCGGACCTCGTGCTGATTTGCTCGTATCCAAATAGCTCGGTCGGGATGCTGCAGTCAGCCAATGAGCTGGGGCTCAAACCGAGGATGATGGGCGGCGGCATGGTCGGACTGCAGTACACCGCTATCAAGAACAAGCTCAAGTCCAAGCTCAACGGCATCGTGAATTATGAAACTTGGGTGCCGTCGGCGAGATTGATGGCTCCCGCCGCGGACTTCTTCAAGAAATACCAGGCGCGGGCGCACGGCATCGATCCGCTCGGCTACTACCTTGGGGGCTGGGGATATGCCTATCTGCAGGTGCTCGCCGACGGGATCAGCGGGTCGAAGAGCGTCAACGATGACAAGATCGCCGATTATCTACGCACCCACGAGTTCAACACCATCATGGCGTCCGGCATCAGGTTCGGCAAAAACGGCGAATGGACCAAATCCGGAATGCTGCAGGTCCAGTATCACGGCATCACGGAAGCCGCGAATCTCGAGACATGGCGCGGCATGAGCTATCAAACCGTGCTCACACCGGTCGAGGAGAAGACCGGCAGCATCATTTATCCCTACGAAAAGGCGCTGGGATAGGTTCGTCTGCCTCAACACCATGCTGTAGGGGCGAGGCATGCCTCGCCCCTACATTGCCCCAGGGGGGTGCGCATGCATCCGATGTATCGCATCCGATGCACTGATGCACGATGGTGTGCATCCAGCCACAGCGATTCTCGGGCATTGGCATAGGAGGGGCCATGCATGTCCACCGGCCGCCGCCTGCGCCATAAGGGCAATCCACCCCTCGGGGGCATGGCGATCACAGCCGTCATATGTTAGCCCTAGACCAGCCGAAGGCTGGACAGGTCTATTCACGATCCGTCGGGCTTCAGCCGCGACCTGATTAGGGATTGGGGGAAGGACACATGTATGAAACGTTGGGCGCCGGGCGCAGGCCTTGGCGCGGCTTGCCGTGGCGGAAATCGCTTGCAGCTGCATTGTGCGCGTCCGCATGGTGGGTCTCTGGGGCGACCGCGCAAGACAAAGGAACCCTCGATCCCCAACCGTTGCCGCCGCTGGCCAAACCTGAAAGCCGCGATACGCGCGCGAACCAGCTGTTTGCACGCAAGATCACGCCGGCGGCCATGCCGGCGCGCGCAATCGGCTTCTATTCGAAAGGCTGCGTGGCGGGAGGCGTCGAGCTGCCGATCAACGGAGAGACCTGGCAGGTGATGCGCGTGTCGCGCCACCGCAACTGGGGCCTTCCAATTCTGGTGCAGTACATCGAACGACTATCCGAGCGCGCGGCCCGGAGCGGGTGGCCCGGCCTTCTCATCGGCGACATGTCACAGCCGCGTGGGGGGCCGCTGCTCGCGGGGCATGCGAGCCATCAGACCGGGCTCGATGTCGATATCTGGCTCACCCCCATGCCAAGCCACGAGCTGACGCGGGAGGAGCGCGAGGAAATGATGGCCACGATGGTGGTCGCCAAGGATCGCAAGGACGTCGACCCGAAGGTGTGGACTCCCGCGCACCTCGCGCTGATCAAGGCGGCAACGGATGATCCGCTCGTCAACCGCGTTTTCGTGAACCCGGCAATAAAGAGGGCGCTCTGCCGGGAAGCGGGCAGCGATCGCGCCTGGCTGGGCAAGGTGCAGCCCTGGCTGGGGCATGACTGGCACTTCCATATCCGGCTGAACTGCCCACCGGACAGCCCGCAATGCGAGCCGCTGCCGGTGCGCGAGGCGGGGGACGGTTGCCAGGGCAAGGAGATGAATCGATTCTCCAGCGAGGCGCTGCCCGAGGGGCCCTCACATCCGAGGGCGGGGCCCAAAATGTCCGAGCTGCCGAAGGCCTGCCGGGAAGTGCTGGACGCGCCGTAGCGCAGCTTCCCTCATGCTGAGGAGCATCGCACCGTGAAGTGCGATGCGTCTCGAAGCATGTACGGGCGGTGGCGTCCTTCGAGACGTGCGCTCGCTCCTCGGGACCAGAGCTGAGCTTAGTGACGCGGTAAGATCAGCGCAGCGCGTTTGCGAGCTGCTGCTTGCTCATCTTCGAGCGGCCCCGGACAGAGCGCGCCTTCGCCCGCCGATAGAGTTGCGCCTTGGTCGCGCCGCCACTCCCGCGCGCGCCCCCACGCGCTGCCCTGCGCCCGCGCGCCGTGATCTTCCGCGCGTTCCTGCCGCCCATGGCCCTACTGCTTTCCCGGCGGCCGCGCGCCCCCACATGCGATCTGCCTTCCCGCTCCTGCTGGTAGGTCGCCCCATGCGCCTCCTTGCGCGCGGAGCGCGCGCGATTGCGCCTGTTCTCACGCGCGCTGGCGTATTTCGATGCGCCCGCCTCCTTGAGCGCGATCGCAATCGCCTGCCGCCGGTTCTTGACCTTGCCGGCTCTCCCGGCGCGGCCGCCCTTGAGCTCGCCGTGCTTGAACTCGTGCATCACGCGCCCCATGGTCTTGCGCTGCCGGGGAGATGATCTCGCCATCGCTGCCTCCGCTGTCTGCAAATTTTGTTACAAACAGAACGTCTGGAGGCTTTGCTGAGTTCCGGATCACGGCTCGATCCGGATGTTCTTCTCCTTCACCAGCCGGTCCCAGCGCGCGATGTCGGCAGCAAGCAGCGCGCGCAGCTCCTCGCCGGAGCCGCCGCGGATCTGCATGCCCGCTGCCTCGAGTTTCTCCTTCACGTCTGGCGCGGCCAGCGCATGGCGCAGGTCGGCACCGATCTTCGCGACGATGGCATCGGGGGTTCCGGCAGGCGCAAAGGCCGCGATCCAGGTGGCGACATCGTAGCCCGGCACGCCCGACTCATGGATGGTGGGCACCTCGGGCAGCCGCTTCACGCGCTCGCGCGTCGTCACGGCAAGCGTGCGCAGCCGGCCCGACTGCATGCCGGCGCCGGCGGTGGCGAGGTCGGCAAAGATGGTCTCGACCTCGCCCGCCATGACGGCAGCAACTGCGGGCGCGCCGCCGCGGAAAGGCACGCTGGTGATGTCGACCGCGGCCATGGCCTTGAACAGCTCGAGCGCAAGCAGCGTCGCCGTGCCGCCAGTTGCATGATTGAGCCGGCCCGATCGCGCCCTGGCAAGCGCGATCAGCTCCTCGACCGAGCGCGCGGGGAGCGCCTCGTGCACCAGCAGCGCCTCCGGGATGGTGGTCAAGAGCGCAAGCGGGACGAAATCGCGCTGCGGCTGATAGGCGAGATTGCGATGGACGACCGGGTTCATCGCCATGGTGCCATCATGGGCGATAAGCAGCGTGTATCCGTCCGCAGCCGATCTTGCGGCGGCCTCCGCGCCGATGATCATACCGGCACCCGGACGGTTCTCGATCACGACCGGCTTGCCCCACAACTCCGCGAGGCGGCTGCCGACGAGCCGCGCGGTGGCATCGATCGACCCTCCCGGGGCGGTGGGCACGATGATGCGCACACCCCGCTCGGGATAGCTCTGCGCGCGGCCCGCCGCGGGCGCGCTGGTTGCCGCTATGGCGGCGAGCGCGAGAATCGAACGCATGTTCGGCTTGCGCATTCGGGCACTTCATCGCGAGCCTGGGCCGGCGTTGCCGACGCACTGGCAATGGGCTAATCACGTGATTTAGCGCGCCCGTAGCTCAGCTGGATAGAGCGCTGCCCTCCGAAGGCAGAGGTCACAAGTTCGAATCTTGTCGGGCGCGCCAGAGATTTCAATACATTAGCGGTTGTTAGG
>Ga0306920_100000198_pt1 | contig 70159 bp, 47 predicted proteins | sample flu12Cox44000170_FD_204666 | JGI IMG/M metagenome (GOLD analysis project Ga0306920, IMG submission 204666) | Lab enrichment of tropical soil microbial communities from Luquillo Experimental Forest, Puerto Rico - flux4day.12C.oxic.44.000.170 (v2)... | ecosystem: Environmental > Terrestrial >...
CCCCTGTTCGACACCGCCGCTTACACGCGTCATCTCGAGCGCGCCTACCTCGCCATGCACGAGCGCGCCGTACGTGGCGAGCCGCCCGCAGCTTTCAGCCTGCCGGGCGGTGACCTACCGGCGCAAAACGGCGTCGAAGGCTGAGCCGAGCGATGGCCAACGCGCGCAACATCGTGTGGATCGTCTCCTACCCCAAGAGCGGCAACACCTGGGTACGCTTCCTCGTGTGCAACCTGGTCTACGGCGTGCAGCTCTCGGCCGCCGCGCTCAATCGCCTGGTGCCCGATATCCACGAGCTCCGCGTCATGCCCGAGCTGCCCACCACGGCGGTGTTCATGAAGACGCACTTCCCTTACTCGCCGGCGATGCCTCTGGCCGCGTGCACCGCGGCCGCGATCTACGTTGTGCGGGATCCGGCGGATGTCATGCTGTCGAACTTTCATTACGGCCGCCGTGACGGCTCGCGGACCAACACGAGCGCGACAGCGCTGGCAGAGTACGTCGACCGCTATCTCGCCGCCCGCGGCGCGGCACGCTGGATCGAGCTCGGCATGGGCCCCTGGGACGACCACGTGCGCAGCTGGCTCGCCACGCGACACCCCTTCCCGGTGCTGCTCCTGCGCTACGAAGATCTGCAGCGCGACGATCTCGCCGGCGCGCGGGCGCTGTGCCGGTTCCTCGGAGTCACTCGCAGTGCGGAGGAAATGGCGCGCGCCGTGGCGGGCGCTTCCTTCGACCGTCTCAAGGAGATCGAGGAGCATGACATCAAGGGCGAGAACGTCGGCATCTTCTACAAACCCTACCTGCGATCCTCCATCGAGGCCGGGGTGCGCTTCATGCGCGCGGGTAAGTCGGGCGAGGCCGCGCGCGTCCTGAGCGTGGAGCAGCGGCAGCGCGTTCACGCGATCTTCGGTGCCCTCATGCAGGAGCTCGGTTATGTGAACGCCGAGCCGGGGCCCGCTGCCGCTCAAACGGCCGGCAGCATCCGGTCGTCCAGCTAGTTCGGTCCGGCCACGAGCATTTGCCGTTATGGTTGAAGCAGCCAAATGACTTCGCCGACGTTCAGCATCGTTACTCCAAACAGAGATCGTCTGGAGACTCTTCGTCAAATCATAGGCTCCTGGCAAAGTTGCCGGAAAATTGGCGAGATCGTGATCGTGGACTTCGGCAGCCGCGAGCCCATCGGACCTGCGCACTTTGCTTCCGCTGACAAGCTGCACATTGTCCGCGTAGCCAATGCAGATTGCTGGCGTATCGGCCTTGCTATCAACATCGGGGTGGAGCTGGCGGCGAGCGACCTCATCTGCAAGCTCGATTCCGATATCGGCATTCGCGATTGTTCACTGTTCGATCGGCTGGATCTCGAGAACGCCTTTTATCGCGGTAAGGCAGGCAGCGGAATATCCAACGGACAGGCCTGCTTCCATAAGCAGTCGTGGTCCGTTGTCGGTGGCTACAATGAGTGGTTGTCCGGCTATGGATTCGACGATTCGGATTTTTATCAGCGCCTGCGTCTGAGCGGACTCGTCGAGCGGTTTTTTGACGACGAATCGCTGAGCGAAATCACCCAAACGACGGAGCTCCGCGCCGCGACCGACTATCACACGGAGCTGCTCTCTCTGCGCTTCGCCGACGCAACCGGCCGACTGATTTACATGGAGAGTCGCAACACTTATCTTGCGATGCTGCGACGATGGTCGGCCGAAATGCGCAGGCCGTACACGGTGCAGCCCGGTGCGACTGGAATCGACACGGTCGTGCTCCAGAGTTTCGGCAGCGACTATCGATGGGCCGATGCGGTAGCCAGCTTTCTTGCGGTAGTGCGTGTATCGGGTACGCCGCAGAACGTCGATTTGTTGAATTCGCTGGTGCGGCAGTACCTGTCTGAGGTCGGGGGCTTCTAGTTACGGATTATCTGAGTTACGCGATGCGCGTGCTGGAGCGACGCTGTCGGGCACCCTGAAGCCGAGCGGCGGCTCGCCGCTCGCGGCGCGCTCGGACATGGCGAGATAGGCGCTCTCGAGATGACGCGTGAAGCGCTCGGTGTCGAACAATGGCGAGGTCAGCCGTTGCCGCGCCAGCCTCTCCCGCAGCTCCCGCAGCTTCTCCGGCGCGCGCAACAGCTCCAGCGCCTTTCCCTCATACTCCGTGAGCGTACCCGTGATCAGCTCCGGCAGCCCCACCGCCCTCAGAACACTCGCCGCCGCGCGCGCGGCAAAAGTCCGACCCGTACAGCTCAGAACCGGTACCCCAGCCCACAATGCATCACAGGCAGTCGAATGCGCGTTGTAGGGCTGCGTGTCCAGATACAGATCCGCGAGAGCCTGCCGGCCCAAGTGCTCCGCCATGCCCTTGACGTGCGCTGCGAACACGAGCCGCTCAGGAGATACCCCGCGCCGCTCGGCCTCGTTCTGCAGGTTTCTCTGCGCCACCTCCCCCATCGCGCGCAGCCACAGCACACTGCCGGGGGTCTGCCGTAACAACCGCATCCACACCGCAAACACCGTTGGGGTGATCTTGTAGGCGTTGGTGAAGGCACACAACACCGCACCGCTTGCCGGCAATCCCGCCGCCTCGCGCGTCGGCGCTGGCGTGATCTCCCGCTTATCGTCATTCGGCAGATAACAGTGGGGCAGCCGCACGATGCGCTCGCTGTAGAACCGCTCATCGCCTTCGGGGATCACCACCTCATCCGCAATGAGGTAATCGGTGAAGGATGCCCCCGTCGTGCCGGCATACCCGAGCCAGCTCGCCTGCACCGGCGCCCCGCGATGCGCGAAGATCCCGGGGCGACCGCCGACGGTATGACCGTTGAGGTCCACCGCGACATCGATAGCCAGCTCACGGAGCTTGGCGGCGACGGCGGCATCGGCGAGTGCGCTGACGTCGTGGAAATGCTCGAATGCATTCTGCAGTCGTCGCCCGATACCGATAGGCGGTGCCTGCGGCTGCAGCGAGATGGCATGAATCTCGAAGCACGCGCGGTCGTGACGCTCGAGCACGCCGATGAGCAGATGGGCAATGGCGTGGTCGCGCAGATCCGCGGATACGTACGCCACCCGCAGCCTCTCGCGCGAGCCGCGCGCCCGCGGTCCGCCGATGAATGCGGAGACGTCCCGGACGGCATGGGCCCGGCTGCAGCGCAGCTGCTCGTCCGGATCCTCGCACACGCTCAGCGAGAGAAACGGATGCAGCGCCTCCACACCCGGCGCCGTCGCCCGCAGCCGCTGCAATGTCTGCGCCGCGAGCGTCCACTCGCAGGTTCGGACGCACGCGCTCAGGAGCCCCGCGAGGCTGCCGGCATCCTCCCGTGCGAGGGACACGGCCTTGTGGTAACTCTCCAGTGACTCGGGGAGGCGCTGCAGACCTTCCAGCGCCCGCGCACGATCGCGCCACGGCGCGGCGTAGTCGGGACGCAGGCTGAGCGCAGCTTCATAACACTCGAGCGCGTCGTCCAGTCGCCCGGCGCGGTGCAGCATGATGCCGCGTGCATAGTGAACCTCTGCGGCCTTGGGATTTGCAGCCGCCGCGTCGATAAGGGCGGCGATCGCTTCGTCGATGCGGCCATCCCGCTCGAGCGCGCGTGCGAGCTCCAGCGCTGCCTCGACGCAATGGCGGTCGAGATTCAGCGCAAGCCGGTAGCTGACGGCTGCCGCGGCCGGATCGCCCGCCGCGAGTGACACGGCACCCAGGTTGCAGTGCGCCTCGAGACAGGCGGGATCAGCCGCGACCGCCGCCTCGAACTCGACGCGGGCCGCGGCCGCTCGGCCGGCGCGCTGGTAAGCCGTGCCCAGGCTGTTGTGAGCCGCGGCAAAGCGCGGTTCCCGCGCCAGCGCGGCACGCAGACTGTCGATGGCGCAGTCGACCTCGCCGAGCGCCAGCAGCGAGTTACCGAGGCTGCAGTGCACCGTCGACTGCGAGTCATCGACCGCGAGCGCCGCGCGCAATCGGGCCACGGCTTCCACGTGCTTTCCCTGCCGTGACAGCGCGACACCGAGATTGGTCAGGGTGGCGAAATCCCGCGGCCGGCTCGCGAGCACCTGCCGCCAGTGCTCGATGGCCGGCTCAGGCTCACCCGCGAGCGCGTGCGCAAGTCCGAGGAGATAGCGGGCATCCACACTCCCCGCGTGTCGGGCGAGGACGCCTTCGCAAAACGCTTTCGCGCGCTGCAGCTCACCTCGCGAAAGCGCCAGTTGCGCCCGTCGCAGCGAATCGTCAATCGAAGCTGACATGTGTCCAGGGTTACGGGTGATCGCCAGGCCGCCGCGTCATGCGGCGGCAATCAACGTGGGTGAGCATGAAGCGGATGCGTTCCGTGGTCAAAGTGACGCGCGCCTGGCTGCCGCGGACCCCGCGCTGGACAACCATGCTGCTCGGCGTTCTGCTCGCAGCAGACACAGCGGCTTTCGCTCTGCGGGTACGCGCAGAGGCGCGCGCGGCCGCTCGGCCGCTCGCCGCCGTGCCGGGAGCCGCTGCGAGATTCGCGCAGTCCGATCCCGGGGCGATCGCCGACGCCCATCTGTTCGGCCTCGATCCGAGTGCCGCGCGCGCCGACACATCGAGCGAGGCCCGCACGCCGCTGCAGCTGGCGCTCAGCGGCGTCATCGCCACGACCGAACCGAACGAGGGCTACGCCATTCTCGGCGAGCCAGGCAAGCTCACGCGCGTCTATCACACCGGCGCACCGCTCGGGGACGTCGCTGACGGAACGCTGTACCGGGTCTACGCGAATCACGTGGTGCTGGCCTTCGGCACACGACTCGAGACGCTGTGGCTGCCACGGACTCAGAGCGGCACGGCGGCCGGCGCGCTCCCTCTCGCGCACCAGCAGGAAAGCCCTGCCACCGAGGAGCTGTCGGTGCCGGCGGCCGTGCTCGCACAGCGCAACGAACCACCGAGCGCCGCGCAGAGCTGGGCTAACGACCTGTTTGCGGAACAATACACGGTAGGCGGCCGCCCCGCGGGCATGCGGCTGCACCCCGCCAAGCGTTTTCAGCGCCAGTACGGCCTGCGCGACGGCGATACGGTGACCGCCATCAACGGTGTCGAGGTCACTGACGCGGATGCGCTCGACAGCGCATTGAAGACAGGCAAAAAGACCGTCGCTCTTACGCTGACCCGCGACGGCGTCGCGGAAACACTGCGTATCCCGATCCCACAGTGAGCGCCGCCTGCGCTCCCTGACGCGGGCGTCTGCCAACGTCATACGTTCGTATGACGCCGGGTGGTGGTGGCTCAAGTGATACAGAAGCTTCACGAGAGCGTAACGGCCATCGAGGACAGTACCTGTCGCGCGCTCACGGGGCGGCGAGTCAAATGAAAAGCTCCTCTGTGGTGTTGCGTTTGCCGCGCGCGAGCAGCGCGGCCATGTAACGAATGAAGTCAGGGATCAAGCACGTCTCTATCCAAGATCCAAGAGGAGTCTCTCGTTTATGAAGAACCTAATTCGCTTCGGTCTCGCCGGTGCACTGGTAGCCGGTTATGCCACGGCGCAGGCGCAGAATCTGCCGTCGACGGGTAACTCGGACCTGTGGCTGTTCGTATCGAACCAGTCCGCGGGCACGACGTTCGCCGAGGATACCGGCCAGTCGCTCTCGGGCCTTGCGCCCACCTCGGCCTTCGCGACGGCCGGCACCGTGGTGACTCTGAGCACATCGATCAGCGCCAACTTCACGCTCGGCCCGAGTACTGCACTCACGAATTACATCAACGCGGCCAAGACTGCCGGTCAGACGCTCGAGTGGGCGGTCGAGGGAATCCAGTTCCCGGGCACCATCTCCGGCCTGGGCTTCAAGAAGCCGGGTGGCATCGTCGGCATTTTCGACAACGTGGCGACGCAAGACTCCAACATCGCGCAGATCACTCTCGGCAACATGCAGAACTGGGGAGCCGGCTTCCAGGGCGACGCGGCGTACATGAAGCCGACCTACGTCACCAACGGCACGAGCTACGCCTTCGGCGCCGGCAGCACTGCCGGAAATGTCTGGGGCAGCACCGGTCCCGGCGGACAGGCGGGCAGTACGAATCTCTATGGTCAGGGACCTGACCAGTCCGGAGTCGGCCTCGGCCAGTCGGTCAGTCTGTATGCGTTGACCGGCAACGGTAACCTGGGTCTTGCCGCGCAGTCGTACGTGCTCGGCCGGAACCTCACCCTAGGCACCGATGGAACGCTTTCGGTGAGCGGGGCTGCCGTGCCGCTGCCGGCCGCGGTCTGGCTGTTCGGCAGTGGCCTGCTCGGGCTGCTGGGCGTCGCGCGCCGCCGCGGGATCGCGGCCTGACCGCCTCCGGATACTCATGCACACAGGCAATTGAAGGAACTCCCGTCATGACACCCAAATATCCACTCATTGCCGCGGGAGTCGCGGCAGCGCTCGCCGGCGGCTACGCGCAGGCAGCACCCCCGACCATCACGCAGGCGCAGAGCCCCTTCGCCTCGCTGGTCATCGCCGGCTCCTCGGCCGCGAAGAACTCGGTACTGGGCGCCGTCGAGAACGACATCTGCGGAGGCACCGCCAACACGCTGCTCGTGAGCTCGGCCGGCGGCACCAAGAACTTCTTCGCACTCTCCTGCAACACGGCCGTCGCCATCGGATCGGGCGCGGGCGCGATTCCGGTCGGTTCGCTCGTTACCATCTACTACCGCACCGAGGGCGGCTCGGTGGTCGGCGCCCTGCCGATTGCCAGCGGCCACAACATCCTGCGACTGAACCTGGCCGATTCGAGCTGCGCGGGAGCCGGGCTCACCGCGACCTGCACCGTCTCCGGAGTCACTGCGACCGCGGGCCCCAATGACTCCTGGACCGGCGCAGTGACCTCGGACGGGGTCGACCTCGGCATCACGGACGTCGAGCCGGCGCTCCTGACCGGCGCCGATTACCCGACCGGCTATTCGACTACGGCATTCGGCCACGCGACGCCGACCCAGATGGCGGGGCTGTCGACCACCCGACTCATTCAGCAGGTCTTCGGTCTGGCTATCAACGTTGGCAGCGCCGGATCCGGTCTGACCGCGCCCATCAATCTCTCGAGGGAGTCGGCCGCCAACATCCTGCTCGGCAACTACTCCGACTGGCATGCCGTTCCGGATGCCTTGACCGGTCAACCGATCGCCGCGGCGTCATCGCTCATCACCCGCATCGATCGCGAGCCGGGCTCGGGTACGCGTACCTCGGCCAACACCTACTTCCTGCGCTATCAGTGCGGCAGTTCGACCGCTATCACTGACAACGTCGGCGAGTCGGACAACTTCTCGACGACGGATGAGCTGACCGCAGCCAACGGCAAAGCGGCATCGATCGCCTATACCTCCATCGATCAGCTGCAGGACCCGCACAACTCGACCAACTTCCCGAATCTCGTGCTGGCGACCATTGACGGCGTGGCACCCAGTAACATTCATGCGGCAGCCGGCGGGTACGACTACTGGTTCGAAGCCACCACGGTGAATAACGCGGCGACGACCGGAACTTCGCTGTCGCTCGCGAGCTTCCTGCAGACCGATATGCCGAAGCTGGCGTCCGCACCGCAGGAGCCGAGCGTCAATGTCATCCCGGGACTTCAGGGTAACGTCGGTACCGTGCCGCTGACGGACAACGGCAAGACGGGCACACTGACGATCTACGTCAACCCGTACACCCGCAACGGCAAGAGCTGCAACGTACCGACCGAGACCAACTGAGCCGCTTCGACAATACTGCAACAATCGGTACGCGCGATTCGCCGGCCCCTCACCCGAGGGGCCGGCTTTTCTCTATTGCCGTGAACGCGGTGACTGGCGTGGGCATGCGATGTTAAAACGGGGAAGAACGCTCGCAGTGCGGCGAGCCGCTGCGTTGGCAGCCACGCTCGCTTGCGGCGCCGCGCTCGCGGCACCGCAAGCGGCACCGCCGACCGCCGCGGCGATGGCGCAGCGCTTCAGCGTCCAGGAGTATCGCGTGCTCGGTAACACGGTGCTGCCGAACCGCGCGATCGAGACGGTGCTCTACCCCCGCCTCGGGGATGCCAAGACCATCGAGGATGTCCAGGCCGCGCGCAGTGCACTCGAGCAGGCCTATCACCAGGCGGGCTACGCGACCGTCTTCGTCGATGTGCCTCCCCAGGAGGTGACCGACGGTGTCGTGCGGCTGAAGGTCACCGAGGGGCGGCTGCGCGAGCGCACGATCAGCGGCGCCCGCTATTTCTCCGAGGAGAAGATCCTCGAGGCCTTGCCGGCCACGAAGCCGGGGCAAGTGCCGAGGCTTCCGGAGCTGCAGCGTCAGCTCAATGCGGTCAACACCCAGACTGCCGACCGCTCGGTGGTGCCGGTGCTCAAGCCCGGGCCGGACCCCGGAACCATGGACCTCGCCTTGAAGGTCGATGATCACCTGCCCGTGCACGGCGGACTGGACCTCAACAACCAATACACCCCGGGCACCGAGCCACTCCGCGCGACCGTCTCACTCGGCTACTACGACCTGTTCGGCGAGCTCGACTCGCTCTCGGGGCAGTACACCTGGGCACCGCAGAAGGCGGGCCAGGTCAGCGTACTGAATGCCGTCTACGGCGTGCACCCATTCGATGACGGCATTCGTCCGAGCTTCGCCTTCATCAACTCCTCGAGCGACGTTGCGACGGTCGGTACCCTCGGCGTGCTCGGCAACGGCCAGGTCTACATGGGGCGGGTCAGCGTGCCGGTCGCCAACGGCCTCGGCGGCACGCAGAGCCTGACGCTCGGGCTCGACTACAAGCATTTCCGCAACACCATCAGCCTGTCGAACATGCCCTCGGTCATCCAGCCGATGTCGTATGTGAATGCCTCCCTCGCCTACGGCGGTGCCTGGCAGCGCCTGACCGCTCCCGGCCTCGTGCAGTCCGGATCATTCGATCTCAGTGTGGATGCCGGGCCCCGCGGTCCGGCCAACTCGAACCTCGATTTCGCGAATAACCGCTACCAGGCGCGCGGCAACTACATCTATCTGCGCGGCGATGGCGCCATGACGCTGCGCCTGCCGGCGAAGCTCTTCCTGATCCTGCGGGCTGCCGGACAAGTGGCGCTCGACCCGCTCGTGGTGTACGAGCAGCTCTCGATTGCGGGTGCCGACGGCGTGCGCGGCTACCTGGAGGCTGAGGAGCTCGGCGACAGCGCCATCAAGGGCACCGTTCAACTCCAGACCTCGCCCCTCGTCGTGCACCAGCGCAGCTGGGCCGACCTGTTCGTATTCTTCGATGCCGGTCGCAGCCGCCACCTCGAGGCACTCCCCGACGAGGCGAGCTGGACGAGCCTGCGCAGCTTCGGCGCCGGCCTGGACGTCCTGCCGGGGCACAGCATCACCGGCTACCTCACGTGGGTCGAGTCGCTGCTCCCCGGTCCGACGACCGCCGCACATGACTCGCGCGTGCTCTTCGACGTCAGGGGTTCGTTCTAGCGTCGCGCCACGTCAACGTAACAAAACTGACTCACCATGGTTGGTATGCCCCCCTCGAGCCCTGCGCGCCGCACACTGCTCGCTACGTCTGCCATCGGCCTGGCGGTCGCACGCGCTCTCTGGGGCGAGAGCACACCGGCTGCGCAGTTGCCCGTGCCCTGTGGACCCGGGAGCTGTGCCGCGAACAACACACCGGGCTTCAGTGCGCCGGCAGGCTTCGTGACCTCCGGCAAGGCGACGGGCGTTCAGGCCGGCAACACCTTTACCGTATCCCAATCGACCAACCAGGCGATCCTGAACTGGGCTTCGTTCAACGTCAGCGCCGATGGCAAGGTCATCTTCAATCAGCCCGGGGCGACCTCGATCGCGCTGAACAAGATCTACCAGGCGAGCCCCAGCAGCATCTTCGGCGAGGTGACAGCCAACGGTCAGATCTACCTCATCAATCCCAACGGCATGGTGTTCGGCTCGACCGCTAAAGTGAACGTCGCCGGACTCATCGCCTCCTCGCTCGGCCTGGCGCAGGGGGACGCCGGACTCGCCAACGGCATTCTCGCCCCGATCACGGCGGCTAACCCGGGTCCGGCGCTCCAGTCAGACGGTCGCACGTACGTCACCGACGCATCCGGCAACCTGGTTTTGGACGCCAACGGGAACCCGCAGCCGGTAGCCGTCGTCGTGCAACCCGGGGCGCAAATGACTGCGGCGGAGACCGGAGCGGGTGGCGGACGGCTGATGCTCGCTGGCCAGAACGTGACCAACGGCGGCAGCCTCTCGGCCCCCGACGGCCAGGTCGTGCTGGCCTCCGGTCAGGCCGTCTACCTCGCCGCCAGCACCGATCCTGCAATGCGGGGCCTCATCGTCGAGGTGAGCGGCCAGGGGCTCACGACCAACCAGGCGACCGGCTCACTTTCGGCGCCACGCGGAAACGTGTCGCTGGTCGGCATGGCCGTGAACCAGAGCGGCCGCATATCCGCGACCACATCGGTGAACGCCAACGGCTCGGTTCTCCTGGTGGCGGCCCAGGGCAGTCCCGCTGGACAGGGCGCGGGTTGCGTGTCGGGCGAGCTGCTGTGCGCGAACGTCGGCGGCACGCTCACCGTCGGCCCGACGAGCCGTATCGATGTGGCGCCGGATCCCGCTGACACCTCCACCGCGGTCGTGGGCGAGACGCAGCTCCCCTCGACCGTGAAGCTCGTCGGGGAGCAGATCGACATCCATGGTGGCGAGATCCACGCACCGGGCGGTCAGCTGAGTGCGATCGCTGCGGCGAACCCCGACCAGGGCATCACGGCAGATGGCAACACCGCCGCCCAGATCCGCATCGATGCGGGAACCAGCATCGATCTGGCGGGGAGCGTGGCACAGCTGCCGATGTCCGCCAACCTGCTCACGCTCCAGCTGCGCGCGAACGAGCTCGAGGACGACCCGGTACAGCGCAACGGCCCGCTGCACGGTCAGACGGTCGTCGTCGACGTGCGCGGCGGCCAACCGCCGATCATCAGCAACTCCTCCTGGCAGTCCGCGCTCCAGGGCATCGAGGAGAACATCCTGCAGCGCACCGCGCGCGGCGGCAGCGCCAGCTTCCAGTCCGAGGGCGACATCGTCGTCAACCCCGGCGCCTCGATCAACGTCTCGGGGGGCCAGTGGGTCTACGCCCCGGGACTGGTGCAGACGTCCTGGCTCCTCACCGCGGGTGGTCAGGCGTACAACATCAGCACCGCCAATCCGCTTCTGCCGTTTACCAGCGTTCTCAATCCCACGTATACGCAGACCTTCAGCGGCTTCGGCGTGCAGATCACGGGCACCACACCGGGTCTCGGTACCTCCGAGGCGGGCTACGTGCAGGGATTCTCCGCAGGCTCGGTGCAGTTTGCGGCTCCCGCGATGTCGCTTCAGGGCACCCTCGTCGGCACGGCTGTCAACGGGCCTTACCAGCGCAGCCTCGCGACGGTGCCCGCGGGGAGCCTCGCGAGCGTGCTCGCGTCGGTCAACGGTACCTCGCCCATCGCTACCGGCGGAACCCTCGTCATCGGCGGGTCGAACCTCGCCAGCGGTGCCGGCGGGCTGCCGGAGTTCTTCGCGCCCCCGGTGAGCTTCGCGACGAACGTCGCGCCCATCATCGTGGCGGACGGAACTCCGCTTCCCCCGCAGCCGATGCAGCTGCCGATCTCGTACCTCACGAGCGGCGGCTTCGCGCAGACGAAGGTCTACGACGACACGAGTGTCACGCTGCCCGCCGGGCTGCCGCTCAATCTCGGCGCGGGCGGCGGTCTGTATGCGCAGGCGCCGGTCATCGCGATCGATTCGAGCATCGAGGCGCCGGGCGGGACGATTGCCTTGAGCAGCGTGCAGACGGCGAGCTACCCGACCACCGGCGCGCCCAGGCTCGGCATCGACATCGGCTCGGGCGTGACGCTCGATGTGCGCGGACAGTGGACCAACGATTCCGCCTTCCAGTCCCAGTTATCGCCAACGCTCGTGCCGACTTACCAGAACGGCGGAACGATTACTCTCGCACTCAGCTCGCCGCTCTCCCCGACCACCTTCGGCGGAGAGCTGGTGATCAGCGATGACGTCAGCCTGCGCGCGAGCGGCGGCGCGTGGATCAAGCCCAATAACGCCATCGTCGGGGGCAACGGCGGCCAGATCACACTCGATGCCTCGCCGTATCAGGCGGCGCTGCAGGTGGGCCGCAACGTCGAGCTCGACGCCTTCGGCGTGCAGGGCGCCCAGGGTGGTGCCTTCACGCTCGCCGCGCCACGAATCAACGTAACCACGGGCAGCGGCACGTGGGCGAGCGCGCAGAGCGCCGACTCTCTCGCGAACCCCACCCAGGCGTTTGCAGTGGGCACGGCGCTGTTCTCGCAGGACGGCTTCTCGAGCGTCACGCTGTTCGCCGCGGGCCCGGAGTCCACGGGTGCGGTCAACGAGGGCGTCCTCACGCTGAGCACCGGTACCCAGATCACGGCGCAGGCCGAGTCGCTGCAACTCACTCCCGGCTTCCTCATGCAACCCACCGGCGGCACGGTCGCGAAGTTCTCGCAGGCGCAGCTGCTGCCGGTGGTGAGCCAGAAGCCCTACACCGTGACCCTCGAAGTCGCCCCCTCGGCGAGCGAGGCGGCGCTGCAGAACTTCTCGATCGGCGCCGTAGACATCCAGCCCGGCGCGAGCGTGACCCTGAATCCGAACGCCGGCTCGAGCATCACGCTCCTCAGCCAGGGCAGCATACTGGTCGGTGGCCTCTTGCGCGCACCGGGCGGCACGATCACCGCGCAGATCCAGGCGCCGAATCTCACGAACGATCCGGGTTATCTACCGGACCAGCTGATCGAGCTCGGACCGCGCGGCATTCTCGATGTCGACGGCGCCGCCGTGCTCACTCCCAACAGCCAGAACCTCAATCTCGGCACGGTTCTGCCTGGCGGCACCGTCAACCTGCAGGCGTTTCGCGGGCAGGTGGTCGCGAATGCCGGCTCGCAGATCGACGTCGCCGGCGCGAGCGCTCCGCTCGTCGTGCCGACGATCGGGGGTGTCGGCGGCTATGCCAACGCGCTCATTGGCAGTGCCGGGGGGACGCTGCTCGTGCAGTCGGTTGAGTCCGCATCGCTTCTCGGCACGCTGTCGGCGGCAGGCGGCACCAGCACAGCCGGTACACTCTTCGGTGGCATCCTCGAGCTCGATGTGACGCAGACTCTCTTCAGTCACAACGGGCCGATCACTACTCCGTTGCCGACCACACCTCCGACGATCGACATCGTCTCGAGCGTCGCGGGCTCGGTCCCGACCGCCCCCTACGGCAATCTCGCGGTACTCGGCGTCGCCCAGCTCGAGGCGTCGGGCATCGACGTGCTGCGGTTGCGGGCCGACAGCGCCGTCAACCTCAACACGAACTCACCCCTCAAGCTCGCGCGCGCGATCAGCCTCGATGCACCCAACATCGGCGTGAGCTACGGCACGCAGGCCGAGCTCGAGGCCGCCTACGTCGCCTTGACGGACAGCAACCCAGCCGTCGCCGCTACCGGGACGCCGCTCTCAGGCATCGGCACTCTGAGCATCAGTGCCGATCAGATCGCCTTGTCCGGATTCACGACGCTGCAGGGGATCGGTGGTCTCACGCTGCGCAGCAGCGGCGATGTGAGCTTTCAGCCGCTGTTCCGCAACCAGCTCTCCGGGGAATTGGCACTTGCCGGCAACCTGACGATCGATGCCGCGCGCGTCTATCCTGCGACCAACGCGGCCTACACGATTGCCGATTCACTCGATGACGGCACCGTGACGATCGGGCGAACGAGCGCCTCACCCGGTACGCCGCTCTCGGTCGGCGGATCGCTCACGATCGAGGCTGCCAACATCGTCAGCAGCGGCAGGCTCCTCGCCCCGTTCGGTCAGATCGCGCTCAGTGCCACCAACTCCCTCTCGCTGCTCGAGGGCAGCGTCACCTCGGTGAGCGCAGATGGCGCACTCCTGCCCTACGGGCAGACGGTGCTGAACCAGCAGGAGTGGATTTACCTCGCAAGCTCCTCCTCGAGCGAGTCCCAGATGCCGGTCAAGGGCGTCCCGAGCCGGCAGGTCTCATTGACGGCGCCGCACGTATCTTTTGCAGGCGGCGCGACCATCGACGTCACCGGCGGCGGCGACCTCTCCTCTTACGAGTGGGTGCCCGGGACCGGAGGTTCGGTCGATGCGCTCGGCCAGCAAAGTTCCGCGGCGACCGGGCTCTTCGCCGTTTTACCCTCGATCCGCGGCCAGTACGCGGCCTTTGACATCCAGGAGTTCAGCGGCTCGGCGGTGACGCCCGGTGAGAGTGTTTATCTCAGCGGTGCGGCGGGATTGCCAGCCGGGGTCTATCCGCTGCTGCCCGCGCGCTACGGTCTCATGCCCGGCGCCTACCTCGTGCAGCTCGAGCCGGGATTCAAGAGTCTCGAGTCGGGAACGATCGGCGCACTCGCCGACGGCACTCCGGTCGTCGCCGGCTATGTCAGCTTTGGTAACACCGGGCTGCGGAGCGCGGCGGGCTACAGCGGCTTCGCCATCTATCCCGGCAGCTACAGCCAGTCCCTCGCGGAGTATCAGCTGAGTTTCGCCTCGGGTTTCTTCAACAAGCCGCCGACCGCACCCAACCAGCCACCGCCGGTGCTGCCCGCCGATGCGGGCACGCTGCTCATCGCGGCGGGCAGTACGCTCAGCGCGCTCGGCAAGGTCGAGTCACTTCCTGGCAGCGGCGGATCGGCGGCGACGATCGAGATCAGCGCGGCCGACCTGACGGTGACGGCGGGCCCGCAGGGCAGCGCCGGCAACGGCGTGTCGATCGGAGCACCGGTCCTCTCCAGCTGGAATGCGGGCGATCTGCTCCTCGGCGGTCAGCTGTCCGCCGCCGGCAGCTCGATCGCCGTGACTGCCAACTCAGTGACTATCGGCCAGGGCGCGCAGTTCACGGCGGGACAGGTGATTGCCGTCGCCAACCAGTCGATCGAAGTCCAATCGGGAGCCACCGTCGCTTCCACCTCGGGGAGCAGCGGCACAGCGCTCAAGACGCTCCCGCCGAGCGTCGCCGTGACACTGAGTAATCCTGACGGATCGGCCGACTCGGGGGCGGCGCTGCTGGCCGTCTCCGATACCGCTCTGCCCGTGGTCGTGCGGCCGGCGGGCGCCACCGGCGGCGGCACCATCCAGATCGACAAGGGCGCAACGCTCAGCACCCGCGGTGCGGTCGCGCTCGATGCGCCAGCGGGCGTGCAAGTCGCGGGCGCCGTGAATGCACCCGGCGCCAGCTGGTCTTTGGCCTCGGGCAGCATCGCCCTTGGCACCGGGACATCCAGCGATACACTGCAGATCACTCCCGCGCTGCTCTCGGAGATGCAGACTGCCGGCCAGATACAGCTCTCGAGTCTCGGTTCGATCGACCTGCTCTCCCCGGTTACGCTCGGCGCCAGTGCTCAGGGCAGCCCGACACTCGGCGCGCTGACACTCAGTGCCGCTTCGATCAACAACACGACTGGCACGAGCGTATTCGGCGCCAAGGCCCTGACGCTGCAAGGTGTGACCGGGGGCGCCCCGACCTCGACCGCGGGCAGCGGCGCACTGAGCTTCGTCGCGGATACGCTGACGCTCGGTGGCGGAAGCCTCGCGATCAACGGCGACTCGCAGACGAGTTTCCAGGCGAGCGGCGGCGTCACCGGGCAGGGGACCGGGTCCATCGCCGTCGGCGGAAACGTTTCTGTCGTCGCACCACAGCTCACCGCGGCGAGCGGCTCGGAGACCACGCTCGCCGCGAGCGGGAGTCTGCAAATCGCCCAGAGCGGGACCGCCGTCTCGCCCGCGACGCTCGCGAGCTCGCTCGGCGGTTCGCTGACCCTGATGGCGGGTAACATTCAGGACGGCGGCACGATCGTCGTACCGGGCGGTCGCATCTCGCTGCTCGCCGCGGGTGACATCACGCTCACTCCGACGGCGATGATCGACGCGGGGGGCATTACGGTGAGCGCCGTTGACCAGACGGTCGGCGCCGCGGGCGGCATCATCGACATCAGCGCTGCGGGCAACCTGACGCTGCCCGCCGGCGCGATCGTGAATGTCTCGGGCGCCGGCAGTGCGCCTGCAGGCTCGCTCGCCCTCGCCGGTGGACAGACCGTTACGGTCGACGCCAACCTTCAGGGAAACGCGGCGCCGAACGCCATTGGGGGCAGCTTCACACTCTACGCGGGGCAGCTCGCCGGGGGATTCTCGAGCCTCGCCGGCATACTCGGGAGCGGCGGTTTCACGAACCAGGTCGGTGTCAGAGTGCAGACCGGTGATCTGGACCTGAGCGCGGGCACCTCGCTGACGGCGAATCAGATCTCGCTCACTGCGGATAGCGGTGCCATCGATGTCGCGGGCTCGCTCATTGCCCCTTCGGCCGGACAGCGCGGCTCGATCGGTCTGTTCGCCGCCAGCAACGTGGTACTCGAGTCGGGAAGTCTGTTGCGCGCCGATGGCAGCGGTGCCGCCGGGCGCGGGGGCGAGATCGAGCTGTCCACGGTCAGTGGCACGCTCTCGCTGGACACTGGCAGCGTCGTGTCGGCCGCGGGCCCCGCACAGATGGGGACACTGCTGCTGCGCGCGCCGGCAATCGTGAGCACAGGAGACGTCGCCATCAACAGCATCGACCCGGCGACCGTCAGCGGCGTCGGGCAGGTGATGATCGAGCCGGTGAGCGTCTACACGTACGCACAGATCGGTGATCCCACGGCGAACTTTGGTCTGATTCAGACGGCACTGCAGAGTTACCTCAGCCAGGCACTCACCGTGATTCACGGGCGCTTCCCGTTCACAGACGCTACCGGCGCGTCCAAGGTCATCGTGCAGCCCGGGGTGCTGTTCGAGGCGGGCACCGCAGGGGCTCCGCCGGTGGATCTGACCCTGTCTCAGCCGCTGGATCTTTACGCGCTCCAGCTCGGAGTGCCGATCGACTTCACGGTGCGGGCCAGCGGCAATTTGACCATCAACGGCACGATCTCGGATGGCATGGTGGGCGACTCACTGCCTGCCACCGCCGCGCCCTCATCCTCGCTGCGCTTCGTCGCAGGGGCGGATCTCTCGAGCGCCAACCCGCTCGCGACTCTGCCGCAGCTCGGGCCACCGTCCCCTACGGCGACACCCGCCAACCTCGTCCTTGCACCGGGCGTGCTGGTACGCACCGGCACGGGCGATGTGAACCTCGTGGCCGCCAACGACGTGCAGTTCGGCGCGGGCTCCTCAGCCTATACCAGCGGAATTGCGGGGGCGCCGGCCGCGCCGGTGAGACTCGGGTCGGGGAATATCGGTCAGATCAGCTTTGCCACCGGAGGGGGCAATGTGGTCGTCAGCGCGGGTGGCGATGTGGTGGGCAATGCGGTGACGGTGGCGATCTCCGACTGGCAGCTGCGCAACATCAGCAAGGACGGCACCTCCGCCGAGTGGGGTGTGGATTTCGCGGCCTTCGACTCGGCACCCTGGACACTCGCCACTTTCGGCGGCGGCGACCTGCGCGTCACCGCCGGCCGGGATGCCCTGAATGTCTCCGCCGCGGCCGCCGACAGTCAGCCGCTGCCCACCACCGTCGGGTCGACGGCAGCGCATTTCGCGAGCGGCGGGCTCACTCTCGATGCCGGCCGCGACGTCACGAGTGGCCAGTTCCTGGTGGCTGATGGCACCGGAACTCTGAGCGCCGGGCGCTCCTTCGGCAGCAATCTCACGAGTGCCAGCGGCGCCCCTGTCGGATCGTTGTTCGCGGTCGAGGACGCGCAGCTGTCGGTGTGGGCAGAGGGTGACATCGCGATCGATGCGCTGCTCAACCCCACCGTGCTGTATCAGCAGCGCGCGACGGCCGGTGTGGTCGCCAACGCCGTTTTCTTCACCTACGGCGCAGACTCCGGGTTCAGCGCGCAGAGCAGCTCCGGCACCGTCACCCTCAACAACATCGCGAGCAACCTCGATCAGTTGCTCGGCCAAACTGTCGAGAGCAATACCTTCGCGCAATCGGGGGGACTGTACGTCTACCCGGCGAACCTGCGGCTCGCTTCCCTCACCCAGGATCTCACGGGCGCCGGCAGTGGCGCCTTCGTCAGCGTTCTCTACCCGTCCGATAACGGACAGCTGCAGCTGTTTGCCGGACGCGACATCACAGGTCTCGGGCTGCGGCTCTCGGACGCGGCCGACTCCCAGATTGCTACGGGCGCCAATCCCTCCTTCGGTCCTCTCGGGGTCGTCGCCGTATCGCAGGAAAACGACTTCTACAGCAACCGGCACCTGAACGATCCCACGCCCATCTCCATCGTGGCCGGGCGTGACATCGATGGACTGACCTTGTCGACCCCTAAGGCGGGACAGATCGCGGCGGGCCGTGACATCCTCAATCTCCAATACCGGGGCGAGGGTCTCAACGTCAACGACCTCACGCTCATCGTCGCCGGCCGCGACTTCAGCGATCCGGCGGTGTTCACCGAGAGTGGCGCCCCGAGCGTCAGCCCCGGCGCTGTGCAGGTCGGTGGTCCCGGACGACTCGACATTCTCGCCGGCCGTAACATCGATCTCGGACTCTCGGTGGGCGTCACGACCGTCGGCAATCTCTTGAACCCCAACCTTGCGACGGCCGCTGGCGGCAGCATCACCATGATGGCGGGCCTCGGTGAGAGTCCCGACTATGCGGGCTTCTACAAGACCATCATCGCACCCTCGTCGACCTATCAGTCGCAGCTCATCTCCTACGTCGAGTCGATCACCGGCCAGAGTGGCCTGACACTCGCCGAGGCGGAGGCCCAGTTCACCGGCTTCACCCCCGGTGAGCAGCGCCCGCTCGTCGACAGCGTATTTTTCAATGAGCTCAATCTCTCGGGCGTCGAGGCGAACCAGACACCGAGCCCCGGATTCACGCGCGGCTACACCGCCATCAACACGCTCTTCCCAGGGAGCAAGGTGGGCGCTACGGTCAACCCGGCGAGTCCCTACAGTGGCAGCCTCAAGCTCACCTACAGCGAGATCTACACCCTCGCCGGCGGCACCATCGATCTGCTCGTCCCGGGCGGGCAGATCGACGTCGGGGTCGCGAACCCGCCATCCTCCGGCTCGAATACCAAGCCGCCGTCCGAGCTCGGCATCGTGGCGCAGGGCGCGGGGAACGTGGACATTTACTCACTCGGCGATGTGAACGTCGAGACCTCGCGCATCTTCACCCTCGGCGGCGGCAATGTCCTCATCTGGTCGAACAACGGCAACATCGATGCGGGTAACGGAGCCAAGTCGTCGCTTTCTCTGCCGCCACCGACCTACGGTGTCGATTCCGCAGGCAACGTCATCCTGGTCTTCAATGCCGCGGTCGCGGGCAGCGGCATCCGCACCATTCAGACGAGCGCCGCGGAGCCCGCGGGTAACGTCGACCTGATCGCACCCGTCGGCACGGTGAACGCCGGCGATGCGGGCATCGGCGCGGCCGGGAATATCAACATCGCTGCGGTGTCGGTTGTTGGTGCCAGCAACATCAACTTCGGCGGCGCGGCGACCGGCGTCCCCGCGGCAGTGAGCGGCCTCACGGCCTCGCTCTCGGGTGCAGCGGCAACCGCCGCCAGTGTATCGACGACGGCGACTACCTCGCTCGAGCAGAACGCCACGAGCGAACAGGCCGCGCCGCTCGCACAGTCGGCGATCAGCTGGCTCGATGTCTTCGTGACGGGCCTCGGCGAGGAGAATTGCAAGCCCGAAGACCTCGAGTGCCTGAAGCGTCAGAAGCACGACTAGCGCCCGACGTGTCACGCCCCGAGCCGCAGTATCCCGGCACCCCATCCGATGGCGTCATGTCCGTCGCTCAGGCGCTTGAGCTCTGGCAAAGCGGGTGCCGCCGCGAAGCGCAGGAGATGTGCACGGCGCTCGTGCTTTCCGCGACCGATCGCGCGGCGCTCGGTCTGCTCGCCGAGATCTGCACGGCGAACGGTAACGTTCCCGAAGCGATCGATGCCCTGAGGAAACTCACCGAGCTCGAGCCGAGCGATGCGGCGGTGAGGCGGCGGCTCGGCAACGCGTTGCTCGCGAGTGGCCGTCTGGAAGAGGCGGAAGACTGCTACCGCCGCGCCATCGAGCTGGATCCGGGAAACGCGCGCGGCCACAACAACCTCGGACAGACGCTGCTGCAGCTCGGACGTCACGCCGCGGCCCTCGAGAGCTTCGGCCGCGCTCAGGAGCTCGATCCCCGTCATGCCATCGCCCAACACAACGCGGGCGTGGCGCATGCCGCCTTGGGTGCGCACGAGGCGGCGGTCAGCTGCTTTCAGCGGGCGCTCGCGCTCGATGCCTCCCTGGTCGAAGCCTGGCGCAGCTGCGGCGACGCGCTGCTCGAGCTCGGGCGTCATCCGGAGGCGCTCGGGAGCTACGAGCAGGCGCTGTCGCGGCAGCCCGATCGTCCTGAGACACTCAGCAACTACGGCGCCGTGCTGCTCGCGCTGGGACGGCCTGAGGATGCGCTGCGCTCCTGCGAGCGCGCGATCGCCCTCAAGCCCGATCTTGCCGAAGCCCATAGCAATCTCGGTGGAGCTCTACGCCAGCTCAACCGCTATGAGGAAGCGGCGGCTGCCGGCGAGCGCGCCCTCGAGCTGAAACCCGACTTCGCCCTCGCACTGAGCAATATCGCGGATGCGAGGCTCGTGGCCGGGCGTACGAGCGAGGCGCTCGGCTACTGCGATCGAGCCCTGGCGCTCGATGCGCGACTCGCGAAGACTCATGAGCTGCGCGCCCGCGCCCTGCTCGAGGACAAGCGCCCGGAGGAGGCGGCCGCGAGCTACGAGCGGCTCCTCGACATCGACCCGAACCGCAAATTTGCGCGCGGCGCGGCGCTCCATGCCCGCTTGATGTGCTGCGACTGGCGTGACTACGAGCCACGCTGCGCGGAGTTGATCGCGTCAGTGGAGTCCGGGCGGCCCGCTATCGACGGCTTCACCTTTATCGCACTGTGCGATTCGCCGGCGCTCCAGCTGCGTTGCGCGCGCACCGCGGCGGAGGTGCGGCTGCCCGAGAGCCGCTGGCCTTCATGGGCCGCCGGGCGCTACGAGCACGAGAAGCTCCGCGTCGCCTACCTGTCCGCGGACTTCCATCAGCACGCGACCGCGCTGCTCGCCACGGGCCTGTTCGAGGCGCACGACCGTGCGCGCTTCGAGATCAGTGCGGTCTCCTTCGGGCCGGATGACGGCAGTGCGATGCGCCAGCGGCTGCGAGGCGCTTTCGACCGATTCCTGGACGTGCGCGGCACGAGCGATGCGCAGGTGGTTGGACAGCTGCGCTCGCTCGAGATCGACATCGCGGTCGACCTCAAGGGATACACCCAGGGCGCGCGCCCCGGGATCTTCGCGCGCCGCGTGGCGCCCATCCAGGTGAGCTACCTCGGTCATCCCGGCACGATGGGCCTCGCGCAGATCGATTACCTGCTCGCCGACCAGACCGTGTTGCCACCTGAGGAGCGCGTGCATTACAGCGAGCAGGTCGTGTACCTGCCCGACTGTTACCAGGTAAACGATGACCGCCGCGCCCACCCCGCACCGACGCCGACTCGTGCCGCGGTGGGATTGCCGGAAGAGGCGCTGGTATTCTGCTGCTTCAACCAGCCCTACAAGATCACGCCAGGCGTCTTCGACGTCTGGATGCGCCTGCTGTGCGCGGTCCCGGGGAGCGTCCTGTGGCTGCTGGCGCACAACGCCGCAGCAGTCTCCAACCTGCGACGCGAGGCGTGCGCTCGCGGCGTCGATGCCGATCGCCTGGTGTTCGCTCCACCGCTGCCGCCCGATGAGCACCTCGCCCGGCACCGTGTGGCGGATCTCTTCCTCGATACGCTTCCGTACAACGCCCACACCACCGCGAGCGATGCGCTCTGGACGGGGCTGCCGGTGCTCACCTGCCGCGGGCGCAGCTTCGCGGGAAGAGTGGGGGCGAGCCTGCTGCAGGCGGTGGAGCTCCCCGAGCTCATCACGCGCGATCTTGACGAGTACCTGACCCGGGCCGTCGAGCTGGCCACAGGTCCACATCGCCTCCGGGAGCTCCGTGAGCGTCTCGCGGCCCGTCGCGATCACTGCGCGCTCTTCGACACGGAGCGTTTCTGCCGCCACCTCGAGGACGCCTATACGCTCATGTGGCGTCATCAACAGCAAGGCCTGTCGCCCGCGACTCTCGCAGTGGAGCCGCGGATGTCACACAAACGTCATCCGTCACAGAAACGTCATCCGCTCCCGGCAAGCTAACACGCCAACGTCGGGGCGCGAGCCGCGAGGCAACGTGCACCCGCAGAACTAACCGATTCGCGATTGCCGGTCCGCGCCTTCCCGCATCGCGCACTGGAATCAGGCAGGAGACCTCAAGCTGGCAATGGCATCGCGAAGATTTTGGACGGTTGGTGTTCTCGCAGCGTTCCTGTGGCAGGCGCCGCTGCAGGCCGCTGACAACACGGCACAGCAGCAATCGATGGATGAGCTGCGCAACACCGTCATCAACCTGCTGCAGGCCCTGGTCGACAAGGGGCTCCTGACGCGCGAGCAGGCCGAACAGCTCGTCAAGCAGGCGCAGGCGAAAGCCCAGACGGAATCCGCGGCGGCCGCGGCCAGGGGCGCCGCGCAGGCGCAGGAGGAGCAGAACGCGGTCCGCGTCCCCTACGTGCCGCAGATCGTCCAGGACCAGATCAGCCAGCAGGTGGCGCAGGAGGTAAAGCCCCAGGTGGTCGAGGAAGTGAAGCAGCAGGCGAAGACCGAGGGGTGGGGCATTCCGGGTTCGTTGCCCGATTGGTTGTCACGCATCCATCCTTTCGGCGATGTGACGCTGCGCTTCCAGGCCGACCTCTTCCCGAAGGACAACTCCTATCAACAGCTGCTCGACTACAACGCCGTCAACCAGGCAGGTGGCATCGCCAGAGCGACCTACCCTTTCCTCGACACCACCCAGGACCGCTACCGGCTGCGCCTGCGGGCGCGTCTCGGCCTGGAGGGCGACCTGTCGGACCAGCTGCGCGCCGTGATCCGGCTCTCCTCCGGGTCGCTGACGCAGATCGCGGGATCCGCCAGCCAGACTCTCGGCCAGTATTTCAACCGCTACACGGTCGGCATCGACGAAGCCTACATCCTCTGGGACTCGAGCCCGCGCGAACAACTGGCCATGACGACGCTCCAGGGCGGGCGCATCGCCAATCCCTGGTTCACGCCGACCGAGCTGGTGTGGGCGCGCGACCTCACCTTCGAGGGCCTTGCCGGCACACACCGTTTCGGCTGGGGAGATGGCGACGCGGACCGCTCGCACGTATACCTCATCTACGGGGGCTTCCCGCTGCTCGAGGTCCCGCAGCAGGCTTCACAGGACAAGTGGATGGTCGGCGGACAGCTCGGCACCAACCTGCGTCTTGCCGATGGCGATGATCACCTGCGCATCGCCGGCGCCTACTACGACTTCCTGCACGTCACGGGCGTGAAGAACACCCCGTATTCGACGCTCACCAACTACACGGCGCCGGCCTTCGTGCAGTGGGGCAACACCATGTTCGACATCTCGAACAACCCGACCGATCCGACCGTCAATCTCTTCGCGCTCGCAGCGCATTTCCGCGTCGTCGACCTCGCTCTGCAGTACCAGCACCTCTTCGACCGCTACTCGATCGCCTTTGCCGGCGAAGCGGTCCGCAACGTCGGCTACGACCGCGCACAGATCGAGGCGCTCAGCGGACAGACGTTCTCCAAGGACCAGAACCGTGGCTACGTCGGCGAGATCAGCTTCGGGGATCCGGTGGTGGATGAGCTCAATCAGTGGCGCGCCGCCGTCGGCTACCGCTACGTGCAGGCGGACGCGGTGGTCGATGCGTGGACCGATGCCGACTTCCACGGCGGCGCCACCAACGCCTCCGGTTATTACTTCTGGGCCTCGTACGGGATCAACCGCAACGCCTGGGTGCGGCTGCGCTACCTGAGCGGCAACGAGATCATCGGCCCGCGCTACGGTCTGGACATCTGGCAGCTGGACCTCAACGCGCGCTTCTAAGGAGCTTCCACATGTGCGCGATCAAACCGCTGGCCGTGCTGGCATTGCTCGCCGGGACACTGTGGGCGGTATCGGCCGCGGCGCAGGTGCAGCGCAGCGGCGGCGGCGGCGCGGCGAACGCCGCGCTCATGCAGCAGTACCAGCAGGCGGTCGGCGAGCGCGACCAGCTCCATGCGGATAACGAGAAGCTGAAGAAGGACAGCGATGACCTGCGCCGCCAGCTCGAGACGGTGAAGCAGCAGCTCGCCACGACCAAGGCCGGCGTGACGCGCAACGAGTCCGCGCTCGCCACCGCGCAGGCCTCCAACGAGAACAACGCAAAGGCCCTCACCGACAGCCGCGCCAGGATGCAGGAGCTGATCAGCCGCTTTCGCGAGACCGTCACGCAGCTGCGCGCCGTCGAGAGCGATCGCACCCTGCTGCAGCAGCAGCTGACGCAGAGCAAGGCGGCCTTCGACAAGTGCGCCCAGGCCAACTACCAGCTCTACCAGGTGGACAACGAGGTGCTGGACCGATACGCGCACCAGGGGGCCTTCAGCTACATGGCACGAGCCGAGCCCTTCACGCGGATCAAGCGTACCGAGATCGACAACCTGGTACTCGAGTACCGCGAGCGGGCCGAGGAGCTGCGGGTCAAAGCGAGTGCAAGCGGCGCAGGCGCTGCGACAGTCCCGGCCAGCACGACCCCGACACCCGCGGCGCCGACAACCGCTGCGCCAACACCCGCTGCGCCGACACCCGCGGTGCCGGCAGCCCCCCACCCGGCCAGCGCTCCGGGCCCGGCAACCCCAGGCCCTGCCGCGGTCCCTGCCCCGAACCCGCAGGCAACACCCGCTAATCCCAACGAAGGCTCTGGGACCTCGAGTCAGCCCTAGACGGGCAGCCACCTGCGTCGACGCAAGAAAACCGTCACAAAGGAGGCGGAAAATGCCGCGCAACGAGGCGTTACGTGCCTTGCTGCTGGCACGCGAGCGGCTACGCACCTATAACAATCTGCACAGCAAGAAGAAGAGTTGGGGAGGAGCCATGTCCTCACGCATCCCGGGGGCGACGCTCATCGTGGCGTGGGGCGCCTTCGCGCCTGCGGCGCTGGCGCTGCCCCCGACACCGCCCCCACAGGTCGAGCTCTTCATCTCAGGTTCCAGCGCGCAGGATGAGGTGCTCGAGAACCTCCTGCGCCTCGCGAGCGGCATCACCGGAGCTCCCAACATCTGTGAGCCCGGGACGCTCGATATCTATCGCGGCACGATCAACGGCACCGCCAACCGCGTGTTCTATTGCCGCACCACCAACGCCGTTTCCGGGCTCGCTGCCGGGCTGCGGCTCGCCATCTACAAGTCCTCGGGCGGCTCCGGCGAGGGTGTGACTCCGGTATCGGCCGGGACGCCACTGCGCTTCATCGATCTCAACAAGCTCGCCGCCGTGCCGAGTTGCATCACCGGTGAGGCTGCGCGCGGTACCCCCGATTTTGCCGCTTACCGCAACCATACCGGCTGCAACGGCGAGGGGCACCCGGCCGTGCCACGCGCGGGACTCTCGGATGTGAACCCGGAGCTGGTGGGCGGGGTCACGGCACCGCTCGCCGTGAAAGCCCAGAACGAGATCGTCTGGGGCCTGCCCGTCTCGAAGAATCTGCGCAACGCGCTGCAGACGATCCAGGGACTGGTCTCGAGCACGGTGCCGCACGATGACCCGAGCCGTGACACCGAGGAGGCGATGCCGACGATCGCACGCGCCCAGGTGGCGGCATTATTCGCCGGCGCCGTGAAGTCGTGGGACGACTTCTACGACTCCAAGGGCACGCCGCTCACCCGCTCGACCTTCCTCGGCCTCAACCCACCACGCGATCCGGACGCATCCGGCGCCTCCCCCGGCGCCTACCGTCCCGATCGTGTCACCGGCTCCACCGTCTTCATCTGTCGCCGCATCGCGTCCTCCGGCACCCAGGCGTCGTACGAGGTGCACTATCTGCGGGCGCGCTGCGAGGCGAGCGCGCCGCCGTTCGTGAAACCGAACGATGGAAGCGATCTGATCGTGGGAGGTGATGTCAATCACCTCGTGCGGGTGCCACACCCCTCGGGCAACGTGTTTGCCGGCCTCGGCACGGGCGACGTGAGGGATTGCCTCGATGCCCACGCGGAGTTCAACCGCTGGGCGATCGGGATCCTCAGCACCGAGAGCGTCGGCAACAACGGCACCCGCAAGTTCCGCTTCATGAAGGTCGATGGCTCCGCGCCCACGCTGCTGAACGCGTATCTGGGCCGCTGGCCGCACGTCACGGAGCAGTCGATGCAGTGGCGGCAGTCCTTCAACGGCTCGCTCGAGAGCAGCAACGAGGGACGGGTACTGCGGTTCGTCGCGACCAACCTCGGCTCCCCGCGGGTTATTGCGGCGCTGAACTCGGGCTTCATTCACCCCTGGGGTCAGGGCGGCTACCTGGCCCCGGCCGGCAGCGGCTTTCCGCCACCGGCGCCGCCGGTCACGGCCGACGCACTGCGCCTGAACCCCGTCGGGAGTCTCGCACTCTCGCTCGGCCGGATGAATGACTGTGGCGAGCCGATCGTCGTCCGCCCGACGGGACTTTAGCGTGACCTCGGCGGCAACATATCTGTCACATAACGTCTCAATAATCACGCGGTCGTAACTTGGAAGCCTTGTTTGCGCGGGTAGAATGCCGGCCCCGCGCCGCCTGCACCGCTCCTCCGCGCGAGCCAACCGATCATCCAACGGGGACCGACAATTGAAGAATTGGGTACGGCTTTCGACTTGTCTCGCGCTCATCGTCCTCGGGAACGGCTGGGCCCTGGACGCGCACGCGTGGTGGAACGGCGACTGGAATTACCGCAAGGAGATCGACTTCGACCTGGCGCCGAAGGGGGCGGACATCCCCGGCGCACCGACGGATGTGCCGGTGCTGATCCGGCTGAGCCTCGGCAACTTCCAGTACTTCAACGACGCGAAGCCCGATGGCTCGGACTTCCGATTCGTCGCGGCGGACGACAAGACGCCGTTGAAATTCCACATCGAGCGCTTCGATCCGCAGACGCAGATCGCGCTGGTGTGGGTCCGGGTTCCACGTCTCACGGGCGGCGCCAGCACCGACAAGATATTCCTCTACTACGGCAACAAGAATGCGCCGAGCGCCGCCGACGCCCCCGGCACTTATGACGCGAGCCAGGCGCTCGTTTACCACTTCGCGGGACCGAAGGATTCGCCTCAGGACTCGACCGGGTACAAGAGCGAGCCGAGTGCGTTCGATGCGGAGCTGAATCCGGCTTCGCTGATCGGCGGCGGGGTCAAGTTCTCGGGCTCGCAGACGATCACGATCCCTGGGAACGGCGCGGTCCACCTGGCACCCAACAAGGGACTCACGCTCTCGGCGTGGGTACGCTTCGCGGCGGGACAGAACGACGCCGACATCGCCCAGCTCGCCGACCAGGGCCGCGAGCTGGTGCTCGGCGTCGCCGGCACACAGGCGTTCGCACGCTACAACGGCGGTACCCAGCCCGTAACCCTCACACAGACCGGCGAGCTCACCACCGGTGAGTGGCACCATCTCGCCGTGCGGATCGGCGATGGCCGCCTCACGCTGTTCGTCGATGGCACCGACGTCGGGCACACCAACACTGAGGTGCAGGAGATCGGCGGCGTGCTGACGATCGGTGGCACGGCCGCCAAGAGCAACTACTTCACCGGCGAGCTCGATGAGCTCGAGGTCTCGAGCTCGGTGCGCAGCGCCGACTGGCTCAAGGCCGCGGCGCGCAGCCAGGGCATGGTGGCGCCGCTGGTCGTTTACGGCGGCGACACGCAGAAGGAAGGCGGCAAGGAGTCCTACTTCGCGACGACACTCCGCAACGTCACGGTCGATGGCTGGGTGGTGATCTCGCTCCTCGCGCTGATGTTCATCATCGCGATGTTCATCATGGCCGCCAAGGGCTATTTCCTCGCACGCGTAGCGGCGGGCAACAAGAAGTTCCTCGAGATGTTCGGCAAGATGTCGGCCGACCCCGCGGCGCTCGAGAGGAAGCTCGGGCGCGACGCGCCGGATGACGATGGCACCGAGCTCGATGAGGGCGGTGAGTTCGGCGTGTCGACGCTGTGGCCGCTCTATCACCACGGTATGCGCGAGACGATGAAGCGCCTCGAGGGTCAGCCGGCCGGTGCCGACCGGGTGCGGACGCTCTCGGCGCAATCGATCGAGGCCATCCGCGCGGGCCTGGACGCCCAGCTCACGCGTCTGGTGCAGCAGCTGAACCGCCAGATGGTCTGGCTCACGGTCGCGATTGCCGGCGGCCCATTCCTCGGACTCCTCGGTACGGTGGTTGGCGTCATGATCACCTTCGCGGCGATTGCCGCATCGGGCGATGTCAACATCAACGCGATCGCGCCGGGCACAGCCGCCGCGCTCGTTGCCACGGTCGCAGGACTCGGGGTCGCGATACCGTGTCTCTTCGGCTACAACTATCTCAACACCCGTGTGAAGGAGATCAGCGCGGACATGCGGGTGTTTTCGGACGAATTCGTCGCGCGCATCGCAGAAACCTACTCTTGAGAGCCTGAGGAAACGCCCCCATGTCAGGTCCAGTCGGTGGCGACAAAGACGTTTATGACGAGATCAACATCACTCCGATGCTCGATCTCGCGTATGTGCTGCTCGTCATCTTCATCATCATGACGACCGCGACCGTACAGGGCATCAAGGTCAATCTGCCGAAGGCCAGCGCACAACCGAGCCTTGCCGAGAACAAGACCAAGGCGATCACCATCTCGGCGGATGGCACCATCTACCTCGACACCTTTCCGGTCAGCATGCAGGAGCTCGAGAACATGCTGCGCCAGTACAAGGCCGCCAATCCCAATCTGCCGGTGATCATCAAGGCGGATGCGTCGATACCGTATCAACGTGTCGTGGACGTGCTCGATCTCCTCGGCCGCCTCGAGGTCACGCAGCTCGGGCTCGTGACGCAGAAGATCGTGAAGTAGGGCGCGAGCCGTGAGTCCAGCGCGCAGGAAACGCCGCCAGTTGACACTCGCCCTGTTGGGACTCAGCGTCACCCTGGTCGGAGCCGGAACCTTCGCCCTGATGCGCAACTTCCTCAAAAGCCCGGCAGGTACGCCGGAGAAGGTGGTTCAGGAAATCCACCTCATCCGGCCGCCGCCGCCGCCCCCCGACCTGCCACCGCCGCCACCACCGCCTCCTGAGGAGAAGGTGGACGTCCACGAGCAGGAGCAAAAGCCCGATCCGACGCCTTCCAACGAGCCGCCGCCCGGTGAGCAGCTCGGGCTCGACGCGGACGGCACCGCGGGCGGGGATGCCTTTAGCCTCGTCGGCAACAAAGGCGGCCGCGAGCTGCTCGGCCAGGGCGGCAGCGCCTACGTCTGGTACGCGGGGCTGGTGAAGAACCAGATTCTCGAGCAGCTCAACACCGAGAAACAGGCGCATCGCGGCGAGTACTCGCTGATGGTGCGGGTCTGGGTCCGTAACGACGGCTCCATCGACCGCGTCCGCGTGGTCGAGGGCAGCGGCAACCGTGAGCGCGATGCGGCCATCGAGGCCGCCCTGACACGTATGGGCCGGCTGTCGCAGGCACCCCCCGCCGACATGCCCGAGCCGATCAACCTGCGCATCGTCTCGCGCGGCTGATACTCCCCAGCTGACGTAACCCGGCCGATTCCCCGCGCCCTAGAGCCGGCGCGGCGTCCGGCCCTGCGCGCCTCCTTCCTCGGCGCTGCGCTCCTCCTCCCTCGGCGCTGCGCTCCTCCTCCCTCTGGGTCTTCCTGTCGGTTGCCGACGGCGGCGTCTGCTCGGAAGGCCGCTGCTGACCGCATTGTGTCAGCCACTCACCCCACAATAGCTGGGCTTACGTCATCGAAACGAAAAGGGACTGCAACACTACCGCCCTACGATCGCTTGGCAACGGCCCAACAATCCAAACACAGGGTGGTAGCAAGTGGCAGAAGGTCGTAAGCAGGCGGTCTCGGTGCGAATGAACGAAGCGGACGTAGGGAAGGTTAAGAAGCTGGCGAGCCGACTCGGGGTGCGTGACTCCGACATCATCCGTTTCGCCGTCAAGAGCACGCTGGCGCGGCTCGGGCCGCTCTACGACCTCGAGATCCACGGGCGCAACCTGGTGCCGGTGTTTGTTGAGTCGGGGAGCGAGCTGCTGCGGTTCTTCGACATCGACGCCGCGCGGCTCGAGACCATCATCAACAGTGGCGTGGACAACGAGCGCCGCGTCGATCGCGACGACATCGCGCTGCTGGCCCTTACCGGGACGCAGCAGCCATACGCGGCGCTGAAGCTCGGCGAGCTCGACCGGACGGAGCGCCGCGGGCGCTCACCGGCGGAGCTGGCCGAGTCGCTGCGCCGCTATCTCTATTCGAAGTACCTGTATCGCTATGAACCGGACCCTAGTCAGGAGGAACGGCGGGAGCCCTTGCGGCTCGCCGTCGCAGCCGAACATCCGAAGGTTGCGGAGGGATGAAACATGAAGACGACACAGCGCCTGCGGCCTCACGCCGCTAAGGGATTACTGGCAGTCTCGGCCCTGTGGGCCGGACTCAGCGCGGCACCTGCGGTGCACGCTGATCAGATCCTCATCGCCCAGACCAGCCTGATCAGCGGCACGGTTTCCACCGTGGACAGCTTCACCGCACCGGGGACGGGTACGGTCACTATCCAGCTGGCCAATATCCCCTGGCCGGCTGCCTTGTCCTCACTGAGCTTCTTCGCGAGCTCCGGGACCCAGGTGGTCGCTTCCGGCACGGTGCCGCCGCCCAGCGGGCCGGTCAGCGGGACGATACTGGATTCATTCCAGGTGACCCCGGGCACTTACTTCGCGCACATCACGGGCACGGCGGCTCCGGCGGCTCCGGGCTCCCCGTACGACCTTGGGTTGTACTCGATGCAGGTGAGCTTCGCGCCCGCCGTGCCGCTGCCGGCCACCGCCTGGCTGCTCGTCGGCGGCCTTGTTATGCTCCTCGGAGTCGGCAGTAAAGTCGGCGTTCTCAAACAGCCGGGGCCGATGTCGGCAGCGACGTAAGAAATCCGTCGCGCGATCGTTGCAGCCGAAACGAAACCGTCACGTCGAGCGGCTAGTATGACGTTTGTCTGACGAAAACGACGTATGCGCGCGCAGCCCTGCGCGCCCAGTGACAAAACGTTGAGGCATGCACCGAACCAACATAACGGCCTCCGTGAAGGCGGCTCTCGCACTGTTGCTGTGCCTCGGCGTAGGCACGGGTGTTGGCGCACAGGCGGCCAACACAGCCCCGGCGTCGCGCGCGCCTCCGGTGACAGGGTCATTGCCCTACACCCTGCAACCCGGCGATGTGATCGATGTGTCGGTGTGGAAGGAACCGGATCTCCAGCGCGAGGTGCTCATCCGCCCCGATGGCGGGTTGAGCTTCCCGCTCGCCGGTGAGATCACGACCACAGGGATGACGGTTGAAGCGGCGCGGCTGGCGATCACCGAGCGGCTGAAGCGCTACCTGCCCAATCCCGTCGTCACCGTGGCCGTCAAGACGATCGGCGGCAACCGCATCTATGTGCTCGGCAAGGTGAACAAGGCCGGCGAGTTCACCTTCTCGAGCCCCGTCGATGTGATGCAGGCGTTGAGTCTCGCGGGTGGAACAACACCCTTCGCCGCCAGCAACGATATCGTCATCCTGCGCCGGCATGATGGCCGGGTCGAGGCCATTCATTTCCGCTACGGAGAGGTGGAGCGCGGCAAGGACCTGTCACAGGACGTCCTGCTGCAGAGCGGTGACACGGTGGTGGTGCCGTGAAGCCGCGGTGCGCTGACGGATGACAGGCGCGCCCCGTGCGTCACATGCCCATGTCGGCCTGGCGCTCGTTGCACTCGCGGCATGCGGGCACGCGCGCGCGGCGCAGTGGTCCATCGAGCCGCAATATGGCCTGCTCGTGGGATACAACAGCAACCTGCTGCTCACGCCGAATGACGAGCGGGCGAGCGCGGAGACGTTCCTGGACCTGGATGCCACTTTGAAATACGTGACCGAACGGACCGAGCTGGATCTGCATCCTCATATCGAGCTGCAGCGCTTTCCGAACTATGCGGCGCTCGATGCGAACAACGGTTCGATAAACGGGACGTTCACGACGCATCAGGAGCGCTCATCGTTCAGTCTGACGAGCGGCTACGAGAGCATCAGTACCTTCACCAGCGAGCCATCCTCAACCGGGATCATCGCGGTCAACACTCGGCGTGAAGCCGCCAGCGCCGGTCTGACGATCGGGCGCGACTTCACCGAGCGCCAGCACGTGGCGCTCCAGGGCAATTTTGAGGAGGTGACCTACCCGGGCGGTGAGCCATACGGACTGGTCGGTTACCGCTATCCCACCGCAACACTCAGCGACGCTATCACGCTCTCCCCACTCAGCACGCTGACCGCGGGCGTCACGGTCGATGAGCTCAAGTCGCCACAGACGGACTACGAAGCCCACGATCAGGGCCTGCGCCTCTCGTTCAAGCACACCTTCTCCTCGCAGTACAGCGCTTCGGCCGCGGTCGGCGGTACCAACACGAGAGTGGCGGGTGTATCGCAGCACGGCTACGTCTGGGACCTGCACGGCACGCGCAATTCGCTCCTGACCCAGTGGGATGCGGACTACAGCCAGACGCTGCAGCCGAGCGGGCGCGGGTATCTGGTGCGCCGCGATGCCGCGACGCTCAGCGTCGCGCAGAACGTGAGTACACACGTCTATGCGACACTCACGCTGCAGTACGTGCACAACCAGCAGGTGGCGGGCGGTCCGTTCCTGGATGTACCACGGTACTTCACCGGCGATGCCGGCTTCGACTGGCACGTGTCGGAGCACCTCGTGGTGACCGTCACGGGCGGACTCGTCAACATCGAGGAAGCGGGCACCGGTGAACTGGTGCACGGCTGGCACGCCACGATCAATATGCGCTGGACTCCCGTGCCAAGAAGCGTGTCGCGCTAGGGGCAGATGATGGCGGCAGGCGAACAGAGTCCGGGGTTGCAGCTGCGCCACGCACTCATCGCGCTCAAGCGCTGGCGGCGCGCGGTTCTCATCACCATCGCTGCCGGCGTGGTCGCCACCCTGCTGCTGGCGCTGCTGCTGCCCTCCTACTACCAGTCCACCGGCATCATCCTCATCGAACAGCAGGAGGTGCCGCAGGACCTAGTACGCTCGGTGATCAATTCCTACGCCGATGAGCGTGTCCAGACCATCAATCAGCGCGTCATGACGACGCAGAATCTGCTCGACATCGTCCATCGCCACGACCTTTATCCCGACAAGCGCAAGTACGAGTCGCGCGAAGAACTGATGGAGCGCATGCGTAAGGACATTGCCTTCAGGATGATCAGCGCCGATGTGGTCGATCCGCGCAGCGGCCTGCCGCGGCAGGCGACCATCGCTTTCAGCGTCTCCTATCGGAACCGCTCGCCGGACAACGCGGTCAAGGTCGCCAACGACCTGGTGACGCTGTACTTGAACGAGAACCTCAACGAGCGCAATCGCATGGCGCAGGACACCTCGAGCTTCATGCGCGAGGAGAGCGACCGCATCGCCAAGCAGGTCGCAGAGCTCGAGGCGAAGCTCTCCGACTTCAAATCCAAGCACGTCGGCGCGTTGCCGGAGCTGACTCCGGTGAAGCTGCAGTTCCTGGATCGCGCCCAGCAGGAGCTCGCCGACTCACAGGTGCATGAGATGTCACTCCAGCAGCAGCGCGCCTATCTCGAAGCACAGCTCTCGGAGATCAAGCCGAACTCCGAGATCGTGGGCGAGGATGGCAAGCGGATTCTGACCCCCGCGGATCGGCTGCGTACCGCAAAATCCCAGCTCGCCAGTGCCGAAGCACTGTACACGCCCACTCATCCAGACATCGAGCGCCTGAAGCGCGAGATCGCAGGCCTCGAGGCGCAACAGGGCGCACAACCAGCGTCCAACGAGCTGCTGCGCGAGCTGGAGACCGCTCAGGGCGCGTTGGCGCAGGCCCGGCAGAAATACACGCCGCAGCACCCGGACGTGGTGCGGCTCGAGGAGCAGGTGGCTTCGCTGCAGGCGGCACTCGCCGTTCAACCCGCCGAGCCGCCCATTGCCGAGGCCGCGCTCGGCGGCAACCCGGACAACCCTGCCTATATTCAGCTCAGGGCGCAATTGACCGGGGTATTGAGCCAGCTTGCGGCGCTCGATCGGGAGATGCGCGAGCTGCGGACGCGCATTGCCGGTTATCAGCACGACATCAGCTCCTCGCCGGAGCTGGAAAAGGAATACAGCCAGCTCACCAGCGAGTATGAGACCGCACAGAAGAAATACCAGGAAGTGCGCGCGAAGCAGATTGAGGCGCAGGTCGGACAGAACCTCGAGGCTGACCGCAAGGGCGAGCGCTTCACGCTCATCGAGCCGCCGCTTCCTCCCGAGGAGCCGGTCAGCCCCAACCGGCCGTTGATCCTGATCCTCGGGCTCGTTCTGACCGCCGCGCTCGGTGCTGGCACGGCGGCCGTGCTGGAATCGACCGACGTGACGATTCGCGGACGTCGGGACGTCATCGATCTGCTGGAGGCGCCACCGCTCGCTGCCGTACCGCGGATCGTCACCCGGGCGGACAAGCGTGCGGCAAAACTGCGGCGGCGCCTTGCGCTGCTGGCGGCGGCTGCCGGATGCGTAGTCGCCGTAGTCCTGACACACCTGTTCTATCGGCCGCTCGATGTGCTGTGGTTTACGGCCCTGCGGCACCTGGGGATATAGGGGGTTTCCGTGGTGGAGCGAATTCAGCGGACGCTCGAGCTCGCGCACCCGCAGCGCGCGACCTCCATCACTGCGCCTGCGCCGCTCGAGCCAACCGTTGCGGCCAACAATGGCGGACCTGAGACCCTCCATACTGTTGGAAATGGCGCGGCGGAGACGCTTCGGACCCCGGTAGCTGCGCGCGCACGCGTCGTAGCGCTCGACCGTGAGATGTTGAGCGAGCGACGCGTGATCCTGCCGGACGACACCGGTGCCGCAGCACATGCCTACCGCATGCTGCGCTCGCAGATCCTGCGCCAGGCACGTGCGCACAAGCTGAAAATGATCGGCGTCGTCAGCGCGGTGGACGGGGAAGGCAAGACGCTGACCGCGGTCAACCTGGCGTTCAGCCTCGCGGCCGAGCCGAATCAGACTGCGCTGCTGGTGGATCTCGACCTGCGCCAGCCCGGAGTCGCGCAGCTGCTGTGGCTCGGAGCCGAGCAGGGGCTCGACAGCTGGTTCGAGGGTGAGACGCCGCTCGCGGACCTGTTCTTTAGATTTGAAGGCATCGAGCGGCTCCGCGTGCTACCGACGCTGAAGCCGGTGCCCGGCAGCTCGGAGCTCCTCGCCCACGCCCGCGCGCACGAGCTTTTATCGGAGCTCAAGGGCCGCTACCCGGACCGTCTCATCATCTTCGATCTCCCGCCGGTGCTGCTGGCGGACGACTTCCTGACAATCGCACCGCAGCTCGACTGCGTGCTGCTGGTGGTGAGCGAAGGCCGGTCACGACGCGAGGACGTCAGCCGCATGAAAGAGCTGCTCGGCGGGGTGCGTGTGCTCGGCACGGTTCTCAATGCGTCGAGGGAATCGGAGCACCGCAGCTACTGACCCACATGTCAGTAACGTCCTTTGCCCAATGCACGCGCAGACCTCTTCTTCGACCTATAGCTTCAAAGCGACGGCCAGCTGGGCCGCGGCCGGCAGCATCGCGCAGGTCGCCAGCCAGGTCCTAGCGATAACGGTGCTGGCGCGCATCCTGACTCCGGCAGAATTCGGAGTCGTGTCGGCCGCTGCCCTGATAACACAGTTGGCGCTGATTTTTTCCGAGTTCGGCGTCGGCCCCTATGTAGTACAACGCCTGCAACTCGGGGCGACGGCGCTCGGCACCTGTTACGTCGCGTCCTGTTGTCTCGGTGCGGCCGTGGCTCTGCTGCTGTGGCTGAGCGCGCCGCTGCTCGCGCACGCGCTGCGGGTTCCGGAGTTATTGCAGGTGCTGCGGGCTTACGCCGCGGTGTTCATCGTTGCCGGCGCGTCCGCCGTGCATGACGCGCTGCTGCAGCGCGAATTGGACTTCAGGTTCCTGGCGCGCGCCGACGCCATCAGCTTCTCTCTCGGCTACACCGGCCTGTCAATCGTGTGTGCGCTGCTGGGATTTTCATACTGGTCGATTGTCATCGGGCACCTGAGCCAGGCGGTGATCCGCGGCATCATGGTGATCGCGCGACATCCGCACGTTGCGCGCTCGCCTGTCAGCCTGGCCGAATTGCGTCCGCTGTTGCGCTTCGGCGGCGGTCAGACGCTGTCGCGACTCGCCAATTACATCGCCGCGCAAGCCGACGGCTTCGTCGTCACGGCGCGGCTCGGCGTGACGGCCATCGGTTATTACGGCCGCGCCAATCAGCTGGTGACCATGCCTGCCGTGCAGCTGGGACAGATCTTCGACAAGGTGCTATTTCCGGCGATTGCGCGCATGCAGCAGGACCGCTCACGATCGGCCGCGGCGTACGGCAGGGCCATCACTGCCATTAGTCTGCTGAGCCTGCCGCTCACTGCGCTGGTGTGGATTTTGGGTGCACAGATCGTGCACGTCGCGCTCGGGTCACAGTGGCAGGCGGTGGTGCAACCCATGCGGATCCTCGCCCTGGCGATTCCGTTTCGGCTGATCCACAAGGTCTCCGATCCGACTGCGCGGGCATTCGGCGCAACCTACACCCGTGCCTGGCGGCAGGCGGTGTTCGCGCTCTCGGTCGCGGTACTTGCAGTTGGCCTGAGCCGCTACGGGCTGTCTGCCGTCGCCTGGGGAGTGGTGGCCGCCTCGATTCTCGATGCGGCGCTCATGGTGTGGTTGTGCTGCGCACTGACGGGATTCTCGGCCAGGCAACTCGCGCGCGCCCTCGTCCCCGGTGCGCGCAGCGGAGCGGTGGCGGCGCTGCTGGCGGGTGCTGCGGTGCTGGTTATGCGGCCATGGCACGATCAGGACCTCCTGGTCCTGGCAGTGGCGGGCGTGCTGTCGCTCGGCACGCTCCCCCTCATCGCCCACAGCTACCGGGTGCACCTGCAATGAGCCGGCGAACCACGCGGCGCCGCGTGCTCGGCGGGCTGGCGAGCCTGCCGTTGGCCGGGGTGTTGCCGGGTGTCGGTTGCGCGCGCGAAACACCGCACGGGACACGGGAAATCGACATATCGGCATACGATACAGCCCTGCTGCCGCGGGAGCATGGCCAGCTGACGCGCTTGACCAGCGCGCTACGCCGCCGCTATCCATCACGCGAGCACAGCCTGCAGATGGCGGCATTCTTCAGCGGGCGCCGCGGCCTGTTAGTGATCGCCAAGGACCCGCGCGGGGGCGTGGCCGACTGGGAGATACTTCCCGGGCAGCAGCTGAAAATCCATTTTTATGGTGACGTCCCCGAAGTCGAGACGCTGGCGATAGAGCCGACCCTCGAAGCGGCAGCCGCCGGCTACCGCCACTGGGCCATGAAGCAACACTGGGTCACGGGCAGGCGCCGTACGAGCCGAAGCCTGTCCTTCATTTCGCAAGCCTCACTTTCGTCACTGGCACTCGAGCGCGCGCATTTCGCGCAGGTGCGTTCGGTCGCCGGATCGCCCGCGGGCATGTGGCTCACACAGTGGCGGCGTTATCCGTTCGATCGCATGTATCCCGACTACGGCGCGCGCGAGCCGGAGCAGTTGGCCAGTACCCTCACTCTGCTGAGGACGAGTGACGCGATCGCCTTTCCTTACGTTAACGGCCTGACGTGGGATCAGGATCTTGTTCCCTTCCAGCAAACCAGCGCCAAGGTAGCCCTGCGCACCCGGACCTTGGACACGTCTCCCTACAGCAGCGAGTTGAGCTACCTGCGGTACGCTTGTCCCTACACACACGCGTGGCAGGACTGCATTCTGCGGGCGCGCGCGGCGATAACCGATTCGACCGGGCAAGTCTCGGGCGGCATCTATCTCGACATGCTTGCCGCCACAGAGCCACTGCTGTGCTGGGCGCCGGACCACGGACACCCGCCCGGCGACCCTTACGCGTGGCAGCGCGGTATCCGCGCGCTGCTTGGTGGAACCGCCGGCGCCATCATGGTCGAAGGCAGCGCCGAGGTGTACCTCGATTGCGTCGACTACATGCTCATGCACCTGTATACGGACCAGAGCGATTCGGTTCCGCTGTGGACATCCGTCTACGGCGATCAGGCCCACGCTGTCGGCTGGCGACTGCCGGTGGGGGTCACTACGCCGCAGTTGCAGGCGATCCTGCAACGCTCGCAGAAGTTCAAGGTGGGCGGGTTCGCCACACCGTGGATGACCAGCGAGCCTGAAAGGGATCTGTTCGACCGCGGTGTTGCTCAGGCGGCGCTCAGAGATGCGGGAGCGCCGCTATGAGCGGCGGCGCCACTCTGCAGATGTTCGGCGCGGCACCTGCGCCGCGCGCGCTGCAGGGTGCCGCGCCAGCGCCACCGCCGGCGCGCCAGGCACAAAGCATCCGGAGCGCGTGGGTGTCGTTGGGCGTGAGCGTAACGCTCACCAGCGTTTTTTTTGCGATCTACGCCGTGGCAGACGCCACGCTGTTCATGGTCTGCAGCTATCTCCTCGCGGTCTCCTGCCTGTGTTTCGTTCTGCTGCACCAGCCGGGAGAGAGTCTGCTGCCCGCCAAGGTGGCCTCACTCCTGTATGCCGCCAGCTTCTCGTACGCTCCATTGTGGCTGGCAGACAGAGGTGTCTTTCAGTTGCCTTACTTTGGCCTTGATTTCCGGCCCCTGCTCGGCGTCACTTCCTTCATCACACTTGCCGGCTACTTCGCGTTCCTTGCCGGCTACTTTCTGGTATTGCGGTTGTTCGGTCGTCGGACGCCTGCCGGTGTGACGCAGCGCGCGCCGGGCGTGAATCTCGGCCGACAGCCGTTCGCGCTTTTGTGGGCAGTCGTCATGGGGATGCTCGGTGCCTTCTGCTACGTGAAGCTAGTCGTCGGTTCGGGTGGGCTGGCGCATTTACTTGTGTACTCCGGCGGTCGCGCCGACATCACCGCCGGTGTTTACGGCGGCTGGTTCTGGGGCGCACATCTGCTGTTCGTGGCTTATGGACTGTTTGCTGTCGCCGCCATGCGCAAGCACCGGTGGCTGTGCCTGCTGCTCGCGCTCGCTCTAGCCGCAGTGTTTGTGCCGCTACAGGGACGGGACATCGTAGTCGGGCCGGTGTTCTGCTGGCTGTTGTTCTCTCACGTGCTGTACAAGCCGTTACGCTGGCGAACCGTGATGGTCGGCTCCATCGCGATTGTGCTGATTGCGGCCTTGCTCGCGGCCTACCGCAACGGCGGCAACCGTCTGGCAGCGCACGACGTCGGTGCTTTTCTGAGTTCCTTCTACGAGAGCGCCGAGAAGCACCTGACGGATGTCGTTTCGGCGAATATCGACCAGCTCGACACCGCGATGATTGCTGTTCGCTACGTCGAGTTGAACGGTCACACCATTGGTCCAACCGCGTTGCTGTCATGGCTTGCCCCACTCAACAGGCAGTTTTTCGGAGGCGCCATCCCGTCGATTTATACCGGTATATTCATGGACCTTCTGGTAAATCCACAGCACCGGGGCTGGAACACGGCGCTCAGCCCTTCTCTTCCGGGCGAGCTGTACATCAGCCTGGGATGGCAGGGCGTCGCCCTCGGGATGCTGGTCTATGGAGCGGTCTTCGCACTCCTGACTGTGTGGGTCCAGCGAGGTGTGTTCCTGCGGCCGCTGCTGTTCGCCGCCTATCCTTTCGTCGTGTATATGCTGGCCAAGATGATCGTCGACGGCACGACCCACGCTTTTCGGCCGATGATCGTCTTCCTAGCGGCGCTTGCGTGCGCCCTGCTGGCTCCCGTGGGGACACGCGAGCGTCGCGTGGCGGTGCCGGCATGAGCACACCTCGGTCGCTGCTTCTGATTCCCAATCACCCGACCATCATCGAGGATAGCGGCGCGCGGCTCGAGTCGGCGGAAGCGGACCTGCTGCGAAGTGCACGGATTCAGTTCCGGACTGCCGGGATCTCGACGTTCGTGGCGCGCGATGCGAATACGAGCTTGTCCGGAATGGTCGGGAAATCCGAGGCGCGCGTACACCGGCTCAACCTTCTCGAGCATTCGGGGTCCTGGCCACGCAAACTGGTCAACTATCTGGTCGCCGCCGCGAGTCTGCCGTTCGTACTGCGGCGATACGAGCTGCTATATATTTTTTGTCCGGGACACATCGGGGTGCTCGCCGCGTTGTGGGCCCGTGCGCTGGGCAAGCCCTACGGCCTTTACGTGCGGTGCACGTGGCTGAACCGTCGGGCGGCTACCAGCTTCTGGTGGGCGCGCATCTTTGCCGGCGCGAGTTTCATGATCGTCACGGGTGAGGCGTTTCGCCGTCGTCTTGCGCAGTACTGCCCGAACGTGGTCAACGAAGTGCCCCTGACGGCTCTGCGGCCCGCAGATATCCAGCCGACCGGCCTCGAACGGCGCAGCCCGCACCGGCTGCTGTTTGCCGGACGGCTGACACGCTCGAAGGGTATCTACGACGTCGTGCGTGCACTCGCAATTCTGCGCAGGTCAGGCACGATCGTGGAACTAACCATCGCCGGCGGTGGTGTCGCGGACGAGGTCCAGGCGCTGACGTCGCTGTGCGATGAGCTCGGCATCCGCACCGCCGTCACCATTCTCGGACACGTGTCGCATGCGGCGTTGGCCGAGACCTACCGTAACCACTCGATTTTCGTGTTCCCGTCCTACTTTACTGAGGGATTTCCGCGGGTTCTGTACGAGGCGATGATGTTTTCCCTGGCTCTCGTGACCTGTGACATGCCCGGCACCGAAGGATTTCTCATTGACGGCGTCAACTGTCTGCATTGCCGCCCCTCGGACCCGGAGCAGCTCGCGGCGTGTCTGCAGCGACTTCTCGACGACCCACAGTTGCTCCGCAGTCTCGGGCGAAGCGGGCGTGCGGACGTCGAGCGGCTCTACGACAGCTTCACCGACGCTTCTCACGCCGCGCAGCTGCTGCGCCTCGCATGCTCGCCGTGAGTCGCGCCATGAGGATCCTGCTCGATTTTGGCGCGATCAAGACTGGCGGTGGCGCGCAGCTGGCGGTCAATTTTCTCGAGTACCTCGAACAGCTTGCGCCGGGTGGTCACGATTTCGCGCTCCTGATACCAGAGGTCGGGCCACTTGCGGCACTCGAGCGTCGCCGCGAGTACCTGCGCGTCGTGGTCTCACCCCGGTCGTATCGCGAGCGCTTGCAGCTCGAGAACGGCAGCTTGCAGCGATTCATCACCGAGTGCGGCATCGACGCGATCTTCACGTTCTTCGGTGCCGGCCTGCCGCACCCGCCCCGGGTCAAGAGCGTAGTGTCGGTCGCCTACCCCGTCATCTGTTATCCGGAGAGCCCTTACTGGCTGAACGCCGGTATCAAGGAGCGGCTGCAGGTTCGCGCGCTCAACTGGATGCGCGTGCGCCGTCTGCGACAGGCGAGCTCGATCATCGCCGAAACCGACATCATGAAGGAGCGCGTGTCCAGGGTGCTGCGATTCCCGGCGCAGCGGATCCGGGTCATTCCACCCGTGGTCTCAGCCCACGTGCGGCATCTCGAGCGCACTGACCAGGCGCCGGCGCGGCGCTTTGCCTTCGTGAGCAGTAACGAGACTCATAAGAACCTGTGGCGTCTGCACGAGATCGCCCGTGGCGCGGTTGCGCGCGGGTTCCGTGATTTCATTTTCCGCCTGACAGTGACGCGCGAGGCCTACCTGCAGCGGCTCGTCGGCTCGCGACATGAGGTGCAACTCATCGACAGACACTTCGACTTCATCGGGCCGATATCTCCGCGCGAGATCATGCGGGTCTATGAAAATGCGGACTGCGTCGTCTCGTTGAGTGACCTGGAGAGCTTCAGCAACAACTACATGGAGGCCTGGAAGGTCGGACTGCCGCTGATCGTCAGTGACCGGGACTTTGCCCATGCGATTTGCGGCGCGAGCGCCCTGTACGTCGACCCGCACGATACTCAGGCGGTGGTCGCAGCACTGTTGCAGGTGCACGGGGACCCGGCGTTGCGGCACCGCCTGGTGGCGGACGGCAAGCGCCGTCTGGGCGAGCTGCCGACCCTGCCGCAACGCGCCTCGATGGTACTGGCCGAGTTGGGCGCCGCCTAGAGAACCGTCATGCAGTCGGCACGACTCCTGCATACGCTGTCGAGGCGGCCACGGTTGAAGGCGTTCGTGGTCGTCACCTTCGAGGCGATAGCCAGGGTGTTGTTCGCCATGCCGCGCTACGCGTCGCTGAACAAGCTCAAGGCGATGTTTCTGCGCATGAACGGCGCCAAAGTCGGCGCCCGGGTCGTGTTCTATCCGGGCGTGTGGATCACCCCGGCACGCGATCTTACACTCAAGGATGATGTCGACCTCGCGCTCGACGTCCTCATCGACACGACCGGTGGCGTCGAGATCGGAGAGCGCACCCTGATAGGGTATCGCAGCTGCATTTTCTCGGGGAACCACGCGATACCTCTGGGGGGCGCGCCAATCTTCGGCGCGGGTACGGTCGCACGCCGCGTCGTAATCGGCAGGGACGTCTGGATCGGGGCGCACGTCATGATTCTGCCGGGCGTGCGCATCGGCGACGGTGCCGTCGTCGGTGCGGGCAGTGTCGTGACCAGGGACGTGCCCGCGATGGCCATTGCCGCGGGCAATCCGGCGCGCGTCATTCGCATGAGGTTGTAATGGCCGCAGCTAACTTCAAGGATGCGGCATTGACCCTGCGCGGCTGGCGCCTGGCGCGTGGCCTGATGCGCGCAACGCCCTTCTACTCTCGCGAGCAGATGGGGGCACTGCAGTTACGCTGGCTGCGAGCGCTGCTCGATACCGCCTACCGCTACGTACCTTACTACCAGAAGCTGTTCTGGAACCTGGATTTCGATCCTTACCGGGTGGAGTCACTCGAGGAGCTGCAGCGGCTGCCGGTGCTCACCAAAGACACACTGCGGAGCAGGCTGGCGGATCTGTGCTCGATGAAGGAGCTGCGCAACGCGATCCATCTGCATACCTCCGGGACCACGGGTACGCCGCTGAACACCTACACCTCGGCAGGGCAGTGGGTGGTCGAACAGGCTGCGATCTGGCGACAGTGGGGCTGGGCCGGCTATCGCTTCCGCGACCGGATGGCGGTGGTGCGGAGCCACGCACCGCCTGCCGGTGCGCCCCCCGAGCGCCTCGACCGTTTGAAAAACTGGCTCTACATCTCTCCCTATCATCTGAGCGAAGAAAATTGCCGCCGGTATCTGCGGCTGCTCGCGCAGTGGCGGCCGCGCTTCGTGCGCGGCTATCCGTCATCGCTCTATATCCTGGCGCGAGCCGCCCGGCAGGAAGGTATCCAGCTGCCCTCGCTGCGCGGGGCATTCACCGCTTCCGAGACACTGCTCGATCACTATCGCCGTGAAATTGAAACGGGGTTCGGTGTACCAGTTCCGGTGTTCGATCATTATGGCCAGGCGGAGATCTCCTCGATGCTACATGAGTGCGAGCGCCACGAGGGGCTGCACATTCTGGCGGATTACGGGCACGTCGATTTACTGCCTTCGGGACACGCGGGCTTGCACCGCCTGATCGCCACCAACCTGCACAACACGGCGATGCCGCTGATTCGTTATGACACCGGTGATCTGATTGAACTCGCGCCCCGCAGCTGCTCCTGCGGGCGGCAATTTCCGCTGGTGGCTCGCGTGAGCGGCCGCGCCGATCAGCTGCTCATGCACCACGACGGTTTCCCGATTCCTTCCGTCAACATCCACACTTACTTTGCAAAGCAGGAGCGGATCCTGCGCTTTCAGGTGATTCAACACGATCGTGGCGCGGTGGAAGTCCGGATCCTGCCACGTGCGGGCGGCAATCAACAGCGCCTCCTCGAGGCCGTGCGTGAAGAGATGAGTCTGCGCTTCGGCGGCGAGGTGCAGGTTCTTCTCACTGAGGAGTTCGAGCAGTGCGGAGAGGGCAAATGTGTGCCGATATTGCAAAGAGCCCGCTCGGCTATCTAGCCGAGTTCCACTGCCACACGCGTCGCTCACACGATGGCTTCACCTCGGAAGAGGAGCTGCTCTATGCGTGTCGAACCAAGGGAATCGGCCTGCTGACCATCACCGAGCATGACCGTCTCCCGGTAATCGACGTGCAGCGCTTCGCCACTGCGGGTATCTACGTCATCCCGGGGTGCGAGTTTACGTGCGCACGCGGTAGCCACATCATTGGGCTGTTCATCGGGCACCCCCTTGACTCCGGCCGCCCGGCGCGGGAGATCTTCGCGCATATCAGGGCTCAGGGCGGACTGATTCTCATTCCGCACCCGTTCAAGGAAGGCTCGGGGTTCTGTGCGCTTCACGATGACTACGATAGCTACCTGCCGCAAGCCACGCTGATCGAGCTGTACAACGGCGGAGTACACGAGCCGCGGATGTCGCTCGAGCGCGTGGGCGAACTAGCCGCGCGACATGGGCTGAAGACGGTGGCCGCCAGCGATGCCCACAAGGCCAACCAGGTCGGCTACTACGTCACCGCTTACCCGGAACTGATCGATGGAGACGTGCGTGCCACGTTGTGCCAATCGCAGGGGCGCCTGTTGATCGACAGCAATTACGTCCGCAGACCGAGATCGCTCCATGGCATGCAGCGTCTGCGCACCTACCAGCACGTGGTGAAGCGCCTGCCACGAGGTGCAAAGCGGCTGCTCCAGCTCGGACTGTATCGCGGTCGCCCGCAGTCCCACCTGCCACGCCGCGCTCGCTACGTCGAAGTCAGCATGGAGCTCGCCAGCACATGAGCATCACCCCTAATCCCTACGTCGAGTCCCTCGAGGCCTATGAGATCACCCCGCAGGAGCCGTGGCAGATCCACGAGGATGTCGACCTGCACAAGCTCGACTGGAACGAGGGTGCCTACATGCCGGAATTCGCGCGTCGCGTCGCGCGCCGCCGGCTGATTCGTGACGAGTACTTCAACTGGTACCCGGACTGTGCCGCGATTGCGCTGACGAAGGCGCTCGCCGAATGGCTACGCGTTTCCGCATTCAACGTGCTCACGTTCCCGGGCTCCGACGTGGCGCTGGAGACGCTCTGCCGCACCTACTTGTCGCCGGGAGATCGCGTGCTGATCCCGACACCGACCTACGAGAATTTCTTCCCCTTTGCCGCAGCATGTGGCGCGCAGTTGCAATTCGTAACCCTGCCGAAGCCGTATGCCTTCGATGCCGCGGCGCTGATCCGCGATCTGCCGAGACCCCCAAAGATGGTCTACCTGGTCAGCCCGAACAATCCATGCGGCTACGCCGTAGCGCGCGAGGATGTGCGGGCCATATGCGCCGCTTTTCCACAGTCGCTCATCATCCTCGACCAGGCCTACGTAGAGTTCGCGCCCGCGCTGAACTGCGCGGAGCTCGTTACGGAGTACGACAATCTCGCCGTCACGCGCACGTTCTCGAAAGCATTCTCTTTGGCGGGTCTGCGCCTCGGCTACGTGGTCGCCGGCCGTCCGGTGCTACGCAATATCGCCAAGATCCGCAACGGCAAGAACGTCAGCATGCTCGCCCAGGAGCTGGGTCTGGAAATGCTGCGCAATCGCGCCGAGCTCGAGCACTGGATAGCCGAAGTGATCGCTACCCGCGAGTGGCTGAGCGGGCAGATGGCGCGGCTAGAACTGCAGTTCTACCCGAGCTCTGCCAACTTCATCCTGTTCGAGGTTCCCGACCCAACATACTTCATGGCGGAGTTCAAGCGTCATGGCGTCTACGTCCGCGACAAAAGCCGCGCGGCGCCCGGTTGCCTGCGCGTCACGGTAAGCACGCGAACCAGCGCGCAGCACTTCTGCGAGGTGCTGGCGCGGCTCCTAGATGTGTAACGAAATGTGATCCGGGCGACCGCCACGGCCGGCGTCCGTCTGTGGTTTACGACACGGAAGGATTGAGAGTGTGTTTGTCACGACTCGGTAACAGGGGCCTGCGAAGTTTCCGGGCAGCCGTGGGGCAAGCAGACGGCGATCGTCGCCCTCATCCACGAGCTGTCAGTTTGATGACACGAGGATCGCTGCCAGCGCGAGTCGGGTTCTTGACGCACACCGACCACAACCCCGCGATCGCCTTTCACGACCAGCTGGCCGAGCACTGGGAGCAGAAATATGCCCACAGTACCTTCGGCAGGCGCGTGGACGTCATCCTGACCATGCCCGCGGTGCGCGCGCAGGAAGGCGAGCATTGGCTCGATGCCGGTTGCGGCACCGGCACGATCGCCCGCCGCCTGGCGCAGCAAGGCTGCCGAGTCACCGCTGTTGACGGCTCGGCACGGATGATCGAAGTGGCCGAGCGTGCTGCCGCCGCCGAACGAGGCTCGCGGTTGGTGCGCTTCCTGAGAGTCGACGATGTCGTCTCTCTGCCGTTCGACGCCGCGAGCTTCGACGCCATCGTCTGCTCGAGCGTGCTCGAGTACGTGGCGGACCCCTCACGGGTCCTCGGCGAGTTCGCACGGGTATTGCGCCCGTTCGGCAAGCTGATTGTCTCGGTCCCCAACAGGCGCGCATTGCTGCGACGACTGCAGAAGATGGCGTACTGGAGCACAGGTCGCTGCGGTCTCAAGCCGCGACCAAGGTACATCGGACTGTCGAGACATGCGTACACGCAGCAGGAATTTGGACGACTGCTTACCGCCAGCTCCCTGGAGCCACGAGCGTGGCGCTATTACGGGCCGGGGCTGCCTGGAGCCCTCTCCGACACACGCTGTGCGGGCACGCTGCTGGTCGCTGCGTGTGTGAAGGTGGACTCACACGAGGTGATAACTGACGCCGGCGCGCGCGGTGGATGAGCCTATGAGACAGATCCTGCAGAACTTAAAGTCCGGGGCGACGGTAGTGGCGGACATACCCGCGCCTAGTCTGCGCCCGGGGCACTTGTTGATCGTAACTACGCGCACGCTGGTCTCGAGCGGCACCGAGCGGATGCTGGTGGAGTTCGGCCGCGCCGGCCTCATCGAAAAGGCACGCCAGCAGCCGGATAAGGTTCGCATGGTGCTTGACAAGATCCGTACCGATGGTGTGGCAGCCACGCTGCAGGCGGTGCGCAGCAAGCTCGAGCAGCCGCTGGCACTCGGCTACTGCAGCGTCGGGCGGGTTCGTGAGGTCGGGCCGGGGGTCAGCGGTTTCAGCATCGGTGATCGCGTTGCCTCGAACGGCAAGCATGCCGAGGTGGTGTGCGTGCCGCAGAACCTGTGCGCACGAGTACCGGAGGTAGTTGATGACGACAGCGCGGCGTTCACCGTGGCCGGAGCGATCGCCCTGCAGGGCATGCGGCTCGCCGCGCCGACGCTCGGCGAGACGGTGGTAGTCAGCGGGCTCGGCCTCATAGGTCTTCTAACCGTACAGTTGCTTCGCGCCAATGGCTGTCGGGTGCTCGGAACGGACTTCGCGCCGGAGCGGCTGGCGCTCGCGCGGCAATTTGGAGCCGACGTCGTGAACATGGGCGCCGGGGCCGATCCCGTCGCTGCGGCGCTCGCCTTCTCGCGCGGCCGCGGCGTCGATGCGGTGATCGTCACGGCCTCGACCGAGAGCAGCGAGCCGCTGCACCAGGCGGCCCTCATGTGCCGCAAGCGCGGACGCATCGTGCTGGTGGGGGTTACGGGGTTGAAGCTGTCGCGCGCTGACTTCTACGAGAAGGAGCTCACCTTCCAGGTGTCGTGCTCGTACGGACCCGGCCGCTACGACCCGCAGTACGAGGAGGCCGGACACGACTATCCGCTCGGCTTCGTACGCTGGACCGAGCAGCGCAACTTCGAGGCCGTACTGGACCTGTTCGCCGACGGGCGGCTGCAGGTAGCTCCGCTCGTCAGTCACCGCTTCCCACTGGAGCGGGCCCCCGAAGGCTATACGATGCTCGCCGAGGGGGCAGCGTCGCTCGGGATCCTGTTGGAGTATCCAGCGGCCGCGCCGGACACAACGGCTTTACCGGCCACAACGACCGCTCCTGGCGCTACGGGTGCGTACGCAGTGGTGCGCACCGACACGATGCGTCGCGGTCTAGCGCCCACACGCGGGCCAGCCGGCGCCAGTGTTCTTGGGTTCATCGGTGCCGGCAGCTACGCGACCCAGGTATTGATTCCGGCCTTTGCACGGAGCGGCGCGCGGCTCAAGGCCGTGGTTTCGAACACCGGTGTGAGCGCGGTGCACGCCGCCAGGCGTTACGCGCTGGAGGAGGCCGGCACCGATGCGCAGGTACTCCTCGGCGATCCGGAGATCGAGGCTGTGGTGATCAGCACGCGTCACGACAGCCACGCACGCTATGCGCTATCGGCACTGGCTTCTGGCAAGCACGTGTTCGTCGAGAAGCCGCTGTGCGTGAACTACGAGCAGCTCGCTTTGCTGCGCGAGGCTGTGGCACGGGCGCGCAACTCACGCGGAGAGCCGCTGCTGCTGATGGTCGGTTTCAATCGACGTTTTGCCCCACATACGCGGCGACTGAAACAACTGCTGGACACGGTGCGCGAACCGAAGGTCTTCATCATGACCGTCAACGCCGGCGCGGTGCCGCCAGGGCACTGGAGCCTCGACCCCGAGAGCGGCCGCGGCCGCATCATCGGTGAAGCGTGCCACTTCGTCGATCTGCTCAGGTTCCTTGCCGGCTCGCCCGTCACCGGTTTTAAGGCGAGCCGCGTGGCCGGCGCTCCGGCACTGACGGTCGACAAGGCCAGCTTCACGCTGAGCTTCGCTGATGGCTCTATCGGTACCGTCCACTACACCGCGAACGGCCACAAGGCGTTTCCCAAGGAGCGCCTGGAGGTGTTCTGCGCGGAAAGAGTGCTGCAGCTCGACAACTTCCGCAGCCTGCGCGGCTGGGGCTGGCCGCGACTGTCGCGACAATCGTTGTGGCGTCAGGACAAGGGCCAACGCGGCTGCGCGCAAGCGTTCGTTGCGGCCGTGCATGGTGCGGCCCCTGCGCCGATTGCGCCGGAGGAGCTGTTCGAGGTCGCGCAGGTGACTCTCGACATCGACAGCGCGCTGCGGGGCCTGGCGTGACGCAGCTTGAGCTCTACTTGCACACACTGCGACACCTGCGACCGGTTCAGCTGCGCGGCCAGCTGCTCAAGCGGTTGCCCGCGGTAGCGCGCGCGCGCGCGCCGCGCCGCGAGCCCGCGCTCCGCGTAGGACTTGCGCCGCTTGACTCTCTGCCGGCAGCACACGGGCTGGTCTCCTTGGAGCGCCGATTCACCTTTCTCAATGCGGCCGGAGCAGCGCCTGCGAGAGGTGAGGTCGACTGGGCTGCCACGGGCATGAGCCGACTGTGGCGCTACAACCTGCATTACTTTGATTACCTGCAGGACGAGAGCCTGCACGATGACTTCCGCGCCGGGCTCATCGATGACTGGATCGCGCACAATCCTCCCGCGACCGTGGATGCCTGGGACCCGTACCCGCTGTCGCTGAGAATCGTGAATTGGGTGAAGTACTTCCTCGCGCGGCGGGCGCGTGCCCCCCTGCCGCGCGTGTGGCTGGCGAGCCTCTATACCCAGGCCGCGTGGCTGCAGCGAAGCTTCGAGTATCATCTGCTCGGTAATCACCTGCTGAAGAACGCCGTGGCGCTCGTGTTCGCCGGCGGCTTCTTCGAGGGCCCCGAGCCCGATGCCTGGCTGCAGCGCGGATGGCGCTGCTTTACCGGGCAAGTGGACGAGCAGTTCCTCCCCGACGGCGGCCACTACGAGCGCAGCCCGATGTACCACTCGCTGTGCCTCACTGACTGTCTCGATGTGCTGTCGTTCACTGGGCAGCCAGCGATCGCCGCCCGCGTGGCGGCCCGTCCGGCACTGCGGAGGCGGGTCGTGGACGCCTGTACCTTCCTGAGCGATATCTGTGCTCCGGACGGCGAGATTCCCCTGTTCAACGACGCCGCCTTCGGAGTTGCGTCGACACCTCGCACACTCATCGCCTATGCTCGACGAGTGCTTGGCGGCGAGCCACGCGTTGAACTCGCGCCGCGCCCGCAGCGCTGCGAGCTGATCGACAAACCTCATTCCGGCTATTTCGGCTTCCGGCATGGCACCGATTGGCTGCTGATCGATTGTGGCCATATCGGTCCGGATTACCAGCCCGGGCACGCGCACTGCGATACGCTGAGTTACGAACTCGCGCTCGATGGCACTCGTTTGATCGTCGATAGCGGTGTACATGACTACGAGTCAGGAGCGAAGCGCTTCGCCAGCCGCTCGACCTGCGGCCACAACACGGTGATGATCGACGGCTGCGAGCAGTCTGAAATCTGGGGGACGTTTCGCGTGGCGCGGCGGGCACGCCCGCTGTCGGCACTTCTCGAGGCGCATCCGCCCGGCTGCACATTCGAGGGTACACATGATGGCTACCGCCGTCTTCAAGGTAGCCCCGTGCATCGACGGCAATTCCGTTACGACGGCGCGGGCGTCATCGAGGTCGTGGACGAGATCTCGGGAGGGGGAACACACGACATTGCCAGCCGAGTCCGCCTCGCCCCCGGTTACACGCCTGTCATAAAGGGGTCGTACGCTGTGGTGGCTGGGCCGGATGGGCCACCGGTGGCCCGCATCGAGTTCTCCGACGGCACAAAACCGCGGCTCGAGGCTGGGTGGTATTTCCCGCAGTTCGGAGTGCAGCTCGCCTGTCACGTGGTAGCGCTGGAAGCGAGCGGCCGGCTTCCCCTTCGTCTCAGTTACCGCATCGTGAAAACGAAGAGATCATGAGAATCCTGTTCCTGTCGCATTACTTTCCACCGGAGGTAAACGCGCCGGCATCCCGCACCTTCGAACACTGCCGCGAGTGGGTGCGCAGCGGGCATCAAGTCACCGTGGTGACCTGCGTGCCGAACCATCCACGTGGGGTGGTGTATCCCGGCTATCGCAACCGCTTGTGGCAGCGCGAGACGCGTGACGGCATCGACATCATCAGAGTCGGCACCTACATAAGCGCCAACGAAGGGTTCGCGCGGCGCAGCCTTGGCTACCTTTCCTTTCTGATCGCCTGCGTGTGCTCCGTCCCGTTCCTGCCCCGCGCGGACGTGCTGATCACCACCTCGCCGCAGTTCTTCAACGGGCTCGCGGGTTATCCGGTGAAGCTGCTGAAACGTATTCCCTGGGTGCTCGAGATCCGCGACCTGTGGCCCGATTCGGTTCTCGCGGTGGGGGCCGTGAAAAACCGGCCGCTGATCCGCCTGCTGTCCGCTCTCGAGCGCTTCGCCTACCGCAGGTGCGATCACATCGTGCCGGTCACGGAGGCGTTTCGCCGTCACATCGTGGCGAAGGGCATCGCGCCCGAGAAGATCTCCGTGGTGCGCAACGGCGTCGACCTGTCGCTGTTTGCCGGTGATGCCGATCCGCAACAGTTGCGTGCGCGGCTGGGATTCGAGGGCAAGTTCGTCGTTTCCTACGTCGGGACGCACGGCATGGCCCATGGACTCGAGACGGTGCTCAATGCTGCCGCACAGCTCCGTAGTCACACGGGCATCGCGTTTCTACTCGTCGGCGATGGCGCCGAACGCCAGCGCCTTCTTGGACTGCGTGATCAGCTGCGTCTCACCAACGTGACCATGCTCGAGCAGCAGCCGAAGCAGCTCATGCCGCAGATCTGGGCACTCTCTGATGCGAGCCTGGTGCTGCTGCGCAAGCTGCCGCTGTTCGAGACCGTCATCCCCTCGAAGATCTTCGAAAGCATGGCCACGGGCCGGCCCATCATCCTCGGTGTCGGCGGTGAGGCGCGCGAAGTGATGGAGGAAGGCAAGACCGGGCTCGCCATCGAGCCGGAGAGCTCCGCAGGGCTGTGTGCCGCGGTGCTGAAACTTGCTGACGACCCGGCGCTGCGCGTGCAGCTCGGTGCGAACGGTCGTGCCTATGTCGCGGCGCACTTCGACCGGCACGTGCTGGCCAGGCGTTTCGAAGCCGTACTCAAGCAGCTGCTGCTGTCCAGCGAAAAAAAGAGCGCGCACGGTGCCCCCATTTCCGCCGAGCCGAAGTCCGGCAGCCAGGGGTGACGCATGAATGCGACGGTTGAATCGCCCACTACGCAGTCACTGCCGGTACCGACCCTGGGCACCTCAGGATTGCTGCTCGGCGCCGTGTTGGCGGTGTCCCTCGCCGTCGTGTTTTCCAGCGGGCTGATCCTCATGGTGCAGTGGTGGAGCTCGAGCGATGAGTACAGCTATGGCTGGTTCGTGCCACCCATAGCCGGGTTCCTCGTCTGGCAGAGACGCGCTGCGCTTCGCACGCTGCCCTTCACCGGCTCTTGGACCGGAGTGGCTCTGGTGGTGGTGGCACTGGTGATCGGCGTCCTTGGCGAGCTGAGCGCGCTCTACACGCTGATTCAATACGCCTTCCTGTTGGCGCTCGCCGGGGCAGTGCTGTCGCTTACCGGGTGGCGCGCGTTTCGCGTCATTGCGGTGGCGCTGTTCACCCTGGTGCTGATGGTGCCGCTCCCGAGCTTCATCTATTTTCCGCTGTCGCAACAATTGCAGCTGCTGTCCTCGGAGCTTGGCGTCTGGTTCATTCGGTTGTGCGGCATCAGCGTGTACCTCGAAGGCAACGTCATCGATCTCGGTGATTACAAGCTGCAGGTCGCTGAGGCGTGCAGCGGTCTGCGCTACCTCTTTCCGCTCATGACGCTGGGGTTCATCGTTGCGCTGTTCTACCGCGCACCGATGTGGAAGCGGGCACTGGTGTTCGTGTCCGCGGGCGTCATCACGGTGCTGATGAACAGTTTCCGCATTGGCGTGATCGGCATACTGGTGAGCCACTTCGGCCCCGGTCAGGCGGAAGGGTTCCTGCACTGGTTCGAGGGCTGGGTCATATTCATGGCGTGCGTGGCGCTGCTGCTACTGGAGATCGGGCTGCTGGAGCGTTTCTCCTCCCGACCGCGACGCTTGCGCGACGCACTGGCGATCGAGCTACCGGCGCGCTCGCCGCGCACGCTCGAGCGTACGCCTCGCCCCATCCCGGCATCGGCCTGGGTTGCGGCGGCGCTCCTGGCCGTTGCAATGGTGCCCGCTTTTCTGATTCCGGAGCGTGTCGAAGCGGCGCCTGCGCGCGCGGAGTTTGCCGAATTCCCAGTGCGGCTTGGTGAATGGAGCGGGCAGCGGGAAACTCTCGAGCAGACCTATGTCGCCGAGCTGAAATTCACAGACTACCTGCTGGCGAACTACCAGCGCCACGGCACCGAGCTCGTCAACCTCTACGTGGCCTACTATGCCTCGCAGCGCAAGGGTGAGTCGGCGCATTCGCCCAAGGGCTGCATACCCGGCGGCGGTTGGGTCATCGAGCAGTTTGGTCAGCAGCAGCTCAAAGGGGTCGAAGTCGATGGCCAGACGCTCACCGTGAACCGCGCCGTGATTGCGCGCGGCAGCGACCGGCAGCTGGTGTATTACTGGTTCCAGCAGCGCGGGCGCATGATGACGAACGAGTACCTGGTGAAGTGGTTTCTCTTCTGGGACTCTCTGACCCGCAACCGTACCGATGGCGCTCTGGTGCGCCTGATCACGCCGGTCAGTGCGAATGCCGGGACCGACGGCGCGGACGGCGTGCTGCGCGAGTTCGCACTCGCTGTCGAGCCCCGCTTGCAAGCCTATCTGCCAGACTGAGCCAGACAAGAGTTCCAGCATGGGCGCGATCTCAAGGGTGAGCCCGCTGCGGCTCGCACTGCTTGCGACGCTGGCGGTACTTTGCGCCTGTGGCGGCGCCGACGCACGGCGCGCGAGCCATATGGCACGCGGCGAGAAGTACTTCGCCGAGGACCAGCTCGAGAAGGCCCGCATCGAGTTTGCCGACGCGCTGCAGATCGCACCGAACGATGCGCAGGCGCGGTTCATGAGCGGCCGTGTCGCCGAGGGTCTCGGCAACATGCGCGCCGCTGCGGGGATGTACCAGGGCGCGATCGATGTCTATCCCGAGCACCTGCAGGCTCACGCGCGCCTGGCGCGGCTGCTGGTGTTGTCCGGTGCGCCCGCGCGGGCGTTGGAGCTCATTGCTCCGGTGCTTGCTCGCCACCCCGATGACCCCGATCTGCTCACGGTACGCGCGGCCGCTCGCGCCGAGCTCAAAGACACGGATGCCGCGCTCGGCGACGCCGAGCGAGCCGTAGAACTCGGCCCGCTAAACGAGGGGGCGGTGTCGCTGCTCGCCGGATTGTATTGGCAGAAAGACGAGGGCCAGCGTGCCGTGGAACTGCTCACCGGAACGCTCGTGAAAACTCCGGACTCGATCGAACTGCGTCAGGCGCTTGTCCGGCTTTACGTCCTGCGCGGTGAAAGTCAGCACGCCGAGGAGCAGCTCCTGCGCACGGTGCAGAGCAAGCCGCGCGATCTGTCACTGCACTTTCAGCTTGCTTCGTTCTACATCGATGCCAAGCGTCTCGACGACGCCGAGCATGCCTTCCGGGCGGCCATAACGGCGCGACCCGAGAGCGATGCAGCGAAACTCGCCTACGTGGATTTTCTGACTACCTATCGCTCGCCGGCACAGGGCGAGCAGGCGCTGCGCGAGCTGATCGCGCACGACCCGCACAACTATTCGCTGCAGCTGGGCCTTGGGGCTCTGCAGCAGCGCGCTGGCGCTACCGATAAGGCTATCGGCACATTCCGCGCGATCATCACACAGGACGGGGAGGGACCTGGAGGAATTGCCGCCCGCGATCGGATCGCGGCAATCGACGCGAGGAGCGGTCGTTCCGATGAGGCGCTCGTGCTGGTCGACGAGGCGCTCAAGCGCAACCCGCGTGACAGCGATGCGCTCACGCTGCGAGGGAATCTGCGGCTCGAGCAAAGCGATGCTCCGGGTGCGATCGCGGACTTGCGCGCCGTGTTGCGCGATCAGCCTACAGAGATTCCGGTGCTGCGTGCGCTGGCGCGCGCGCATCTGGCCAATCACGAACCAGCGCTAGCCGAAGAGAACCTGCGTACTGCACTCAACGTTGGGCCAAACGACATCGCCGTGCGTGTCGACCTTGCGGAGCTCCTTTGGCGCACCGGGCGTGTCGACGAAGCGGTGAAGCTGCTCGAGGAGACAGTCACACGAGCACCGGGGATCGAAGGGGTGCCAGCGCGAGCTGCACTGGTACGAGCCAACCTCACCAAGCCGGATCTGCCGGCCGCACGCAGCGCGGCGGAGGCATTAAAGACGCTCCGACCGGAGCTACCGCAGGGCGCCTACCTCGCTGGTATCGTCGCGCAGCAGCAGCAGCGTCCAGACGATGCACGACGGGAGTTCGAGCAAGCGCTGCGGCTACAGCCGTATGAGCTTGATGCACTCACGGCGCTAACCCGGCTGTTTCTGGATCACGGAGAAACCGCGCAGGCTCTCGCTCTTGCGCAGGGCGCCGTTGACCACGCACCGCGGGTGGCCGCCATGCACAACCTGCTTGGCGAGGTATATCTCGTGCAGCAGCGCTATACGGAGGCGGTCAGTGCTTGCCAACAGGCAGTGCACCTGGCTCCGACCTGGTGGGTGCCATACCGCAACATCGCGCAAGCCAAGTTGGCTGCGCACGATCCCACCGGCGCACGCGACGTTTATCAAGCCGGAGCGCAGGCGACGGCCGAACCGGCATTGGTCACCGAGCTCGCGACCCTCTACGAGCGACAGGGGCAAATCGATGAGGCGATCCATCAATACGAGCTCCTTTACCAGCGCCGCCCGCATCTCGAGCTCGCCGCCAACAATCTCGCTATGCTGCTGGTCACCTATCGCAAGGACCGTGCGAGCCTGGACCGGGCACGCGATCTCACCGCCTCGTTCGCCAACTCGGACGTCGCCGCGCTGCTCGATACTCACGGCTGGGTCATGTTCAAGCGTGGTGAAGTGCTGCAGGCGCTGGCTGCGCTGGAGAAAGCCTCCACGCAAGCCCCGGATTCGAAGGTGATCCGCTATCACCTCGGCATGGCGGAGATGCAGGCCGGCCGCCGCGAACGGGCGCGCGCCGACTTGGAATCCGCGCTCGCCGGTGCGGCGAGCTTCTCGGGATCGGAGGAGGCACGCCAGACGCTGGCGAGTCTGAAGGAACGCTCGGCGGGCTGAACTCGGGGATCTGGGAGTACCTCCCCAGGAATCCTTCGCTCCCTTCCCGGTGTCGACGGCCGGTCGATGCGTTCTGTAAGACAGACGTGAGACAAGCGATGTCAACGTACTGTCTCTTCTCGGTCATGATCGCTTGTAATTCTTGCGACCCTTGCGCGGCGGCTACAGCCGGATTCCCTGTATCCGATATCGGGGCACAAGTCCGGTGATTAAGTTCTTCTACATGGCGAACCGGCAGAAAAATGCAATGACAAGGCTCCTGGCCTCGTTGCTGTGCGTGCTGCTGGCGCCGGCTGGATTCGCGCAGCTGATCTTCCTGCCACAAGCCGATCCAACGGCGAGCCTGGGCGCAGGGTCACCGGCGCTTAACAATCCCTCGCTGTCAGGTACGCAGAACAGCGCCTTCGGGGATAACGTACTGATAAACAATACGACTGGGAGCAGCAACACCGGCGTCGGCTACAAAGCGCTCTACTCGGCGACCTCGGGTAGCGCGAACGCTGCTTTCGGCGTCGCAGCGCTAGGCAGCCTCACTACCGGCGGCGGTAACATGGCGATCGGCAGCTTCTCGCTGTCGACGTGCACCACTTGCAACAACAACGTGGCCGTAGGTTCTTCGGCGCTGGTGGCTAACACCGGAGATTCGAATGTCGCTGTCGGCTATGGCGCGATGGCCAACAGCAGCAACGGGGTGTTGAACGTTGCCATTGGCGCAGACGCGCTCCTGCAGCAGACGACCGGAACTTACAACACCGCCGTCGGGGGTCTGGCGCTGGAGAACACGACTACGGGATACCAAAACACGGCGATCGGTCTGGACGCGCTACAGGCTAATACGACTGGCGCGGGGAACACGGCCGTCGGTGCACTTGCACTGCTCCACGCGACGACGGCTAATAACGAGACGGCGCTAGGCTTCAACGCGCTGACCGCCAGTAACGGCCTGCGCAACACGGCCGTTGGTTACCTCGCGCTCGAGAACAATACGACCGGCATAGACTCCGTGGCTGTGGGAGCAGCCGCGCTGCCATCGAATACCACGGGGATGGACAACGTCGGAGTCGGCGTGAATGCGCTGCTCACTGTCAGTACGGGCGGGTTTAATACTGGCCTGGGTGACGACGCCTGCTACCTCGCGAGCGGCAGCTTCAACCTCTGCCTCGGCTACAACTCCGGATTCAACGGGAGTTTTTCGAGCCCCACCGGACTGACCACCGGTGAATCAAACATTTTGATCGGCGCAAACCAGAACATCACAACCGGCAGCTCGAATATCGTCATCGGTCAATCACTGACCAAGACTTCAGCCAGCGGGAGCAGCCAGATCGATATCGGTGACGCTGTTCTCGGCATCGTCGGCCAGGGCCTACAGCTCGCAAGCTACACGGTGGCGACGCTGCCGCCGTGCAACCCGGCGGCCCAGGGCCTGCTGGTGTACGTCACTGACTCCATGGCGCCGCCGGTGTACAACGGGCCGCCCACGGGCGGTGGCTCGCTCGCGCTCCCCGTGTTCTGCAACGGGTCGAGCTGGACGAATCACTGAACATAAGCTTCAGAATAGGACTCCAGCCTGCAACTTCGTCGCGCTGCTCGCTGGCCGCAAAATTCGAGCCGTTTCGGCGCTAATTCCGGCCGATACGGGGAAATACGTTGCAAATCAACGGTATAAGCGCAACCTCTGTTCGACATGCCAGGCGGGGGAGACCAGCGCTAATGCTACGAGCTTCAGGCAAACTTAGCCCTCCGGCGCGCCCGTGCTGCCGGGCTATGGAAGGTCGACACCATGTGCGGAATCGTTGGAGCAGTCGCCGAGCGCAACGTCGTGCCCATCCTGATGGAGGGATTACGGCGTCTCGAATATCGCGGCTACGACTCGGCCGGCATCGCCGTCCTCAATGGCTCGAAGCACCTTACCCGACTGCGCACGGTCGGCAAGGTGCGCATGCTAGATGAGGCGCTCGAGCACACCCCCGCGGACGGCAGGATCGGCATCGCCCACACCCGCTGGGCCACCCACGGGGTGCCGAGCGAGCGCAACGCACACCCGCACATCTCGCGCGATGGGCTCGCGATCGTGCACAACGGGATCATCGAGAACCACGATGAGCTGCGGGCGGACCTCGGACGGCGCGGCTACCAGTTCGCCTCCGAGACCGATACCGAGGTCATTGCGCACCGTGTACACATGCACCTGGAGACACTCCACGATCTGTTCAAGGCCGTGCGTGCCACGGTCGCCGAGCTCGAGGGCGCCTATGCACTCTTAGTCGTGAGCGAGCACGAGCCCGAACGACTGATTCTGGCGCGCGAGGGCTGCCCGGTAGTGATCGGCCTGGGGGAGGATGAGAACTTCGTGGCATCGGATGTGGCGGCGCTGCTTCCGGTGACGAGACGCTTCATTTTCCTCGAGGAAGGCGACGTTGCCGAAGTGCGCCGCAGGGCCGTGCGCATCGTCGACCGCCATGGTGCGCAGGTAGAACGGCCGGTGCGTGAGAGCGAGCTGTCGGCCAATGCCGCCGAGCGCGGGCCCTACCAGCATTTCATGCTGAAGGAGATTCACGAACAACCACGTGCCATCGCCAACACGCTTCAGGAACGGGTCGCCAACGGCCGGCTACTGGAAGCTGCATTCGGACCCGCAGCCACCGAGGTCCTGCAACGCACCCAGAACGTGCACATCGTCGCGTGTGGCACGAGCTATCACGCCGCCTGCGTCGCGCGCTACTTCATCGAGCAGATCTCCAAGGTGCCGTGCGCGGTCGACATCGCCAGCGAGTACCGCTACCGCAAACCGCTGGTGCCGGCCAACTCGTTGTTCGTCACTATCTCACAGTCGGGCGAGACCGCCGATACACTCGCCGCGTTGCGCCTTGCGCGCCAGTCGGGCTATCTGTCATCGCTTGCCATCTGCAACGTCCCTGAGAGCTCCCTGGTGCGTGAGTCGGAACTCGTCATGCTGACACGCGCGGGACCCGAGATCGGTGTCGCCTCCACCAAGGCCTTCACCACGCAGCTCACGGCGCTCGGCATGCTGGTGGTCGCGCTCGCACGGCACCAGGGCGCCGATCCAGAGCGCGAGCGCGCTCTCATCGGCCGCCTCATCGAGCTTCCGGGTCTCGTCGAGCGCACTCTCGAGCTCGATCCCGTCGTCCACCGCCTGGCGGAGCGCTTCGCGGGCAAGCGCCACGCGCTTTTCCTCGGCCGCGGCGCGCTATATCCCATCGCGCTCGAGGGAGCGCTCAAATTGAAGGAAATCTCCTACATCCACGCCGAGGGCTATCCCGCCGGTGAGCTCAAACACGGACCGCTGGCGCTGGTCGATGCCGATATGCCGGTAGTGGCCGTCGCTCCCAACAACGATCTGCTCGAGAAACTCAAGTCCAACCTGATGGAAGTTCGCGCGCGCGGTGGCGAGCTCTTCGTGTTCGCCGATCCGGAGTCGGGAATCTCCGCGAGCGATGGAGTCACGGTCATCGAGATGCCGCGGGAGATCAGTTACGTGCAGGCGCCCGTGGTCTACAGCGTTCCCTTGCAACTGCTCGCCTATCATGCGGCGATTCTCAAGGGGACCGACGTCGATCAGCCGCGCAATCTCGCCAAGAGCGTGACGGTCGAGTAGGTCTGGCCCCAACGCGCGCTCACGAAGCCTAGGCTTGCGAGACCAGCCAAAAGCAGCCACGCCGCCGCAGGCTCCGGGACGGAGGAGACAACCAGTGCGGGAAGCTGTGTGATGGAGCCTCAGCTGCGCTGACCACCCGGTGTGAACGTTGGCCCATACGCACCGATTGTATAAATGCTCGAAAGGCTCCAGGTTTGAGAACCGGCCGATAACGGCTCATAGGTCAACTGAACCGCTCTGAAACAGTTTCCTTCGTTACTCGGTCCAGAACACGAGAAGAAGGTGTTGCCCGTGTCAGGCGAGTACACCCAATCTTGCGGTCCGAGCCAAGAGACTAGCCGCGCGAGACCAGCGGAGTAGGGGGCGACGTACGGTCCCTCGCCGGGTATGGGTAATCCAAGATCTTCCGGCACGCCCGCGTCCGCCAGCAGGCCACCCAGCTGAGTTGCATTTGCCACGATCCAGGGTGCACCGGCGAGAAACGTGGCCGTCGGAATCTGCTGTACCTGGTAGGAAAGGCCCGAGGTGGAATCGTGGAGTGTACTGCCGGAGTACGTAAGTTCCGCCTGACAGCAACCGACCCGCGACAAACGGTAGAACGCGCGGTCCTGTGATGCCGGGTCCTGGTCCCGCCCGACGCGGTGCCTCTCCCGAGCTCAGCGTCGTCGGGCGAAGGCGAGCAGCGTCGATTTCAGTGCGGGTGGCAGCAGTGCGTGCACATAGGTCCCAAGGCGAAAGAGCGCCGCCGAGAATGCGAGGTACCCCGGCTCGGCTTCATTGGCGTACACACACGCATCGAAACCGTTCTCGTGCAGCAAGCGCTTCAGGCGCGAGCGCGTATTGCAGCGATAGAAGGTTGGAAACACGTCGCAGGCCTCACGGTCTCGTTGGGCATAAGAGACAGTTTTCGCGTGCCAACGACTGGGGATCAGCTGTGCCGCCAGTGCCGGATATCCCCACCGGTTGGGGGTTCTGAAGCAGGCGTATCCACCGGGATGCAGGATACGGGCGAGCTCGGCGAAGAAGGTCGCCGTATCGCGGACGTGCTCGAGTACGGAGTCACAATATACGAAGTCCGCCTCACCCGTAGCCAACGGCCACGAGCGGCCGTCTGTGATGATGCGGAATTCGTCGATGAAGGGATTTACCGAAGCTGAGGAGTCCTGATCCAGTCCAATGACGCAGCGAGCAGGTCCACGAAGGTCCTGGAGTTGCACGCGCAAGGCGCACGGGTCTTCCGAGCGCCATCCGCGCCCGCAGCCCAGATCGATCACGACTTTCGACGAACCGAGCAGCGCCTGCACGCGGATGGCGAACGCGACGGTGCCGTCGATGCGCGTGAAGCCGCCGAACTCCAGTTCCGGATAAGCACGCCGGCTGGCTTGATCGATCGCCGCGAGTCTGCTCTGCTGCCGCTCGGCCGGGCGAAATACCTCAGGACTGCTGGCCACGGCGCCGCGCTCCCCCAAATACACAAGCACTCCATGATACAACCAGCTTTGTTGCAGAGCGGTGATCGCGCAGGCGGCCCGGGGTCTGTCGACCGCCGCAATTGGTCTTCCTGAGCTCAGAAGCGGCGTTCATGCAGACGTCAACCCGCCGCAACCATCATGTGATACACGCGGGTGACCCTGTGAAGCTAAGGGAGAAGCGTACGATGCTCAGCAGGTCGATACGGGTCTATTGGTGCCGACACGAGGTCCGGTGCCCATCCCGCCGGCCGGCTGGCTACTTCTGAGTGCGTTCGGCGCTCTGGCGGCTTTTGTGCGCCGCCGCGTCGAGCCTGTCACAGTGACACCCTGAGCCTCTGGAAGCGCCCCAACACGGCAAGCGCGCCCAGTCCGCTGAGCAGTAGCCACGTGGCCGCAGGCAACGGGACGGTCTGCACGTCAAACGCAGGCAACGCGCCACTCCCGAGGCTGTTACCGCTGGCGTTCTGTAAATACACTTGACCAACAGTATTCGTGATGTTGTCGTTCCATCCCGCGAGCGTCGTATTATCGGCTGGAGCCACGGACAAAAAGTACATAACTCCGGCGGTGAGCTGTGGCCCGGTGAGTCCAGTGAGACTTGTGACCTGGTTCGACGGATTGATCGCCTTGATGTTCGGAATGTTTTGCAGCGTCCACGATGCGAGCTGCATGCCGGGGACATTGCCATTCACCGTCCAGACACTCACGGTCACCCCGAGACTCGGGGCGCTGAAATTGTCGAGGCCGAGATCGATCTGCCCAACAGAGCCGCTGATCGCCGCGGTGAACTCGGCTGCCACCGTCTGATATAAACCCGTCCCGACCCCATCGACGCTTCTGGCGCCGGTTCCGTTGAACGTATAGTCGGGACCGAGATCGCTGAACATCATGTCCGCGCGGGACGTGCTTGCGGCCAGCAGTCCGAAGGACACCAGCGCCGCGGTGGACACGAGGTCTCTGGGTATCGTACGCATGCGCTGCACCTCCCTGAACGGGGAACCGATTGGCGAACGTCCACGAGTCAATCAAATCCTAACTCGCAGCGATTTAGCCACCATGACAAACGAAGGTGCGAGCTGACGCGCATCGCGCACCATGCAGACGCACCGCGATCGTTTCGTCGCGGGACAGTCCTTTGTTTACGGTAGGATGACGATTGGATGACGAGAACAACCGTCCCGGACATCCTCGCCGGCCTCTCGATCGCAGGCCTCCTGCTGCCCGAGGCCGTGGCTTATTCCGGGGTTGCCGGGCTGCCACCCCAGGCTGGGGTGATTGGTCTCTTCGCCGGGCTCGTGTCTTACGGACTCATCGGTCGCAGCCGCAGCGCGATAGTGAGCGCGACCTCCTCGTCCGCGGCGGTGCTCGCCTCGGCGACCGCGGCGCTCGGCGGCGGCGCGATCGCCGGGCGCGTCGCGCTCGCCTCGATCCTGGTGGTCGGCACGGGGCTCGCGTTCGCGCTGTGCGCGGCGCTGCGACTCGGTGCGATGTCGAACGTGATCGCCCGCCCGGTGCTGCGCGGCTACACCTTCGGGCTGGCGCTCGTGATCGCCGTCAAGCAATGGCCGCTGCTCGTCAACGCGCCCGTGCACAGCAGCGAGTTCTTTGCGCTCATCGGCGAGCTCGCGCGCGAATACCGCGCGTGGCACCTGCCGAGTCTCGCTTGCGGTCTCATCGCGCTCGGTGGGTTGTTCGCGCTCGAGCGTGTACCACGGGTCCCTGGAGCACTCGTGGTGATCGTCGCCAGCATCCTGGCGGCGCCGCTGCTCGCGGCTCACGGTGTGGTGCTGACCGGCCCCATCCACCTGGCGCTTGCGATCCCGAGCTTGGCGATCCCGCCTGACACTCATGCTCTGCAGCTCGTTGAATTCTCGCTCGCCGTCATGTTCATCCTCTATGCCGAGTCTTACGGCTCGATCCGCACCTTCGCTCTCAAGCACGATCAGGTGATGCAGCCTGACCGCGACCTGCTGGCGCTCGGGGTCGCGAACCTCGTTTCAGGTGTCTTCCACGGTTCCCCGGTCGGCGCCGGGTACTCGGCCACCTCGGCGAATGACGCCGCGGGCGCGCAGTCGCGCCTCGCGGGAGTGACCGCCGCCGCAGTGGTGTTCGTGCTCGTGCTGGGATTCCTCGGTTGGATCGAGCGCATCCCCGAGCCCTCGCTGGCCGCGATCGTCATCCACGCGGTGAGCAAGTCGCTGCGCTTTTCCGTATTCCGGAATTATTTCCAGTGGCGGCGCGACCGCCTGGTGGCGGTGGCTGCGGTAGTGGCGGTGATGGTTCTCGGCGTCCTCAACGGGCTGCTCGCCGCGATAGCACTCACCATTGCGCTGCTGCTGCGTTCGCTCGCGCGGCCGAGAATATCGGTCCTCGGACGGGTCGGTGAACACGACTTCGTCAACATGGCGCGCTTTCCCGCGGCGACGCCCGTCCCCGGCATGCTGGTGGTCCGTCCGGAAGAGCCGCTGTTCTTCGCCAACGCCGAGCCACTCCTTGCGCAGGTCCGCCAGCAGGTGCTCGACGCACCATCCGCCAAGGTCGTGGTGCTGAGCCTGGAGGAGTCCCCGGACCTCGACAGCACCTCGCTCGAGGCACTCGGGGAACTCTGCAGCTGGCTGGCGGCCCGCGGCCTCGTCCTGCGTCTCGCGCGGCTCAAGGACTCGGCTCGGGACGCGCTGGCGAGGTCCAACCTCAGACACCTCCCCGCCGATGCGCTTCACTACGCGAGCGTTGACGACGCCGTGCGTCAGCAGCGCGTTACCCCCTGAAGCGAATCAACTACTTACAGGTTGGAAGTTACACCTCTGTCATGTCGGCCGTCGCCGATGGCGCGGCGTGTTACTCTTTGGTTGAATGTCAGGCCAACCAGGGCTGGTCTGCCGTTTATGTGCCGTGCGAGCAAACCAAAACGGTGTATGACCGCAGTGCCGCGCCCGTGAATGTACACGGAGGACGCCATGGCGGATGACAAGACCCCGGCAGCAGACAACCCCTACACGCAGATCCATGTCGTGCAGTCCGGCGACACGCTCTCGAAGATTGCCCAGAAGTATTACGGCGACGCCTCGCTGTACACCAAGATCTTTCAGGCGAATCGCGACGTGCTGAGCGATCCTAACAAGATCTCGCCCGGCCAGAAGCTGCGCATTCCCTGACCGTTGCCATCACATGCCAAGAGGGACTGAACAATGAAGAAGCCATCGTTTTGGGTGCTGGCCGCGCTGGCGGCCGTCTTCATCATCGGCTGTCAGAATCAGCGGGCGCCGGCTGAGCAGGCAGTCGCGGCAGCGGAATCGGCGCTCACCAGTATCCGCGACATGGCGACTCGTTATGACCCGGACCAGCTGCAGGCCGTCGATGCGCAACTGAACGGCGTCAAGGACAGCCTCGCCAAGGGCGATTACAAGGGGGTGCTGGCCGCAATGCCCGCCCTCAATACCGCGATCGGCAACCTGAAGGACGCTGCGACCGCCAAGCAGCAGGAGGCTGATGCCGCGTCTGCGAAGGCAAAAGATGCCTGGGGGCCGCTCAGCAGCGACGTTCCCAAGATGGTCGACGCGATCTCGAGCCGCGTCGACATCCTGTCGAAGTCCCATCATCTGCCCAAGGGCGTCACCAAGGACACGCTGGCGACCGCCAAGTCGGGCCTCGACAGCATGAAGTCCGCATGGGGCGATGCCTCGAACGCAGCCACATCCGGCGACTACACCACCGCGGTCACCAAGGGTCAGGCGGTGAAGGACCAGGCCTCCCAGATCATGCAATCGCTCGGGATGAAGAGCTGACCAGCCGTTCAGTGACTGCCGGCCGCCTCGCTGCAGTTGCCGGTGAGGCGGCCGGTGAGATCGTAGGCATCCGCCGCCACGATCTCGACATCCGTGAATTCTCCCGCCCGCAGCCGGGCGATGTTCTTCTCGATCCGGACAACCCCATCGATCTGAGGGGCCTCGGCTGCGCTGCGCGCGAGCGCGCCATTTTCCGCCACTTCGTCGATCAGCACGCGTACCCGCTGCCCGACGCGAGCCGCCAGCCGTCGTGCGCTGATCGCGGCCGCACGCTTCATGAAGCGCGCATAACGCTCGTCCTGCACCTGCGGGGCAATGTGGCCCGGCAAGGCGTTTGCAGCGGCGCCCTCGACGGGGGAGTACTTGAAGCAGCCGACCCGATCGAGCTGCGCCTCCTCGAGCCACGCGAGCAGCTCCGCGAACTCTGCTTCCGTCTCGCCGGGAAAGCCGACGATGAACGTGCTGCGCAGCGTGAGATCCGGGCAGTCGCGGCGCCAGGCGCGGATACGCGCCAGCGTGTCCTCGGCATGCGCCGGACGGCGCATGCGTTTCAACACCGCGGGACTACCGTGCTGGAACGGAATGTCGAGATACGGCAGGACGCGCCGCTCGGCCATGAGCGGAATCAGCGCATCGACGTGCGGGTACGGATAGACGTAATGCAGGCGCACCCACACCCCGAGCGTGCCGAGTGCCCGGGCGAGGTCGATGAAGCGCGTCTCGTACTCCGTGCCGCGCCAGGTGCGCCGTGTATAGCGCAGGTCCGCCCCATAGGCGCTCGTGTCCTGGGAGATGACCAGCAGCTCCTTCACCCCGGCGGCGGCGAGCCGCTCGGCTTCGCGCAGCACATCGTCGATGGGGCGGCTCGCGAGCCGGCCGCGCATCGAGGGAATGATGCAGAAGCTACAGCGGTTGTTGCACCCTTCGGCGATCTTCAAATAAGCGTAGTGCCGGGGTGTCAGCCGCACACCCTGAGCCGGCACCAGGTCGAAGAAAGGATCGTGACGAGGCGGCAGGTGCTCGTGCACTGCGCCGACTACATCCTCGTAAGCTTGCGGTCCGGTCACCTTCAGGACACGCGGATGACGCTCGAGAATGCGCTCGGGGCGCGCGCCAAGGCATCCGGTCACGATGACACGCCCGTTTTGCTCGAGCGCTTCGCCGATCGCCTCGAGTGACTCATCTACTGCAGCGTCGATGAAGCCGCAGGTATTCACCACCACGACGTCCGCGGCTTCATAGGTCGGTGCGACCTCGTAGCCTTCCGCCCGCAACTGAGTGAGTATTCGTTCCGAATCCACCAGTGCTTTCGGGCAGCCGAGGCTCACGAAACCGACGCGGGGCGCCCGCGCGGCCGTCACGCGGGTCCCGCGGGCGCGGTGGCGTGGCTTAGTGCGATTCTGTGAGGGAGCGGTCGAACGGCTCGACATACGAAAACCGGCCCCAAAGGTCGGGCACCTGAAAAAAGGGCGGCTATGCTAGCCGCGCGACAGCGCCGGCGCCACTCGCTCCGCAATTACTGCTGCGGCGAGCTCTCCGTAGATACCGGTGCTGAAGAGGGGAGCGCCCCGGCCGACCGCGGCGGATGTTGCACCCGGTGGAGTGCGTAAAAGACCAGCAGCACGATGAGCGGCATGACGAGCCACGGCCAGACTGCCGGCCGGCGGTCACTAGCGGCCATACATCCCCGTGAGCTGTGCCTCAGCGAGCGCATGCGCGCGCGCGTTGAAGCCGACCAGGGCTGCGGACGCGCCCTGCGGCACCTCGAGCTTCGCCACCTTGAGCGCGTAGACCGTGAAGTTGTAGCGATGGGGCTTGCCGGGTGGCGGACAGGGCCCACCGTAGCCTACGGTGCCATAGTCGTTGCGCCCCTGCACTGCGCCCGCGGGTATCTGGCCTTTTTTCGGATCTCCCGCACCGGCCGGAAGCGCAGTCGTGCCGGGTGGGATGTTGTAGACAATCCAGTGCCACCAGCCGCTGCCGGTGGGCGCATCCGGGTCGTGCATCAACAGCGCGAAGCTCTGGGTACCCGCCGGTGCGCCGCTCCAGGTGAGCGCCGGCGATGCGTTGCCGCCCTTGCAACCGAACTCATTGAACACCTGGGCATTGGCGATCGTGCCGCCCTCGGTGAAGTCGGTGCTCGTCAGGGTGAACTTGGCCATGGCGCCCTCCGGGGCGGCGGGCGACCCCGCCGCGAACAAAGTCATCGCAGCGGGAGCGATCATCGCGAGCCAGGCATGCACGGTCCACGCCCTGAGTCTCATGGGTGCCGCTCCCGAATCTCGAGCCGGCCGACACCGGCGCGCTGCAGTGTGCAGCGCTCGGGGCGCGCAGTGCAAATCAGTGTCAGCGGGCCGTCAGCCGCGGGACCAGTGGCCGGGCTCCATGCGCCAGCCGTTACCGGCCTGGTGCCAGCTATGCGCGACCCAATGGTAGCCGGGGCGTGGTGTCTGCCAGTAACCGGGATGCCAGGCGTAGCGGCCGCCTTCCCAGAACCACGCACCGCCCACCCAGAAATATCCGGGAGTGGGAGCGATGCCGACCACTTCGTAACGTACGGGCGGCGGGGCTTCGTAAGCGACGACTGTGTGATAGCCCGGGGCGGGCGCGACGACACACGCAGATACGGAGACGGCGAGCAGCGTGCTCGCGACCGCCACCCTGACGGAAAAGAGTTTCATCCAGCGACCTCCTGTCGATTCGCACTCAGGTGCGGGACCCTATGACACAAGCAACGCGCAACCATGTTTTATGCATACATAGCGGGACATTCCCATGAGCCGCACGACCGCAGAAGTGTTGAATCAATCTGCTGAGCTCGCTGACTACAATCTGTTCAGCAGTCATTCAGTGCTGGTGGAAGCGCTGGCGCGCGAGGGCGCGGCGCACGAGCGTGCGGCGCTCACCGCGCTGGGCGCGCGACTCGGCAGTGTGACGATGTTCACACTCGGTGATGCGGCCAACCGCAACCCCCCGCAGCTGCGCGCCTACGATCGCACCGGCGCACGCCTCGATGCCGTCGAATTCCACCCCGCGTGGCACGAGCTCATGCGCCACCTGATCGCGGAGGGGCTGCACACAGGTCCCTGGGCGCAGCCGCGCCCAGGGGCGCACGTGGCGCGCGCTGCCGGTTATATGATGTGGGCAGAGGTGGAGAACGGCACACAGTGCCCAGCGACCATGAGCTACGGAGCGGTGCCGGCGCTCGCACGGCACGGCGACACATTCGCGTCGTGGCTGCGGCTGCTGCTGTCGCGCGATTACGATGCCAGGTTCGTGCCCGCGGCCGATAAGCGCGGCGCGCTCATCGGCATGGGCATGACCGAGCGTCAGGGCGGCTCCGATGTGCGCACCAACACCACGCATGCCCGGCCGGTGAATCGCGCGGGTCCAGGCCGCGAGTATCGGCTCCGCGGCCAGAAGTGGTTCTTCTCCGCGCCAATGTGCGATGCCTTCCTCGTGCTGGCGCAGGCGGCGGGCGGGCTCTCGTGTTTTCTGGTGCCACGCTTCCGGCCGGACGGCAGTGTCAACGCCCTGCGCCTGCTGCGCCTGAAGGACAAGCTCGGCAACCGTTCCAACGCCTCCGCCGAGGTCGAGTTCGACGATGCCCTGGGACTCCTGGTTGCCGAGGAGGGGCGCGGTATTCCTGCCATTCTCGAGATGGGGGTGTACACGCGGCTCGACAACGCCATCGGCTCGGCGGGCCTGATGCGTCAGTGCGTGTCGCAGTCGATCCACCACGCCCGCGGGCGGCGCGCGTTCGGCAGGCTGCTGAGTGAGCAGCCATTGATGCGCAACGTGCTCGCGGATCTCGCGCTGGAGTGCGAAGCGGCTGTGATGCTCACGATGCGCCTGGCGCGCGCCTTCGATGCGCAGGAGGAGGAAGAGGCGACGCTGCTGCGCCGCGTCCTGACACCGGCGGTCAAGTACTGGGTCTGCAAGCGGGCCCCGGCGGTGTGCGTCGAGGCCATGGAGGTCCTCGGCGGTAACGGCTACATCGAAGAGTGGCCGATCGCGCGGCGCTTCCGCGAGTCGCCGTTGAATTCCATCTGGGAGGGCTCGGGCAACATCATGTGCCTCGATGTGCTGCGGGCGCTCGCGCGCGAGCCGGCGACGCTCGAAGCGCTCGAGACGCTGCTGGAGACCGCTGCCGGACGCGATGCGCGCTACGACCGGTATCGTGCGGCGCTCTCGGCCGACCTCGGCGATGCGAGCGACAGCGAGCTGCGTGCCCGCGACCTGACGCAGCGCATCGCGCTCGCCGCACAGGCATCGCTGCTGCTCACCCACGGTCCGGCGAGCTCCTGTGAGGCCTTCCTCGCCTCGCGCCTCGCCGCCGGACCGCCGGCGGCGTTCGGCACGCTGCCGCGTGGCAGCGACTGCGACGCCCTCATGGCACGCGTGCTTGCCCCATGAGGGCCGCAGCTGCGGATAAGCGCGGACAGTTCGACCGCGCGTACTACCAGCGCTACTACTTCGATCCACGCACCGCGGTCGCGAGCCGCAGCGAAATGAAGGCGCGGGCCCGCCTCATCGCCGCTTTTGCCGAGCATTCGGGGCTGCCGGTACGGCGCATCCTCGAAGCCGGTTGCGGCACGGGCTTCCTGCGCGCTGCGCTCATGCGGCTGCTGCCGCATGCGCACTACGTGGCGCTCGAGAGCAGTGAGTACCTGTGCGAGCGCTACGGCTTCCGGCACGGACGGATCGAGGAGTACCGCGCGCGCGCACCGTTCGATCTCGTGATCTGTTACGACGTACTGCAGTACCTGCCCGGAGCCGCCGCGCAGCGTGCGCTCGCCAACTTCGGCCGCCTGTGCCGCGGGGTGTTGTACTTCACTGCACTCACGAGTTACGACTACGACCAGAACTGCGATCAGGCGCGCACCGATGCGGACGTGCACCTGCGCACCGCCCACTGGTACCGCACACGCCTCAAGCGCCAGTTCCGCGAAGCAGGGCTCGGGTTCTGGCTGCGCCGGGGGGCGCCGCTGACGCTGTGGGAGCTGGAGACGCGCTAGCCGCGGCTCCGCACCATCCGCGCGTGCGGGTGTTGCCTCACATCAAGCGGCTCGATGCCTTGTTAGGCCACCTCGTCATTCAGTCAAGATCATGAGCGAATAGCCACCCAGAAGCCGAGCGGCCCAAGCAGTCGAAACCAAGCTAATCAGGCGACGGGGCACGTTGGCCAAAGTCCTCTGCAGACTTGGATGCAAGCTTGCAAGTCCCAGTCCGCCGTCTGTGTAGAACCAGTCAACTATCTTGTGCCCAGTGTCAGTCAAGGTGGCTAAGGCAGACTCTGCTGTGAAG